>Ga0207714_1001787_pt1 | contig 13629 bp, 10 predicted proteins | sample PonA232FremontCA_2_FD_187270 | JGI IMG/M metagenome (GOLD analysis project Ga0207714, IMG submission 187270) | Marine sediment microbial community from Fremont, CA, USA - Pond A23 Sediment 2 (SPAdes) | ecosystem: Environmental > Aquatic > Marine > Unclassified | place: USA: Fremont, California... | reverse complement strand
TGAAATTCAGCGTAACGTCCGCCAACGCCTCGCCCTGATCTTCCTGCAAAAAGTGACCGCCGTTTTCGATGGTGGTGTGGGGCTGGTCGGCCGCGCCCGGGATCAGTTTGCGCAGCACCTGCTCGCCGCCGGCAGTGATGGGATCCTGGTCACTGAAGGCGGTCAAAAAGGGCTTGTCCCACTGCATCAGGGTTTCCCAGGCGCGCTTGTTGGGCGCCGCGGCCGGATCATCCGGGGTAATGGGGACCAGTACCGGAAACTGCCGTGCACCTTCCTTGTAGCTTTCATCCGGGAAGGGCGCATCATAGGCGGCGATTACCTCGGCCGGAAGCTCCGTGGCGGCGCCGCTCTGCACGATCTTGCCCACCGGGAAGTTCGGGGTGTCCTGCGAGAACTGACGCCATTTCAGAAAGGCATCGCCGGGATGATGTTCACCATTGGGCAGCATGGTATTGCCCGCGACCACCCGGGCAAAACGCTCCGGGTTGGCCGCCACCAGGCGCAGCCCGATGAGCCCGCCCCAGTCCTGACAGACCAGGGTGATGTTGTTCAGCTCCAGTTGATCCAGCACGGACTGCATCCAGTCCACATGCCGCTGATAGGTGTAGTCCTCGCGGTGCGCGGGCTTGTCCGAGCGGCCGAAGCCGGGCAGATCCGGGGCGATCACCCGGTGGCCGGCCCGGGTTACCAGCGGAATCATCTTGCGATAGAGATAGCACCAGGAGGGTTCGCCGTGGAGCATGAGTACGGTTTCGGCGGCATCGCGCGGACCTTCGTCGAGATAATGCACCCGGAGTTCTCCGCCTTCGGTATCGTCCACCTGAAGATAATGCGGCTCGAAATCGAAGCCGGGGAGATTCTCGAAGCATTCGTCGGGGGTACGCAGGACTTCCATGGGACTCCTTATCTTGTCACGGTTGTTTCAATTCGTCCGGCTTCGAGAGGCGTCAGAGCGGCGTCGGTCAGTGCTTGCAAACGCTCATGTTCCGGACTGACGCGGGAGATAACGAGCAAACCCTGCAGACTCAGGGCCAGGTTTCGGGCCAGCACCGCTGGTGTCTGTCCTGCGGGTCGGGGCTCATCCAGGCGCTCCAACGCCGCCTGAAAAGCGGTTTCCACCCGGCGCATACCCGCATCCAGCTCTTCCCGGGTACGCTCGTCGTGGTGACCCAGCGCCTGGGCGGTGTTGGTGAGCAAACAGGCCAAGGGTGGCCGATCTTCGGCGACATAATCGAAAGTGGTTTCGAAAAAGCGGCGAATACCCTGGATCGGGTCGCCTTGCTGCAGATAGGTCTCGATCCGGCGCTGGACAATGCCTTCCACATAATAGGCCAGCACATGCCGGAACAGTGTTTCCTTGCCGCCCCAGGCGTTGTAGAGGCTGCTGGCGTTCAGGCCCGTGGCCCGCTCCAGGTCCCGGACCGAGGTGTGCTCATAGCCCTGCTGCCAGAACACCCGCATGGCGCGGGACAGGGTGGCATTGTTGCGAAAACCACGGGTACGGGCCATAGCGCCGCTCTATTCTGAATCGCGTGTTTCAGAATAGGGAAACGAGGGGCAAGGGGCAAGGGGCAAGACGGCCAGGATGTTTCAGGCGCCGAAGTTGGCAACGACCCGGCGCCGCTGAATTGCCCTGTGGGAGGCGCATCCCTGCGCCGACTTTATTTTCTTGCCTCTTGCGCCTTGCTCCTATTCATCCGCCAGGGGCGTGCGACCCCGCAACGCCTGCGCCAGGGTGGCGCCGTCGACGAATTCCAGGTCACCGCCCATGGGCACGCCCTGGGCGATGCGGGTGACGGTAATCCGGTCGCCGGCCAGTTCGCGTACATAGTGCGCAGTAGCCTCCCCTTCCACGGTGGTGCCCAGCGCGAGGATGATCTCGCCCACCTGCCCGTCGGCGAGCTGCTGTTCCAGCTGGTCCAGGCCCACCTCGGATGGGCCCAGGCCATCGATGGGCGACAGGTGGCCCATGAGCACGAAATAGCGGCCCTGGTATTCCCCGGACTGCTCGATGGCGAGCACATCCGCCGGCGAGGCCACCACACAGACCAGCTGCTGATCGCGTTTGGGGTTGGCACAAACCGGACAGAGTTCGTCCTCGGCGAAATTGCGGCAACGACGACACTGGCCCACGCCCTGCATGGCGTCACTGAGCGCTTGCGCCAGACGTTCGCCACCGGCGCGGTCGCGCTCGAGCAGCGCATAGGTCATGCGCTGGGCGGAGCGCCGGCCCACGCCCGGCAGGCAGGTAAAGGCCTCGATCAGGTTCTCGACCCGGGGACTGTGTTTCATGAACCGGAGAAGGGATTGAAGCCCGCGGGGATATCCATACCGCCGGTGACATCGGACATTTTGTCTTTCTGCTGCTGCTCCACGCGCGCGACGGCATCATTGGTGGCGGCGGCGACCAGGTCCTCGAGCATTTCCCGGTCGTCGCCCATCAACTCGGGATCGATGTGCACCGAACGCACGTCATGGCGGCCATTCATGACCACCTTGACCATGCCGGCACCGGATTCGCCGGTCACCTCCGCCTCAGCCATTTCTTCCTGCATTTTCTTCATCCTTTCCTGCATGGCCTGGGCCTGCTGCATGATGTTGTTCATATCGAAATCCATTGGGACCTCTCTTGTGTTCATATGTGGATTTGCCATTGCCCTTTTTCGCCTGGATCAAGGCGCGCCGACGACGCCGTACTGCCTGTACGGGTAGGAGGCGCAACGCCGAGCCAGGCGAAAAAGGGCATGGCCCGGAGGGTTTCGCTCAAAATTGCGCTCTACATTGTTGCGCGGTTTGACAAGGGCTAAGGCCATTGCCTGCATCGCGCGCCGCGTAGAGCACGATTTTGAACGAAACAAATCCCACATATGAACGGAAGAGAGGTTCCCACACCTCTCTTCCGTTCATGCGTGCGATTTGTTTCGCCCCGGAGTGCTCACTCCTCCGTGGGGCGGATCGAGGCCTCGTCCAGGCGACCGTCGAAGTCCTGAATCAATGCCCGGACCACGGGATCGTCCTGCAGGGTCCGCCGGGCCTGCTCGGCGCGTTCGCGTTGTACCTCGGCGGCGCGTTCGTCCGGGGTGCCGCTGGCCTGCTCGTCCACCCTGACCCGCAACCGTACCGCATGCCCCAGATACGCCTGCAATCCCTGTTCCAGCTCGGCCACGCGGGCGTCGTTGAGCAGCACCTGGTGACCCGGCCGCAGGGCCAGATGCCATTGACGATCCTCGCGTTCCACCAGGACACAGTTGCGCGCCAGATTGCGCGCGGCGCCGTTCAGGTCCAGCCGGTCGGTGAGCGCGGCCCACCAGGAGCCCGGATCCTCACCCGGGTCCGGCTCCACCGAGACCGCCGGTTCCGGTTCGGGGGCAGGCTGACCAACCGGCTCGGTGTCGGTCTCCGCTCTGTCCACCCCGGGTTCATGCACTTCGGCCGTTTCGGGTTCCGGTTTCGGATCCGGAGCCTGTTCGGCGCTATCCTCCCCCTTGAGCACCGCATGAATGTTGGCGCGCGCCGCCTCCGGCGCCCCACCGGCCGGCGTTTGCGCGTCCGCCCCGGCCGGCGGCTCAGGCTTTTTTGCCGGCTGATCTCCATCCGGCGGCAACACCCCCTCGGGTGTGAAAAGCAGCATGCGCAGCAGGATCATTTCCAGCGCCGCGCGCGCGTCGGGCGCTTCGGTAAGATCGCGCCGGCCGCGGAGGGCCACATCATAGAACAGCTGCACGGATTCCGCGCTCAGCCGCCCCGCGAGTTCACGCACCCCGTCGTCTTCCTCCCGTTCGGGGAGCGCCTGGGCCACGGCCAGCTGATGCAGACCGGCAATGAGGGCATCCAGCAGGGAGACTTCATCCGGGCTGTGCTCGCTCACCCGGTCCAGCGCCTCCAGCACCGCCCCGGCCTCGCCGCCGGCGAGCGCTTCCAGCAACCGCCGCACCTGATCGCGGTCCACCGAGCCCAGCATGGCATCCACGTACTCACTGCTGAGCCGTTCGCCGCCGAAGGCTATGGCCTGGTCGGTGAGGCTGAGCGCATCCCGCAACGAGCCCTGGGCCGCGCGCGCGAGCGAGCGCAGAGCCGCTTCCTCATAGGGAATCATCTCCCGGTCCAGCAACGCCTGCAGATGCCCGGCAATGCGTTCCATGGATACCGCCTTGAGATTGAACTGCAGGCAGCGCGAGAGAATGGTCACCGGAACCCGCTGCGGGTCCGTGGTGGCCAGCAGGAATTTCACGTGCGGCGGGGGCTCCTCCAGCGTTTTCAGCAGGGCGTTGAAGCTGTAGGCGGAGAGCATGTGTACCTCGTCAATCAGGTACACCTTGTAGCGCCCGCGCGTGGGCGCATACTGGACATTGTCCAGCAGCTCACGGGTGTCCTCCACCTTGGTCCGGCTGGCCGCGTCCACCTCGATGAGATCCACGAAACGTCCTTCGCTGATCTCGCGGCAGGTGTCACATTCGCCGCAAGGCTGCGAGCTTACGCCCGACTCGCAGTTGAGACAGCGTGAGAGGATGCGCGCGATCGTGGTTTTGCCCACACCCCGGGTGCCGGTAAACAGATAGGCATGGTGCAGCCGGTCCTGATCCAGCGCCTGCACCAGCGGCCGCGAGACATGCTCCTGACCCACCAGTTCATCGAATGTGCGGGGGCGATATTTGCGCGCCAGTACCTGATAGCTCATGGACCTGCCAGCGATGGAATCAAGGGTGGTCCATACTAGCGCACCAGCAACCTCTGGTTCACCCATGGATGGATGGGTTTCGCTGAAAATGCGGCAGAGACAGGGAAAGCGTTGCAAGCACAGGGGGGATTGGAGACAGCCCCGCCAGCCGCACCCCGGCACCCAAATCCACTGCTACCGTTGCTCCCTTCCGGGCCTGGCGGGATTCACAGCTTATTGTTGCGGGGGGACCGACGGGCCTGCCATTACACTCCCCGTGGGAGAAGCGGCATTGTGGCGAAAGGGTCGGTCGAATGCAACAGACGGCGCCCGTGTCACAGCGCGGCGCGGACCCGTTGCCAGCCGTCCACGATCTCCGGGCCGAAACTTTCGCCGCGCAGGGGGCGGGCCACGTAAAAGCCCTGCACCTGATCACAGCCGAGCGAATCCAGTAGCTGGAGCTGTTCGAGGGTTTCCACGCCTTCGGCCAGCACGAACATGTCCAGATTGCTCACCAGTTCAATAATGGAAGCCACCATGACCCGGGCCTGCTTGTTCTGCACCATGTCCTGAACAAAACTGCGGTCGATCTTGATGGTATCCACCGGAAGCTTGCGCAGATGCGACAACGACGAGAACCCGGTGCCGAAATCGTCCAGTGACAGTCCGTAGCCCAGAGCACGCAAGCGCCCCAGCACCTGTACAGCATAATCCAGGTCCTGCATGGCGGAGCTTTCCGTGATCTCGAACTCCAGCTGGGCGGGCGACAGGCCGTGGCGCTGCCGAATGGTCTCGATTCGGTCCACCAGGTGCTGATCGAAGAGCTGACGCGCCGACAGGTTGATGGACAGCACCAGGGGGTCACCGCAATACATCCATTCCGCGAGATACCGGCAGCTCTGATCCATGATCCAGTAGCCAATACGCAGAATCTGTCCGGTTTCCTCCGCCACGGGAATGAAACGGTCGGGCGGAATCCACTCGCCGTCCGGCGTGCACCAGCGCAACAGCACTTCCGCGCCCACCAGACGATGACCGCGCAGTTCCATGCGCGCCTGAAAGGCCGCGTACAGTTCACGATCCGGATCCAGCTTCTTCAAACGGGTCGCGATATCCGCCGTGCGGTTGAGATCCTTGAGCAGAGCGGAACGGAAAAAGGCGAACTGATTCTTGCCCTTGCGCTTGGCTTCGTACATGGCCAGATCCGCGTTGCGGATGAGATTGGCCACATCCGCACCCTGATCGGGAAAACGGGCCACCCCCATGCTGCCCGAGAGCATGATCTCCAGGTCGCGGCAAGCAAAGGGATGGCGGAGCGCCTCCACCAGCGTTTCCAGCCAGGCCTCCACATCCAGGTCTGCTTCCAGTTCGCGGAAAATCACGAACTCATCGCCGCTGTGGCGACTAACGAGGCTGCGCTCGCCGGAACGCGCTCCGAGGCGTTCCGATAGTGCCTGCAAGGCGGCGTCGCCGGCTTCATGACCGAGCGAATCATTGATCAGCTTGAAATCATCCAGGTCCAGGAATACCAGCAGTCCTTCCCGGACTTCGGGCAGACGCTCAGCCAGGCGCGCCTCCAGCGCCCGCCGGTTGAGCAATCCGGTCAGACCGTCATGGTCGGCCAGATGATTGAGCCGCTCCTCCTGGTACTTGCGCTCGGAGACATCGCGTACAATCCCCACATAGGTATCGCTGACCGCCACCCCCAGTTCGGACAGGGATACTTCCACCGCCAGCGCCCGGTGGTCTCGGCCGCGCGCCTGGATTTCCCGCGGGCGAAGACCGCCCTGCCGGCTTCGGCTTGCCCGTTCGATCAGAGCCTCCCCGTCTTCCCCGGCCGTGGGCAGCAATTGCTCAAGACGCCATCCGATTACTTCGTCCGCACCATAACCGAAAATCCGTTCCGCTCCCTGATTAAAAGCCGTGATGGTGCCGGAGCGATCACAGGTTATCACCCCGTCCGAGATCTGCTGCATCAGGGTCTCGACCCACTCGCGCATCTCGATCACGCGCCGGCGGCTGCGCAGCACGCGGCGCAGGGCACGCTCCTGGGTCTGGAACGCTGACTGGGCGCGGTGCTGCTCGCGCCGCACCCAGATCACCAGTAACGCCGCCGCCATCAGATAATGCAACACCTGGGCCAGCGCGAACCCCCAGGGTGCCACGGGCGTATCGCGCAGGAAGGGATAGTCGAGAATATGCACCGCTTCCAGCAGGACAGCCGCGGCGAACCAACGGTGGCCGTTCCAGCGGTAATCCGGCTGATTGAAAAGAAAGCACAGTCCCAGGGCCAGGTAACCGGCGCTGCCCACCAGCGAAGGCAACAGGGCGGTCAATTCAAAAGGCCAATTCCCGTATCGGCCCAGGCCCACCCAGACCGCCGGCACCAGCAAGGCCAGCCCCCAGACCGGTGCTACCCGGATTTGCATATAGAGAGCCACGCCCCAGAGCATGAGCAGCCCCCGCAACGCAGCCAGATAATGCACCAGGCCGGGCATCCGGCTGACATCGACCATGGCGGCCACGGGCGCGGCGTAGCGCGCGGCGGCGGCAACGAAGGCCAGGGACCAGAGCAGGTAGGCCAGGCGGCGCTCACGCCGGTAAAACTGCACGAACAGCGCCGCCACGCTCAGAGCACTGAGGACAGTGCCATAGAGCAGTACGTCAAAGAGCACATTGCTGGTCTGCATGTTCGCGATCCTGCTCCCCCCGGCGATGCAACCACACCATGACTCGTCGGCGCATGGTGACCCGGGCTGCATCACGCCTTCCCGGCGGCTCCTCACGGAGCCCTGTATCAACGGTGCTCCACCGCTGGCGTTGTACGGGTCCAGGTTATTAAGCCTAACACCTTGTCCCCGCACACGGGGAGCAAGCGACAGCCCCCATGGCCCGCCGGGCGCTCAAGCCCTACACTACTAACAGGCTGCCAATCCCGTGCAACGAAAAGGGGCTTTTCATGATCCGCATCGCTATCAACGGTTATGGCCGCATCGGCCGCTGCCTGCTCCGGGCCATTCACGAGCAGGGCCTGGCGGACCGAGTCCAGGTCGTGGCCATCAACGATCTGGCCGATTTCGACGTGCTTACCCATCTGACCCGCCATGACAGTACTCATGGGCCCTTCATGACGCCCGTGGAACGCGACGGGGATCACCTGAAGGTGGGCGAGCAGTCCATTGCCCTGCTGGCCCAGCCCGAGCTGGATCAACTGCCCTGGCACACCCTCAAGGTGGATGTGGTGCTCGAGTGCACGGGGCTGTTCAAAAAGCGCGAGGCCCTGGCCCGGCATCTGGACGCGGGCGCCGGGCGGGTGCTGGCCAGCCACCCCGTGGGCGACGCGGACCGCACCGTGGTCTACGGCATCAATCACACGGACATTACCGACGAGAATCAGGTCATCTCCAATGCCAGTTGCACCACCAACTGTCTGGCCCCGGTGGTCAAGGCCCTGGATGATGCCTTCGGCTTCGAGCAGGGCCAGATGACCACCATCCACGCCTATACCAACGACCAGCCCTTGCTGGATCAGCCCCACAAGGATCTCTACCGGGCCCGTTCAGCCGGCCAGAATATGATCCCCACCAGCACGGGCGCGGCCCAGGCCGTGGGTCAGGTGCTGCCTCATCTGCACGGCAAACTCGACGGCATGGCCGTTCGGGTACCCACGGCCAATGTATCCATGGTGGATCTGCATGCGCTGCTACAGCGCGAAGTTGATGTCGAGGACATGAAACAGACGCTCAGCCGGGCCGCGGAGACCACCCTTGAGGGCGTCATGGCGGTCAACGATGAGCCCCTGGTGTCCATCGACTACAACCACAGGCCCGAATCCAGCATCGTGGATTTGCCCCAGCTGCGCGCCATCGGCCGTCAGGTGAAGGTGATCAGCTGGTATGACAACGAGTGGGGTTTTGCCAATCGGATGCTGGACGTACTGCAACACCTGCATCGGTAGAGAAACCAGGAGGTCGCTCTACCGCCGGGAGCTCTCGCCAAAGTGGCTGTTTGGAAAAGGAACCGCTGATTTCCTCCTAGCCGGGAGAAGGGTCCGGAGCAACCACAGAAAGCACAGGCGTCAGCCGGTGCTTTCTCTGTGCTCTCTGTGATCTCTGTGGTTTTATTTCGGGTTCTCTTGAGGGAGAGAACAAGAAGGGGATTCCAGAGTCTGATCAACCTTTTGCTTTCCGCAGCCTCGGTAGTTGATCCGAGACCCGGAACTGGCTCACCGACGTTGATTTCAACCACAGAAATCACAGAGAGCACAGAGGCAGGGCTTTGTAGCCTCTATGCCTCTCTGGTTCCTCTGTGGTTATCCCGGGCTCAAGGAAACACTGATCTTTCCCCTTCACGGGGCGAGACGTTCAATGCGCCAGCCGCCCTCGCCGTCCGGCAGGTAGCGGAAGCGGTCATGAAGGCGGTCCGGGCGGCCGTGCCAGAACTGGATTTCGTCCGGACGGATGCGGTAGCCGCCCCATTGCTCGGGCATGGGTACATCGCCGCCGTCGAGTTCCGCTTCCAGGCGGACGATGCGCTCAATCAGTTCCGACCGCTCCATGGGCTCGCTCTGGGGGGACACGGCGGCGCTGAGCTGACTGCCGCGCGGGCGGGAGGCGAAGTAATCACGTGAGGTCTGCGCGTCGATGCGCTCGGTGTGACCGGTCACCGTGATCTGGCGGGAGAAGGGCTGCCAGAAAAGCGTAACGGCCACGGCCGGGTTGGCCGCGATCTCGCCGCCCTTGCGACTGTCATAGTGGGTGAAAAAGATCAGACCGTAGTCGTCGATCTCCTTGAGCAGTACGGTTCGCGACGACGGCCGACCGTCGGCGGTGGCCGTCGCCAGGGTCATGGCATTGGGCAGGGGCAGGTCCGCGGCTATGGCTTCATCCACCCAGGCCCGTGCCTGGTCCAGCGGATTCGCCGCCAGCTCGTCCGCGTTCAGCGAAGGCGCGCCGTATTCCTCCCGTATATTCCGCATGCTGCTTCCCGAAGCCGATCCCAAAGGGCGGCATTATAACCGCCGCGACACGGCTACCGGGAGACGTCGTTAAAACAGCGGGCTGAAATGCTCCTCGCGCCCGGCTTCACTGGCCTCGGTGTGACGACCGTCCATGATCTGATGAACCCGGTTTTCCTGCACCTCGTTGTCCACGTCCACCATCACCAGGTAATGGCCCGAACGCACCTGGTCCACATAGGGCCTGAGGTGATGGTTGCAGCGCGAGATACCGATGATGCCGCCCAACCAGGCGCCGAAACAGGCAAAGAAAGCCGCGCCCACCAGCACCGCCGAGCCGCCCAGTTCCATGGTCCAGGGATCCATGATCGCCAGGAGAAAACCGAACAACGCACCCAAGGCGAGCCCGGCCAGCGCGCCGGTGAAACCGAAAGGCATGAGATCGGTTTCCTCCAGCGGGGTGGTGGTATGGACATGGGCCTGATTCAGTACGGCGTTGCTCTGCCCCATCACATGAAGGCGGTTATCGCCGATCCCGGCCTCGTCCAGGTCACGCGAAATGCTCAGCACGCTCGAAACCGAATCCGTCAGATAATACAGGCGTTGCATGGCAGCCCCTCCTTTTGTTCTGTTTCATGATCCCGTCTTTTCCACTGTACTCCTTTGATGTCCGGAAGAGGGGCAACCGTTACAGCGTTGTCAAAACGAATGGCTATATCGGGTACAGGTTGATTCCGGTTGGGTCTACTGTCCCGTCCGGGTCATTCGTTACATTTCTGCGTGAATCTGCACGCCTTGGACAAGGCGCCCGTCCGCCGGTGTGGTGGTTCCCCATCAAGGACTGGCAACGCAGGCCCAGGGCGCGCAGATTCTCGCCCTTCGGGAGCCCCCATGCGCCCTGATAGCGGCGTTGCGCTGGCTTGATCGGGAACCACCCAACCTGTGCCAGCGCGCCTTGCTCTCAACGCGCCTGGGAACTCGGAAAATGAAAGAATGACCCGGACGGGACACTAGCAGGCTGTTGAAACGCCTGCTCACAAGACGGGACGGGAAACTAACGTTTCAGTTGTACGCGGATACCGCTGTCGCGTTCCGGCAGGGCGGTATCCAGGGGATTGGATCCGATTTCGGTTTCGGCCGTTACACTGATATCCAGCACTCCGTGCTCGGCGTCCGGTGGCACCTCGACCCGTACGCGCACACAAGCGGGCCGGCCCGGCTTGTTCTCGATCCAGCGCGTGGTGTCGCGATCCACATATTCCGAGTTGCCGTCACAGTCCGGATCCAGGAAGAAAGCGTGTTTCCACTGGGTTGTGGCCTGGAGATTGCCGCGGTAATGGAAGCGCACCCGCCCGGGCGTATGAGGGCGGTAATGGAACGGAAACAGCTGGGTTGAGCCGGGCGTAATGGAACGCTGGTCCGGTTTTTTCAGCTCCGGTTCACGGACCACGGCCAACCGGAGGCCGTCGTACTGCACATCCGCGTGCGCCTTGAAACGCCAGTGTCCGCGCTTGATATGGCGCATGGGAGCCACGGGCAAATCCTGCTCCGAAGCCGCCACCGCATGCCAGGTCTCGGGCAGATTCACGCGCAGATCCAGCTCCGTACCCTCGAGTTCCGGCGGCAGCTTGAGCGCGAAATGACCCGCCCGATTCGTGCGGGTATGTGCGTGAACACGGCCCTGATCATCCGCCACGCGTACCGGCCAGCCGGATACACCGGCCTCTTCGCCCTGGCGAAAACCGTCCAGGGGTCGACCGCCAACCCCATTGTCCTCGAAAACGGTACCACTGATCAGTGTGCCCTGGGGCCGGCAACGCCAGGCCGGGGCCACGCCGGGCACGTGCCCCACGCGGAAATTTTCCCAGACGTGTACGCCCCGAGGCGGCTCCAGTGCCACACCGCCGCCCACGATCAACCGGCCCGTGCCTCCGGCGCCGCCCGGCGACGGCGCTTCGCCGCCCGCGCCGCCGCCGAGATCCAGCCGGATCCCGCTGGTGTCGCCAAAGGGCGCCTGCAGCATGATGGTGCCCGCGCCGCCGCCGCCACCGCCGGCGTCGTCTTCCGCGCCACGACCCTCGGCACCGGCGACGGACAGCAGGCCCTTGCCCTGGATCCGTCCGGCCGAAACGACGATGATGCCGCCACCGGCGCCCCCCGAACCGGCCGGCGCCGCATCCCGGGAACGGGTACCGGCTCCGCCGCCACCCCCCGGGATCAGACGCAGCCGGTCCGGCGCCACGCCGGCACCCCCGCGTCCACCCCGGGGCTGCCCCTCGGCATCCCGGCCCGGCGCGCCATCGCCACCACCGGCGCCCCCGCCACCGCCAGAAGCCAGTTCATTGTTGAGGCTCAGGCTGTTACCGCCGCCACCGGCATTGGCCGGCGCGCCCCGGGCCATGCTGCCCTGCGGGTAACCGTCGCTGCGGCCGCGCTGATCGGCTTCGGGCCGGGTATCGCGCAATTCGCCGCCCTCCATGACATAGCGCGGCGTACCCGCCAGGCCTTCGCCCTTGGCGCCATGATGGCCATAGAGCGAGGCACGGTCCGCCGACGTGGGCGCGCGATACCGAAAATCGGCGGCATCGCCCAGCGCCCCCTCCAGCGTAACAGCCGCGCCCCCGCGAAAGCCCTGTCCCTGCGCCCGGAGGGCATGGCCCGCCAGATCCAGGGTGGCGCGCACATCCAGCGCCAGTACTCCGCCCGTGCGCCCATTCCAGGGCAGTGCGCGCACGTCACCACTGAGCGTGGCCTTCTGGTACTGGGGCACGCGCACGAGTTGCCAGCGTGCACGGCCGGGACTGTCAGCAGCCTCCGGCTCGCGGTTTTCGTAACGGTGGATCAGGCCGCCGTCCGGTCCGCCGCCCCGCACCCGGATACGGTCCGAGCCCACATCGTCGACGCGCAGCCATTCAAAATGGCCCGCGCGCAGATCGGTCCAGCCCGCCGCCGGGGTCGCGCGTCGGCTGTCGCCGTAATCCGGATCATTGTCGCTTTGAATACGCGCCCCCTGCATCTGGATCAGCAGGACCCGGTCACCGGCGGCCAGGCCACCGGACGGCCGCGGCGGCTCCAGCGGAATCTCGCGGGCGCCTTCCGCGAGCACCCGGCCGTCGGGGCCCGGAAAATAGTGATTGATCACGTTCTCCGGCTGCGCCGAACCATCGGCACCCGGCTGCGCGCACAGTGGAGCCGTCTGAGCGGGCGTTACCGGCAACAGGAGAACGAGCAGGAGGATCCGGCTGGCAAAGCGCGTCATATCATAATCCGGCGGCCCACGGGCGCGGTACGACCTTCAAAATACCAGTGTTCGCACCCGTTTTCCCACCAGCGATCCGCGCGCCGAACAAGCCGTCAATGCAGGGCGGTGCCGGGCCCGTTTTCCTCGGGCCCGTCTTCGTCGGGCCAGAACAGGTAATTCAGCTGTTCACATTCCGTCATCATCTGAAGCGTGGCATCCAGGGTGGCCTGAACGAAATGCACGAACTGGTCGAAGCTCACGCCCTGACGGCCATAAAGCACATCACAGGCCACGAGCCGGGGCAGGGCCTCGTCATTCACATCGGGGAAAATCTTGAGCGCGGGATAGAGCATGCTCAGCCGGGGCGTGTCCGCGTGCACGGCGAACAGCGACGAAGGGCGCAGTTCCAGCTCCGTGCTCAGCAGCACCCATTCCTCTTCAACGAAAATCCGGCAATCGAGCACGGCTTCGCGCTCCTGCATTACCCCAAGGTGCAGGCCGTGACACTGGTCACAGATATAATGATCGATGCCCGCCTGCTCCAGCCAGCGCTGGACCTGGTCGGCGTCGGGCCAGCTCAAGGTCATATCCACCTCCCGTCGGGCCGGGCATCATGGTGGAATCGCTCGCGAAAATAAAGCGCCGCCGCGGTTTTGAGAGCGGCGCCCGTGCCCGCTATGATTAGCAGGCTGTTGGAAAACCCGTTGCGTACTCAGGCTTTCAGGCTGGTTCGCAATCGAGGCGCCCTTTTGAAGGCGGGGCTCGGGCCCGTCG
>Ga0207714_1001786_pt1 | contig 13634 bp, 13 predicted proteins | sample PonA232FremontCA_2_FD_187270 | JGI IMG/M metagenome (GOLD analysis project Ga0207714, IMG submission 187270) | Marine sediment microbial community from Fremont, CA, USA - Pond A23 Sediment 2 (SPAdes) | ecosystem: Environmental > Aquatic > Marine > Unclassified | place: USA: Fremont, California... | reverse complement strand
GGATCCACGTCCAGACCGCGTACAGTTCCCACATGTGGCCGAAGTAGCCGAGATTCGCCAGCATCGTCGGCCTGTCCCGAAGCATTCGCCCGACAGCGCCCGGATCGAGCGGGGCCGTCTCGGGCTGGTAGGGGCCGGGACGGACGAGCAGTACCAGGAAGCCACCGACGACTGCGAGTGCTGCGGCACCGAACAGCACCGCCCGCGGGTTGTCGACGCCGCCGATCGCACGGATCAGGTGTGGTAGCGCCGAGCCGACGGTGAGCGCGCCGACCAGCGTCCCGATAGCGAATCCGCGCCCCGCACGGAACCAGCCGGCCATTATCTTCATCCCCGGTGGGTAGACGCCAGCCAGCGCGATCCCCGTGAGAAACCGAAGGCCGACGGCTGGCAGGAAACTCCCGACAGCCGCGGCGATCGTGACGGTCGCGAGCGCACCGACGAACGCCGAGGCGGCGAACAGATACCGCGGTGGGACCGTATCGGAGATCGTCAGCGCGGCCGACAGCAGGGCGCCGACGACGAATCCGAGCTGGACGGCGTTTGTCAGCCAGGCGGTCTGGGAGCCCGACAGGTCCCACGCGGTCGCGAGTTCCGGTCCGACCGCGGAGGCGCTGAACCAGAGTGTCATCGCGAGTAACTCAGCCACAGCGAGGAGCGCGAGCATCCGGTACCGCCCGGCGCCCCGATCTGCAATCTCGCTCATTACAGCCACGGAGCCGTCCATCGGGTATGAACGTACCCCGGTTGTGAGATCAGGTTGCGCGTGCGCGAAACAAGATGGAGTTCGTCAGGACTCGTCTCGAAATTCGTCAGGACTCGTCTTCGAACATCCCGGTGGTCATGTACCGCTCGCCGGAGTCCCAGTAGACCGTCAGGACGAGTGGGTCTTCGACCTGCCCGCGGAGCCGCCGTGCGACCCGCTTCGCCGCGACGTTCGAGCCCCCGGAGGACTGGCCGACGAAGATGCCCTCCTCCTGTGCGAGGCGGCGACACTCACGCTCTGCGGTGTCGATGTCGACGGTCTCGATCCCGTCGAGCAGGCTCTGGTCGAGGTTCTCGCTGACGAAGCCGGGGCCCATCCCCTGGAAGTCGTCCTCGCCGGGTTCGGCTCCCGAGAGCACGGCGTTTTCCTCGGGTTCGACGGCGATAATCTCGATCTCGGGGAACTCCTCGCGGAGTCGGCGGCCGATCCCGGAGATCGTCCCGCCGGTGCCGACGCCGGCGACCAGGGCGTCCGGCTCGCGGCCGTCGAGCTGGTCGATGATCTCCGGGCCGGTCGTCTGGTAGTGCGACTCCGGATTCGCGGGGTTTTCGAACTGGTACATCTGGACGTAGCCCTCCCGGTCGGTGAGTTCGTCCGCTCGCTCGCGGGCGTCGGTGATCGTCCCCTCGACGAGTTCGAGATCCGCACCGTAGGCGCGCATGATCTGGCGGCGTTCTCTGGACTGTGAGGCCGGCATCACGAGCACCACGTCGTACCCCTTCGCGGCCCCGACCATCGCCAGCCCGATGCCGGTGTTCCCGCTCGTCGGTTCGACGATGGTATCGCCGGCTTCGAGTTTGCCCGCCGCTTCGGCGTCCTCGACCATGAAAAGCGCCGGTCGGTCCTTCGCCGATCCGCCGGGGTTGAACGACTCGACTTTCGCCGCGATCGTCGTCTCGTCGGGGCTGTCCACCTCGACGAGCGGCGAGCCGATCGTTTCGAGAATGTTCTCGTGCACTGGCTGTCTCTACGATGTGGCGTTTTAAACCCGCGCCGACAGCGGCAGTGTGTGCCTGATACTCCGAGATTGACTGGTGACGTAGTGTTTGGATGGTAGTACAAACCGGAATTGCTGTTTACGACGGTGGCAGTACCAGGATTGTCTCGTGCGGACTTTCTTGCTGTTCGATGCGGCCCTCTCACGTTCACTGCCTCCTGCGACTCTCTCATCACTCACGCCAGCCAATCCATCCAATTGTATAAGTCAGGTCGCGTCAAATAGCAGGCAATGTCATTGGACACGCTCGAACCCAACCCCGCGTGGGTCGCGGACGCGTACGTCGATACGATCGAAACACTCGACGCCCACAGCGACGAGATAGTCTTCCGGATCTGGGGGGGCGACTGGTGCAAGGACTGCCGGGCACAGCTGCCGGATTTCGGGGCTGCGCTGGCGGCCGCGAACATCCCCGACGACCGGATCCACGAGTACGCACTCGACGAGAACAAGGAGGGCCCTGGTGTCGAGGAGTACGGAATCGAGAAGATCCCGACCGTGATCGTCGAAGACGACGACGGCGAGGAGATCGCACGCTTCGTCGAGGAAGAGGCACTCCCGATCGCGCTGTATCTGGCCGACAAACTCCGCGAAGCGTTCGATTCTTAGAGCATCCGTTTCGCCCACCGCAGCGCCCGTGGAATCTCGTTTCGCGGCGGCGAACAGGTCCGTGACCGACAGGCGTAGATCGTCGGATTCTCGTTTTTCTGCCCGCGGTCGGCCCAGATCCCCGGTGTTTCGTCGAGTTCGAGTACGTCGAGCCACTCGTCGAGTCGCTGTTCGTCGGCGGGCCGCCAGGCGATCACGCGCGGATCGAGATACCACTCCGCGAGTTCGCCGTACCACTCGCGCTGTGGGTCGTCGGCGACAAGCGCCAGTTCGAGGACGCCCTCGGTGACGGTGTCGGCCGCGAGCGTCAGCGACGCGTGCTGGAGCGGGTTCGCGCGGATGCGACCGCCGTGGGTCTCGATTACCGCCTCGGCAATCTCCGCGAAGCTGTCGTCGGCGGTGAAATGAGCGAGTTTGTCCAGCAGTTCCGCAGCGACGCCCATGCTCGACGGCGTGGACTGATCGGTCAGCTCCTGGGGCCGGGCGATCAGGGCCTCGCCGTCTTTCGGGGTGAAATACAGCGTCTCCTTCTCCGCGTCCCAGAAGTCCCGCTCGATCGCTCGCCCGACGTCGAACGCGAAGGCGAGGTGGTCGACGTCGCCGGTCGCCTGGAAACAGTCGAGAGCCCCCCGACCGAGGAAGGCGTAGTCTTCGAGATAGCCGTCGATTTTGGTCACGCCGTCCTTGTACCGGCGGGTCAGCGACTGCTCGTCGTCGTCCCAGAGCTCCTCCTCGACGAATTCGAGGGCATCCACCGCGGGCTCGGCATACGCGTCGTCGAGAACGATCGCAGCCTCGGCGAACGTCGAGATAGCCAGCCCGTTCCAGCTCGCGAGAATCTTCTCGTCTCTGGGCGGCCGCGGGCGCTGTTCGCGGGCCTCGCGGACCTGCGCCAGTGCCCGGTCGAGTGCCTCCTCGATTTCCTCGGCATCCGTCTCACGCTCCGCTGCAATCTCTTCGATTCCCTTTGCACGCGTGAGGACAGTTTTGCCCTCGAAGTTGCCCCGGCTGGTGACGCCGAACCGCTCACAGAAGAGCTCTGCGTCCTCCTCTTCGTCGACAACCTCGTGAACGGAGTCCGGCGTCCAGACGTAGAAGGCACCCTCCTCGCGCTCGCCGGAGTCGCCCTCGCTCTGGGCGTCGAGCGTACTGAAGAAGCCGCCATCCTCGTGGGTCATCTCGCGCTCGATGAATTCGAGCGTCTCCCGGGCAGCAGTCGCGTACCGCTCCTCTTCGGTGACCTGGTAGCCGGCGAGATAGGCCCGGGGGAGTTCGGCGTTGTCGTACAGCATCTTCTCGAAATGTGGAACCGTCCACGTCCGGTCGGTCGCGTAGCGGTGGAAGCCACCGCCGACGTGGTCGTACATCCCGCCATCGGCCATCGCGTCCAGCGTTTCCGTGGCGACGTCGCGGTAGATCTCGCGGTCGGAGCGGTCGTAGGCCCGCAGGAGGAGGTGAATCCGGCCGGTGTGTGGGAACTTCGGCCCCGACCCCCAGCCGCCGTGTTCGCGGTCGGCCCCCCGCACCGCCGCCTGGGCGGCGGAGTGGAGGAGATCGTCCGCGGGTGCCTGGGGCTCGTCGGGCACCGATTCGAGTTCGCTCGTGGCCATCTCGGCCCACTTCTGGGCGCGCTCGTCGATCTGTTCGCGCTGGTCTGCGTCGTTCCAGGCACCGCTGATCTGTTCGAGGAGACCCAGAAAGCCGGGCATACCGCGGCTCTCCTCTTTCGGGAAGTAGGTGCCCACCTGGAAGGGTTTCTGGTCGGGCGTCAGCCAGACCGAGAGCGGCCAGCCACCGCGGCCGCTGACGCGCTGACAGACCGTCTGGTAGATGCTGTCGACGTCGGGGCGTTCCTCGCGATCGACCTTGATTGGGACGAAGTTCTCGTTGAGCATCTCTGCAACGTCCTCGTCTTCGAAGCTTTCGTCGGCCATGACGTGACACCAGTGACAGGCGGCGTAGCCGACAGAGAGAAAGATCGGCACGTCACGTTCTCTGGCGGCTTCCAGCGCCTGTTCGTCCCAGGGCTGCCAGTTGACCGGGTTGTCGGCGTGATCCTGCAGATAGGGACTTTCCTCCTCGTCGAGGCGGTTGCGATCCGCTGGGGAACTCATACCTCGTGGTTGTACCTCGCCGCAGGTAAAGCCGTCTGATCCGAGAGACGACTGGCGGTGCACTGGACCGACAAACCGGTTCCATCGATGGAACTAATACTGTCGGCTTTGAGACAGACGGTATGGGATCTGGGCAGTCAGGAGACATCTATGCGGAAACCCTCGCTGTCTTCGACCAGCGCGGACGGTACGAACCACTCACTACGCCGGAGGTAACAGACGCGCTCGACGTGAAACGCCGGACGGTGTACAAACGACTCCAGAAACTCGTCGACCGCGGCGAACTCGAAACCAAGGAGACCGGGTCGAACGCCCGGGTCTGGTGGCGACCGCCGGACGCCACCGGAAGCGAGGGCAGTTCGACGGACGAAGCAGCCGACCAGGGTGAAACGGTAGCGCAGAGGGACGGATGGTCGGACGCAGGCTACCGCGAAACATTCGAGGCGATGCCCGACGGTGTGTTGCTTCACGACCCGGCGGACGGGACGATCATCGACGCGAACGAGCAGTTCTGTGCGATGCTCGGCTACAGCCGCGAGGAACTGCTCGCGTTAGATTTCGAAGCCATACATAGTGATATCCGGCCGTACACCATCGAGCGAGCCAAGCAGTACGTCCAGCAGGCGGCAACCGAGGGCCCACTGACGTTCGAATGGCTCGACGAGACCAAGGATGGCGACCACGTTCCGGTCGAGGTCCACCTCAGACAGACGGCTATCGACGGCAGTGACTGCATTCTCGGTGTGGTTCGGGATATTTCCGAGCGCAAAGAACGCGAGGAGGAAGTACAGGAGACAGCCCAGCAACTCCAGGGGATTCTCGATACCGTCGAGGCAGCGATTTTCCTGAAAGACACCGACGGCGAGTACCTGCTGATGAACCAGAACTGGCGCGAGATGGCCGGCATCGACTCCGACGAAGCGGTGGCTGGATTGACCGACGGGGATATCTTCCCCGACGCTGTTGCCAGCCGGCAGCGAGCGGACGATCAGCGCGTCTTCGAGCGAAACGAGACGATCGAAATCGAAGAGGAGATTCCGACACCGGCGGGAGAGAAGACGGTGCTGACGCGGAAAACACCGATTTTCGACGAGACAGGAGCGCCATACGCAGTCTGTGCCGTCGCGACCGATATCACCGAACGCAAAGACCGCGAGGAGGAACTGCGAGCCTCCCGACGGTTCAACGAGGAACTGGTCGAAAACGCTCCCTTCGGCATGTTCAGACTCGACGAACGGCTCCGGATCACCTACGAGAACCCGCGCGCACAGGAGATCATCGGCCTGCCCGAAGAGATGAACAGTTCCGACGCGATCGGGGTCGACATCCGGGAACTGCCATCGATCCAGGAGACGGGGGAAGCAGCGATGTTCGGCCGCCTCAGAGACGGCGAGACGATCGAGTTCGAGTTCCCATTCGAATCCATCTACGGCAAAGAGGCCTACTTCACCGGGCGTGGTGTCCCGCTGTACCGCGACGGCGAGTTCGACGGTGCAGTGATGATGGCCAACGACATCTCCGATCGCAGAGAACGCGAGCGGAAACTGGAACGCCAGCGCAAACAGCTGGCTGCAGTCAACGAACTGAACGACGTCGTTCGCGGGATCACAGACGCGGTCATCGATCAGTCGACCCGCAGTGAGATCGAACAGGTGGTCTGTGACAAACTGGCAGCGTCGGACTCCTACCGGTTCGCCTGGATCAGTTCGGTCGGTCCGGACCGGCAGCTGCAACCACGGACGAAGGCCGGTATCGACGCCCCCCTCGACGATATTCCGCTGTCGGCTGACTCGTCCGATCCGACCGGACAGGGACCGATCGGGAACGCGGTCCGGAGCCAGGAGGTCCACGTCAGACAGGATCTGCTCGACGAGACAGCGGTGGCTGACCGCGAGTATCTGTTCCGCTCGGCCGCGGCGATCCCGATCGTCCACCAGGAGGTTCTCTACGGCGTGCTCGCTATCTACTCGGAGCGACCCGACGCCTTCGCCGAGGAGGAACGCGAGGTCGTCGGGCAACTCGGCGAGGTCGTCGGCCACGCGATCGCCGCGGTCAACCGCAAACGAGCACTGATGAGCAACGAGGTCACCGAACTCGAGATCCGGATTCCACGGCTGCTGGAGTCGGCGGACGAGCCAGCCATCACCGAGGGACCCGTCACGATCGAACGGACGGTGCCACTGGACGGCGACGAGTACCTCCTCTACGGAACGACGAACAAAGCGGCCATGGCGGAGATGGAAGCTGGCACCGAACAGCTCACAGGCGTGAAAGCCGTCCGGCAGATCGACGAGCGTGACGGCCAGGTGCGGTTCGAACAGCATCTCTCGAATCCGCCGGTCAGTTCGACGATCGCAGAGTACGGCGGGTATTTCGAATCCGGCCGGATCGAAGACGGGGAGTACGTGACATCTGTCCATCTCTCGCCGGGGACGGATATCCGGCAGGTCGTCAGCGATATCCAGAAACGGTATCCGGACGCCGAATCGGTCAGCCAGAGACAGGTGACCCGTGACGACCCGGGTCCGGGTCAGCTACAGAGCCTTCTCACCGAGCGGCTGACCGACCGCCAGCGGGCAGCCCTCGAGGCTGGCTACTACGGGGGCTTTTTCGAGTGGCCCCGCGAGAGATCCGGGGAAGACGTCGCGAACTCCCTCGGGATCGGAGCGTCGACGTTCCACCAGCACGTCCGGAAGGCCGAGAAGAAACTGCTGGATACCGTATTCACCGACTAGTCACATATTTTGGGCGACTAGATTATAGGCCTATAGACAGGTCTTGACAGTATGAATAGCGACAGAGAACTGATGTCCTCAGATGACGGTGCACAGCCGTCGTCAGTAGTTGCAGATCCACGCCAGCGCCGGATTCTCTCTCTTCTGCTGGCTGCGTCCGAGCCAGTGACGGTCGACGAGCTCGCGGCCAGACTGGCGGCGACCGAAGACGAGACGACCGAGCGCCGCCTCCGGATCGATCTGTACCACCGGTGTCTGCCGAAACTGGACGAAATCGGGTGGGTCGAGTGGGATACCTCGGAGACTGTGATCGTGAAATCGCTCCCCTTCGGGGAGGGAGCCCTGCCCGCGCTGGATGCACTCGACGATCAGTCGTGGACCGCTATCGGAGTGGTCCTCGCGTGTCCGCGACGGCGGGAACTGCTGTCGACGATCGTCGAAAAGCACCATCAGATCGGCGTCGAAGAGCTCACGACGGTGCTGACAGACCGGAGCCACACCGTATGGGGCGAGTACGAGGCGGCGACCGTCCAGGTCATGTTGCATCACGTGGACCTGCCGAAGCTGGCGGACGTGGGGCTAGTCGAGTACAACCCCGACGAGAAGTGGATGACCCGGACTCGGCGACTGATGACCCTGGCAGAGGAGGTCAACTTCGACAGATCCCTGATCGAGAACTAACGCGTTCAAATCACAGGAAATTAACACCCAGCCGTCCGTCAACCCGAGCATGTCGAACAAGACGGTGCTCATCACGGGCTGTTCGTCGGGGATCGGCCGGGCGAGTGCACGGGCCTTTCTCGAAGAGGAATGGGAAGTCTACGCGACCGCGCGCGACGAAGAGGATATCGCAGATCTCGGGGCCTCGGGCTGTCGCACCGACGAACTGGACGTGACGAGTCCACAGGAAATCGACCGCGTCGTCGACCGGATCCGCGAGGAGACCGAGCGGCTGGACTGTCTGGTCAACAACGCCGGCTTCGCACAGTACGGCCCGCTCGAAGACGTGCCGGTCTCGCGGCTTCGAGAGCAGTTCGACGTCAACGTCTACGGCCCCCACCGACTCGCTCGCGCTGTTTTACCGATGATGCGCGCCCAGGAAGACGGCACCATCGTCAACATCTCCAGCGTCCAGGGGATGCTGTCGGCCCCGGGTGCGGGCCCCTACGCCGGCTCGAAGTTCGCACTGGAGGCGATGAGTGATGCCCTGCGGGCCGAGGTACAGGATCTCGGCATCGACGTGGTCGTCGTCCAGCCCGGCCCGGTCGAGACCCAGTTCACCGACCGGGCCGAGGATGAGGTCTCGGAGCTGGAACGGACCCGCGAGTACGCCTGGGTGTACGACGCCATCGAGGACGCGACGATGGCCTCGGGCTCGCTCCCCTTCGCGATCGCACCCGAACAGGTCGCGACGGTCGTCCACGATGCAGCCTCCCTTTCCGATCCGAAAACACGCTACCCCGTCGGCGGCTTCGCGAAGTTCTCCGTCTACACCCGATTCCTACCCGACAAGGTGCGTGATGGCATCTTCGGGATCGTTCGTAGACTGTTCTGAGTGCCAGTGTCCGTCTCGAAAAATCAATCAGCGAGACACGCAGCAACGACACGCAACAGCCGTTCACCCCGTACCTCCTCGGCGAACAGCGGGACCCGGCGGACCTGGTGGCCGCGGAAGATATCTTGCGAGCGAGCGAGTGCCTGTTGCTGGACGTCCCAGCGGCGGGCGCAGAACTCGCAGTCTGTATGATTCGGCGAGACGAACAGTTCCGGGTCGACGTCGACGATCTCGGTCGGGTTCTGCATGACGCGGTTGACGACGACCGTGCCGACCGGGATACCAAAGGCATCGAGTCGGTCGAGCAGGCGTTCGGATTCGAGGACGCTCAGTTCCTCGGGCACCATCACGACCCGGAAATCGGTCCGGGCCGGATCGCGGAGCAGTTCACGGAGTCGCTCGATACGCTCCGAGAACTCGCGGAGGCTGTCGATCCCCTCTTCTTGCTCTTGCTCGTCACCGAACATCCCGCCGAGACCCTCCATCATCCCGCTCATGCGCTCTTTGAGCGTGAGCATCTTGCCGATCATCGAATCGAGCATCTCGGGCAGTTCGAGCAGGCGGAGCGTGTGGCCCGTCGGCGCGGTATCGACGACGACGCGGTCGAAGCGCGGGTCGTCGAGATACTCCAGCAGGAGTCGGATCGCCGCCGCCTCGTCGGAGCCGGGCATGGAGCCACCGAGTGGATTGGTGTCGCCGCCGAGCATGCCGGCGAGGGGGTTGGCGTCGCCGCCGAGCGGGCCGTCATCGAAGGCCTCGTCGGGGTCGATCTCCGCAGCAAAGAGGGGGATCTCCTCGCGGATCTGTGCCGGTTCGTCCGGAATCTCGGTTTCCAGCGTGTCGGAAAGCGAGTGGGCCGGGTCTGTGGAGACGACGAGCGTCGCCGTGCCGTCGCGGGCGCTGGCGAGCGCCGTCGCTGCGGCCATCGTCGTCTTGCCGACACCGCCTTTCCCGCCGTAGAGGACGTACTCGGCGGCGTCGATCCCAGTCGGGACCAGTTCGTCGTCGACTGCGACCTCGTCGACCGGTTCGACATCGATATCCATACCCGGCGGTAGCAACCGGACCGTTGTGTAATCGTCGAACTAGCTACGCGTCGAACGCGCCTTCCGAATCTCCGCCCCTTCCCTGAGTTTGTCCTCGCAGTTCGGGCACACACGAGGCCTGTCGAACTGTTCCGGCGTAAATACCCGCACGTACTGCTCCGTTACGAACGACTCACAGTTCTGGCAGCTTGGCATTCTTGTATACACCTGGCCCTCGACGGTTAAACGTTCCGCCGGTGGGGAAAATTCACAGACAGCATCGTGGCGTCCCCTCGCGGCGTCGGGCGTCGTGGCTCTGAAACAGTAGCTTTATCACTCGCAGAGAGCCAAAATTCATCGAGATTACTCCCGAGATGACATCGAACAAGCGACCGGAGGTAAACATCGGACTCGTCGGTCACGTCGATCACGGAAAGACAACGCTGGTACAGGCGTTGAGTGGTGAGTGGACAGACCAGCATTCGGAGGAGATGAAACGCGGGATCTCCATCCGGCTTGGCTACGCCGACGCGACGTTCAGAGAGTGTCCGGATCTCGAAAAACCGGACCGGTACACTGTCGAAGAGGAGTGTCCCGACGGGTCGGAAAGCGACGTCCTGCGGACGGTTTCGTTCGTGGATGCGCCGGGTCACGAGACGCTGATGGCGACGATGCTGTCGGGCGCATCCCTGATGGACGGCGCTGTACTCGTCATCTCGGCGACCGAGGACGTGCCACAGGCACAGACCGAGGAACACCTGATGGCGCTGGATATCATCGGGATCGAGAACATCGTCATCGCACAGAACAAGATCGATCTGGTCGACCGCGAGCGCGCGGAGGAGAGCTACGAACAGATCAAAGACTTTGTCGCCGGAACTGTCGCGGAAGATGCGCCGATCGTCCCGATCAGCGCCCAGCAGGGTGTCAACATGGATCTCCTGATGCAGGCAGTCGAAGAGGAGATTCCGACGCCTGAGCGCGATCCGGACGCGGACGCGGAACTGCTCGTCGCACGGAGTTTCGACATCAACCGTCCGGGGACGACCTGGGACTCGCTGGTCGGCGGCGTGCTCGGCGGCTCGCTCTCACAGGGCCAGCTGTCCGCCGGCGACGAGATCGAACTCCGGCCGGGACGGGAGGTCGAAGAGGGTGGCAAGAGCCGGTGGGAGCCACTCGAAACGACAGTGCGGTCGCTCCAGGCCGGCGGTGAAGACGTCGAAACCGCGACGCCGGGCGGCCTGCTCGGGGTCGGGACTGGACTCGACCCGGCAGTGACGAAAGGTGACGCACTCGCCGGGCAGGTCGCAGGGCCACCGGGGACGCTGCCACCGGTCCACGACGCCTTCACGATGAAAGTGAACCTGCTCGACCGGATCGTCGGCAACGAGGAGGGCAAGGAGGACGTCGAGGAGATTTCGACGGGCGAACCGCTCATGCTCACCATCGGGACCGCGACGACCGTCGGCTCGGTCACAAGCGCCCGGAGCGGCGAGTGTGAGGTCCAGCTCAAGCGGCCGGTCTGTGCCAGAGAGGGCGTCAAGATCGCGATCAACCGCCGTGTCGGCGCGCGCTGGCGGCTGATCGGCTACGGAATCCTACAGTGATCGTCGTCGATACGAACGCACTCATGATGCCGGTCGAAAGCAACGTGCGACTGTTCGACGAACTCGATCGACTGCTCGAGGCGCCGACGCTCGTCGTCCCCGAGGCAGTCGTCGAGGAACTCGAAAAGCTCGCAGACGGTGCGGGCGAAGAGGCGAAGGCAGCGAGTGTCGGACTCGATCTGGCCGAGCGGTGTGAGCGCCGGGCAACCGAGGCATCGTACGCCGACGACGCTGTCGTCGAACTTGCGGAACGCGAGAGCGCGACACACGTGGTCACGAACGACGGACCGCTGAAAGGGCGCGTGCTCGACGCGGGCATATCGGTAATTAGTTTACGCGGGCGGTCCAAACTAGCTATCACTCAACCATAATCTAGCGCGATTACTATGTACAAACGGGTAACACTACGCGACACGGTCGAGGTACCACCGGAGCATCTGGCAGAAGTGACGCCGGATCTCGTCAAGAAACTTCTCCAGGACAAACTCGAAGGGCGGGTCGACGAGGACGTCGGCTCCGTCGTCTCCGTCATCGAGGTCGACGACATCGGCGAGGGGGCGGTCGTGCCGAACGAACCCGGCGTCTACTACGAGGCCGAGTTCGACGCACTCACCTTCGATCCACAGATGCAGGAGGTCGTCGACGGCGAGATCGTCGAGGTCGTCAACTTCGGTGCCTTCGTCGGCATCGGACCGGTCGACGGGCTGCTCCACGTCTCCCAGATCTCCGACGAGTATCTGGCCTACGACGAGGAAAACCAGCAACTGGCCTCCCGCGACACCAACCGTACGATCGGTGTCGGGGACGCGGTCCGGGCACGGATCGTCACCAAGAGCATCGACGAGCGCAACCCGCGAGATTCGAAGATCGGCCTGACAGCCAAGCAGGTCGGCCTGGGCAAACACGGCTGGCTGAAAGAAGAGCGGGAGAAACGCCAGGCACAGCAGGCGGAAGCCGGTGAGAGCTGATGGCTGACAGACTCGTCTGCCGTGACTGCCACCGGATCCAGGAGAGCGAAGAGATCGAGGCCTGTATCGCCTGTGGCTCCACTTCGCTAACCGAGGACTGGGCCGGATACGTCGTCATCTCGCATCCCGAGGAGAGCCAGATCGCAGAGGAGATGGAAGTGACCGAGCCGGGAACGTACGCGCTGAAAGTCAGATAACGTGACTGTCGTCGAACTCCAGAAGTCGCTTCGATCGGAGCTGAAAGCGCCGCTCGGACCGATCTATACGGATGCGACCGAACTTCTCGCGGAGACAGGCCAGCCACTGATTACCGTCGGTGACGTCGTCACCTACCACGTTATCGAAGCGGGGACGACACCAGTCCTGGCGCTTGTCGACGAGCGTACAGAGCGATCGGCAGTGAGCGAAGAGATCGCCGGTCGGCTCGCAGACTTCGACGGGTTCGACCGGACAGAGGAGCTCTCGAACCCGCCAGCGACGCTCTCTGCGGAGCTTCTCTCCGCGATCCGGACGGCGATCGATACTGCGAAGACGACACTGATCGAGGTCGACGGCGAGGAGGATCTGGCGACGTTGCCGGCAGTTCTCGTGGCACCGCAGGGCGCAAGCGTCGTCTACGGACAGCCGGGCGAGGGGATGGTCCACGCCGTCGTCGACGACGAGCGACAGGAGCGTGTCCGCGATATCCTCGCCCGGATGGACGGCGACACCGACCGGCTCTGGGAGCTTCTCGGTGTCGCACCGGAATCCTGAGCACAGATATAACTGTACCGCGATACAGGTACTATTTGCCTGTTCATCCGATTCTGGCAGGACAGAGAGCGAGACGGACAGTGAGAGATCGGAATAGCTAGGATAGGCCGTCTCTCCCGCTCGAAGGGCGATAGCCAGTATGACAGCGTCCCTGGTCGAAGCTGTCCCAGTACAGAGTCTCGGATCTACTATCCACCGATTAAGCGTGAACTACTCTCACACGGGTGTGTCGAAGATACCGGACGCTGTTGCTGGTATTAGGGAGTATTGGTAGCCTTTACGGCTGTAGACGTAGTTAAGAGGGAGGAGGGAATACGTGGGGTAGAGAGTGATGGTCGTTTGGTCCCTGGTAGACCGAGCGTTCCAGCGTAATTTCAAACTATGACCGCGACTCCCGAACACAACGAAGAGGAAGAAGAGGATATTAGAGAGCATCTCTCGGATGTCGAGGACGGCTGTGGGTGTACAGAGATCTGGGAGCACATGTCCGAAGAGCGCGACTCGT
>Ga0207714_1001785_pt1 | contig 13635 bp, 11 predicted proteins | sample PonA232FremontCA_2_FD_187270 | JGI IMG/M metagenome (GOLD analysis project Ga0207714, IMG submission 187270) | Marine sediment microbial community from Fremont, CA, USA - Pond A23 Sediment 2 (SPAdes) | ecosystem: Environmental > Aquatic > Marine > Unclassified | place: USA: Fremont, California... | reverse complement strand
GATTACAAAGATGTTCTCGCCACTGCCCTCGGCCACATAGCCTTCCACGTCCAGCAGCAGCGCTTCATCGGCACCGCCGGACAGCGCTTCGTTGAGCGCCAGCATGGAATTGATGTAATGGCCATTGGCCTTGGCCTTGCACATGCTGATGTTCACGTGATGCCGGGTATAGGACGAGGTACGAACCTTGATGCCCGCTTCCAGCGCCTCGGGCGACATATAACTGGGCCACTCCCAGGCGGCGACGCTGACATGCACCTGCAGATTGTCCGCGCGCAGGCCCATGCCCTCGCTGCCGAGAAATGCCATGGGTCGGATATAGGCCGACGGCAGATGGTTCTCGCGCACCGCGCGCATCTGCGCTTCGTTCAGCTCGGCCTTCGAATACGGCATTTTCATGTTCATGATGTGGGCGGAGTTGAACAGCCGATCCGTGTGCTCGTGCAGACGGAAGATGGCCGGGCCCTGATCGGTTTCATAGGCGCGCACGCCTTCGAATACCCCCATGCCGTAATGCAGGGTATGGGTGAGCACATGCACCTGGGCATCGCGCCAAGGCACCATTTCACCATCCATCCAGATCAGTCCATCACGATCGGCCATCGACATGGCAACGTTCTCCAGTCTTTTTGTCTTGTCTTGAAGCGCTTCAGTCTTTTCCGTCGTTCTCAGCAGAGAACCATCGGTTCCAGATCTCGATAACGCCCTGGCGCAGTTCAGCGAAGGCATCCGCGTCCACAACGGACTTTTCCTTACGCAGGGATTGGCGGTGCGCGGCGGCCCGATACGCCAGGTAGGCTTCCCGCAACAGACCCGCGTCGGCGGCCGGCATCAATTCCAGCTCCGCCAGGGTTTCCAGCAGGCGCGCATTGTCCGTATAGCGCGTCAGTTCGCCGTGCCGGCAGGCCCATCTGAGAACGCTATATTGAACCATGAATTCCACATCCACGATACCGCCCGGATCCTGCTTGAGCTGGAACTGCCCCGGCCCGTGCTGGTGGCCCAGATGCTCGAGCATGCGCTGACGCATGGACAGCACTTCGTCGCGCAATTGCGCCGGATCACGCTCCTGACTGAGCACCTGATGCCGGATCGCGTTGAACCGTTCCGCCGCGCGCGGACAACCGGCCACCGGCCGCGCGCGCACCAGCGCCTGATGTTCCCAGGTCCAGGCGCTTTCGTTCTGGTACTTGTCGAAGGCGTCCATGGACGACACCAGCAGCCCGGCGGCGCCGGACGGCCGCAGGCGCGTATCCACGTCATAGAGCTGGCCGGACATGGTGCGCGTGGACAGGATATGGACGATGCGCTGGCCCAACCGGGCAAAGAATCGCTCATTGGCCACGCTCTTGTCGCCGTCGGTTACGCCGTTGAGCGCGGCATCGTGGAGAAAAACCAGGTCCAGATCCGAGTTGTGCCCCAGTTCGATACCGCCCAGTTTGCCGTAGCCGGCCACGATGAAATCCGGATCACAGTGCTGGCCGTCCTCGCGCACCGGACGGCCGTGTTTTTCCACCAGCGGTTGCCAGGCCAGGCGCACCACTTCGTTGAGAATGCATTCGGCCAGCCAGGTGAGATAATCACTCACCTTCATCAGCGGCAGCACCTCGGTCACCTCGGAGGCGGCCACGCGCAACAGATGCGCCTGCTTGAAGTGGCGCAGCACTTCCATTTGCTGCTCCAGATCGTCCTCGGGCAGACGCACCATCTGCTGGCGCAACTCGTCGTCGAGTTCACCGCGGCCGGGCGGAGAATAGAGGGTGCGCACATCCAGCAACTCGTCGAGCAGTACCGGATAATGCGTCAGGCGCTCCGCGATCCAGGGACTGGCGGCCACGAGCTTGACCAGCTGGGTGAGCGCATCCGGGTTTTCCAGCAACAAGGCAATATAGGCGGAACGGCGCAGAATGGCTTCCAGAAAGTCCAGCAACCGCTGCAAGGCCACCACCCCCTGGCCCTGATAGCCCAGCGCTTCCAGCAGCAACGGCATGAGCCGGTCCAGACGCTCGCGGGCAATGCGCTGCATGGACGTCACCGACTTGCTCTCGCGGAACTCGCCCAGAAGAGCCAGCACCTCATCTTCGTCACCCACGCCCATGCCGACCAGCAGCGCCCGCCCCTCCTCGGGCGACAGCTCGCCCAGCCAGAGATCCAGCAGTTCGCTTTCGCCGCCGGTTTCGCCATTGTCGCGTTCCGGATCCGCGACCACCTGGCTGAAGTGGTACCGCACCCGGTCGCGGTGGCCACCCAGGTCCTGTTCCAGGGCCCGGCGATGTTCATAGCCCATGGTGAACGCAAGCCGCTGCCAGCCGGTGTCGTCATCGGGCAGGCGCTGGGTCTGGCGATCGGCCACCGCCTGGAGGCGGTGCTCCACGTCACGCAGAAAGATATAGGCGTCGCGCAGTTCATCTCCCACATCCGGCGGCAGCAGCCCGGTGTCCGCCAGTACCGGCAGCACCTTCAACAGATTGCGCTCGCGCAGCTCCGATTGCTGGCCACCGCGAATCAGCTGGAAGGCCTGAACAATGAATTCCACTTCGCGGATGCCGCCCGGACCCAGCTTGACGTCCGCCTGGATGCCCTTGCGCCGCACCTCGCGCTCGATCATGCCCTTCATCTCGCGCAGGGATTCGAAGGCGCCGTAATCCACATAGCGCCGATAGACGAAGGGCCGCAGGCGCTTCATGAGCCGTTCGCCGGCGTCCCGATCACCGGCCATGGGGCGCATCTTGATCAGCGCATAGCGTTCCCATTCGCGGCCCTGGGTCTCGTAATAATTTTCCAGGGCATCGAATCCGGAAGCCAGGGCGCCACTCTTGCCCCAGGGCCGCAGGCGCATGTCCACGCGAAACACCAGTCCGGCCGCCGTGGTCTGATCCAGCACCCGGATCAAGCGCTGGCCCAGGCGGGTAAAGAACTGATGGTTGGTCATTTCCCGGCGTCCGCCCCGGGTATCGCCCTCGTGTTCATAGGCGAAGATGAGATCAATGTCCGAGGACAGGTTCAGCTCGCGCGCGCCCAGCTTGCCCAGGGCCAGCACCACCAGGCGCACCGCTTCGCCGTTGTCATCCACGGGAGTGCCATCTTCTTTACAGGCCAGCGCGTACAGCCACTCCAGCGCGGCGTCCACCAGGGTATCCGCCAGCAGACTGAGTTCAGCCACTGTGGTGTGGTAATCCGCAATCCCCGTGAGGTCCCGCCAGATCAGACGTACCATCTGGAAATGACGCAATTCGCGCAGCTTGTGCTGGACCTCCTTTTCCTCGTCCAGTTGGGCCAGGGCGGCATCCACCTCCGTGCGCAGGGTTTGCGCGTCCAGCGGCGCCCGCACACGCTCGTGGGTCAGCCAGCCGCACAACGCGGACCAGCGCGCAAGCTGCTCGGCCACATAGTCGCTGCCCGCCAGAACGCGCGGCAGGGCCGGTTGTAGCCGGGCGTCGAGATTCGCGGGCACATCCTGGTCGGTCAGGTTGTCCCAGTGGTGGCGCACCGTGGCGTGCAGGGCCTCGGGCAGCTCGGAGAGATCGGGTTCAGTCATGGGCGCGTATTCTCAACGGCTTCGACCCGGAATGCCAATCCTTGCCGGGCCTGAATTTCCACCTCGGTGCCGGCGGGCAGGTCCGCGCCCGTGACGGGCCAGCGGCGCCCATCCAGCCAGAGCTTGCCCCGGCCCCGGCGCAAGGGCTTGTCCAGGCGTGCGCGACGGCCCACCAGTTCCGCCGGAAGATGGCGCGGCGCCCGCAGGTCGCGCCACCACCACCCGAACAGAAAGCACGGCAACAAGGCGGCGACCATCCACAGCTGGGCCGGCCAGCCCGTATGTAGACCCGCCAGGGGCAGCAGCAACTGGGCCAGGCCCACGGTGAGCGCGGTGAGCCCCAGCCACATGGGCAGACTGTTACGGGTGAGCCCGTCCAGAACCAGGCACAAGAGCCCGAGCATGAACCAGTGATGATAATCCAGGGAATAGAGCAGCGCGGTCATTCAGGACGATGATTTCATCAGCACATCCTGAATGGGCGTGACCCGCAGCACTTCCTCAATGGTGGTCAGCCCGCGCGCCACCTTCAGCGCGCCGGAGATGCGCAGCGGTTTCATGCCCTGCTTGACCGCCGCCCGGGTCAGATCCTCCAGGCTGGCCTGATCATGAATCAGGCTCTTGATCTCGTTATCCATGGGCAGGGTTTCGTAGACGCCCATGCGCCCCTTGTAACCGGTGTTGCGGCATTCCAGGCAACCCACGGGCTGGCAAACCGTCTCCGGCACTTTCATGCGGAAGGGGCGCACCAGGTCCTGCCAGGCCTCCGCGTCCACTTCCACTTCCTCCTTGCACTCCGGGCACAGCGTACGCACCAGCCGCTGCGCCATGATGCCGATCACGGTGGAGGTCACCAGATAATGCGGCACCCCCAGATCCAGCAGGCGCGTCACCGACGACGGCGCGTCGTTGGTGTGCAGCGTGGACAGCACCAAGTGGCCGGTCAGCGCCGCCTGGACCGCCATTTCCGCGGTGGCCAGATCCCGGATCTCGCCGATCATGATAATGTCCGGATCCTGACGCAGCATGGATTTCACGCCGTCGGCGAAACCCAGCTCGATGTTGTCGCGCACCTGCATCTGGTTGAACGACGGCTCCACCATCTCGATGGGATCCTCGATGGTGCAGACATTCACCTCGGAAGTGGCCAGCGCCTTGAGCGTGGAATACAACGTAGTGGTCTTGCCCGAGCCGGTGGGGCCGGTCACGAAAACAATACCATGGGTATTGGCCGTCATCCGGCGCCAGGTTTCGCGATCCTCGGCGGTAAAACCGAGTTCCTCGAAACCGCGCACCAGCACGTCCGGATCGAAGATGCGCAGCACCATCTTCTCGCCGAAGGCGGTGGGCAGCGTGGAGATGCGCAGCTCCACTTCTTCGCCGTCCGGCGACTGCGTCTTCAGGCGGCCGTCCTGGGGCTTGCGCTTTTCCGCCACATTGAGCCGGCTGAGAATCTTCAGGCGGCTGGTCACCGCCGTCATGATGGTGGCGGGCAATTCATAGACATCGTGGAGCACGCCATCGATGCGAAACCGCATCTTGCCCATTTCCCGGCGCGGCTCCAGATGAATGTCGCTGGCGCGCTGGGCAAAGGCATACTGCAGGATCCAGTCCACGATATGAACAATGTGCTGGTCATCGGCGTCCGGCGTCGTCTCCGAACCGCCCAGCCGCAGCAACTGTTCGAAATCCGTGACACTGCTGCCCTTCTGCCCGCTTTCGGCCTTGGCGCCGGCGATGGACTTGCTCAGGTTGTAGAACTCCACCCGGTAGCGGCGTAGCTGATCCGGATTGGCGAAAACCACCCGGATCTCGCGCTCGCCCAGTGCCTGCCTGAGGTGGTTTTCCCATTCGCGCTGGAAGGGCTGATCACAGGCCACCACCACCTGATCCCGGCTCACTTCCACGGCAAGGATGCCGTGACGCTGGGAAAAGGCGTAGGACATGACGGTGGTGACCTGATCCACCTGCACCTTGAGCGGATCAATGTCATAGACCTCGAGCCCGGCCTTGTCGGCGAGCCACTGGGTGAGGAAATCCGTATCCAGCACACGGCCGCTGCCGGAGTGGTCACTCAGGCGGTACTTGGCTACCACCTGGATGGGGTGCCAGTTGACTTCCTTTTTCTCGCGGGGCGTGGTGGAAATGATGTTGTAGTCCTCGCGGGAGACTCGGCCCTCATCCAGCAGCTCGCGCATCACCCAGCGCACATCCACTTCACCCCGGTATTCCGAAGTGTTTTCCCCGAACCGGGCCTCGCTCGCCAAACCCCTCTCCTTTGTATCATCCGGGTTCATTCAGACCTTTACTGTACCCCGGACCGGACCGGAACGTCACCTGCTCCGGCCACGCGCGACGGTGACGCGCTCCGCCCGGATGCGTACACTGGCGCCCTCCAACGTGATCCGACCCGTGAGGTGCGTCATGCCCCTGGGAACCTCCATTGCCGGTCTGTTCGGCCGTTCGCCCATATCACCGCTGCAAAAGCACTATGAAACCGTGCATCAGGCTACTTCGGAGCTGCTCAACTTCTTCCAGGCCGCCATCGACGGGGACTGGGAACGTGCCGAAGCGGTGCAGCAAACCATTTCCGAAGCCGAAAACGAGGCGGACGAGCTCAAGAAGGAATTCCGCCTCCATCTGCCACGCAGCCTTTTCCTGCCCGTGCCCCGGGCGGATCTGCTGGACATGATCCGGGTGCAGGACCGGGTGGCCAACAAGGCCAAGGACATCGCCGGACTCATGCTGGGCCGGAACATGAGCCCGCCGGAATCGCTGCGCGAACCGGTCATGGAGTACCTGGAGACCACCGTCAACGCCTCCGCCCAGGCCCGCAAGGCCATTCAGGAACTGGACAATCTGGTGGAAACCGGTTTCGGCGGACGCGAAACCGAGCTGGTGGAAGAACTGGTGGAAGAACTGGACCGCATCGAGCGGCTCACCGACGAGCAGCAGATCCGGATCCGCCGCCTGCTGTTCGAACTGGAAGACCAGCTGGCGCCGGTGGATGTAATGTTTCTCTACAAGATCATCGACTGGATCGGGGACCTGGCCGACCGGGCCCAGAAAGTCGGGGGCTATCTCCATCTACTGCTGGCACGCTAACGAACTCCGGCGGTGATCAACGCCGCCGCGTATGCGCGACACCAATTCCGAGGGGGAAACATGGCCTGGGTTCTGGAACACAGTTATCTGATACTGCTTTGCGCCGGTTTGTTCGGCTTTCTCATGGCCTGGGGCGTGGGCGCCAATGACGTCGCCAATGCCATGGGCACCTCGGTGGGCGCCGGGGCGCTGACCGTGAAACAGGCCGTACTGGTGGCCGTCATCTTCGAGTTTGCCGGGGCCTGGCTCGCCGGTGGCGAAGTCACCAACACCGTGCGCAAGGGGCTGGTCGAGCCGGCCGTGTTCGCCGGTCAGGGGGACCTGCTCGTCTACGGCATGATGGCGGCGCTGCTCGCTGCCGGCATCTGGCTGGCCGTGGCCTCCTCCTATGGCTGGCCCGTATCCACCACCCACAGCATTGTGGGTGCCATCGTCGGGTTCGCCGCCGTGGGCGTGGGCGTGGATGCGGTGAACTGGTCCAAGGTCGGCCAGGTGGTGGCGTCCTGGGTGGTCTCGCCCGTGCTCGCCGGCACCATCGCCTTTCTGCTGGTGCGCAGCGTCAATCATCTGATTCTGGACACCGCCGACCCCTTTAGCCGCGCCAAGCGTTTTGTACCTGTCTACATGTTCCTGACGGGCTTCGCCATTGCCATGGTCACCTTCGTCAAGGGCCTCAAGCATGTGGGCCTGGAACTGGGCTTCGCCCAGAGCCTGGTGTACGCCCTGGGCGTGGGCGTGCTGGTCGCGGGCCTGGGCGCCGTGCTTCTAGCGCCTATGCAACCCGATCCGGAAGCGGACCGCGAATTCCGTTTCACCTCCGTGGAACGCATCTTCGCCGTGCTCATGATCTTCACCGCCTGCGCCATGGCCTTCGCGCATGGCTCCAATGATGTGGCCAATGCCGTGGGGCCGCTGGCGGCGATCTATTCGGTGATCCACAACGAGGGCGATGTAGCCGGCGAAGCGGCCGTACCCCAGTGGGTATTGCTGCTCGGCGCGGCCGGTATCGTGGCCGGACTGGCCATGTTCGGCACCCGGGTCATGGCCACGGTGGGCCAGCGAATCACCTTCCTTACGCCCAGCCGGGGCTTTGCCGCGGAACTGGCCGCGGCCACCACCGTGGTGCTGGCTTCGGGCACCGGCCTGCCGGTATCCACCACCCAGGTACTGGTGGGCGCGGTGCTGGGCGTGGGTCTGGCCCGGGGCATTGCCGCGCTCAATCTGCGTACCGTGGGCACGGTTTTCGCGTCCTGGGTGATCACCCTGCCCGCCGGCGGCGTGCTCGCCATCCTCTTCTTCTACATCTTCAAGGCGATCTTCGGGGGCTGATACGCGCCCCACGGGCGGCGGATGCGCGAGCCGACCGCGCACCGGCCGCCTCTGCTACACTATCGCCGCCTTTTCAGTCACCACGGGATGGAGCAATCGTGGCTCAGGATCACGGGGATTATGTAACCTGGTTCCGCAATTCCTCGCCCTATATCAATGCTCATCGGGGACGCACCTTTGTGGTCATGTTCTCCGGCGAGGCGGTGGACGCGCCCGGGTTTCATCACATCATTCACGATCTGGCCCTGCTGAACAGCCTGGGCATCCGCCTGGTGCTCGTCCATGGCGCGCGTCCGCAGATCAGTGATCAGCTCGACGAGCGTCAGGTGCAAACGTCCTTTGAAGCCCATACCCGGATTACCGACAGCCGCGCGCTGGGGTCCGTGCTGGACGCCGTGGGCGCCGTGCGCCTGAAAATCGAGGGGCTGTTCTCCATGGGGCTGGCCAATTCGCCCATGCACAACGCCAGCATTCAGGTGGTCAGTGGCAATTTCGTGGTGGCCAAGCCCATGGGCATCCGTGAAGGCTTCGATTACCAGCACACCGGCGAGGTACGTCGCATCGAGGAAGACGCCATCCGCCGGCAACTGGACAATGGTCATGTCGTCCAGCTATCGCCGCTGGGCTGCTCACCCACGGGCGAGCTGTTCAACCTCAACTCCGAGGAAGTGGCCTCGTCCGCCGCCATTGCCCTGCAGGCGGACAAGCTGATTTTCATGGGGGATCTGGGTGACGTCGCCGGTATTACCGACGGCGCGGGCGAACTGATTCGCGACATTTCTCCCTATGATGCCGGCCAGCTGCTGGGCTCGGGCGTCATTGGCCGGGACGATACCGAACGCCAACTCACGGCGGCCTGTCACGCGGCCAGCAACGGCGTGCCGCGCGCGCATCTGGTGAACTTCCATCAGGACGGCGCGCTGTTGCGCGAGCTCTTCACCCGCGATGGCTACGGCACCCTGGTCACGCGCGAAAGCTACGAGGACATTCGCGGCGCCTGGATCGACGATGTGGGTGGCATTCTGGAACTGCTGGAACCACTGGAAGCGGACGGCACCCTGGTGCGCCGGTCCCGGGAACTGCTGGAAAACGAGATTCACCGCTTCGTGATCATCGAACGCGACGGCATGGTGGTGGCCTGTGCCGCCCTCTATCCCTTCACCGACGTCCATGCCGGAGAGCTGGCCTGTGTGGCCGTGCACCCCGACTACCGCGAGGGCCAGCGCGGCACCCAGCTGCTGGATCATGTCCAGCGCCAGGCCCGGCAACTGGGCCTGACGGCTCTGTTCGTGCTGACCACCCGTGCCGAGCACTGGTTTCGCGAACACGGCTTCGAGCCGGTCGAGGTGACGGATCTGCCCGCCGAACGCCAGTCCTTCTACAACTACCAGCGCTCGTCGCGGGTGTTCCGGAAGACCCTATGAGCATCCGCTCCCGGCTGACGCCCTGGCTGGCGCGGGCCATTACCAGCCCTGCGCGATTGCGTCTGCTGCGGCGCTGGCGCGAGGCGCGGCGCCGGCTGGCCGGACGACCACGCCGGGCGGTGTTCTATTTCCGGGTGGACGACCCCTACGCCTGGCTCATGCTTCAGGTATTGCCTGAGGTTGCCCGGCATTTTCATCTGCGCATCGAACCGCGGGTGCTGCTCTATCTGGATGAACGTCTCTACCCGGCCCCGGAGATGCTGGCGCGACTGGCTCCGGCCGACGCCCTACGCCTGGCCGAGCTGCAGGCACTCGAGTTTCCCGGGCACTGGCAAGAGCCCGACCCGGACGCGGCCTTTCATGCCACCCGCATCCTGCTCAAGCACGAACACGACCCGGCGTTCTGGCAGCTGGCCGGCCAGCTTGCCCGCCGGCTCTGGGCGGGTGATACGCAGGGCATCGACGAACAACTGCGCACCCATGGCGGGGCGCCGGCCGATCAGGCCCGTCTGGAACTGGAGACCCGGCGCGAGAGCTTTCTCCGCGAGGGCCACTACCTGAGCGCTACGCTCTACCACGAAGGAGAATGGTACTGGAGCCTGGAACGGCTGGATCACCTGGCTTTGCGCCTGCGTGAGGAGAACCCGCTATTGCCCCGTTCGCCGCGCTGGTATGGCGCGGCGAAGAAGGCGCGGCTGGAAAGCGAGCCCCGCCCGGGCCGGACCCTGGAATTCTTCTTCTCCTTCCGCAGCCCGTATTCCTGGATCGCCCTGGCGCGCACCTTTCAGCTGGCGGATCAATATCAACTGGAGCTGGTGATCCGGCCGGTGCTGCCCATGGTCATGCGCGGACTGACCGTGCCGCCGGCCAAACGCTTCTATATACTGCGCGACGCCGCGCGCGAGGCTCATCTGAACGGCGTGCCCTTCGGCCGGGTCTGTGACCCGGTGGGCGCGGGGGTGGAACGCTGCATGGCGCTGTGGCCCTTTGCCGAAAAGGAAGGCCGGCTGCGCGCCTGGCTGCTCGCCGCCGGCGAACACATCTGGAGCCGGGGCCGGGACATGGCCACGGATCATGGACTGCGAGCGGCCTGCGAGGCGGCCGGGCTGGACTGGAACCGGGCCCGGCGCTGGCTGGACGATGACGACTGGCGCACGCGCGCGGAAGGCAACCGGGCTGCTATGATGGCGGCCGGCAGCTGGGGGGTGCCTACCTTTCGGCTCAATCACGAACACATCGTCTGGGGTCAGGACCGCTTCGGTATTCTGGAAACCCTGCTACAACACGAGGAGAGTTGATCATGACACTGGCCTACTGGATGCTGCTGGTGGCGATCGTGCTGCCCTATGTCTTTACCGGTTTCGCCAAGTTCCAGGGTGGTTTCGGGCCCAAGGAGAACCACAACCCGCGGGAATTCCTGGCCAATCTCGATGGTGCGCGCAAGCGTGCGCACTGGGCCCAGCTCAACAGCTTCGAAGTGACCCCGCCGTTCGCCGCCGCGCTGATCCTCGCCCATCAGATCGGCGCCGCCGCCCAGGGCACCATCGACGCCCTGGCCATCGCCTTCGTGGTCTCGCGCGTGCTTTACGGCATCTGCTATATCACGGACTGGGCCAACCTGCGCTCGCTGCTGTGGTTCGCCGGCATGATCTGCATTGTCGCACTCTTCGTTATTTCTGCCTGATAGAGGGTCCGCATGTCCGTACATGATTTTCTGGAACAAGCCTGGACGGAACACGGCCCCAAGGTCATCTCCGGCTTTTCCCGGCCGCTGTATCACAACCTCCAGGGCCTGCTGCACGGCTACAAGTACGACAAGCATGCCTATGGCGGCATGATTCGCCATACCGAGGCGGGCATGTTGACCCGCTGGGCAAGCAAGGTACCGGAAAACGGCGTCATTGTGGAAATCGGCTGCTACGGCGGCCTGTCCACCAGCTATCTGCTGAAGGGCGCACAAAAAAGAAACGCCCACGTCTACGCCATCGACCCGTTCAATTCGGACTTCGAGACCCAGAGCGAACGCACCGATGACACGGTGCCCCTGGACAACAAGCCCTCGCGCGCGCTGGTTGAACAGCGGCTGCAGGAAAACGGCTTCGAAGGCCGTTTCACGCTCATCGAGAACTTCTCCCAGGAGGCCGCGCGCGACTGGGATACCTCCATCGGCATTGACTTTCTCTGGATCGACGGCAATCACGAACAGGCGTACCAGGATTTCAAGGACTTTGAACCCTGCCTGAACCCCGGCGCGCGGGTGGCCGTCCATGACGCCCACCCGCGCTACGGCTATTCAGCCGTGGTCGAAGATGTGAAGAAGATCTTCAATGAAGGCGAATGGACGGATCTTGAACACGTCAAGAGCATTATCGCCGGAAGAAGGACAGTAGCAAGTAGCAAGTAGCAAGTAGCAAGTAGCCAACATGGACTGACCCCACAAAAGTGGACACCGGTTTTTCAAGCAGCTTGCTGCTCGAACACGGCGGGGGTGACCCCGCCCAAGCTGCCATGGCGTCGACACAGCGGATAAAAGTGATCGATGTAGTATTCGATCTCGCCCTGCATCTCCTCCCGTGGCAACGTGCCCAGTGGCTTGATCCACTCCTTTTTCAGTAACGAAAAAAAGCTCTCGGCGCAGGCATTGTCCCAGCAATTTCCGCGCCGGGACATGCTGATCGTCACACCCCGGCGCGTTAGCCAGCCCATGACCTCCTCGCTGCAATACTGTACGCCCTGATCGGAGTGGAACAGCAGCCGCTCGCCGTCGGGCAAGCGCCGCCGCCAGGCCCGTTTCAGCGCACGCAGTACCAGCTGCGCGTCATTGACCGCGCTCGTGGCCCAACCAATCACATCGCGCGAGTGCAGATCCAGCACGACCGCCAGATAAAGCCAGCCCTCCTGGCCGCGCATCTGGGTGATATCCGAGGCCCAGACCCGGTTGGGCTCATCGACGGCGAATTCGCGGTTGAGCAGGTTGGGCGGCACCGGCAAGCCCGACGTCGGCTTGCGATAACCGGGCCTGGGCGCCACGCACGAGCGATACCCAATTGACTGCAGCAGCCGCTGCACGCGGTTGAGCGAACAGACAAAGCCCGCTTCCTCGGCCTCAAGCCACAGATTTCGGTAGCCGGGAACGCCGTGCAAATCAGCCGCTCGCTGGCGCAAAAACGCCAACAGCACCTCATTTTCGCACGCACGCGGCGAGGGCGGACGCTCGAGCCAGTGGTAAAACCCCGATTTGGAGACACCGAGTACTTCACACATCACTTTCACCGGCCACGCACCGCCTCGGTGCGCGTCGATGAAGGCGAATTTCACTCGGGGTTTTCGGTGAAGTACTCGTTCGCCTTTTTTAGGATGTCCTTCTCCAGCTCGGCGCGCTCGAGCTGCTTTCTCAGCCGCGCATTCTCGCGCTCAAGTCGCTTGTAGCTCTTGTCCGGCCCCTGGTTGTGCACCGGTGCGGGCCCATCCTCGCTGTTCTGGGTCAATTCTCGCCTCCAGCGTGAAAGCATTTTCGGGTTCACGCCCAGCCGGGCGCCCACTTGCGCCAGCGTCTCCGCCGAGGCCAGTGACTCCTCCACCGCCCGGCGCTTGAAGGCCGCGCTGTAGCGGCGACGACGATTGTATTGCATAACACCTCCCTCAGGTCAGTCTAGAGAGGTGTCCACTTTTTCGGGGGCAGTCCAGCGCCCTGCTTCATTTTCTTTCGACTTTCGGCTTTCTACTTTCGACTGTCATTACACGCTTTCCCCGGCCGCATGGCCGGACGCCCAGGCCCATTGGAAGTTGTGGCCGCCGAGTTCGCCGGTGACATCCACGACTTCGCCAATGAAGAAGAGTCCGGGCTGGTCTTTCACTTCCATGGTTTTCGAGGACAGCGCCCGCGTGTCGACGCCGCCCAGGGTGACTTCGGCGGTGCGGTAGCCTTCGGTGCCGGCGGGTTTGACAGGCCAGTCGGCCAATTGCCCCGCCACCTCGTCCAGTTGCCGATCGCTGTAGTGCTGCAGCGGACCCTGCCAGCCGTGGTGTTCGCACAGGGCTCGGGCCAGACTCTTGGGAAGGTACTCCTCCAGCCAGTTTTGCAGGTTGCGTTCCGGGTTGTTCTTTTTCTCCGCCCGTAGCGCGTCCACCAGGTCATTTTCCCGCGGTAGAAGATTGATATGGACGGGATCACCTTCGCGCCACCAGCTTGAGGCCTGCAGAATGGCCGGGCCACTCAGGCCACGGTGGGTGATCAGC
>Ga0207714_1001784_pt1 | contig 13646 bp, 12 predicted proteins | sample PonA232FremontCA_2_FD_187270 | JGI IMG/M metagenome (GOLD analysis project Ga0207714, IMG submission 187270) | Marine sediment microbial community from Fremont, CA, USA - Pond A23 Sediment 2 (SPAdes) | ecosystem: Environmental > Aquatic > Marine > Unclassified | place: USA: Fremont, California... | reverse complement strand
CTGCTCGATATCGACACGACGCTGGCGCCGGACAAGCAGCTGCGGCGGGTGAGCGGGCGGCTGGCGTTCGTCGATGCCCCGGTGAGCGGTTATGAGATCCACGCCGGGGTCACGCGCGGCGACGGCCTCGCCGGGGCGGTCGCGGAGCTGCCGCATGGCCCGGACGGGGCGCGCTCGGCCGATGAGTGCGTGCTCGGGACCTACCTGCACGGGGTGTTCGATGAGAGCGGCGCGCGCGACGCGCTGCTGCACTGGGCCGGGCTGACGGTGACCGCCGCCGCGCCGGATTACGAGCGCATGCGCGAGGAGGGGTTTGACCGGCTCGCCGACGCCTGTGCCGAGGCGATCGACGCCGCGGCGCTGGCCGATCTGCTGGGTGCGGCCGGCGATGCGCTGCGCACGGGTGCGCGGAGCACCGCCGAAGGCGACACGTAGCCGCGGGTTGCGTTGGCCGCTACGATTGGCAGGCGGCGAGCGCCTTCGCCACACCGCCGGCGATCATTGCCCGACCATCCACGCAACGGAGCCACCGCCATCGATACCTGGATCGAAACCCAATGCGAGATCGCCTTCGACGACGGCATGAACGCGCCGATGGTCCTGGTGTTGCGGCCGCAGAGCAACGCGCACCAGTGGGTGGCGGAGAACCGCTTTCATATCGATCCGATCGTGACGGTCACCGAGTATGTCGACCCGTATGGTAACCGCGGCCAGCGACTGACCGCCCCGTCCGGCCCGTTCCGCATCCGCACGCAGTCGACGGTCCTGACCGCCGGTGCCGCCGATCGGGCGCCGGGGGCGCCGTTCGTGCTGATCCAGGACCTGCCGCCCGAGGTGCTGACGTATCTGTTGCCGAGCCGCTACTGCGAATCGGACCGGCTGGGGCCGGACGCCCGGCGGATCGTCGGCAACAGGCGTCCGGGGTACGACCAGGTGGCGCGGATCGTCGAGTGGGTGCAGCAGGAGATCGCGTACGTGCCGGGATCGAGCAACACGCTGGTGTCGGCCATGGAGGTGAAAGCGCGCAGCGCCGGGGTGTGCCGTGACCTGAGCCATCTGGCGATATCGCTGTGCCGCAGCCTCAGCATCCCGGCGCGGATGGTCGTGGGCTACCTTGAAGGGCTGGAGCCGATGGACCTGCACGCCTGGTTCGAGGCCTTCGTCGGCGGGCGCTGGTACACCTTCGATCCGATCATGCGGCATCTCGACGGCGGCCGCGTGATGCTGGCGCTGGGACGCGATGGGGCGGACGTGCCGGTGTTCAATCAGTTCGGTCCGCCGGTGATCCCGCGCTCGATCGATGTCGGCGTGCGCCGCTCCGGCACGCGGGACTTCTGACCCGGGTCAGGCGTCACTCGGCGAGCCAGAAGAACGGGCGGATGCTGAAGTACAGCAGTACGCCGATGATCAGCATATAGAGAACCACACGCGCGGGGTTGCGTTGGATCATTTCCGCGAAGGTGGTCTGCGTGCCGTTGCGGCGCCGCTCCGCCTCGGCCTCCCGTGCGGCCTCCAGCCGCCGCGCCTGGTATTCATCCAGCAGATCGCGCACCCGCTCGTGATCCGCCTCGTCGCGCAGCCAGATGCCGCCCATGCTGATACCCCAGCGGTTGGGCGGGGTCTCGTAATAGTCCACCGCGTGCTCGTCGAGCAGTTCGCGCACCTCGGCGGCCTCGTCCTCGGGTACGCCGCGCAGGTTCATCAGCAGTTTTGCCACGTGTTCTCCTTTGGGGGGCGTCTGATTATCGGGAGTTCAGTCGACGTGGTTTGTGGTCCGGCGTTCGTGTCTTTTGGTCTGTCGGGCTGGAAGCCCGATCTGCATCGTTCCGCAGATCGTTCCGTGACGCTACCCGTTTCTACTCGGCGTTTCGCTCGGGCTGCCGCTGGTCGGTGCCCGGCCGTGGAACACGAGGGAGCGGCTGCGGGGATACGGGGGATCGTCGTGCACGCGGATGCGGCTCATGGCGGCGTGCGGCCACTCCAGGGCCGCGTGCGGGTTGCCCGGCACGCCCAGCGTATCCGCCACAAGTTGGCGCAGCACGCCGCCGTGGCCGACGATCAGGATACGACCGCCGGCCGCGTCCGCGATGAGGTCTTCCCAAGCGGCGCGAACCCGCGCACGGAACGCCGCCGCCGTCTCGCCGTTCGGGGGCGCGGAGCGATCCGGGTCGCCGAAGAACGCCGCCAGTGCATCGCCTTGCTCCGCCCAGAGCGCATCGAACGGGTGCCCGTCCCAGTCGCCGAAATCGTACTCGGACAGGCGCGGATCGACGGTCGGCGTGAGTCCGGCCTCCGCCGCGATCGCATCGGCGAACGCGCGGCAGCGTGCCAGTGGGGAGGTCGCGATGCGGTCCCAGTCGCTGCGGCCGGCGACCGCCGCGTGCAGTTCGCTCCAGCCGGTGGCGCTGAGGGGATCGTCGGTGCGCGCGCCGCGCAGGCGCGCGCCGCCTTCGGGCTCCCCGTGGCGCAACAGGTCGATGACGGTCTCGGTCACCATGGCGCGCTCAGCCCTGCGAGACCCCGGCCTCGCTGAACGTGGCCATTCCACCGTGTACGGCGCAGGCCGTACGCAGGATGGGCACAGCCACGGCCGCCCCGCTGCCCTCGCCCAGGCGCATGCCGAGGTCGAGGAGCGGCTCGAGCTCCAGCTCGGCGAGGATGCGGTCGTGACCGGGCTCCGCGGAGCGGTGCGTGGCGACCAGCCACCGCCCGAGCGCCGGGACCTCGCGGACGGCGACCAGCGCGGCGACGCTGGCGATGAAGCCGTCCACCAGCACCGGCACGCTCTGCTGCGCGCTGGCGATGAACGCCCCGGCCAGTGCCGCGATCTCGAAACCGCCCAGGGCGGCGAGTATGTCCATCGGTTCTTTGGCCGACGCGTGGCGCGCCAGCGCACGCTCAATCACCTGGACCTTGTGCACCACGCCCGGCGTGTCGAGGCCGGTACCGGGGCCGGCGAGGCGGGAGGGGGCGGCGCCGAGCAGCGCACAGGCCAGTGCGGTCGCGGCGGTCGTGTTGGCGATGCCCATCTCGCCGCCCAGGAACGCCTGGGCGCCACCGGCCGCAGCCGTGTCCGCCACCTGGCGGCCGGCATCGAGCGCGGCCCGGCACTGCTCTGCGCTCATCGCGGGTCCGGTGCAGAAGTTGGTGGTACCGGGCGCGATGCGAACGCGCTGGACGCCGGCGAGTTCGCCCCCGTCGTGCGCGGTACCCATGTCGATGACGTCGAGCTGCGCGCCCAGGCCGCGCGCCAGTACGCTGATCGCGGCGCCGCCGCGGGCGAAGTTGCGCACCATCTCCAGCGTAACCGCCTGGGGGAATGCAGATACTACTTCCTCGGCGACGCCGTGATCGGCGGCGAAGATGGCGACGTGGATGCGGTCCAGGGTCGGGCGTTCGACACGCTGCAGGCCCGCGAGGTCGATGGCGACCCGCTCCAGCCGGCCCAGTGAGCCGGGGGGCTTGGTCAGTTCGGACTGGCGTGCGGCGGCCGCGGCGGCGGCCGTTTCGTCCGGTGCCGGTAACGGCGCCCGCCACCAGGGTTCAGTTTGCATCACGGGATCTCCACGATGTGCACCGGAATGCGGGGTCGAACCGACGTCCCGGAGGACCCCTGATTATCCGGAACCCTGTCGGTCGGGCTTGGAACTCCTCATATCGGAGGCTCGCGAGTGTCGGACTGTACGAGCCGACGGTTTTCGTTTCAAATATATCGTCACTGAACTACACGCGTGATTCTTTGGTGTGCGAAATAGCGTGCTACAGCGTCACCCTCCAAACGACCCAGGACACTCCTGGCACACCTTTTTAGCATGCCAGCACGATTAACAGACGATGTCTCGCATCCCAAAACTTCATTGCCCGGCAGGGAACGTCTGATTACCAGGAGCCCTGTAGGTCGGGCTTATAGAGCCTGTGTAAGAACCCCGCGCCGTCGCGAGGAAGTGGTACAGCGAGGCGATTTTGCCGATCATTCGAGGAACATAGTGGGTCTTATGTGACGAGAAGGATCGGCAAAAGCGCCCGCTGTGGCGCTTCCGCAGTAGGCGTCGGGGTTTTTACACAGGCTCTTATAGCCCGACACTCCCAGGCGCTTTGATCCGTCGGGCTGTAAGAGCCTTTGTAAAAAGCCCGACCTACACCAGCCTTCAATCGGCCGGCCGATCGTAATCAGAGTTTCCCTGGTCGCACCTGCGAAACGACATCACACAATTGAACACACCAGCGACCTTGCTAAAATAAAAGTATATCTCTTACCCGGGCCAAACGATGGACCTCAAATCACTCTTTTCAATCTCTTTTTCTTCGATGTTCTTTTTAGCCGGTTGCCTTGCATCCACACCGACTGAAGAAGAAACTCAGGAACCTTCCACTGAACAGTCTGCGAACGCACCCGTTCCGGATCAGTACTACAACATCGTATTGTTATACAACGGTGCCCCGGAAGATTTTAGCGGGGACTCAAGAGAACCAGCCTTTAGAATTAATATCGATGACGAAATCGAGTTCAACCGTAAGTTTTCTGAATCGGAGTTAGTTGCTTCCAGCTGCCTTATATCGCACTCCGGGATAGAACCTCAATATCAAAATCGGCAGGTAAAATGGACAGCAGATGCTACCGATAAAATGATCGTTGATTTTATCTCAGAAAATGAAATTGAATTACCAGTAACGTACTCGTACCGCGACTGCAATAAACAAATTCACTCGAGATTTGAACGAGTCGATCTGCTTCCTATCCCATACTCTGTGTACGCATCCTGGGAAGACGATGGCGGCTTTGGTCCTCTTGAACCACTCGCTGTTTTTCCATTGGAGGATATACAGAGGGTGTCCGCACAAGTAGAAAAGGTAAAAAATCAAATAGAAAAAGATGAAGCGGCATTACGAAAACAATATGACAAATCAAAAAATAATAACAATAACAACCTTGTCGGCTCATTATTCGTCAAAATCAATTCAAGAGACAGGATTTGGGAAGAAGATGACCAATACAATCGCGGTCCTGGTTTCTATCCCCAGAATGTGTGCGCATTAGAAAACGATTCATCTATCCCTCGATCCACCATTGGTTATCGTGCATTTGACGAACAAATACTGAGTGAAGACTTGAAAAGGCAATATGAAGCCGTAGAGCGTCAAAGACAAATTGAATTGCGAATCACGGGCGATGGCAATAAGTTATCTTTTTACAAAACTTTCAATACGCTTAATGACGCCTATATCTACTTTTCTGATTTAAAGTACGGGCATGACGTGCCTGGCTGCGAAGCAGCGTGTGGCAACCATTCTGATTGGGAGGATAGTTGTGCAATTTTGGTTGGCCCGGCGAAAGACGTTGCAAAATTGGGTTCGGCGCTTGCGGATGATGGCATTGAATCCGCCTATGGCCGATTACTTTCAGTCGCTGAAACCACCGAGCACGCGGCAGTTGTTCAAGGGTTTCAGTCTCATGATGAATTCAGATTTGTGGCGCAAGAGGACTTGATAACACAGTGGGATCAATTGCAGACACTCAGGCAGTACAATGCCAATAGCCCGGAACGCTTCAAAGGCTTAAAAGACGAAATAATTGCATCTGGATACACTGAAGACAATCTTTCGATCGGAATCATTCTCGAATATCTAGAAGATCGGCAAGCGGCAAGAGACAACAACACCGATGTATTGAAGGAAAAGAATCAAAGGCTGGCACAGCAGGCGGCACAGCAGAAAAAACAAGAGGAAAGCGCCGCGAGAAGACAAGCTCAAATGGAGAAAAATTTCCCATACATTGCCAATTTACGCTGCGAGTTTCAGGGAAATCACACCAACATTGCCGCCTGTTTCCTGGGTGGCGAATATGCTGCTGACACCGAGCTTGAGCTGAGTAACGGGAATTCCAAACAGATCTATCAAGGATATGAGCTGAATAGAGTTGGGCAGGAGTCACGGAATGGCTTGCAGATCAATCTTAAAAGATCTTTCAAGATCCAGGCGCAAAACGCGTCTGATCGTTTATCTTTACGGCTTAAGATCGTTGAACGTAAGGGTGGAAAAGTCGTTTTTGAAGATATTGTGAGCCAATATGGTGTCATAAGCATTCGAAACTGAATGCCCAAACCTCTCGATTCAGGTACAGGATAGTCAGTTGGTAATCCCCTCCCAACCTGCAATCCGGTTTTAATCAGATTTTCCCAAGGGCACCGGTCGGTGCCTTCAGGGTCAGCGGCAGGCCGGCGGCGACGAACGTGACGTGCTCGCAGAGGCCGGCGACCGTCTGGTTGAGCCAGCCCGCCTCGTCGCGGAACCGGCGGGCGAGCGCGTTGTCGGGCACGATACCAAGCCCGACCTCGCTGCTGACCAGGACGATCCGCCCGGGCAGCCGCGGCAGGCGTTCAAGGAGATCCGCGCGTTCCCGTGTGAGCGCGTCGTCATCGGCGATCAGATTGCCCAGCCACAGGGTCAGGCAATCGACCAGCAGCATTCCCTCGGGCCCCGCCTCGCGTTCGAGGGTGGCCGCCAGCGCCACGGGTGCCTCAACGGTGCGCCAGCCATCGGGGCGCCGGTCGCGATGCTGCCGGATGCGGTCGGCCATCTCCTGGTCGTGCGCCTCCGCGGTGGCAACGTACGTGACCTCGAGACCGCTGTCGCGGGCCCGGGTCTCCGCCAGTGTGCTCTTGCCGGAGCGGGCGCCACCGAGGATCAATTCAGGCATGGTGGGGCACGGCGCACGGGTTGCCACTGCGGGCGTTCATACCAGCCCCTCGAACAACTGCACGTCCACCCATTCGCCCGCCGCGACGCCTTCGCAGTCGGCCGGCAGGACGACGAAGCAGTCGGCGCGGCTCATTGAACTCAGCCGCCCGGATCCCTGCGGGCCGACCTGCTCGACGGCGGTGGCGCCGTCGTCGGCGCTCACCAGGCGCGCGCGCTGGAATTCCGTCCGGCCGGGCTTTTTCGGGAAGTCGACGGCCGCGCGCGCACGCAGCGTCGGCATGCGCCTATAACCGGCGCCGGCGAGCGCGTCCAGGGCCGGGCGGACGAACTGGTAGAAGGTGACCATCGCGGACACGGGATTGCCCGGCAGGCCGAACATGAGCGCCCGCCCGAAGAAGCCGAAGTTCAGCGGCCGGCCCGGTTTCATCGTGATCTGCCAGAAACCGACATCGCCATGGTCGCGCAGCACCATCGCGACATGGTCCGCCGCGCCCACGGATACCCCGCCCGTGGTCACGATCGCATCGTTCTCGGCCGCCGCCGCGAGCAGCGAGGCCTCGACCGCCGTTCGGTCGTCCGGCAGATGACCGCGGTCGTCGATCTCCATACCGAGGCGCGTGAGCATGCCCCAGACGGTATAGCGGTTGCTGTCGTACAGCCCCCCGGGCTTGAGGGTCTGCCCGGGCTCGAAGAGCTCGTCGCCGGTAGCGAAGAGGGCGACCCGCGGGCGCCGGCGGACGGGGACCTCAGTCAGCCCGAGCGAGGCGATGACACCGAGTTCCGCCGGGCGGATCGCGGTGCCGGCGGTGAGCGCGACGCCGCCGGCCGGCAGATCCTCGCCGGCGGCGCGCACGTTGCTGCCGGGCTCGCCGCCCCGGATCGATATCGTGTCGCCGTCGGCCGTGGTGCGCTCCTGCATCACGACCGTGTCCGCGCGGGCCGGGATCGGCGCCCCGGTCATGATGCGCGCGCACTCGCCGGGGCCGATTTCGCGTGCGAGCGGGTGACCGGCCCAGGCGGTGCCGACCATGCGCAGGGCCGCCGCGCCATCGGTGTCGAGATCCGTGCCGCGCAGCGCGTAGCCGTCCATCGCCGAGTTCGTGTCCGGCGGGATATCCAGCGGCGCGCGCAGGTCCTCGGCCAGCACGCGGCCCAGCGCCGCGCGCAGCGCCACGCGCTCGGTCGCCTCGATCGGCTCGATCGCGGCGGCGATGCGCCGGTGTGCGCTGTCGATATCGAGTGCCCCGGGGCGGTCGTCACAACTCGGTGCGCTCATGGATTGCGGTCCCGTGCGGCGAGCCGGTCGGCGGCGGCATCGCGCTCATCCGGCGTATTGATGTTGATGAAGGTGTCCGGGGCGTCGCTGAAGTCGGCGTCGGCGATCGCGTGCCCCTCGTACCACGCGTCGATCTTGCGCCCGCCCTGCTCGAGCCAGGCCCTCAGATCCGGCGCCAGCCCGGTACGCAGCAGCATGAACACGGGCTGGCGCCGCTCGCCGTCATGCGCCACCGCGATCTCGGCCCCGGCCCGTTCCAGCGCCGAGCGCATGCGAGCGACCAGATCCGCGGGTATGAACGGTGAATCGCAGGGCAGCGTCGCGACCAGCGGCGTCGACGCCGCCTCGAGACCCGCCAGCACGCCGGCCAGCGGCCCCAGAAAACCCTCCAGCGGGTCGCCGACGACCGCGGCACCGAGGGCGGTGTACTCGTCCTCGTGGCGATTGGCGTTGATCAGCAGCGCCTCGACCTGGGGATCCAGCGCGGCCAGCACGTGGGCCGCCAGCGGGCGGCCGGCGAGATCGATCAGGCCTTTGTCACGCCCGCCCATGCGGGTGGCACGGCCGCCAGCCAGTAACAGTCCGGTCACACCCTCACGGGGATTCATGCGGAATATCCCGACACGCGCCCACTCAGTCCCGGATCTCGATTTCGGTCGTTTCCTTGATCTCTTCCATGACCACGTAGGTGTGGGTCTCGCGCACCCCCGGTGCGGCGGTCAATCCCTCGCCGAGGAAATGGCGATAGGCCTGCATATCCGGCACCCGTACCTTGACGAGGTAATCGAAACCACCGGCGACCATGTGGCATTCCTGCACCTCGGGCCGGTTGATGATCGCCTCCCGGAAGCGATCGAAGACCTCTGGCGTCGTGCGGTCGAGCGTCACCTCGACATACAGTAACAGCGACGCCTCGATCCGGTGGGGATCGAGTACCGCTACGTAGTCGAGGATGAAACCCGACTGCTCCAGCCGCCGTACCCGCTCCAGGCAGGGTGTGGCGCTGAGGTTGACGCGCCGGGCGAGTTCGACATTGGAGATACGCCCGTTAGACTGGAGTTCACGCAGGATGCGCTTGTCGGTGCGGTCGAGCCGGTGGTCGGATGATTTGCGTGGAGCGCGTTTTGACATTATCTCGACCGCCTCGTTTCGTTGTATGTAGTATATTGTACTGTGGATAATAACAGAACAGTCAAAAATGCGATGCGGCTTTCCTTATATTCTCGCGAAATGTGGCGAAGGTGAGCAAGATGATTTTCGAGCAGCCCCCGACAGACCCGGATCCGCTGCGCGCCGAGGTACAGCGGCATTACCGCATCGACGAGGAGGCCTGCGTCGATACCCTGCTCGGGCAGCTGGAACTGCCCCGTGAGCAGCATGACGAAATCGAGGCGCACGCCCGCCGCCTGGTCGCGGCCGTTCGGGCCGGGCGAATCGGCAAGGGCGGCATTGATGCCTTCATGCTCGAGTACGAGCTCTCCAGCGAGGAGGGGATCGCGCTGATGTGCCTCGCCGAGGCGCTGCTGCGCGTACCCGACTCCGAGACCGTCGACAAGCTGATCCGCGACAAACTCGGCAGCGGCGACTGGGACGAACACCTCGGCCACTCGAAGTCGCCGTTCGTCAACGCCTCCACCTGGGGCCTGATGCTGACCGGGCGGGTCATCAAGTTCGGCACCGGCAAGGAGCGCAATCTGCGCAGCACGCTCGGCCGTCTGGTCTCGCGCAGCGGCGAGCCGTTCATCCGCCAGGCCGTACGCCAGGCGATGAACATCATGGGTCGCCAGTTCGTGCTCGGCCGCGATATCGATGAGGCGCAGAAGCGCGCCCGCGGCATGGAGAAGCTCGGCTACCGCTACTCCTACGACATGCTCGGCGAGGGGGCGCGCACCGAGGCCGATGCCAAACGCTATTACGACTCCTACGCCAACGCGATCCGCCGCATCGGCGCGCAGGTCGGCGAGCGCGGCCTGCTCGAGGCCCCGGGGATCTCGGTCAAGCTGACCGCCCTGCACCCGCGTTTCGAATTCGCCCAGGCGGATCAGATCGAGGCGAAGCTCCTGCCGCGCACGAAGGAACTGGCGCTGATGGCGAAGGAGCACAACATCGGCTTCAACATCGACGCCGAAGAGGCCGAGCGCCTGGAGCCGACCCTGGATGTGCTCGAGGCACTGGCCATGGACCCGGATCTTGCAGGCTGGGACGGCCTCGGCATCGCCATCCAGGCCTATCAGAAACGCACGCTGCCGCTGATCGACTGGATGGCGGATCTGGGACGGCGGGCACGCCGCCGCTTCCCGGTGCGCCTGGTCAAGGGGGCGTACTGGGATACCGAGGTCAAGCTGGCCCAGCAGAAGGGGCTCGAGGACTATCCCGTGTTCACGCGCAAGTCGAACACGGACGTCTCCTACCTCGCCTGCGCCCGGCGCCTGCTGGCGAACCGGGATGTGTTCTACCCGCAGTTCGCTACCCATAACGCCCATACCGTCGCTGCGGTCTGTTCCTTCGCCGGCGACCGCGACGGGTTCGAATTCCAGCGCCTGCACGGCATGGGCGAGGCCCTGTACAACCAGGTGCTCGGCGAGGACGGCCTCGGTATCCCGGTGCGCATCTACGCGCCCGTCGGCAGTCACGAGGACCTCCTGCCCTATCTGGTCCGGCGACTGCTGGAGAACGGCGCCAACAGTTCCTTCGTGAACCGCCTGGTCGACGATCGCGCGCCGATCGATGAGATCGTCAGCGATCCAATCGACTGGGTCCGGTCGCTGGAGAACAGACGCCACGGCCGCATCCCCCTGCCGCGGGATCTGCTCGGCAAGGAGCGGGTGAACTCGCGTGGTATCGATCTCTCGGACATCAATGTCCTGCGCGAGATCGACGCCGGCATGGACGCGGCGGCGAAGGACGGCTGGCACTGCGCGCCCATCATCAGCGGCAAGGTCGCGTACGGCGAGGCCCAGCCGGTTCTCGACCCATGCGACCACCGCCGCCAGGTCGGCACGCTGGTCAACGCCACCCAGGAGCAGTGCGACAGGGCGATGGCCATCGCCGGCAAGGCGCAGCCCGGCTGGGACGCGACGCCGGCGCATGACCGCGCGGCCATGCTTGAGCGCACGGCCGACATCCTCGAGCGCGATATGGCCCGTTTCATGGCCATCGCCTCGCGTGAGGCCGGCAAGAATCTGATCGACGGCGTCGCCGAGGTCCGCGAGGCGGCTGATTTCTGCCGCTACTACGCGGCCCGTGCACGCGCCGATTTCGCCGGTCCGGCCCGGCTCCCGGGGCCGACGGGCGAGTTGAACCAGATCCAGCTGCACGGCCGCGGCGTGTTCGTCTGCATCAGCCCGTGGAACTTCCCGCTGGCCATTTTCACCGGCCAGATCGCCGCGGCCCTCGTGGCCGGCAACAGCGTCATCGCGAAGCCGGCCGAACAGACGCCGCTGATGGCCTTCGCGGCCGTCCAGGCGTTCCACGAGGCGGGCGTGCCCGGCGACGTGCTGCATCTGATCCCTGGCCGCGGCGAGGACGTCGGGCCGCCGCTGATCAATCACGAGGCGCTGGCCGGCGTCGCCTTCACCGGCGGCACCGATACGGCCAGGCTGATCAACCAGCAGCTCGCCAACCGCCCCGGCCCGATCCTGCCACTGATCGCCGAGACCGGCGGCCAGAACGCGATGCTGGTGGACTCCTCCGCCCTGCCCGAGCAGGTGGTCAGCGACATCATCGAGTCCGCATTCCAGAGCGCCGGCCAGCGCTGTTCCGCGCTTCGGGTCCTGTTCATCCAGACGGATATCGCCGACAAGGTCCTGACCATGCTCGCCGGCGCCATGGAGGAGTTGCGCATCGGCGATCCGGCCCTGATCAAGCACGACATCGGGCCGGTCATCGATGAGGACTCGCGCGCGATGCTCGAGGCCCATGCCGCGCGCATGGAACGCGAGGGACGCGTGATCGCCAGCGCGAGGCTCGAACCCGGCACGGAGAATGGTACGTTCTTCACCCCGCGCGCCTACGAACTCGACAGCCTGTCCCAGCTGGAGCGGGAGGTGTTCGGCCCGATCCTGCATGTCGTGCGGTTCCGCGAGAGCGAGCTTGATCAGGTGATCGACAACGTCAACGCGACCGGTTACGGCCTGACGCTGGGTATACACTCGCGGATCGAGGAGAGTATCGAATACATCCACGAACGCCTGAAGGTCGGCAATACCTACGTCAATCGCGACCAGATCGGCGCCATGGTCGGCCAGCAGCCGTTCGGCGGCGAGGGCCTGTCCGGCACCGGGCCCAAGGCCGGGGGACCGCGCTACCTGTACCGATTCGCCACAGAGCGGGCGCTGTGCATCGATACGACCGCCCAGGGTGGCAATGCCGCGCTGATGTCGCTCGACGAACTGGACATGGAGGAAGAGACGGAGGCCCCGCAGAAAGGCCTCGGTTGATCCGGGCGCGCGGCATTGGACTCACGGCACGTACGAGCACCGACGTGCCGTGAGTCCCCGGCGTCAGCCGCTGCGCGGCCGGAACTCGAGGGCAAGCCCGTTGTTGCAGTAGCGAAGACCGGTCGGATCGGGGCCGTCGTCGAAGACGTGCCCCTGATGCCCGCCGCAGCGGGCGCAGTGATACTCGGTGCGCTCGTAGAACAGCTTTTTGTCGACCTTCGTGCCGATATGATCGCTGTAGACGTCGTAGAAGCTCGGCCAGCCGGTGCGGCTGTCATATTTCCACTTCGAGTCGAACAGGACGAGCCCGCAGCCGGCGCACAGATAATCGCCGTCGCGCTTCTCCGCGTTCAGCTCACTGGTCCCCGCACGCTCCGTGCCCTCCTCGCGCAGGATCCGGTACTGCTTCGACGTCAGGCGCTCCTTCCACTCGTCCGCGGACAGTTTGATCGGCTTCACCGAATCCGGCTTCGCCGGTGCGTCCACCGCGGCCGTATAACCCGGCCGGGCGAAGATCAGGCCGCCGGCCAAGGCCGCAAGGCCGGCAAGAAAACCGCGTCGCGCCATCATTACTGCCTCTCCAGCGTGTCAGGGGACACGATCTTGGAACACACTGCGCCGCTCAGGTTCCCGACGCCAGCTTTTCGATGATACGTTCGACCAGCATCCGCGCATGGTTGCAGTCGGGATCGCGGGCGGCATACAGGAGCGTCACGTCACCGTCGCGGGCCAGCTCGACCAGTCCCGCCACCGCCTCGGGAAGCCCATCAAGCTCGTTGCGGTAGGCCGCCGCGAAGTCGTCGAACCGCGCCCGATCATGCCCGAACCACTTGCGCAGATCCGTACTCGGCGTCACCGCCTTCGCCCACCAATCCAGCGCCGCATCCGCCTTGCGCACCCCCCCCCGAGGCCACACCCGATCCACCAGCACCCGCATCCCGTCATCCGAGCTTACCGGGTCGTAGATCCTCCGGATCCGTATCGTCATACCGCACCTGCTTCACGTCGCCTCGTACTCAAGAGAACCACGAATCAGACGAATGCTGCCGCAGGGTACCCGAACGCTCGCTGGAGCTAAGCTGAGCGGGCTGTGGATTGGAACCATGGGTCAGAACCACAGATGGACACAGATGAACACAGCTGGTCTCAACTTTGCAGTGCAACACTTTACCCGATCGGGATATGGGAGGTGTTGCATGGGAAGTTACAGCCGGCTGTCGGTGATCGAGCGC
>Ga0207714_1001783_pt1 | contig 13655 bp, 15 predicted proteins | sample PonA232FremontCA_2_FD_187270 | JGI IMG/M metagenome (GOLD analysis project Ga0207714, IMG submission 187270) | Marine sediment microbial community from Fremont, CA, USA - Pond A23 Sediment 2 (SPAdes) | ecosystem: Environmental > Aquatic > Marine > Unclassified | place: USA: Fremont, California... | reverse complement strand
GGCCGGCCTCCAGGAGCTCGCCGGCAACGCCACCATGCTCTTCTACATGACCGAGGAGGGGCAGGAGGGGCGCAACGCCTACCTGGAGAAGCGCCAGCCGAATTTCCGGCGCTTCAAGCACAACCCCTAGCCGTGGCCGCCACGCTGCACCGCATCGAGGCGCTGCACTACCGGGTGGCGCTGCGCGCCGGGGCACCGGTGGGCGAGCGCGAGGGGGTGCTGCTGGACTGGCACGCCACCGACGGCCGCCGCGCCGTCTCGGAGATCAGCCCCCTGCCCGGCTTCAGCGGCGAGGATCTGGCGACATGCCTCGACGCCTGCCGGGGCTGCCTCGCCGACGGCGCCGAGGCGGCCGAGGCCCGGCTGGCGGCGGGGCTGGCCGGCCGCGGCGCCGGCGGCGACGACGACCCCTTGGCCGGGCTGCCGCCGGCGGCGCGCTTCGGCCTGGAGGCCGGCTGGCTGCAGTTGGCGCAGCCGCCGGGACCGACGCCTACGGTGGCGACCTGCCGCCTGCTGCCCGCCGGCGAGGCGTTGCCCGAGGGAGCGGCAGGGGCGTGCCTGAAGGTCAAGGTCGGCCGCGACAGCGTCGCCGCCGACCAGCGCCGCCTCGCACGGCTCCAGGAGGACCTCCCGGCGACGACGCGGCTGCGCCTCGACGCCAACCGCAGCTGGACCCCCGAGCAGGCGGCGCGGGTCTGCGACGGCCTCGACCCCCGGCGGGTCGCCTTCGTCGAGGAGCCGCTGCGGCCCGGCGCCTCCTACGCCGGCTGGACGGCACGCACCGCCGTCCCCTTCGCCTGGGACGAGACCCTGCGCGAGCGCCCCGACGCCGACCTGGCCACCCCCGGGCTGGGTGCCGTAGTGCTCAAGCCCATGCTCTCCGGCCTGGCCCGGGCCCGGGTGTGGCTCGACGCCGCGCGGGCGGCCGGGTGCGCAGCGGTGCTCAGCGCCGCCTTCGAGAGCAACCTGACCCTGGACCTCTACGCCCGGCTCACCGCCCACTGGGGGCTTACGGCCACGCCGGGGCTGGACACCTTCGGCGCCTGGCCCGTGGCGCTGCTCGAGCCGCTGCGCAGCCAGCCGGGCCACGGGGACAAGCCGGTCCTCGGCCGCGACGCGCTCACCCCTCTGGAGCCGCTGCTGTGACCGCCGACGCCCTCGAGTGCCGCCTCACCCGCGCCGCCCACCTGGCCCCACAGCGGCCGGCGCTCATCACCCCGGAGCGGACGCTGGCCTTCAGCGACCTCGACGCCCTCGTCAGCCGGCGGGCCGCCGCGCTGCAGGCGCAGGGCCTCGGCGCCGGCTCGTGGACGGCGCTGCGCATCACCATCAGCGTGGCGGGCGTGGTCGACTGGCTGGCCGTCCTGCGCGCCGGCGCCCGGCCCCTGCCGGTATCGAGCCGCCTGCCCGAGGCCGCCCTGGCGGCCCTGCTCGCGGAGCACGCCATCCCCGGGCTGATCCCCGAACCGGACGCCCCCCTCCAGGCCAGCGGCCACGGCGCGGGGGCGGCGCCGGCCGCCGCGCTGCAGCGGCACTTCGATCCCGGCGCGCCGTGCGCCGGGATCGGCACCTCCGGCTCTACCGGGCAGCCGCGGGTGGTGGTGCACAGCTACGCCAACTACGTACGCAGCGCCCAGGGCGCCATCGACTACCTGCCCCTGGCCGCGGGGGATCGCTACCTGCTGTCGCTGCCGCTGTTCCACGTCGGCGGCCTGGGCATCCTCTTCCGCTGCCTGGAGGCCGCCGCGCCCATGGTCCTGGGCGGGCGCGCCGAGGACGCGGCGTTCCTCGCCAGCCACGGCGTCACCCACGTCTCCATGGTCGAGACCCAGCTGCGCCGGCTCCTGCAGGAGGCGCCGGACCCGCTGCCGGCCCTGCGCTGCGTCCTGCTCGGCGGCGGGCCGGTGGCCGCCGAGCTGCTCGAGGCGGCGCAGGCGCGCGGCCTGCCTTGCTACATGAGCTACGGCCTCACCGAGACGACCGCCCAGGTGGCGGCCTGGCCCGCCCACGCCGGCGGCCGGGTGCTCGCCTACCGGGAGCTGGCCATCGACGGCGCGGGGGAGGTCTGCGTACGCGGCGAGACCATGGCCCTGGGCTACCTGGACGCCGGCGCCGTCCGGCCCCTGGCCGGCGCCGACGGGTGGTACCGCACCCGGGACCTGGGGCGCTGGCAGGACGGCCGCCTGATGATCCTCGGCCGGCGCGACAACCAGTTCATCTGCGGCGGCGAGAACGTCCAGCCCGAGGCCATCGAGCAGGCCCTGCGCGAGCACCCGGCGGTCAGCGAGGCGGTGGTGGTGCCCCGCAGCGACCCCGACCTCGGCCGGCGGCCGGTGGCCTTCCTGCGCTACGCCGGGGCGGCCGTCCCGGCGGCCGAGCTGCGGGACTGGCTGCGCGGGCGCCTGAGCCCGCCCCTGATCCCCGCGGCCTACCACCCGCTGCCGGCCACGGAGGGGCTCAAGGTCCACCGCCAGGCGCTCATCGAGCGCGCCGAGCGGCTGCGCGGCACGGAGGCGGACGGCTGATCCACGCCCCAGGGCCGCCGCGGCGATAGGCGGCCCCCCAGGATCTGGCCTAGACTGAGGCGAGGGCCCGGTACCGGGCCCCGAGAGCGCAGGAGAGGAGATACCGATGCCCGTCGCGTACTGGATGGTCCTGATCGCCGCCGTGCTGCCCATGATCTTCGCCGGCGCCGCCAAGTACGGGGGCGGCGCCTTCGACAACAGCCGCCCCCGCGAGTGGCTCGAGCGCCAGGAGGGCTGGCCCAAGCGCGCCCACTGGGCGCAGCAGAACAGCTACGAGGCCTTCCCCCCCTTCGCCGCGGCGGTGCTCATCGCCCAGCAGGTGGGCGCCGCCCAGGGCGCCATCGACACCCTGGCGGTCCTGTTCGTCGTGCTGCGCATCGCCTACGGCCTGCTCTACATCGGCGACTACCCGAGCCTGCGCAGCCTGGCCTGGAGCGCCGCCTTCGCCTGCACCATCGGCCTGTTCCTGGCCGCCGCTGCGGCCTGAGGCGCACCGGTAGCCCATCAACGCGAGCCGGCCCCTGGCCCAGAGGGCTCGGCGCCGTCGATGCCGGCAGCCGCATCGGGCGCCGGGCGCCCCGGGCGCCGGGCCAGCCGCAACGGCTCCCCGCCGGGCTCGCTGCCGTAGGCCTGGCGCATCTCCCGCCCGGAGAGCACCGAGGCGCTGCGCGCGGCGCCGTCGCGGCGGGCCAGGATGACCCGGTAGGCGAGCACGGCCTGCACGTAGTGCCGGGTCTCGCGGTAGGGGATGGACTCGATCCAGACGTCGAAGGGCTGCGGCTCGTCCGCCAGCCAGGCGTCCACGCGGCCGGGGCCGGCGTTGTACGCCGCCAGGGCCACCGGGCGGTTGCCCTGGAACCGCTCCAGGAGCCCGTCCAGGTACGCCGCGCCGAGCTCGATGTTGCGGCCCGGGTCCGATAGCGCCCCGGCCTCCGGAGCCGGGCGGCCGAGGCGCTGGGCCGCCTCGCGGGCCGCGGCCGGCCGCAGCTGCATCAGCCCCCGGGCGCCCGCCGAGGAGGCCGCATCCGGGCTGAAGCTGGACTCCCGCCGGGCGACGGCCATGAGCAGGTACGGCCCCTCGCCGACCCGGTCCGCGGCGCGCCGGAAGGCCTCGCGGTAGGCGTGCGGGAAGCGCCAGGCCAGCGCATCGTGGGCCCCGGCCTCCAGGGCCGCCGCGATGGCCAGCCCGTGCCAGCCCTGCCGGTGGGCGTGGGCGGCCAGCACCGCCTGCCGCTCGGGGTAGGTGGCCAGCAGGCGCTGCCACTCGTCCCGGGCCAGCCGCAGCTTACCGCCCTCGCGCAGGATCCGGGCACGGAGCAGCCCGGCGCTGGGCTCCGGCGCCGGGGGATCGAGCTCGGCCGCCTGCAGCGCGTAGGGTCGCCCGGTGCGCTCGGCGGCGAGGAAGCCCCAGAAGGAGCGCTCGCGGGCCGCCACCTGCCAGGCCTGCCGAGCGCCGGCCGCGTCGCCGCGCGCCGCCCGGCCCCGGCCGAGCCAGTACTGCCAGTGCGCCGAGCCGGCCTGCTCGCCGGGCAGCCGGGCGTGCCAGAAGATCACGTCCGCCCAGGCCTGCTCCCCCACCGCGCGGCGCAGGCGCTGCTCGACCAGTCCCGGCGGCTCGTGCTCGGCCAGCCAGCGGTCGAGCCAGGCGCGGTTAGCCGCCACGCCGCGGATGGTGGCGTACCAGGCGATGCGCCGCTCGACGGCGAGGCGCTCACCGTCGAGCAGCGGCGGCAGCGCCTCGCCGGTCGCCTGCAGCCGCGCCAGCGCCGCCTCCGTATCCGCCTCGGCCAGCCGCCACAGGGCATCAGCGGTGAGCTGGCGCCGCAGCACCGGCGTCAGGGCCCCGCTGAGGTCATCCACCACCCGAGGGTCCCGGTCGAGGCGTACCAGCCACGCCGCCGCGTCCAGCCAGCGCGCCCCCTCGAGCAGCCCCTCAAGGTAGCGCATCAGGCCCGCCTCGCCGTTGCGGTAGGCGAGCCGCATGCGCTGCCAGACGGCACGCTCGTCGATGACCCCCGCCGCCCGGGCCGCATCGAAGAGGCCGTTGCAGGCCGCCGGCTGCGACTCGCCCGCCTGCCACGCCTCGGCGGCGAAGGCGAGCGCCTCACGGCGCCGGTCCGCCAGGTGCGCCCGCCACCAGTGGCAGCGCAGCGCCAGCCGCTCCGGCGGCTCGTCGCGCACGCGGCGCACGGCGGCGTAGCGGTTCGCCTCGGCGTAGCGGCGCAGGGCCATCCGGGCCATGACCGCGGCCAGGGGGGTATCGGCGTAGCGCTCGCGGTAGGCGGCCACCCGGGCCGGATCCGCGCCGGGCAGATCGGCGCGCAGGCGGTGGAAGTCCAGGTAGGCCGCCATGGGGTGGGCCTCGCCCAGGCAGGGCTCGAGCGCCGCCACCCGGGCCCACTCGTCGGCCCGCGCCGCCTCCAGCGCCTGGTGGAAGCGCTCCGTGTAGCCTGCCTCCGGACAGCCGCCGGAAGGGCCGCCCGCCCCCGGCCCCAGGCCGAGCAGCAGCAGCGGCGCCAGGGCGGCACGGAGCAGGCCACGGTAGCGCATCGTCTCGGGCCCTCCAGGGCGCACGTGGGTCGGGGCTAGATTGGACGCTAGCGCCCCCGCATCCCGCGGTCAACGGCCCCGCGGCGGCCGCTGCCGGGCGCACCGCTGAGACGGCGCACGGCGAGCGTGGTAGCCTCCCTACCGGGATGAGCCAAGCAAGACGAGAGGGTTCCCGTGGCCCGGACACGCAAGATCTGGAAGAGACTGGGCATCGCGGCCGGCGCGCTGCTCCTGCTAGGGATCCTGGCGGCGGCCGCCGGCCCGTTCCTGATCGATCCCGAGCCGGCCGAGGGGGCGGCCGACGGGCAGGCGCTCGCCGGGGCGGACAGCCGCTTCACCACCGTCCCCTTCCCGGGCGTCGAGGACGGCCTGCAGCTGCACTACATCCGCGCCGGCGAGGCGCACGCCGACGCCGGGGCGCCCACCTGGATCCTGCTCCACGGCTTCAGCTTCAGCACCGCCACCTGGCGGCCGCTCCTGCCGAGGCTCGCCGCCGAGCGGGACACCATCGCCTACGACCAGATCCCCTACGGCCTGAGCGAGAAGCCGGTGCACGACGGTGAGGGGCCCAATCCCTTCACCCTGGAGGCCGACGTCGACCACCTGCTGGCGCTGATGGACGAGCTCGGGCGCGAGCGCGCCGTGCTGGTCGGCAACTCCTCCGGCGCGGTGATCGCCCTGGAGGCGGCGCGCCGGGCCCCTGAGCGGGTCGCCGGGGTAGTGCTCATCAACCCCATGGTGGGCCTGGAGCGGCCCACCTTCCCGGCGTGGATCGCCGGGCTGCCGCAGGTGGAGCGCCTGAGCCTGCTAGCCGCGCGCTGGCTGGGCGACAGCACCGCCCTGCTCGAGCGCTCCTACCACGACCCCGAGGCCATCACCCCCGAGCGCGAGGCGCAGATGAGGCGGGCCACCCAGATGGCCGGCTGGGACCGCGCCTGGGGGCAGCTGATCCAGCGCTCGGTCAGCGAGGCCCTGGCGGTACGGGGGCCCATCGAGGCCATCGACACGCCGGCCCAGGTGATCGTCGGCACCGCCGACGAGGTGATCCCGCCGGCGGACTCCCGACACGTGGCCGAGGTCCTGCCCAACGCGGAGCTCGCGGAGATCGAGGCGTGCGGCCACGTCCCGCAGGAGGAGTGCCCCGCTGAGGTCGCGGCGGCGATCGCGCAGTGGCGCCAGGCGCACGGGCTGTAGGCGCCGAGGAGGCGAGATGAGGCAGTCACGGCCCCACGCCATCGTCATCGGTGCCGGCCTGGCCGGCCTGGCCGCCGCCCAGGACCTGGCCGCCGGTGGCGCCACGGTCCAGCTCCTCGAGGCCGGCGACGCCGTGGGCGGCCGGGTGCGCACCGACCGGGTGCGCCTGGACGGCACCCCTGCCGCCGCCGGGGAGCCCGCCTTCCAGCTCGACCGGGGCTTTCAGGTGCTGCTCACCGCCTACCCGGAGCTGCGCCGCCGAGCCGACCTCGACGCCCTGCAGCTGCACGGCTTCGCCCCCGGCGCGCTGGTGCGCGCCGACGGCGGGCTGCACCGCGTATCGGATCCGTTCCGGGCCCCGCAGGCCCTGCTGCGGACGCTGCTGGCGCCGGTGGGGAGCCTCATGGACAAGGCCCGCCTCGCCCGGCTGCGCTGGCGGCTCCGACAGGGCGACGCCGAGGCCCCGCTCCACGGCCCGCAGCGCACCAGCGCCGAGGCCCTGGCCGCGGAGGGGATCTCCACCACCATGGTGGCGCGGTTCCTGCGCCCACTGTTCGGCGGCGTACTCCTCGATCCGCGACTCGATACCTCGGCACGGCTGCTCAACTTTACCTTCCGCATGTTCGCTGAGGGCATGGCCGCCGTACCGGCCGGGGGTGTCGGGGCCCTGCCCGAGCAGCTCGCCGCTCGGCTGCCCGATGGGCGCGTCGAGCTCCGGCTCGGCGCCCGGGCCACCGCCATCGGACCGGGCGCCACGGTGCACCTGGGCACGGAGCGGCTGAGCGCCGACGCCGTGGTCGTGGCCACCGACGGGCCGGCCTACGCTGAGCTCACCGGCCAGTCCGCCCCGGCCGGGCGGCCGGTCACCTGCCTGCAGTACGCCGTACCCCGGCCGCCAGTAGAGGAGCCGCTCATCGTGCTGAACGGCGAGGGCCGCGGCCCCGTGCTGCACCTCAGCGTGCCCAGTGCCGTGGCCCCAGGGTACGCGCCGCCGGGCTGGCACCTCGTCAGTGCCACCGTGCTCGGCGAGGCGCAGGGACAGGACGACGCGACCCTCCAGGCGGAGGCAGCGGCGCAGCTGCGCGCGTGGTTCGGCAGCCCCGTCGACGAGTGGCGGCTGCTGCGTGCGGAGCGCATCCCCTACGGCCAGCCGGTGCAGACGCCCCCGGCCCTGGACGAGCCGTACCAGCCAGCGCGGCTGGGCGCCGGGCTCTACGCCTGTGGCGATCACCGCGCCCACGGCTCGCAGCAGGGCGCACTGCGCTCCGGCGGCCGCGCTGCCGCAGCGGTGCTAGCGGATATGGAGTGGGGATCGACGGGGTAATCGATCGGGAAGGGGTCTGGCCCGCCCGGCAGGACTCGAACCTGCGACCTTCGGCTCCGGAGGCCGACGCTCTATCCGGCTGAGCTACGGGCGGCTAGGAGTCTCATGGTACCCGCCTCGGCCCGGCTCGCCAAGCCCCGGTCACGCCTCCCGCATCCGGGGCAGGAGGGCGACGAAGTTGCACGGCCCCGTGCGGGCGTCCAGCTGGTCGGCGAGCACCTGGTCCCAGGCCGTGCGGCAGGCGCCGGGGGAGCCGGGCATGGCGAAGACCAGTGTGGCGTTGGCCAGCCCCGCCAGGGCCCGCGACTGCAGGGTGGCGTTGCCGATCTCCTCGAACGAGCGCTGCCGGAAGCGCTCGCCGAAGCCGGGGATCTCCCGGTCGAAGAGCGGGCGCAGCGCCTCCGGGGTGATGTCCCGGCCCGTGAGCCCCGTGCCGCCGTTGACCAGGACCGCGTCCACCGCCGGGTCGGCGATCCAGGCCGCCACCTCGGCGCGGACCTGGTAGAGGTCGTCGGTGACGATGCGCCGCTGCGCCAGGTGGTGGCCAGCGGCCTCCAGCCGCTCGATGAGCAGCGCCCCCGAGGTATCCTCGTCGAGGCCCCGGCTGTCCGAGATCGTGAGCACGGCGATCCGCAGCGGGTGGAAGGTGTCGGCGGCGTGTCCCCCCATAGGCGCTCACTCCTGCTCGCTGGTTGCCCGCCCGTTGCCCGTGGCCAGGTGCTCCTCCACAGCACTGGCGATCTCCGCGGGGCTGCTGTCGTGGGGCAGCCACGCCAGCAGCTCCCCGTCGGTGCGGACGATATAGTAGTAGGCGGAGTGCGCCACCGTGTAGCCGACCCCCGGCCCGCCCTCGCGGCGCCGGTAGGCGACCCCGTAGCGGTCGGCGACCGACTCGATGGCCGCCGGCTCCCCGGTGAGGCCGACAATGCGGGCGTCGAAGCGGTCGGCCAGCCTCGCCACCCGGTCCGGGGTATCGCGCTGCGGGTCCAGGCTGATGAAGACCCCGTGCACCGCACCCTCGGCCCGCTCGCCGAGCCGGTCCAGGGCGGCGGCCACGGTGCCCACGGCGCGCGGCGTCCGCTCCGGGCTGTAGGTGTAGCCGAAGCACAGGATCGCCACCTCGCCGCCCAGCCCGGACAGCGACACCGGCCCGTCGGCGCCCTGCAGGGTGAAGCCGCCCCCCGCCGGCTCGTGGGCGAGGTCCAAGGGCTCGGGCACGGGATCGCGGGCCGCCGGGCCCATCGCCTCGGGGTCCCAGATGAAGGCGGCCCAGACCACGATGGTGATCAGCAGGGCGGTGCTCACGAACAGCGGGATGCGCATAGCGCCCTCCAGGCCTCGACGCGTACGGTAGCAAGGCGCGTATCCTACTGTCCCGGCGAGCCGAGCATCCACACCGCACCGGCAACCACCAAGGACCTATGCCGCGCACCTGCAAGCTGTCCACCCCCGCCCGAGGCACACCCCCGGCGCCCCTCGCGGCGCAGGCCACGGCGCGGCGGCGCTAGCCCATGCCCTGGCAGGATCCCGAGCAGCGCCGGGCGCTGCAGGCGCGGCTGATCGCCTGGCAGGAGCAGCACGGCCGCCACGGCCTGCCCTGGCAGCAGCCGGCCACGCCCTACCGGGTGTGGATCTCGGAGGTAATGCTCCAGCAGACCCGGGTGGAGACGGTGATCCCGTACTTCCAGCGGTTCATGGCGCGCTACCCGGCCATCCCGGACCTCGCCGAGGCGGGGCTCGACGACGTCCTCGCCCTGTGGGCGGGGCTCGGCTACTACGCCCGCGCCCGGAACCTCCACGCCGCGGCGCAGGCCGTCACCGCCGAGCACGGCGGCGAGCTGCCCGCCACGCTGGCGGCGCTGCAGGCCCTGCCCGGGATCGGGCCGTCCACGGCCGGCGCCATCCGCTCGCTCGGCCACGGCCTGCCGGCGCCTATCCTCGACGGCAACGTCAAGCGCGTCCTCGCCCGCCTCGCCGCCATCCCCGAGTGGCCCGGCCGCAGCCCGGTGGCGCGCCGGCTCTGGGCGATGGCCGAGGCCCTGGTGCCGGACGAGCCGCGCTGCCGCGCCTTCAACCAGGGCCTCATGGACCTGGGCGCCCTGGTCTGCACGCCGCGGGCGCCGGCCTGCGACGACTGCCCCCTGGCCTTCGCCTGCGCGGCCCGGGCCGCCGGCGCGCCGGAGGCCTACCCCGGCGCCCGCCCGTCGCGGCAGCGCCCACAGCGCCAGGTCCGGCTGCTGCTCATCGAGGACGACGGCCGCCTGCTGCTAGAGCAGCGCCCGCCCACCGGCATCTGGGGCGGCCTCTGGTCCCTGCCCGAGTGCCCCGCCGACGACGACCCGGTGGCGCGGGCGCGGACACTCGGGGCGGCCTGCGAGCCCGCCGGGGAGCTGGCGCCCCGGCAGCACGCCTTCACCCACTTCGAGCTGCTCATGCGGCCGAGCCGGCTGCGCCGGGTGGGCACGCCGCCGGAGGCGCGCGAGCCCGCCGCCGGGCTGCGCTGGTTCCAGCCGGACCGGGAGGCGCTGCCCGGACTGCCCGCGCCCATCCGGCGCATCCTCGCCGAGGCGGGCTACCCGACGGGCTGAGGCGTGGACGGTGGAGCGGCGGCGGCCGCGATGGGTACACTAGGAGATCCTGCACCCCTGTGCGGGTGCCAACGCTGAGGACCGCGAGAGGGCAGCATGACGAGGAAGGTGTACTGCGTGAAGCTCCAGCAGGAGGCCGAGGGCCTCGAGCGCCCGCCGTACCCGGGCGAGCTGGGCCAGCGGATCTACGAGCACGTCAGCCAGGTGGCGTGGAACATGTGGCTCCAGCAGCAGACCATGCTGATCAACGAGTACCGGCTGACCCCGGCGGACCCGAAGGCGCGCGCCTTCCTCGAGCGGGAGATGGAGAGCTTCTTCTTCGGCCGCGGCTCGGAACCGCCCCCGGACTACGAGCCGCAGGCGGAGTGAGCCGCCCGCGCATACCCTTGACGCAAGCGGGCGTTTTCGCTTGAATAGTCACTGGTTGGCTGGGTAGCTCAGTAGGTAGAGCAGTCGATTGAAAATCGACGTGTCGGCGGTTCGATTCCGTCCCCGGCCACCAGATCCCTTTCCCCACCCTACCGTCAAGCACCACTCCCGATGCCGCCTGGCGGAGCGGGCTCAGGCACGCGGCCTACGCCTCCCACAGAGACAGAGCAAGTCCACTGCCGGCTCGGATGTAGACACCACGCCCGCGCTGACGCAGGATCTCCCTATGCCCATTAGCAGCCAGATGAGCGACGAGGAGCTGCGGGAGCGCTTCGAGGCGCTGGGCCCACCGCTGGCGGAGCTTCCGGGGGAACGGACCTATATCAGCCGGTGCGCGACCTGGGAGGCGTTCGTCGAGTGCGGGCCCGAGGTGGCGCGCCTCCTGCGGGTGCCTATGTATCCCGAGCGCGACACGGAGCGGAAGCGGGAGAAAGCACCGGGGCTTTACGACCTGCTGATGGAGGCGTTCCCCGAGGACTAGCGGGGCCCCGTAGGCTCAACCTCCAAGCGCAACACCCATACCCGGAGAGGGCCGAGGAGCTCCAGGCCCTCTCCGGAAGAGGGTCCGGCCATCCTGCTGGATATCGGCGAAGACCACCCGCGGGTCGGCCGCGAAGCGGTCGTTGGCGCCGTCGCCCTGGTGGACATCGACGTCGACGTAGGCGACCGGCGCCACGCTGTTAGTGGCCATGATCCGGCTGTAAGGGCCGCACAAAGGCACGACCCGCCGGAGAGAGTAATGCTGGAAAGAGGCCGAGGCCCCAATCCGCATCGGCAATCAGGGCTTCGGGGCTATCACGACCCCGAAGGGAGGCCATCACACGGCCGGTGACCGGCTACTGAAGCCACTGGATGTATTACGCAGAGTCAGGAGGAATGCGCGCCGCCGACCTGATCGAGCGCGCTAGCGCCGTCCCAGCGATTAAGATCGCCGCGGACAACGGGATCAGCGCCCCGGCTGAGTCCATCGCCATCAAGGACAGCGATCCGATCACGCACCACAGGCTGGGGATGAGCAAGCTGAGCCAGAGCGCGAGGCCGCGCAGCATGACCAGCAGCACGCCGAGGGTGGCGACTGCAGTGGGGTCGGGGTGCAGGCCATAGGCCTCGGCGTGGCCCAATCCCGGGCCGATCGCTGCGGCGATGAGCGGATAGCCAAGCAGGGCGAGCACCGCGACGGTCGCGCCGCCCCAGGCCGAAAGCCCTTGGGGCTGTCTTTGAACGCTGATGGCCCCGGCGAGAGACTGTCCACTGAAGCGGGGCAAGTCCACCCTCCAAGCGCTTGTCGGAGCTCCTTGAACTTGTTGTACGTCTGAAGCAACCGCCGGGCCTGGCTATGAAGCTGGTGGCTCATTCGGCGTCCGTGTCATTGATGAGTGGAATACAGTCCTGAATCGGCAGGAAGAGCTGGAGTCCGTCTTCCTCGATCCTGATAAAGCCGTATTTCTCGTAGAAGGCCGCGGACTTCTGGTCCTTAGCGTCCACCACCAGTCCGCCGATGGCGGTGAATTCCCGGGAGATGGTTGCCGCGTCCTCAATGGCGGCGAGCAGAGCCAACTCTCCCAGTCCCTGGCCCCGTGCGCTCAGGTCCGACGCCAATCGGGCCATCCGCAGGAAGGGTACAGGGTGCGGGTATTTCCTCCAGGCCCTGACGCCGGGTGGCGGCGCGATCTCGCAGGGCGCGGTGGAGTAGTAGGCCAGAATGCGTTCCGGCCGGTCAGGATCGACCAGCACCGTGGTGCGGACCAGATGCTGCTCGTCCTGCCGTCGCGCTGTTTTCTGAATGAATGTGTTGAGTTCCTCGACCCCGCAGTCAAAGGCCGTGCGGTCGTGGCTCCTGTTAAGTTGCTCTTTCCTGATCCGTGGCATCCACCGTTTCCTTATACCGACGGGCCGCCTTCCTCAAGCGGGGCAGAGGCCGTGCCGGCTGGTCCAGAGCCGCCATCATGTTCTCGAACGCCTCGCGGCTTGTGGTGATCCGGGTGGCGCGTTCGGTGACCTCGGCCGCGCGTTCCAACGCGGAGTCCAGCAAGAACTGGGAAACCGTGGAGCCTTGGAGCTCCGCCGCTTCCGCGATCCGTTGATGGATCTCCGGCTTGACGCGTGCGACCAGCCGCTTCTCTTTCTCTCGTCCATTTGCCGCTGTCATTGCGACATCTCCTCTGTCGTCATCCTTCCACCTCCCAACCAGGTGGTGCCAAAATGGCATACAGAGAGCAGAATGTCAAATTTGATGCCAGAATGGCACACGCGTGAACGGGAAGTGCCGAGCTCACTCCCCCACCGTAGACTCAACTTCACTAGTGGTACCGCGGCGACCCTTGCGGGCCCTGATCGCTTGACCCGCCGCTGCGCCGCAGGGGCCCCGGCAGCTCGGCCTCCTCGTCATCCTCGCCCGGCTCCGCCTCGTCGCCGGCCGGGAGTATCGCCTCGAGCCACTCGGCCCGCTCCAGCGCATCCTCGTGGGGATACAGCGCACGGCGGAGCTCGGCCAGGGGCTCATCATCGCCCTGCGCGCCGAAGGCCTGCAGCATCAGCGCCGCGCCGTCGCCCGAGACGTCCACCTGGAACGAGTAGGCCGCACTGGGGTGCTCACGCTCGAGGTGCGCCATGAGCTGATGGGAGGCAGCGAGATCCGCGGCCAGGGAGAGCCCCTCCTCGAGGGCGCTGTAGAAGGGCTGCGGCACCAGCGCCAGGGTGCCCTCGCGCCCGGGCTCCTCGACGCCGAGCCAGGCGTCGAGCGGCTCCGCGCCGGTCTTGGTGCCCTTCGAGCGCTTGCGGGAGCGACTCATGGCGGCCTCCTGCTCGTTGAGAGATGCTCGCCCCAGGATGGCCCTTCAGGCCCTCCTCTCTAGCGCGGGAGAAAGGGTGGGTCACCGTCGACGGACTGCGCCTGAGAAGGCAGCCGATCGCCCGCGCACTGCTGCCACGACTGCGCTCACCCAAGATGGCGGCACGCTCCAGGTCACTGAGGCGCTGGCAGAGGAGTACGGCGTACGTCAGCGTCGACCCGTCAGGCCTCCGATGGAGCTGCCGCTTCCCCGG
>Ga0207714_1001779_pt1 | contig 13669 bp, 10 predicted proteins | sample PonA232FremontCA_2_FD_187270 | JGI IMG/M metagenome (GOLD analysis project Ga0207714, IMG submission 187270) | Marine sediment microbial community from Fremont, CA, USA - Pond A23 Sediment 2 (SPAdes) | ecosystem: Environmental > Aquatic > Marine > Unclassified | place: USA: Fremont, California... | reverse complement strand
GCCGGGTTTATCGAGCCGATCACCGAGGAGTTGCCCATCGAGTATGCGGTCGAACTCAACCGTCTCATCGAGCTCGAAATGGAGGGCTCACTCGGGTAACATGTCCACCCAGGTACACGCATCCGTCGACGAAGCGACGGTCAAGCAGATCTCCGAAGAGCTCGGGGAGCCGGAGTGGCTGCTCGAAACGCGACTCGACGCGCTCGACGCGCTCGGGGAACTCGACTTCCCGGATGTCATCCAGACGCCCGGCCGCAAGTGGACGAACCTCGAGGACCTCGACTACGACACCTTGGTCGACCCGTTGGAGGCGGCCGAGGAGAAGGATCAGGTCGGTCCCGATGGGATCGATGTCCTGTCGTTCACCGAGGCGGTCGACGAGCACGGCGACCTTCTTGAGGAGTATTTCGGAAGCGTCGTCGATCCCGAATCGAATTACCTGACAGCGCTATCAACCGCGCTGTTCACGACCGGAACGGTCGTCTACGTCCCCGAGGGCGTCGACGCCGAGGACGTGACGATCCGAACGACGATGAACTCCCGGTCGCTGTTCAACTACACGCTCGTCGTGGCCGAGGAGTCGTCGTCGGTGACGATTCTCGAACGACAGGAGTCGGGCGACTCCGTCGAGGGGAACCGCTACTACAGCGGAATCACGGAGGTGGCTGCTCACGAAAACAGCTACGTGCAGTTCGGAAACCTCCAGGACCTCGACGAGACAACCTATGTCTACTCGCTTCGGGAGGCCAACGTCGACACCTACGCGACGACCAACTGGATCGAGTGCAACGTCGGGTCGCATCTGAGCAAGGCCTCTGTCGAGAGCCATCTTGATGGTGACTCCTCGGAATCGAAGATTGTCGGGGCCTTTTATGGGCACAACGACCAGCACTTCGATGTCGACGCTCGGGTGTGGCACAACGGCGAGCACACGACGGCCGACCTCGTCACGCGCGGCGTCATTGACGACGTTGCCCGCTCGGTGTACGAGGGCGTTCAGCACGTCGGCTCCGATGCGTGGGACACGAGTTCCTACCAGCGCGAGAACACGCTAATGCTCTCCGACGAGAGTGAAGCCGACGCCTCGCCGAAGCTGATCATCAACAACCACGACACCGAGGCTTCACACAGCGCGACTGTGGGACAGGTCTCGGAGACGGACATGTTCTACATGACTTCCCGCGGGCTCCCTAACCGACTGGCCCGGAACATGCTCGTCGAGGGATTCTACGTCCCCGTCTTCGAGGAGATCGAGGTCGAAGAACTCCGTGAGGACCTTCGCGGCCGCGTCCAAGACAGACTGCAATCGCGAGCATAAGCGGTCGGAGCGGGTTGCTGACCGACCGCCGACCACATTTTGCACCCGCGACGGGTACGCTTATATTCGTGGATCCCCGAACGCAGATATGGACGTTTCGGAGGGATCGACGCAGTGAGCCTCACTCACCCGGTCGCCTCGGACCACCAGCTTGCGCGACTGCTCCAGATCGGGATGGTTCTTGAAGAGGTCGTCGAGGCGCGCGCTCACAAGCACTACGAGACCCTCGGAGGCGAGACGCTGGACAAGAACATCGTCAACCTCCTGAAGGGGGCCGCCGATGAATCGGCCGAACATCGGGGACGGCTTGAGTCGCTAGTGGACGAACTTGACGCCGACTCGGTCGCCTACGAGGAGATCGAGAAACTCGTCGCCGCGCAGTACGAGTCGGACACCGACTTCGACGGCGTATTATACGACCAACTGTGCAACGAGGAGACGGCGTACAAGTTCTACGACGACTTGATCACGGCGATCGAAGGATCGGATATCGAGTTTACGATCGACCGTCGGTGGTTGCTCGAAACCCTTCGGGAGATCAGACGCGACGAGCGAGACGGAGTCGAAGACGTGACAGCACTCATGGAGCGACGAGAATGAACACCCAAGCCCAGTATCTCAAGACCATATATCTCGTTCAGGAGGAAACTGATGGACCAGCTTCGACGGGTGACATCGCCGACAACATCGGTGTCAGCCCTGCGAGCGCGAACGAGATGATCGGCAAGCTCGAATCGCGGGGACTCGCCGAGCATGAAAAGTATAAGGGCGTCTCGCTGACCGACGAGGGGATCGGGCACGCCCGCGATGCACTGCAGACGTACTGTATTATTGAACGATTCCTCTTGGAGGTTCTCGAAGTTGAAGAGTTTCAGGCCGAGGCCCGCCAACTCGAGAGCGTCATCGACGAGACGGTCGCCGAACGCCTCGACACGATTATCGATCGGGCGGACTGCTGCCCGGATTGCTTCGACGCCGGCACGGACGCGTGCGAACTGCTCGAGGTCGACGTTTCAACGGAACCCGCCGACTGAGCGTCGATAAAGGGTAAGCCTATTGTGCCAGAGTGCCCTACACCAGCATGAAGTCCCGTGGTGTAGTGGCCAATCATAACGGCCTTTGGAGCCGTTGACGGCGGTTCGAATCCGCCCGGGACTATTCTGCGAGGAACGGACGTGACGAGCGAATAGCCCGCGGATTCGGAGCAGAGAACGGAGCGAAGCGGAGTTACCGCGGTTCGAATCCGCCCGGGACGACGTGTGTCACGAGCGGCAACCGCCGCCTCGATTCCCGTCGTCGACACTACTATGCGATTGCCAGACGTACCCGTATTTACAGCAATCATGACAGACGACACCGAATCGCCGTCGACGTTGGGACGGGTGCTGTTAGGACTCGGGCTCGCACTTCAGGCTTCGGAGGACTTTCGAGACATGGACGATACCATCGGGTACGCCGAATCAGCCGGCGTCCCGATGCCGGAACTCGCCGCCCCGTTTGCCTCGGGGATGATGATCGTTGCCGGCACCGGCATCGCGCTGTGGCGACTCCCCAAACTTGCCACCGGGGCTGCGGTCACGTTCCTCGCGGTCGTCACCACGACGATGCACGACTTCTGGAACGCTGACCCGGACGACCGTGACGGTGAGCGACTCGCGTTCTTCGGCAACCTCGCGATGTTTGGGGCGGCGCTGGTGTTCCTGCGGAAAGCGTATAACTGAATCGCACCGCGACCCGTCGAGATCGAAGTTACGATTATATTACCCGCTTCTGCTTGGCGGTTTCTTTTGGCCAGGTTCGTCGTTCTCTCCGATTGGGTTGGGGCTCGGGTACTCCTCAATCTCGGGATGTTGCTGGTACAGCGCACACCAGTCCTGCGAGCGAACCCGGCCCTCAACGATGGCACAGGCGCCGGCCATCCCCTCGTCGCCCGCGTGTTTGCTCGGGATGAAGAACCGACAGTTCGCACAGAGTTGGTATCCTTGCGGGTGACACTGGTAGGCCGCGTCCTCGCGGGCGGTCAGGTCATCCGGGTTCCGTTGGATGCCGGCGGTGCTTTCCGCAGTTCGGTACTCTTCGGCGACCTCTATGTCGTTTTCTTCAACGCACCAATTGGATGCCTGCTCGGTTTCGGCCTCGTCTTCGGCCTCGCTGTGGTCGCCGTTGCCGCCGTCACCGCCGCTGCCGCCGAGCCCCAGACAGCCGGCAAGTGCGGCGACTGAGGCGCCGCTTGCGGCCTGTAGAAACTGCCGCCGTCTCGATGTACCCGTTTCGGATTGCTTCTTCTCTGCCCCGCTGTCTCGTTCATTCGACATCTCTGCATCTCTCTTCTGACTGCTACTCCCTAATCTTTGCTGTCCGGCCGCGGAATGTGACGGCAGAATCGATCCCGAGGACGGGTAGCACCCGAACTGGCGGGGCCTACAGCCACTCCTCTGGTTTCGTGTCGTAATCGACCTCTGTCGCGCGGATATCCTCGATCTCTCCGTCGGAGAGAGTCTCACGATCGAAGGATTCGCCGTCGAACCGGATCAGCGTTCCCTGCTCCGTCGGCTCCGGTTCGCGGTCGCGCCGCCTCGCGACCTCGATGTCGTGTTCGTCGAACTCCTTTCGGATCGTCTTCAGCGCTACCGGCCGCCCCCAGAGTTCGAAGACGCGCTCGAGAGTCTGTTTGGCCTGTTCGAGATCGAGTTGAACGCCGTTGTAGTGGTGGGCGAGCAGCAACTCGTTTCTGTTCCGGAAGTTGCCGTCGTGGACGGCGATCGTCGGCTTCCCGAAGTTCGTGAACTGTAGCATGAGCTTCTTTTTGACGTCCTCGGCGGCCGTCGACGTGGCGCGGAAGTCGCCAGTCGTGTGGGTGAACTCGTAGGTGAAATACTCGTTTTCTTCGACGAACTCCTCGGTGAGAAACTCGTCGAGGAACGTAACGTCGTTGTGGCTCTCGCGGACCTCGAACATCCGGTCCCAGCCGGCCGTCCGGTCGACATCGTCAATGGCCTCCTCGACGGAGCCGTAGCGGTCCGTCTCGAAGAGGTACCGGGCGGTTCGTTCGAGTTCGCCCTGGCTGACACGCTTGAGAAAGCCCCGGTGCTCGCGTTTGACCAGCGAGTAGTGGCGCTCGGCCATCCCCTCGTATGTGAGTAGTTTCCAAGGATACTGCTCGACATCGACATCCTCGCCGCGTCGAACGCGTTCGAGCGTGTCAGCGTCGATCCGCGGATCGTCGGGATCGAGCGTATCGATGGCCCCGGCCGGGTCCGCGACGGCCGGATCCGGTTCCATGTGCTCGAGCACCCGATCGAGATCGACCGAGTCGCCGAAGTTCCGCCAGGTTACCCCTTCAACGCGGAGCAGGTGCTCGATCACCTCCCGACGGTTTCGACGGTTCTCGACGTACTGCCACAACTCGAATCCCAACTTATATGGGTTCAATCCGGGGGAGCCGAGCACCTGGGCCATGTGGTCGGCGTAGGAGAGGAACTCGTCATCGGCGGCAAAGTTCTCGTCGGCCATCATCCTCGATTCGTGGTAGCTCGCCCACCCCTCGTTCATCACTTTCGTCATCTTCTGGGGGGCAAAGTAGTAGGCCTCCTCGCGAAGCAGTTCGAGGATCTCGCGTTGCCACTCCTCGTACCCGGTCGCCCGCTCAGCTTCCTCGTCGTAGGCCTTTCCGTGGGCCGCTAGGAACGCCAACACGTCCAGTTCGGGGTCAGACGGGAACGTCGCCCCGTCCTCGTCGTCGGCCATCGAATCGAGGAACGCCTCGTCGAAGACCTCGCGTCTGACCTCATCGGAGAGGTCGAGGTCGTCCAGACGCTCCTCGATATCCGCCGTGGCCGCGGGTTCGCCGTCGGGATCGAGCACCGCCGAGAACGGCCGGTGCTGGTCGACGTTGTCCTCCAGGCAGAGCACGTGGTCGATCCACTCCTCGACGGCTTCCCGGGATATCTCGGGATCGTCCATGTACTCGGTGATCGCCTCGGCGTGGCGTTCCAACATTGCGGCTGCGTCCGGCGACTCCGAGAACATCCGGAACCACTCGTTGTTCCTGAAGAAGTCCGCGTGTGCTTCGACGTGCGTGATGACCGCCTTCTGATCGGCAAGCTCGTTCGACTCTTGAAGGAAGGCGTTCGAAGGGTCGTCGTTGTTGACGATCTCGAAGGCCTTTCCGCCGAGGAACTGCCGCTGTTTCTGCTGGCGGTCGTAGCTCATCCCCCACCGCCAATGGGGGTACCGGCGCTGGAAGCCACCGTAGGCGATCAGTTCGTTCATCTCGTCGTAGTCGACGATCCAGTAGTTCACCTCGAAGGGGTCGAGGCCGAGTTTTTCAGCGAGTTCGTTCGCCGCTTGCGCCGGTTCGGTCAACCCCTCGGCGATCCGCTGTTTGTGGAGTCTGTCGTGAGTGCTCATGAGTCGTCCTCCGTGCTGAGTATCGTATCGATCGCGTCGACCACGTCGCCGGGCCCCTCAACGTAAGCGACGGCGACGTTTGAGGCGTCAGCGAAGTGACGCTCGACCTCCCCCGCGTGGGTGGCGTTGATCGCGTTCCCCGAGGGTTGGGTTTCCACGTAGGCGTGGAGGTTCGCCGGGATCGACTCCATCATCGGGATTACCTGTTCTTCCGTGTCGTTTGAGGAGTTCTCCGAGTCGCCCGCCGCGAACACGTAGCGGTTCCACTCGCTCCAGGGGAACTCGGATTCGAGGACCTCCGCCGCCAACTCGTAGGCGCTGGAGATTCTGGTACCGCCGCCCGATCGGATGCCGAAGAACTCCTGGCGGTCGACCTCCCAAGCGTCGGCGTCGTGGGCGATGTAGACGAACTCCGCGTTGTCGTACTTACCGGTGAGATACCAATCCAGCGGCGTGAACGTTCGTTCGACCAGTTCGCGTTTGGCCTCCCGCATCGACCCGGAGACATCGCGAATGTTCACCACGACGACGTTCTTCTCGCGCTCCTCTATGATCTCCGGATATCGATAGCGCTCGTCCTCGCGCCTGAAGGGGACCTCGTCGATCCCCTCCCGACGGATTCGGGCTGCGGACGTCTCCCGATCGACGTTCGCTGTCATCTCCTCGATCGAACCCCACCGGGAGCGCTCATCGGCGGGGATCGAGTCGTAGGCGTCCTCGATCCACGCTCGCGAAACCGGGATGTGCTCGCTGCGGGCCCATTCGAAGACGGTCGCGGGCCCCCACCCCTCGACGCGAAGGGCCTCCTCGATGTACGCGTCGTCAAAGTCCATCGCCAGCTTCCGCTTGAGGCCCTCCTTGAACAGCCGTTCGAAATCGAGCGTGCTTGCCGGGCCCGAGCGCGTGATGTCAGTGAAGTCGCCCTCCTTCTCTTCGATTACCTTCTTGCCTTTCGGCTCCAAGTCGAGTCCCAACTCCTCGTCGAGTTCCTCGGCGAACTCTTCGGGGTCCATCTCGTAGTGTTCGTGTTCAGCCCCCTCCTCGCCGGGGTCGCCGTCCTCCCCGTCATCGTCGCCAGGCTGGGGCTGCGGCTCGCCGACGGGATCGCCGACGTCGGGCGTCTCACCCTGCCCCTGCCCGACCCCGCCCATGTCACGAGGGTCGTAGACGAACTCCGGCGGGTCGACGATCTTGATCGGGATTCGGATCTCATCGGGGCGGGACTCACCCAGGTCGCCGTACTGGATGAACTCCGAGAGGTCCTCCCGTTTCGCCTCGCCAACTTCGCGATACCGGTCGAGGTCGTCTCTACGCCCCACGGTCAATCACCTCCTGTCCTCGGTGTTCTGCCCTGAGAAACTTCGGCCCCAGCCATCGGCGTTCGGTCTTGATCAGTCCCATCGGTAGCTCACCTGTCCCATGACATGTCTACTGGTCAACTCCGCGGAGGCCGCAGAGTAGTTGAACATCTCCCGGAGGTTCTCGATCGTGCGCCGCTTGACCGCCTCGGTTTCGGTCCCCGATGGTGGGTCGTCCCACTGGTCGGGGTCGAGATCCTCGTAGGTCCGCCGGACGTCGTCCCAGTCGTGGCTCCCGAGGACGGTCCGGATGACAGGTATCTCCCGAGGATCGACATCGGAGATACGGAAGTCCTCATCACGGTTGCGCCAGGCGTGGCGGTTCAGCGCCGTGATGACCTTCTCGGCTCTGAACGTCTCGACGCCCTCCGTCGGATCGGTTCCCCGGTAGTCGTCCTCGTCGAAGCGGCCGAGATGCTCGATTTCGAACACCTTCATTTTCAATGGGTCCGGTTCGACCGCCTCGCCGCGATCGTTCGTGAGTCGTTCGTCTTCGACCCACGCGTAGACGTGTTCAATATACTCCTCGACGGTCGCCTCGTCGACCCGCTTGTCGCGCATGATCGCGTCGATCACGTCGGACTCCTGCCGGCTGAACACGTGATTTTTCACCGGAACGAGACGGCTCTCGTACTCGCTTCGCTCATTCGGAGAGAACACAGGCGCCTCGTCGAGGCCCTCGACCATCGCGTTCAGCACATCTCGCGGCATGATGATGTCCTCGATATTCAACTCCGGGTGGTGGCGGTCGGTCTCCTCGTACAGCAGGTCGGCGAGCGTATCGCGAGTGTACGTGACTGGGATTCCCGTCGATCCCTCGGTTGGATCGCCAAAGTCGAAGTCCTCGCGATACCGGCGCTCGTCGCCGTCTTGGAGGTAGCCGCGATCGTAGATCAGCGCCTTGTCGACGAGGTCAAGCCCCGGCGGCAACGACTCGGTGTCGAGTCTGGTTCCGACAGCGTACAGCGCCGCCGCCTCGATCGCGTGCGGGGCGAGTTCGCGCTCCCTGATCGTGCCACCGCCCCCGCGAACGGAGATTTCGATCGGCTCCCGGTAGGCGGCTTCGAGTTCCTCGTAGCTCTCGGCCTCCCAGATCGCCGTCTCGTTCGTGAGTTCGCGACAGAGGAGTTCCGCCTCCAGCGAGAGGTTTGTCAGGTATGTGAACTCGTGTTTGTCGAGGCGTCGCTTCAGCGCCTTCAACGGGTCAGACCCCTCCCGCTCGGCGTGTTGATTCAGTTGCGCCTCAAGATCGGGGTTTGAGATAATGATCATCTGGGTGTCGATGTCCATCCCGATCCCCTTGTCGAGTTTCACCGTTCCCTCGTCCGGGACGTTCAGCAGTTTCTGAAGCAGGTCGGCGTGTTGGGCCGCGTCCTCGACGATCGTGAGCAGGCCGTTGCCCTGCGAGAGGACGCCGTCATAGCTGAACGCCTGTGGGTTTTTCCGACCCCGGGAGTCGAGTCGCTGTAACATGCCGGCCATCCACGACCCGACGAGTCGTTCCTTCGGCGACCCGTCGTCCTCGCTGTGGAGGACGCCGATCCCCTGCCCAACATCGACGACGAAGTTCTTGACGCGAAGGTGGCGCTCGTCCGTGATGGCCGAAAACAGGTTGTCCGTGCCCTCGCGGCGGTACTGCTCTTCGAGGTGGTCGTAGGCCTCGCGGCTGAACGGGTCCAAACGCGTCTCGAGGTGAATCGGAATGTGGTCGTCGAGTTCCTCGTTGAGGTCGTCGAGAATCGCCTCCCGAACCGGCTCCGGAAACACCGACAGCGGATGCGATTGGACCGGCGAGGCGTACCAGTCGTCCTCGTTGGGCGGGGTGGCATCGCCGTATGTCATCCCCATCGATCCCTCGGTCCCAGCGCCGCCGACGTTCCACTCGACTGTGTAGCGGCGGCCCGCCTCGGTCTTTGAGTACTCCCGGAGGCCGTTTATCAGACAGCGCTTGAGTTCCGATTTTCCCGTCGCGGTGGGGCCGTCGAGCCAGAGGATCTTCTCCTCTTTGCCCCGGCGGGCGGCGATCGACCGAAGGTCGTCGACGAAGGCATTCAACACTTCGGTGTTGCCGAGAATGGCGTGCTCGCCGTCGTTGTAGGGATCGTCAAAGAAGCGATAGCGCTCCTTTTGTTCGCCCTCCTCGACGACGGACCGCGTGCCCGCCGCCTCGATGGCCGCGAGCAGATACTTCGAGGCGTGGGACGCCGACTCGGGGCGTTCGAGCACACGATCGACGTACCCGGAGATCGACATCGGCGGCTCGTAGGTCTCCTCTAATGCCTCGTCGGCTCGGTCGACGTACCCGTCGGTCATTCGTCTTCCATCTCCGCTTTGGCTACCTCGGCGCCGGCGAACTCAAGCACCTCCTTTGCACCTTCGGTGCTGTATCCCTGCTCCTCGAGGGCGTCGATCCACGCGTTCCGCTCGTCGTCGTCGAGGTCGCCGCTGGAGACGAGCGCCGAGAAGTTGATGTTGTGTTTTTTGTCCTCCCAGAGTTTGCGCTCAAGCGCTCGGCGGAGCCTGTCGTTGTCCTGTGGTTCGAACGTCTCGCCCTCGCGGGCGCGCCGGCTGACCCAGTTCGCGACTTCCTGACGGAAGTCGTCCTTGCGGTCGGCCGGCACGTCGAGTTTCTCCTCGACGGCCCGCAGGAACGTCTCGTCGGGCTCGGATTCGCGCCCGGTAATCGAGTCCTCGACGGTGTCGTCGTCGATGTAAGCCATGACGTGATCCATGTACTTTTCACCCTGCCGTTGGATCTCGTCGAGATCGTAGGCCAAGGCGTGACGAACGTCTTCGATCGCCCGCTCTTTGTACTCCTCGCGGACCAATTCGAGGTAGCGGTAGTACGTCTCGAAGTTCTCCTCGGGGATCGAACCGTGATTCTCGAGATTGCCCTCAAGATGGTTGAACGCCGTCAGCGGCGAGAGGAACATCCGCTCTCTGTGCATCGAGTCCATGATGGCCTCGGCGATCTCGTCGCCGATGAACCGCGGCGAGACGCCGTCCATGCCCTCACCGATGTCGGCTGTCTCCTCGGCCTCGTCGCGGAGCTTTTTGATGTCGATGTCATCGCCCTCGTCGATCTCGCCGTTGTACGCCTTCGCCTTCTGGACCACCGAGACGGTGCCGCCGTCGGGTTCCTCAATGCGCGTTAACACGCCGAAAAGCCCGGCCATCTCTAGGGTGTGTGGCTCGACGTGGATGTCGGGGACATCGGCGTTTTTGAGCATCTTCCGGTAGATTTCGGCTTCCTCCTGATACTGGAGAACGTAGGGGAAGTCGATCCGCTTGGTCCGGTCGTTGAACGCCTCCATCTTTTCGTCGCCCTTTTTGTCACGATACTCGGGCATGTTCGTCCGGCCGACGATCACTTGATCGATGTCGATTCGGGGGTTGTTCTTTGGCTTGATCGTCTGTTCTTGACTGGCATGGAGAAAGTCATAGAGGAACTCCCGCTGGAGTTTCAGCAGTTCCTCACCGGAGAAGATGCCGCGATTGGCGTTACAGAACGCCCCCGAATAGTCGAACGCTCGCGGATCGCTCTCCCCGTAGACCGCGATCTTCGAGTAGTTGACATCGCCGGTCAGTTCGGTCTCGTCTTGATTCTTTTTGTCCTTCGGTTCGAACGTCTCGACGGCTTGGCGCTTGTTCTCGTCGGCGAGTAGGCGGACGATCTCGACGTGATTTTCCAACACCGCCTGCAGGTCGTCGTCGTAGTGTTCGAGCAGCGCGTCCATGTAGAACTCGCTGGCAGGGTCCAGCGCCTGCTCGTTGCGGATCGTGTAGGGGGCGTCGAGTCGGTCGTTGATGTCGTCGATGACCCGCTTGCGACCCTCGAGCGGCAGAAGGACGATCGGGTCCTGGTTCATCGGGGAGCGGACGACGTCGTCTGCCGGGTCTTGATCGGGGAGGACATCGCAGAGGCCGGTCCAGCGAAACGTATACATCCGGCCCCCCTCGCGGGTGGTGTAGTCCTCAAAGTAGCGCCTGATCTGTCGGTCAAAGTGAGATTTCCCCGACCCAACGGGGCCGAGCAGAAGTTTAATACGCTTTTCGGGGCCGAGCCCGCGGGCGCCGGATTTTACCTTGTTCGTGAACTCGTGGATCGCCTCATGAATGATCCGTCCGTAGAAGGTGTTTTCGCCGTCGCCCAGCGGGTCCTCGGCGGCGATATCGTACTCGACGATCCCCGCCTCCTCGTCGTACGTCGTGCCGTAGTAGTCGAACATGTCGGCGAGCCGCTGGTGGGCGTTCCGGGCGATCTTCGGGTCGTCGTACAGTTCTTCCAGATACCACTCGAACGACCGCGTCCGGCGGAGGTCCGACGGGATCGTGCTCCTGTACTCCTTGCTGAGTTCCTCGAGGGTTTCCATATCACTCATTCTATCACGGGGACGCGATGCGTCCCGTCCGCTGGCCGTCATCTCGGCGTTCGATCGTTCTACCCAAACCGGTTTTTTCCGAACGACGTGTCGGCGCGGAACCCGAGAGACGGTGATCGATACCGATACTATCTTGTATAAGAGTGCTACAGCGTAATAAATATTGTCACCAATCACCACGACACGTCGCCGCATTGCATCCCGAAAACCGGCAAGAGACGACCGGTTTCGCGTCTCATGGCGAACCGGTGATCGACAGCCGTCTGTAGGTATTTATAAACGGTGTCCGTGACGCTGGGCTGGCCGGTGCGGGGCGTGAGAATTATATAAACTGAACCGGTAGCCAAGTGTATGGACAAACAGCAGATTATCGCGGTGTTCTTCGTCCTACTGATGGTGATGTGGCTGGTGGCTGCCGCGGCGACGGTGCTCTGATCCGGTCCCTGGCGCCGTCAGCGAGGCCGATCCATCGGACAGCCGCGGGGAGAACCGGACAACAGCATCCACATGCCGGTGTAAGCAACATTTCGACCCACTCAATAGTATTCATTCGCACAGATCTTGGTAGGTGTTCCGAACCGTCACGGCCGACACACCGGCGACGTTGCTGGCTTCTCGCTGGGTGAGGTCGTGGCCCGCCCGTCGAGCAGCGGTGTACAGACACGCCGCCGCGACGCCGCTTGGATTTCGCCCTGTCGCGAGCCCGGATTTGTGTGCCTCCCTCGCCAACTGCCGGGCCGCCCGCTCAACGTCGCTCGGAACGTCAAGTTTCGATGCGAACCGGGCGAGGTACTCGGCGGGATCGATCGGCCCCGTGGGGAGATCGAGTGTCCGGTTCAACGCTCCGTAGGCAACTTTGAGTTCGTCCGCAGCCGCGCTCGCGACGGCGACGATCTCCTCAAGCGTCCGCGAGACCGACGCCGTCCGGCAGGTCGCATACACCGACGCAGCGGCGAACCCCTCGATACAGCGTCCCTGAAGTAGATCGGATTCCTGTGCCGACTCGAAAAGGACACACGAGCGGTCACGCAGGTCGTCCGGTAGCTCCAACTGGCCGGTTAGCCGCCGGATCTCGGTGAATCCGTGAATACGGTTCCGGGCACGCTTTGAGGGGATCTGCGCTCGCTTGTGCTGTCTCCGCATTCGGGCCACCTGTCGTCGTTTTCGGCCCTTGAGTCGTGTCGATCGTCCGATCTCAGTTGAGAGCCCGCGATCGTGCCGTGAGCGAGTCAGCGGCGCCCCACAGCGCTCGGGATTCGTCTGGTCGTCGGCGAAGGAACGCCACTCAGGGCCACGGTCCAACTCGTCCTCCGAAACGACGAGGCCGCACTCCTCACAGACCGTCTCCGTTCCCGCACTCCGGAGCGTGCCGTCGCATTCGGGGCATCCTTGTCGTGTCGTCGTGCTCATCACGTGTGGACCTTCGGCGGAATCATATATTAAAAAGGCATCGCGAGCACCCCCGACGGCCGGTGACAGCGATCAATAGCATACCGGTAACCGGTATGTTCTATCAAGGCTTTGCCGGCCGTCCGGAACCGGTCGCTGCTCAGTCGACGCGCTCTCTCGCCGCTGGCGCGCGCTACCGGCCGGCAACGCGAGTCAGCCCTAGGGGCACGGCGACATACATAAACTGATTAGTCGGGGGGCGGTGCTACCAGAAGCAATGAGCGACCGGGAGCCGGAGGAGGGAACCTCCGTGCGGGATGCGATGGAACGGTCGAGAAGCGGCGCGCCCGCCGTCGGGGGAGTCATCCGAGACCGCTTTGAGACCGACGAGGTGTTTCAACGCATCATCGCCGCCGCCGACGAGGAGGTCACCACGAAGAGCCGGGAGCTGTTTTTCAGCGCGCTAGCGGGCGGGTTTGCGATCACACTCACCTTCCTGATTTACTCATCGATGACCGCCAAAACCGGCGGTGCGCCCGTGCGGAGCGCGCTCCTGTACCCGATCGGGTTTATATACATCATCTTGGGCGGCTACCAACTCTACACGGAGAACACGGTCCCGCCCGTCGCGCTCGCGCTTGAGCGGTTGGCGAGCCTCCCCGCGATGTTGCGGCAGTGGGGGATCGTCCTCGTTGGGAACTTCGCGGGCGGGCTGTTCGGGGCGTTGATACTCGCCTACACCGGTGTCTTTTCGCCGGAAGCGGCGGCGGCTGCGATCGACATCTCACAGAAGGGCGTCGAAACGGGCTTTT
>Ga0207714_1001778_pt1 | contig 13671 bp, 3 predicted proteins | sample PonA232FremontCA_2_FD_187270 | JGI IMG/M metagenome (GOLD analysis project Ga0207714, IMG submission 187270) | Marine sediment microbial community from Fremont, CA, USA - Pond A23 Sediment 2 (SPAdes) | ecosystem: Environmental > Aquatic > Marine > Unclassified | place: USA: Fremont, California... | reverse complement strand
TCTTTGGCAAAAGCAAGTTTTAGCCGGGGTTTTTGTTCCGTTTTGATTTTTTGTCTGGCTTTTCTAGGCTGATTTTGCTGGTAGAAATGGGTGGCTACCTTTTTGGCTGTGGAGGTGTCAACAGGTTGAGAAAGAGTGGGAATGGCAGTGATGATGAACAGAGAGGCAAAAAGAATGAAGCTTTTCATACAAAATAGATTTTGTTAGGCGGATTATGAGGGGATGATTTTTATATGAATCTGATGGCCATAATATATTGTTTATCAAAAGTATACGGCCGATATTTTCATAATATTCCCTTGTGTTAATACAAGATATTAATTCGGAAAATATTAATCAACAGTTAGTTAAAAGGGTTTACCTTCCAAAATGTGTGATTTTTTTCGAATTACTGAGTTTTTGTGGCTTTTATGGGTAAGATGTTATGTTTTGATTTTTTCATTGTTTATTACAATTCTAAATAATCATAAGAAAATCAATTATGTGAATAATGTCTTTCTTTTTCTATTGGCGAGGGGAAGACGACAAGCAATCTTAGCCAATTCCTTCTATTGCTTCCAGGGCCATTTCACCTCCTGATTCTTAAACCTGTCGATAGCGATAAAACCTTCATGACTTAAAATATTATATAGAATAATTCTAATTAAAAGAGGAATAGACCATTCATAGATATTTCATAAAAACCTTGCAGTAGGATATATTGGATATTCCGTAATATTTAATTTATTAATAAGGTCTTGTAAAAATTATCCAAAAGATTATATGGTTGTCAAAAAAAATGTATATTAGTTATACTGCTATATAATAACAATTTAAAAATCTTTCTAATTATACTTCCCATGAATAAGTCATATGTCTTTCTTTTGATTTTTTCTTTGATAACTCTTTTTATAAGTGAAACAGCATTAAGCCAGCAAACTTCTCCCAACTTTGTCAATGTTCATGCTTTAGATCAGCACAACCCCGAATATAAGGAAGGTGTGGTACTGGTCAAGTTCAAAGATTCAGTGCAGGTAGAAATGTCTGAGGACCGGTCGAGATTGAAATCTGGTTCTGACGGCGTAACGGATATTTTCGATAAGTATGGGGTGGAAAAGGCACACAAGGTATTCCCGAAAGAAGAAAAGCGTCAGAAAACGGCTTACCTGAAGGATTCCAAAGGCAGAAAAAGAGAAGTTCCACAGCTTTTTAACATTTATAGGTTGAAGATGAAGGCCGGGGGAGATGCCAGGAAGATCTCCGAAGAGATGACCAAAGAGCAAGAAGTGGAATATGCCGAGCCGGACTATAAGATTTATTCCATGAAGACCCATCCCGATGATCCCCTGTACCAGAACGGTAGCCAGGACTACCTGAAAGCCATCAACGCTCCATCTGCCTGGGACAGCACCAGCGCCGATTCCACGGAAGTCATTGGAATTATTGATACAGGAGTTGATTGGGACCATCCTGACCTGGACGGCAACATCTGGAATAACCCGGATGAGATTCCCGGTAACGGAAAAGATGATGATGGCAATGGGTATGTAGATGATGTCCGTGGCTGGGATTTTATCAACAATGACAATGACCCGAACGATGACAACTCCCACGGAACCCATGTGGCAGGTATCGCTGCTGCCGAAGGTAGCAATGGCACCGGCATAACTGGGGTGGCTTACAATGCCAGCATCATGCCCATCAAAGTATTGCAGTCTTCCGGAATTGGCAACTCTTCTGACCTAGCCCAGGCGATTAACTATGCGGCCAACAAAGGCGCTTCAGTGATTAACATGAGCCTGGGGAGCTACGGAGAATCCATGACCGTGAAAACAGCCTTGGAGAATGCCTATGCAGGAACAGCTGATGAAAATGGAAGCATGCTGGTGGCTGCTGCAGGGAATGATGGTCAGTGTATTTGTAATGATTGTCCATTATGTGCTACTATGTTTCCGGCGGGATATCCTTTTGTTTTGGGAGTACAAGCATCTGCTTCATTTTCTAATTATGACCCCACCGGTCCCATTAAATATACCCATCCTGATGGTTTTAATTACGAAATGACTGCCCCCGGAGTTAATATTATGAGTACCAAAACCAATGGAGAGTACTGGGAGAAAAGCGGCACATCCATGGCTTCTCCAATGGTAGCTGGAGCGGTTGCGCTAATGCGAAACAACGATTCCACCCTCTCCGGAGAACAAATTTTTTCACGTTTGATACAGGGAAGCAACAATGGAATTTTGGACATAAAGAATAGTTTAAGTCTGGACCTAAAACCAGATGTACGTTATATTGATTATACAATAGTGGATACTTTTCCTGGATGTGACAATGACGGTCATGCCGATGCCGGTGAAACCATTGAACTCTATCTATCTGTTAAAAATGCAGGAGGAGAAGCGGATAGCGTATGGTCAAAAATTTGGTTTGCGCAGTTTGAAGACACTTCAACGGCTAATATTTTGGACAGCACCAGTACAATTGGCAGCATGTCGGCATACAGTCGGTTGACAGGAGAAAGAGATCCCCTAAAATTGAAGATTGATTCCAGTGTGGCACATAACCGTGATATAGTCTTTTCAACAAAAATTTTTCAAGATTCTGTACAACAAGATTCCAATGAAATAATTTTGACCATCCAACATGGGCAAGAAATTGGAGGTTTTTATACAGAAAACCTTACCCTTGAATCTGATAGAAAATATTATGGCACAGAATCAATTGTCATAGAATCAGATGATACATTATTTGTAAAACCCGGTGTCTCAATTTTAATGGGCAATAACAAAACTCTTAACGTTAAAGGAACTATAATGGCCGAGGGGAAAAGGGATAGTTTGATTACGTTTTCGGCATATAGCAATGGTTGGGAAAAGTTAATCTTAAATACTGGATTAATTAGTTACGCCAAAATTGAAAAATTAAATGGAAACTTTGTATTTGAAACAAACAGCTCAAATCTTCTTGTATCTAATACAATAATTCAAAATAATAATCCTTACAATTTATTTAGAACTTGGGCCTACTTCAGGAATTGCAATATTATTCATAATAACATTGGCTCGCAATTTATATGGGGATTTGAAAACATGAATTTAGAACATACAAATATCAGTCAAAATAAGGGTGGAATATCTCCTTTAAGATGTGGTAATGGAAACACTTCGTCAAACTTTAAAGGAAATAATGTTTATAACAATCTTAGCTACAACTTAAAAGGAACAACCGGAACTCCTGATAATATAGCTACCTTTAATTCTAACACATATTATGGAACATCTCAAGAGAATAAAATAAACAATAGGATATGGGACTTTTTTGATGATTCATATTATGGAATCGTAAGTATAGAAAATTTCTCCAAAACCCCCGATTCCCTTGCCCATGGCATTGCCTGGAAAGTGGACATTAACAATACCTCTATCAACAAATACGACAATCCTCATGATTCCCAAAGCGGTTTAGGAGTAATAGGCTCCGAAACCCTCCAATTCGATGTGCATTTCAACCGGGCGATGGATACATCGATTACTCCACTGCTTACCTTTGGCGTCAGGGAACCCTACACCCAGCATGTGGTCAGCGACAGTGCTTTCTGGAGCAAGGATTCTACGACTTGGACAGCTTACCATACCACTGGCATGGAGACCGGCGACGGAATTCAGCGGGTTCGTGTGGCCAATGCCCGGGATGATGAAGGATTCAAGATACCGGAGGAAGACAAAAGATTTGAATTCCTCCTGCAGGCAGCAGGCGCTCAGTCCATTGAATTTCTGGCCACTCCCGGTATCGGCAAGGTGGAGCTGGAATGGCCGCCGGCCCCCACCGAAGATGCAATGGGATACAACCTCTACCGCTGTCAAAATACCACCGACAGTACTATCAGCGATACGGTTAAGATCAACAGCTCGCTCATTACCGATACCACGTATACCGATTTCAACGTGATACCCGATACCACCTACCATTATGTCTATACCACCCTCGGCACAGACATGAAGGAAAGCGACAACTCCAAGTCCATTACCGTGACACCCCTTTCGGCAGCCAACGGCGATGCAAACGGTGACCAGTCAGTGGATGTGCTGGACATCACCAACATCGTATCCTACCTCCTGGAGGAGGATCCCGAACCCTTCCTGTTTGATGCGGCGGATGTCAACTACGACGATCAGATCAATGTGCTAGACATCATCGGGGTTGTGGATCTGGTCTCGGGCAAGAAAAAGGCTGCTGTTTCGAACCTTACAACTCCTGAGAAAGCCTATATACAGGCAAAAGACGATTCCATCCAGCTGGAAAGTAAGGGCAACGTAGCGGCTTTGCAGTTTACTCTGGAAGGAGAGAACCTGGAAAACCAGAAGCTGCTGCTGGAAACCGACGGTTTTGAATTTGCCTACCGCTACAACAAAGAAACCGACCGGATCATTGGAGTAATTTACAGCCTCTTCGGAAATGAGATCCCCGAAGGGGAAGAGCTCATCGTACGAATCAAGGGCGACAACCCGGTAAGCATTGCCTCGGCTACCGGTGGAGACCTACAGGGCAGAGAAGTCCCCGTGATCATTGGCGGCATCACCGATGTGCAACCTGTACCAGACAAGGAAAAAGCCATCGGGATCAAGGTGATTCCCAACCCATTCAGGGAACAGACCCGAATCCATTACACGATGCCACAGACGGGCAGGGTTACCATTGAATTTTACAACACCCGGGGCGTGATGATTGACAAACAAACCCCGGGCAGACAACCGAAAGGTAAACATATGGTGAACTGGTCATCGGAGAAACAGACCGATAAGATCGTATTCTGCCGCATCAGGGTGGTAACACCCGATGGAAAAGAGCTTTACAGCGAAACTGAGAAAATGGTTAGACATTGAATCATATACATGAATGAGGTACAATTATAAAAAACATTTTTTGGTGGGATTTGGTGTTTTCGTGCTTTGGTGGCACAATTGAAACCGCCACGAAAACTCCAAACCACCAAGTTGCATCAAAAAGAAAATAAAAATAACCTATTATGAAGAAGAGTTTACCCGTTTGTTTAACAGCTTTTATTTTGGCTTTGCTTATTACCATTACAGGCTTCAGCCAGCAAAACACCCCTAACTTCACCAATGTGCATGCCCTCGACCAATACAATCCTGAATACAAAGAGGGTGTAATACTGGTTAAGTTCAGGGATTCGGTAACTGTGAAGATGTCCGAGTCAGGCACCCAACTGAAATCCGGCTCTTCCGGTGTGAAGGACATTTTTGACAAGTATGGCGTGGAGAAGGCACAAAAGATTTTCCCGAAAGAAGAGAAACGTCAACAAGAGACTTTTCTAAAAACCTCCGATGGAAAGAAACAGGAGGTTCCCCAGCTTTTCAACATCTACAAGCTGAAGATGAAAGCGGGAGATGATCCCAGAGAGCTCTCCGAACAGATGGCCAAAGAAAAAGAGGTGGAATATGCCGAGCCCGATTACAAGGTATATTCCATGGAAACCCACCCGGATGATCCGCTTTACCAAAACGGCAGCCAGGATTACCTGAAAACCATCAACGCCCCCGCAGCCTGGGACAGCACCAGCGCGGATTCCACAGAAGTCATAGGAATTATTGATACAGGCGTAGACTGGGACCATCCCGACCTGGACGGCAACATCTGGAACAACCCGGATGAGATCCCCGACAACGGAAAGGATGATGACGGCAACGGGTATGTGGATGATGTCCGTGGCTGGGATTTCATCAACAACGACAACGACCCGGACGACGACAACTCGCACGGCACCCACGTGGCAGGTATCGCTGCTGCCGAGGGCAACAACGGCACCGGCATCACCGGCGTAGCCTACAATGCCAGGATCATGCCCATCAAAGTGCTGCAATCCTCAGGTACCGGCAATTCCTCCGACCTGGCCCAAGCCATCAATTATGCCGCCGACAAGGGCGCCACGGTGATCAACATGAGCCTGGGGAGCTACGGAGAATCCATGACTGTGAAAATAGCCCTGGAGAATGCCTATGCAGGGACAGCTGATGAAAATGGCAGCATATTAGTGGCCGCCGCAGGGAATGATTATTACAAAGTGGACCCACCCTTTCCTCCCAAACCACCTTATGCCCCCATGTATCCGGCCTGTTACAATTTTGTACTTGGCGTGGAAGCTTCCAATCAAAGCGGCGACCTTGCCGGTTTTTCCAATTTTGATCCTTCAGGACCAAATGTCCCGGGCAATCCCTATAACCACAACTATGAAGTAAGGGTACCGGGCATCAATATTATGAGTTCAAAAACCAACGGCGGATACTGGGGAAAAAGCGGCACATCTATGGCTTCACCTATGGTTGCCGGTGCTGTTGCCCTGATGCGACATAACGATTCCACCCTTTCCGGGGAGCAAATATTTGCCCGCCTCATCCAGGGAAGAACAAACGGGATGCTGGATATTCAAGAGGCTATGGATATTCAATTGCAGCCCGATTTACGATATATTGATTATACCATTGTGGATACCCTGCCTGGCAGCGATAATGATGAACGGGCCGATGCCGGAGAAACCATTGAACTTTACTTATCGGTGAAAAATGCCGGAGGTAAAGCAGATAGTGTTTGGTCAAAACTTAGGTTTGCCCAATTTGAAGATACCTCTACTGCATTCATCTCCGATAGCATAAGTTTTTTAGGTGATCTTGGCACCTATGCTAAAATCAACAACAAAATGGATGCTTTTAAATTACAAGTCCAACCCAATGTGGCTAACAACCGCGATATTGTACTTGAATATGAAATAGGAGCAAAAAATATGCAGCCTCTTGAAGGTTCTCTCCAATTTAAAGTACAAAATGGATATGAAATTGGTGGCATCATTACTAAAGATACTACATTTACCCCAGATAAAGAATATATCCTGACCGATAACATGAGGATAGCAGAAGGATGTACCTTAACCATCGAACCGGGGGTTACTCTTAAATTTGATCCTCAAAAACAAATAGATATCCGTGGATCTTTAATAGCCAAAGGTACGCCTGATAGCATGATCACCTTTACCAGAAATAAAAATGAGTATGGGAATGGTTTTTATTTAGATAATACCACAGATAGTTCTATGATTCACTTTACATATTGTAACGTTGAATTTCAAAAAGAAGCCATTCGAGGTGCATATTATAAAGGATCTTTACAGATCAATAACTGTTATTTCAAAAATTGTGGAAAATATACATGGAGTGAATTTTGTACTATAAGCCAACCTAATAAGCATAAAACAAAAATATATTCCAATATTTTTACCAACAATAAAGGTCAATTTTTCCTAACAAATGAGTATTATGATAAATTATTAGTTTTTAAATACAATCAAATAATTAACAACACGGGCGAATATGAAGATAATCCTGAATATATAAATCCTACAATTGACTATCGTTATAATTGGGATGATAACAATTCAACAGACCAGTTAAAATTTGAAAATAATTGTCTTTTTTCAAATTATGATCCGGCTTACCCTAAAAAAAATTTAAATATTGAAATAGCAGGTGACAATTCATACGCTAATATTTCACAAAACTACTGGGGCAATACCGATTCAACATCTATTGGAAAGACCATTTACGATTTCAAATATATATCCACCAGGCCGGCTGCAATTTTCTCACCCTATCAAGTTCAACCCTCCGACTCAGTGCATGGCCTGGCTTGGAAAGTGGACATCAACAACACCTCCATCAACAAGTACGACAATCCCTATGATGCGCAGGATGGTCTTGGTGTTGTTGGCTCCGAAACCCTTAAGTTTGATGTGCATTTCAACCGGGCGATGGATACATCGGTTACTCCACTGCTTACCTTTGGCGTCAGGGAACCCTACACCCAGCATGTGGTCAGCGATAGTGCATCGTGGAGCGAGGATTCGACTACCTGGACGGGTTATTATACCACCGGCCTGGAAACCGGCGATGGCATCCAGCGGGTTCGGGTGGGCAGTGCCCGGGATGATGAAGGATTTAAGATACCGGAGGAAGACAAAAGATTTGAATTCCTCCTGCAGGCAGCAGGCGCCCAGTCCGTAGAATTCCTCGCTACCCCCGGCATCGGCAAGGTGGACCTGGAATGGCCTCCGGCACCAACCGAAGATGCCATGGGATACAACCTCTACCGCTGCCACAACACTACCGATAGTACCGTCAGCGATACGGTGAAGATCAACAGTGAGCTCATCACCGACACCACCTATACCGATTTCAACGTGATCCCTGATACCACCTACCATTATGTCTACACCACCCTCGGCACAGACATGAAGGAGAGCGACAACTCCAAGTCCCTCACCGTAACACCGCTCTCAGCCGCCGACGGCGATGCCAACGGCGACCAGGCGGTGGATGTGCTGGACATCACGAGCATCGTTTCCTACCTCCTTGAGGAGGATCCCGAACCCTTCCTCTTTGATGCAGCGGATGTCAACTATGACGATCAGATCGACGTACTGGACATCATTGGGGTAGTGGACCTGGTCTCGGGCAAGAAGAACGCTGCTACATCCACTGCAACAAGCCCGGAACAAGCTTATATCCAAACGAAAGGCGATTCCATCAACCTTGAAAGCCAGGGTAACGTAGCAGCCTTGCAGTTTACCCTGGAAGGCGATAACCTGGAGAACCAAAAGCTGCTATTGGAAACCTCCGGGTTTGAATTTGCTTACCGTTACAACGAGGAAACCGACAGAACCATTGGTGTGATATACAGCCTTTCCGGAAATGAGATCCCAGAAGACGAAGAACTAATCGTAAGGATTAAAGGCGACAGCCCGGTTAGCATTGCATCGGCTACCGGAGGCGATCTTCAGGGCAGAGAAGTTCCAGTGATCATTGGAGGAACGACAGATATAGGACCTTTAGTAGACCAAAAAAAAGCAATAGGGATTAAAGTAATTCCCAATCCTTTCAGGGATCAGACGCGCATCCATTACCGGTTGCCTGAAGAAGGAAGTGTGACCATTGAATTTTACAACATCAATGGCAAATCGTTGGACAGTCGCGATTTGGGCAGACAACCGGAAGGAGAGCACTCAATTACCTGGTCGTCACCAAGTCAAACCGGAAAAATCATTTTCTGCCGGATCAGAGCTGTGACAGAGGATGGAAAAGTGTTGCACAGTGAAGTCGAAAAACTTATAGAATATTAAATCTAAAGTCTATTTTATGAGAATTCATATATGCATCATATTGCTTTTTCTAATAATATCCCAACCCCTGCTGGCAAGTAACACCATGATCCTGGAGGGAGGCAGTATTCCGGCAGGAGACACCATCACGATAAAAATCAAAATCAACAACGACGATCCCTTTGTGGCCTTTCAGTCAGATATTGTTCTTCCTCCTGAACTTCAGTACGTGGAGCAATCTGCTGTCCTGAATCAGGAGAGAGCGGCGGATCACGATCTGAGCGCCAGCCTGCTTGGTGGGGATACCTTGCGCCTGTTTGGATATTCCACCACCAACAGTACCTTTTCAGGGGATACCGGTACAGTCGCTTCCTTTCAGTTAACAGCTGGCACTATTCCGGGGAATTATACCTTGCCTTTCAGCGATGCCCTGATCGGGGACTCTTCTTCTACTAACATCTTAACCGGCAAGGAGACCAATCCAATTACCATCCTGGCTCCGGACATCAGCCTCAGCTCTGACTCGCTGGATTTCGGGGAAATTCCCCTGGAAGATTCACACGACAAACAAATTACCATCAACAACAACGGGAACCGGGAGCTGGTTGTTTCAGATATACCCTCAACCAATCCCCGTTTTTCAACAAGTGAAAGGTCTTTTACCATTGCGGCGTCTTCACAGAAAACCCTTACCATTCATTATGAAGCCGTCGTGGAAGAGGATTCGGTAAGCCAACTTACCATACAATCCAATGACCCGGATGAATCGGAAAGCAAGGTAAAGACCCATGTATATGCTTTTGCAGTCAATGAGCTGCATGCAGGTTCTTTCACCGCTTTTTCAGGCGAGCAGGCCACACTGAGCTTTTCCATCAACAACATGGAAAAATTCACTGGTTTCCAGTTTGACCTGGAATTACCGGATGTGCTAAATTATATGGACGGGAGTGCTACCCTAACCCAACGAAGCAATGGCCATAGCGTATCGGCGAACACAACATCTGAAAATGAGCTGAGAGTAGTTGCCTATTCGCAATCCAATGAGAACTTTGATGGGAATACAGGAGACATTGTGAAGCTGGATTTCCTGGTTGAAGGTACAGGTGGCCAGTATTCCCTGAACCTGAATGATGTAATCATCGGTGATTCCATCGGTGAAAACATTGTTTCGGATTATTACAACAGCCACTTCACCATAGCAGCGCCTGACATCAATGGAAACAACACATTCGATTTCGGAGAAGTGGACATCACCGATAGTCCGATAAAAACCTATAGCTTAGAGAATATTGGAGAGGATACCCTTACCATTAGCGATGTGAATTTTTCAGCAGGTAACCTGAATCTTCAGGAGAGCCTGCCGGTTGAAATATTGCCGGATAGTATCCAGAATCTTCACATATCTTACGATCCAAGCTCGGAGGGAAGTATTTCCGAAACCATGCAGATACGCAGCGACGATCCGGATGAGGATCCTTTTACCGTCAATATCAGCGGCAATGTTTTCATGCCCAACTACATGTATGTTCGGGATACCTTATCCAAGATGGAGGATACAGTTGAGATCAACGTCAATGTAGAAAATTACGAGACCTTTGTGGGATTTCAGTTCGATTTGAGCTTTCCATCTTTTACCACTTGCCTGACCGATCAAATTACATTAACCAGCCGTGCCAACAATCATGATCTTCAGATCTCTATGATTGACTCCACTACTGTAAGAGCTTTTGCCTATTCTATGGACATGTATGCCTTCAGCGGAAACAAGGGATCTGTTATTACCATACCGTTGGCTGTCGATACCACAGGAAGCGGAATCTTTGAGTTAACCCTTTCTGATGCTCTCCTGGGAGATGAGAATTCCGAGGATATTTTATATGAAGCCCTTAATGGGCAGCTTACCGTTTCGGATTTGAAGATTAATCAGGTTAAGACAACAGATATTCAATGCTACGGTACCTCAACGGGTAAAATTGAGGTTGATGTAAGCGGAGGCGCTTCCCCATTGTCTTACACCATTGATGGTGGTAATACCTGGCAGACCAACAATATATTCAGTGATCTCGGCACAGGGAGCTATACCATAAAAGTGAAGGACAATAATGGAATAACCCAGGCATATACCAACAACCCGGTCGTGCTGGAACAACCCCCTGAGCTGGTTATTGACTCGGTCAGCTATGAAGATGTCACCGGCTGCTACGGTGATGCTAATGGATCGATTGCCATAGCCACATCCGGCGGAAGCGGGGAGATTGAATACTCCATAGATGGGGGCTCTACCTGGCAATTGGATAGTGTATTTACCGGCCTAGGCCCGGGCGATTATTCAGCAATCGTTCGGGATACAAATCAGTGTACCACTACCTATCCCAACAATCCCATCACACTAACCCAACCCGAAGAGCTTGTCATCGATTCAGTAAATGTTACCAATGTCACCGGCAGTGCCGGCAACAGCAATGGAAGCATAGCTGTGGCCACCACTGGTGGCACCGGCCAGCTTCAATACTCCATTGACAACGGTTCCACCTGGCAGGCCGACAGCATTTTCACCGGCCTTTCTGCCGGAGATTACCCAGTTGCCGTGAAGGATGAAAACGGCTGTAAAGTCTATTTTGCCAATAACCCTGTAAAGATTGCCGAGCCGGGTGAGCTGATCATCTCTTCCGTTGATCTGACCCATGTATCCGGTTGCTTTGGTGATGCCAACGGAGAGATTGCCATCACCGCCTCCGGTGGGACGGGATCGCTCCAATACACAATCAATGGAGGTGACACATGGCAAAATGATAATGTCTTTACCGGTCTTCCAGCAGGTGAATACAGCATTCAGGTAAAAGATGAAAATGAAAATACCACCGACTATACCAACAATCCGGTTGTTCTGAAACAACCTCCTGAGCTGGTGATTGACTCAATCAGCTATGAAGATGTTACTGGTTGCTATGGCGATGCCAACGGATCTATTGCCATCGTTGCCTCCGGTGGTACTGGTGCACTGGAACATTCAATAGATGCAGGTGATACCTGGCAAAGCGACAGCTTGTTTACAGGGCTTGGTAAAGGAGAATATCAAATAACAGTAAAAGATCAGAATGGATGCATCCATTCATTTCAGGAGAATCCAATTGTGATAAACGCACCTGATCCCCTGAATATCAACATTTCTGCATCTCCCGATTCAACCGTCTGCGGAGACCAGGAGATAGAACTCGATGCCACACACCCAGCAGCCAAAGAATATTACTGGGAGCCTTCAGGAAAAACAGATTCAATTATTACCGTTGATTCATCGGAAATCGGTTATGATACGCAGCTTGTTGAAGTTACCGTCACTGACACTAACGGATGTGCCGTAAGTGATGATATTCAAATAGAGTTTGTCAATTGTACAGGGATCGATCCTAATGAACCATTACAATTCAGCGTATACCCCAATCCCTCCTCTGGTAAATTTTTCGTTGAGTTGAACGGGAATGGCCGTAACATGATGATATCTATCTATAACTCGCTTGGAAAAATGATTGCACAAGAAAAAATTGAAGTATTGCGAGGTAGAATAAAAACTAAATTCAATTTAAACCATTCATCAAAAGGTATCTATCTTATGAAAATAAATGGCGAGAATCACTCATTCACACGAAAGCTTATAATTCAATAACATGTACACAAATATCAATCAACTATGCTTAGGTGGCTCCCTTCTTTTTGCCACATCTCATACATCTTAGCGGCAGTTCCGCAGGAATCACCTTATTATTCTGCTTGGATCTGTTATATGAGTTCGGATTTAATCTGCCATTTTGGTGTGAGGGGGGCGTTAATTTGGTAGTGGATTATATCCCTTCTTTTCCTTGACTTTTGGAAAATAATCAATGTTTTGTCCACAAAGTATATTTAGACATTTTACCAAATCAGCGGTATGTAATGAAAGGACAGACTCAAAATCATCCTTTCTGTATCCGCCAAATAAAGATAAGGTAAGAGGAATCTGTTTTCCTAAATCCTTCTGCAGGTGTGAAATGAAATTGTAGAAAATCTCCGAGCACTTAATCCATTCATCTGTAGTTAATTGATGGCCCATGTCGTCCCACTCATGACTGTCTGCTCCATGGCAAAAGACAAGGTAGTGTATCTTTTGATCTTTCATGTATCTGCCAAGGATTTGAAGCTTTTTTTCTAATTCATCCAAATATTCCTGGTGTTTGACCTGGATGTTGATATTCCCTGTTTGAGGAGGTATGGCTTTGTCCAGGTTGTTGACATAGCTATAGCTATTGTCTATGCTGTTGCCATAATGCCCGTCTAAATCGATGTAAGCACCACTTAATCCAAATTGCTCATATATTTTCATGGACGCGATTACCTGCCCTGAAAATGAACAATAAAACCCTCCTTTTCTGGGAAAAGCATGATGAAAGCCGCTTGTGGGACTAAAACACACATTTTGCGGATTTTTTATACTTGAATGGATAGCTGAATACAGGGAAGCATTGGTATATCTTGTAGTATCGGCAAAC
>Ga0207714_1001777_pt1 | contig 13676 bp, 16 predicted proteins | sample PonA232FremontCA_2_FD_187270 | JGI IMG/M metagenome (GOLD analysis project Ga0207714, IMG submission 187270) | Marine sediment microbial community from Fremont, CA, USA - Pond A23 Sediment 2 (SPAdes) | ecosystem: Environmental > Aquatic > Marine > Unclassified | place: USA: Fremont, California... | reverse complement strand
ATGCTGGCGCGCTCACGCGGCCCGAGCCGGGCCGGAACTGGATGCTGTCGGCCAAGTTGACCCGAGAGGCCGCGTCCGGCCCCTGGAAGTCCGGGCTGCCGCCAGCTTGCGAGAGGCGGCTCCCGGCGCTGAGCAGGGTCGAACCGGCCTGGAGGAAGCCGCCGATGCGCTGCGTGCTGGCGCGCTGCTGGGCAAGCTGGTTGGCCGTCTGCCCGAACGCCACACGCTGGCGGGCGCTCTCGCGCTGGTTCTCCGCGGTCTGCTGGCGGTTGCGCGCCTGGATGCGCGAGCGCCGCTCCTGGTTGGCGCCGAGGAAGCGGACGCTGGTGATGTCGCGCCGGGCACGCTCGCGCGTCTCGCGCTGGATGGCGCTCAAGCTGCCGCCGGGGCCGATGGCGATGCCCGCCCCGGCAGCCGCCGCCGTCTGCGAGGCCAGGGTGCGCTGGAGCTGCTCCTGGCGCGCGGCCACGCGCTGACGCGCCTGGATTTCCGCCACCTGCGCGTTGCGCAGCGACTCCTCGGCCCGGTCTTCGGAAATCTCGGCCTGGGCGCGCGTCTGCTCGGCCTGGAACTCCGCGCGCGCCTGGCGCGCTTGTCCCTGTGCCTCCAGGGCGTCCGCCTGGGCCTGCGACTGCATGATCGCAGAGCCTGCCGAGACAGCCGTGCTGGCCGCGGCAAAGGCGACTGAAGCTCCCATTCTACACCTCCATCTCGACGTTGAGGCCCAGGAGCGTCATGGGCAGCGGCACGGTCTGCGTGATCCGCACCGTGCCCTCGTCGTCCCAGCCCAGCAGGCGGAAGTCCTGGCGCCCCGTGATGGCGGGCGGCTCCAGGGAGAGGTCGTCCGTCACGTCGCGGATGTTGAGCGTGGCGCTGCGGTCCCCCTGCGTGACCCGCAGGTTGAGCGTGTTGTCGAGCACCGCCGACACCTTCACGATCCGGCGCTTCTCGCCCACGCTCGCGCCCTCGCTGGGCAGTTGCAGCTCCGGCGGCAGGGTGAGGATGTCCACCTGGTAGGTGACGCCCATCTGCACCTGCTCGACCTGCTTGGCGAGCGTCACCTCGCCGCTGCCGTCGGCGTCGAACTCCCCCATGAAGAAGTTGCCGCTCGTCACATGGACGTGGGTGTTCGCCAGATGCGCGGCGCTCCAGGTGTCGGTGGCCGTGCCGCTGTTGAGGCGCACGGCCATGTCCATCGTCATGTCGTTGTCGAAGACTTCGAGGAAGAGCCTGTCGCCGTTGCCGTCGAGGTTGCGGCGGGTGACGGTGAACACCCGGTCGGCCACCGCCGCCACGGCCTCGAACGACCCCTGCGTCTCCCACAGCGTCCAGGCCGTCGTCTCCTCGGCGCGGTTGGAGAGGAACACGGCCATCGTGCCGTCACCGTTGACCAGGTAGGCATACTGCTCGGGCTGCCCCTCCTGCTCCAGCGTCACGTCCATGTCGATGGGATCGAAGATCAGGTGCTGGGAAAGCAGCGACACCACATCGCTGGAGTACGCCTGCTCGATGCGCGAGAAGATGAACTCGCGCACCGTTGCCTTGGACTTGGGGATGAAGAGCACCGCGCCGTCGAACTCCTTGGGCTCGACCATCGAACTGCCCAAGGGGGTCTGCTTGATGAAGCGCGTGTTGCTCGGCGTCAGCGGGCGGCCTTCGCCCGTGGGGATATACAGCTCCATCTCCGAGGTGAAGACCTGGAGGTGGCGCAGCGAGGTGATCGCGCGGATTTCCGCGATGCGGCTTTCCGCCAGCGTCACCGCGATGCCGTCGTCGTCCTCGCCCGTGCCGTCGTCGAAGTTGAAGAAGGCCGCGGGCTTGGACATGAACAGCCCGTTGGGCAAGTCCTTGGACGCCGCGAAGATCAGCCGCTGGGAGTGGAAGTAGGGCACGCGCGGCCAGCCGTGGATGCTGGAGTACGCCTGCTCCTCCCAATCCGTCGTGGGGCCGTTGTCGGGCTTCATCTTGAGGCGCATGTTGTCCAGCGCCCCGTCCCAGTCCACGTCCGCGGAGAACGTCAGGTCGCCCTCAACGGCCTGCGTGGTGAACTCGAACTCCTGCGCGCCGTTCGTGCCACCGCTAACCGTGCCGATCACCTTGTCGTCGTACTTGACCGTCAGCGTCCCGGCACTGCTGTCGCTCACGTCGAAGGTGAGCACGTAGTCCTGCTGGAGCACCGGCTTGATGACCTGGCGTAGCTCGAAGGCCGTCTTGGGCTGCGTGAACGCGCGCCCGCCCGTGACGGTCCACGCGCCCTTCTGTATCCAGAAGTCGTCGCCGTCGAAGCCGCTCTCGTTGACGAAGTTCGTCCCCGAGCCGCCCTCCTGCAACTTCACGTCGTCGATCTCGCCGTCGAAGTCGGACGAGGCCACGAAGGTCAGGAAGTCGTTGTCCGTCTCGGGCGTGAAGGTCGGCGTGTGCGTGACGTTGCCCGTCAGGTTCGTCGCGATGGTCTGCGCCCCGTAGGTGATCTCGATGATCTCGCCCTGGGTGCGGCTGCTCATCGTGAAGGTGAGCGTGTGGCTGTTGCCCGTGTTCGCGAGCGTCACATTCTGGCTGAGCGAGGAGCCCTTGTTCTCCTCGGGCCGGGCCTTGCCCGCGCCGACGCGCCAGCCGGGGCCGACCACCCAGAACTCGTCGTTGTCGAAGCTCTCGTCGGCGATCAGGTTGACGCCGTTGTCCTCTTCACGGCGCAGCGGGTCGAGGATCGTGCCCGTGGCGGTGCTGCCGTCCGTCACGCTGTCGATCTTGATCTGGCGGCCCTTGTGGCGGACGATCTGGCCGACATGGCCGCTCTCGAAGATCGGGTCGTCGTTGCCCTTGATCGTCAGCGTGGCCGTCTCGCCCTCCTCGACGGCATCGGCCCCCAGGGTGACGCCCGGCGCCGCGTACTTGTGGTAGGGCTGGAACACCTTGGCGCTGTCGTCGTCCTCCTCAAAGGCGAAGGGCGAGACGGAAAAGGTGTTGGCGCCCACGCGCACGATGCGCTGGGGCGGCATGTCCTGGTGGCAGGCGATCATCGTGTCGCCGTTTTGGGCCACGCGCAGGTTCGCCACCTTGGCCGCCGTGTCCCACGGCATCCCGGTCATGCTCGTGGCCTTGCTGGTGTCGCGGAAGTAGACATCCAGCTTGCCGGGCCGAAAGATGAACAGGTAGCTCTGGTCGTCGTTGAAAGCGAACTCCTCCAGGCGCACCTCCTCGGGCGACCCCAGCTCGTCGATGTAGGCGAGGCCGGGGCGCCGGGTGGCGCCGCCCTGGATCAAGAGGCGCGCGTTGCGCAGCTCCTGCGCCCCGTTCTGGTAGGCGCCTGACTCCACGCGCGCGGCCATGAGCGGGGTGAGCGCGCCGCCCGAGAAGTTGGTCTGGAACCGCCGGATGAGCGCCATCACTTGGGCTCCGCGTTCGGCCCCAGCCCGCGCAGGCGGGCAGAGGTGAGGCGGCTGGTGCGCATCTTGAGGCGCGGCGGCGAGCGCCCGTCATTGGCCTCGGTGCGCGCCTTGGCGAGCTGGCGCTCGGCCTTCTGGTCCATCTGCCCGGCGGCCTGGGCCGATCCGCCGATGGCCCCCACCATCTCACTGGCAAGGCGGTAGGCCACATACCAGCGAAAGCCCGGATACCATTCGCTCTCGGGCACGTCTGCCTTGTACTCCAGGGCCACGGTGGCCGTGTCCGGCTCGCCGGCGTAGGCGCTCAAGTCCACGAGAATGTGGTCGCGCTCCGCCGTGAAGTCGGCGTGGTGGCCGTTGATCCACGCGCGGAAGGGCGTGAGCATGTCCTCGGGCGCGGTGTAGGCCGCATCGCGCTGGCGGTACGAGGTGAAGGTGTCGTCGCGCGTCAGCTCGGCCTGCTTCATGGCGAAGGGCCAGTCGTGCGCAGCCAGCCCCTGCTTGCGGATTTCGTCGTAGACGCCGTTGGCGATGATGGCCTCGACGGCGTTCTGACTGACCTGCGTGACCGGCAGCGCCCCGATGAGCGAGAGCGCCTGGTTGACCAGATCATCGCTCACCCACGGCGAGATGCGCCCTTTGTCGTCGCGCAGCCGGGCCGTCTCGAACTGCTGGGCCGCCTTGTTCTGCCACAGCTCGATCTCCTCGGCCTTGCGCGTGATCGTCGAGGCGAACTCGGATGCAAGCCGGTAGATCACATAGAGCCGGAAGGCGGGCAGCCAGCGATCCTCGGCGGGCCGGAACTGGTACTCCAGCACCACGTCGTCGTCGATCCCGGCGTTGCAGAGCACGCGGTCCTCGGAGACATCGAACGCCGAGATGGAGCCGTTGACCCAAAGGCGCATGTAGCTGACGGGCCGCGGGCTCGTGGGCGCCTGGTAGGCGGCGGCAAACTGCGCCTTGGGTTTGTCCGCGAGGCGGTTGTTGTTGAGGCTGATCTTGCCGGTGGCGAAGGACCAGTCGTGCTTGGACAGCGAGTCCAGCACGATGTCCTCGTAAATCTGGTTGGCGACGACCGCCTCGGCGCTCGTGTCCTGAAACGAGGTGATCGGCAGCGCCCCGATCAGGACGAGCGCTTTGTTCGTCACCTCGATGGGCGTGATGCGCTCTGCCACGTCGCCTCCTCAAGCAAATGAGCCGGGACCGCGCTGGCGATCCCGGCCCATGTGCAGCCAACCGGACAATGCACCGCGGTCAGACCGCGGCGGTCGTCACCGTGCCGTTGGCCCGGTCCACGCTTGTCACCATCTGCTGGATCGCCCCGTCCGAGGCCCGGATGAAGATGATGTCGCCGACATCCAGGCTGTCCTCGAAGGGGTTGAAGTACCCCGAGCCGTTGATGGTGGTCTTGTTGTCGCCGGTGTTGGTGTAGTGCCACCGGCTCACCCCGGCCTCGTAGGCCATGTGCTTCATGCCGGAGCTGTCGAAGGCCATCAGCTACCCCCTTAGTCCTGAATGTCCATCGACACGCAGCCCTCTTCGTCGATCAGGACCGCGTTCATCTGCATCTTGTTCAGGACGAACGTGGAGTCCCGGTCGTTGTGGTACTGCATGTTGGACTCGACATCCTGGCCGATGGCGTGGGCCAGGGCGTTGCGGTGGTAGGCGAACGCCGTGTGCTGGCCGCTCGTCGGCACCGGCAGGCCCGAGTGCGGGAACCACATGAAGCCGAGCCACCGCTTGGCCGTCATGCCCGCGGGGAAGGGGAGCTGGTCCTGCCCCACGAAGTCCGCGCGCGTGAACTCCGTGATCTGCATGAGCTGGGACCAGTGCTCCCAGGCCACGACCGCCTGACGCTGGCCGTCGTCCGGCACCTCGTTGTTGCCGAACTTCTCCATGAGCTGGAGGGCGAACGCGAGGTCGATGTTCGCGCTGGTGCTGTCCTGGGTCGTGGAGGTGGTGTTCATGGCGTCGGTGATCTGCTGGTCGGTCTTGCGACCGAGCGCGGCAGCACCGGACTCCTGGGCCACCAGCATCTCGTCGTGGTTGATGCGCAGGGTGTCGAGGTCGTCCACCCATTCGCCCGCGAACCAGTCCTCGACCACGACGGAGACGGTGTCGTGCGAGACGTTCATGGGCGTGACCTGGCCGTGCCGGTCCTTCTGCGTGGCCTCGCCCTTGCCCATCTTCTGGAAGGTCGTCTTGTTCTGGACACCATCGCGGGTGCGGATGGTGTTGCGCAGCTTCGAGCCCATCCGCTGGTACGCAAGATGGACCCCCTGCTCGAACTCCTCGACAAACGCCGTGTCGATACTCGGCTGGGCCATCCAAGGCTCCCTCGATCTGCGTTACCGTGGAAGCCGGTTCATCCCTGCGTGGGCCAGCGGATTGGTCCCGAAGCCGGGGTCCGCGTGGTGCGCCAGCCAGGGGCCGGGCGTGTCAGGCGGAGCTTGCGTGTGGCCTTGATGCCACACCATGCACTCCAGACAAGGAGTAGCTCGATATAGCGCAGCGCCCGCTTGCGTCATTCAGCGAATGGTAGCAGAGCGCGCACGATGGAGCGAAAGAGGTGGTCCTTCGCCCGTTGGTGCGCTGGCAATTCTTCATATGGCACAAGGCACGGATGCGTCTTGGCGTCCGTGTCTTTCGTCTCGCCATAACGCCAACCAGCGGCCTGCTTCTCGCGCATCCAGTTATTGTGTGAGTCCGATGGATCAGCGCCTGGGTGGTCTCGATGGAAGATTACGCCGTTGATGGCGCTCTGGCGCTGCCACTCCGGCGCGTCCTCCCACACTGGCTGCGAGAAATCGCCATGCTGGCGACAGAACTCCCGGTTCGCCTCGTGGGCGACGGCAGCGATACGCTCGGTGAGCATGATTGGGCCCCCTGACTCGATTTAGCGGCCACCGCGGGCGCGCTGCTGGGCCAGCTTCTGGTAGCCGTTGCGCACCTTCTGCACCACGGCCTTGTCGCCGCGGCGGTATTCCTCGCTGGCCTGGAGCTTCTTGAGGTCGTCCATCGTGACGCCTTCCTGCACCTCGCCGTCCTGGGTGGTCTGGAACTTGGGCTCGCCCGACAGCTCCATCATCTCCTCGAACAGCGCCACGGTGTCGGCGTTCACCGCCAGGGTCTGCATCTGCTGCTGCGCGTTCTCGGAGAGGTGCGTCTGCATCCACCGCTCGACGCGCTCCACGCGCTGCGGGCCGTAGTCGCCCAGGCGCTGCACCTCCTGCTCCACGTCGGGTAGCGACTGCACCTGGGCCTTCACGTAGGTCTGGAACAGCTCGTTGAACTGCTCGTTACTCAGCCCGACATCGTGCGCCTTCTGCTTGAACTCTTGGAGGATCGGGTCGTTGTCGTCGATGTTGACCTCGGACCCTTCGGGCAGGATGTCCTGCGGCACATCGGGCTGGTAGCGATCCGGGCTCTCGGGGACGTTCGCGCGCTGCTCCTGCTGGAGTTCCTGGGCCACCTCTTTCTTGAGGTCGTCCTTGCGCGTGAAAATCTTGTTCTCGGCCTGGCGGTAGGACTCCGACAGGGCCTTGCCCATGCCCTCGTAGTCCAGCGAGCCGTCCTCACCCATGAACTGGCTGCCGTCACCGAACAGCTTGTCCGGCATCCAGTCGGGCTTGGTCGGCTGCTGGGGCTGCTTGCCCTCTGAACGCTGCTCGCCCTTGCCGGAGGGCTGCTGCGTGCGCTCGGCCTGCTGCTGGCCGCCGTCCGCGGGCGGCTGCGTGTTCGCCGGGCCGGGCTGGCCGCCCTGGGCCTCGCCGCCGCCCTCGGCGGGTGCGGCGCCGCCCTCGCCGTCCGGGGCCAGCGCGATCCTACTCGCCAGTGTTAGGTTGCGCATCCATGTGAGCATGGTCGCTCCTCTGTGCTTTTTGCCTGCGCTCCTCGATCACGCCGACGAGCCACCGGGCGCCCTCCATGTGGCGCAGGTGGGCGTCGCTTGCCTCGGGCGGGAGCGGACGGTTGAGGGTGATGTTCTTGAGGTAGTTGAGCAGCTCCTGGCCGTCGCCCGTCGCGAACACCCGCAGCGCCAGCGCGTTGAGCTTGCGCTCCACCTCTGGCGACCAGTGGTGCCCGTCCGGGCCGCGCTCGGCCTGCTCACCCCGGCGTTGCGTTTGCGTTGGCAATGGGCACGTCCCCCGCGCTCTGTCGGCTCAGGCCGCCGCCCTCGTCTTGGGCCTGCTGGGCGGCCTGCTGGATGACTTGCTGCACCTCGTCCTCGCTGCGCAGCAGGTGCGCCGGGATGCCGAACTTCTGCGCCAGCCACCGCGCGGCATCGGTCTGGCGCACCATCGCCAGCCCGGCCTGGCCGAAGCTCCCCTGGAGCGCCTGCTGGAAGCGCAGGTAGTCGCTCACGTCCTGCATGTTCTGCGCGCGCAGGAGCGGCGAGGTGGGCGTGACCGTGATCTCGCGCCCGTCCACGTTGGGCAGGTCGATCATGCCTTGCTGGCGGAAGATGTGGACGATGCGGCGCACGAGGCGGATCATGAACTCGCTCTGGAGGCGCCCGGCGATGGCGCCCATGTCGCGCGCCGTGTCCGCCGTGCGCTCGGCCACCTCGGTCGCGGAGAGCGGCGTCTTGCCCGTCGTCTCCAGCTCGTCCACGAACAGCGCCTTGCGGATGTTGCGGCGCTGCTCCTCAAGGATGATCTGGCCCACGTCGAACTGCGCCGCCGACTGGAGCGGCGCCACCTCGCTGCCCTGGGCCTTGGGGAGAAACGTGCCGGGCTCGATGCTCACCTGGTCGGGGTTGAACACCCCATCGTCGTCGTAGGTCCACAGCCCGCCAATCGCCATCTCCGCGTTCTGGAGGATCAGCTCCATGACGAGGTTGGTGGTCTTGATCGCGGGCAGGGCCATCAAAAGCGGGCCGCGGCCATAGACCTCGTTCGCGGCCTTCGACCAGCGGAACGTGACCCACGGCAGCGACCCGTCCCCCCGAACATCGCTCTTGAGGATGGTTTCGCTGAACTCTTCCACGATCACGCGGAAGGTGTAGGCTTCGGTCTGGCGGTTGCTGAAATCGCGCTCGGTGGCCTCGACCACCGTGATCTTGCGCTCGGGGTTGTCCTGAACGTCGCGCTCAAGCTCCTGGCTCAGCTTGGCGCCAGGCCACATGTGCTTGAGGTCTTTCACGCGCAGCGGGCGCGAGCGGAACCACGCCTCGGGGAAGTCGCCCGGCCCCTCGATGAGCGACACCTGCGTCAGCGGCACGCTCTGAAACACCAGATCGCCGGGGAACTCGCCCGGCTCCACCAGCAGGTTGCCGGTGCCGATGGTGAGGTCTTGGAACGCCTCGTGGACCTCGGCGACGAAGTTGGACTGGCGCAGCGCCATGTGGATCATGTCGGTGATCTGATCCAACTGCGACTGCGTTTCCTGGGTGCGCTCGCTCTCGGGCAAGCGCGGCCCCGGCTCCAGACGGAAGGCCCGGCCATCGGGCGGGAAAAAGCCGACCTGGAGGCGCGAGGCAAAGCGCGGCACACCCGTCACCGCCGTCTCGTCGAAGATGCGGCTGGCGCGCGTGTCCCCGCGCGAGGCGTCATCGTCGTCGTGAAAGCCCTGGCGGTTGGGCAGGGCGTAGTCCATCGCGTCCTGCCAAAGATCGCGCCACTGATCGCGCCGCCCCTTCGCGCGCCGGTACCGATGGAGGGCCTCGCGCGTGGCGTTGTCCGTGGCGGAACTCCCGCTGCCCGTGGGGCTCGCATCGCTCATTGAAGCAACCTGTTTCGACGCTTCTTGTCGTCGTCGTCGTCGCCGTCGCCGAAGCCGGAGAAACCGTTGGAGAGCAGCGACCGCCGCCCGCGCTTGCCGCTGCGCGCCGCGGCCTGGGCCTGCTCGGTGGTCTCGGCGCGCTCACGCGCCTGCTCCTCGGCCTGCGCCCGCGCGCGGGCCTGCTTGGTGTTGGTGCGCTGCTCGGCGGCCTGGCGCTGGCGCTTGCGGCTGCGCTTGGCCTGCACCTCCTGCGCCGTCTTGGCCTCCGGCGGCGCGGGGTCAGGCGGCTTGGGCGGATCGGGCGCGAACTTACCCACGGCCATCCTCCATCGTCAGAACCATCGTGGCCCCGGCGGGGCGGAAGCCCTGCTTGGCGAGCAGGTTCTCGAACTGCTTGTCGGCGCCGATGGCCGCCGTGGCGGTGGCGAACACCGCCTGCACACCTTCGGTGCGCGCCCAGGTGACGATGCCGTCCGCGAGCGCGCGGCCAGCCCGCGTCCCCCGCGCCCAGGGCAGGATGTAGAACTTGGCGACGAAGCACACAGGCTCGGCGACAAAGTCCTGGGCCGCGACCACGAGCGCCACGCCCGCCAGGTCGTCGCCGTCGAACACCCCGAGCACATCGGCGCTGTCGCTCTCGATGTACCGCTCGAACTGCGCCCGCGACGCCGCCTCGTCGTAGCTCCATCCCCAACCGCTCTCCGCGATGAAGCGTTGGGCCACATCGAGCAGCGCAGTCAGGTCGCTGTGGTCGAGGGTGATGACATCAAGCATTGCGCGCGACGATCCGCTTGGCGCCGCGGCGCTGCAATGCACTGCGAAGCTGCTTCGGCGTGAACGCCCAGCCCTTGAGCCCCAGGAGGTGCTTGACCGCCGTGGCGCAGGTGGCGGGGCCGCGCACCACCGCGTTGACCTCGCGCCGCCGGGTGAGCCACCACGCTTCGCCGCCGCGCGCCTCCACGTCGTTGAGGATGGCATCGACCTGGTCGGTGTCGGCCAGCCACAGGTCCACCCCGTAGCGGTTCCACTCGTAGACGATCCAGACGCCGAACTGCATGTCCTTGGTGATGGCGAAGGCGTGCCGGTAGCCGGGGCGCGTGAACCAGCGCCACCACACCGGGCCGCAGTCGCAAAAGCAGACGATCCACATCCTCATAGCGGGCCGGGCCTCGCTTTGCGGCGGCCAAAGGGGTTCCAGCCAACGTTGGCCTTGGTCGGCTTGGCCGCCTGGGTGCGCCCCGTGGTCACGCGCTTGCCTTCGCCGCCCGCGACGATGGCGTACTGCAAGGCGTCGTGGGGGTGGGAAAAGCGGTTCTTGCTCGGGCGGTCCTCGTAGCGTTCGGAACTCGTTTGCAGGCGACGGTAATGGTAGCCGCCGTCGAACCCCGAGATCAGGGTCTGGCAGTGCGGGTTGACGATGAGCGCGGGGCGGCCATCCACCATGCGGTTGAGCAGCGTCTCGATGGACTCGATGCGCACCTCGGGGTCGTTGGTGGGCGCGGGCGTGGCATGGACGCCGTTGGCGCGCAGGATCATGAAAGGGGTCTGGTCGTCTGTTTGGGCCTGCGCGTTGCCTGCCGGGTCGCCGTAGTGCATGAGCGTCCGGTCAGCCCAGCCCTTCTGCGCGATCTCGCGCTTGACCAGCTCGGCAAAGCGCGTCGCGCCCATGTTGTCCGCCTCCAGCTCGTGCAGCACGACCCACTGCCCGCCGGGGAACTGCTGGCAGAACACAATGGCCGGGGTGCGCCCGAAGTCGATGCCCGTGATGATCGGCAGGCGCGGATCGGCGTCGATATGCTCGCGCGCAACATGCGTTTCGCGCCGGAACGTCGGGTAGACCGGCTTCCCCTCGACGATGGTTTCGTAGCGGTTGAGGACGTAGCAGTTGATCCACGCGCGCGACTTGCCGGTGATGATGCGCGGGTAGTAGTCGCGGTCCAAGTTCTTGAGGTTTTCGGCCTCCTCGTTGAGATCGTAGCCCACAAGGTCGCCGCGCTCGTCGATGTTCTCCAGCATCGCCGCGGGCTGGGTGTGAAAGGCCCACCCCTCTGGCTTCACCAGGTGCTTGCGCTCCTCGTGCGTGAGGTGCTCGGGGACCGGCACCTCGCCCGCCAGGATGCCCCACCAGTGGTCCTGGGCGGGGCTGTTCGTATCCATGATGACGCCGTACCAGCTCGGCCCGCCATCCGCTTGCGAGGGGTAGCGACCCACGCGCATCGTGCAGGCGTCCACGAGCTGCTTGTCGATCTCGCGCGCCTCGTTGATAAACACGCCCGTCAGCTCCAGGGAAAGCAGCTTCTTCATGTCCTGGGGCTTGTCGAGCGCCAGGAACATGACCTCAAGCTCGACGGTCGTGTTGTCGGGCAGCGCCACGTTGACGTGGTGGGTATAGGGCGGCGACCAGTTGAAAGTGCCCCATTCATCCGTGATCCAGTCCCGCCACGTCTTGATGGTCGTGGTTTTCAGCTCGGGATTTGTGTTGCGGATAACAGCCCAGCGCGACTTGCGGACACCCTTGGCGTTGGGCGCCTGCTGCATGGCCTTGCGCACGATCTCGATGCAGCAGGCCACCGACTTGCCCGAGCCAACTGGCCCGCGCAGGCCGCGCATGAAGGAACGGTCGCGCAGGAAGGCGCTCGTGACCGCGCCTGGGGAGGTCCAGTTAAGGCTCGCCGTCATCGTCGCCCCCGACCAGAGCGTCGCGGTCAGGCAGCGGCACAACCTCGCTTTCCGTCTCGATCCACACGCGCGCGCCGCAGCGCAGCGGCTTGTCGGGCGAGTAGACGATCTTGGACGGCCCGAGGATTTTCGCCTCGTGCGCGTAGGTGTTCGCGCGCTTGTTCTTGATCGAGATGACGGGTTCGCGCGCACCCGTCTTGTGGTTGTGCTTGATCTTGTGCTGGTTGATGTGAACGTAATTCTTCATGCGAGCTGGGCGTCCACGGCCTTCTTAATCATGGACTCCACGGTTTCGGGCAGACGCGAGGCGATGAAGGCGTCCACCTGGTACTCGGTGATCGTCTCTGGCGGCCAGTCGGCGGCCAGGAGGTGCTTGCGCACGACCTGGCGGAGCTTCTTGAGCCCCTCGGGGTCTTTGCGCGCATAGTATTCCAGGTAAGCCGCACCGGGGTTGGTGGGCTCGCCGATGATCGGCACGTCGTCTTGAATGGGGCCTGCCATGCGACCTCCTCAGCCGAGCAGGCGGCGACGGCGGGAGCCGCCGCCCTGACGGCCCGTACCGATGAGCGCACCACTGTTGCCGGTGTTGATCGACGGCAGCCGCGTCTGCTCGGAAGCGCCTCCGCCCTCTTGCAGGCGGATGCCGCCGGACGGCCCGGCGCCGCGGCCAAATCGGGCGCCGCTCGGCCCCTGCTGCTGTGGCAGGTTGATGTTCTCGCGCGTCTCGCCGCGGATCGCGCCGCCAACCTCGGCCTGGCGCTCGAAGGTGGCGCGGGAGTTGTCCACGGCGCGAACGTCGCCGCCGACGCGGGAGTTGTTCTGGAAAGTGCCGCGGGCGCTGTCCACGAGACGGACGTTCTGCGCGACCACGCCGCCACCCAGGTTCTCGAAGCGCGACTGGTCCTCGGCGTTCACGTTGCCGCCCACGCGGCCCGAGTTGGTGGCGCTGCTCTGCTGCTGGGTGTTCAGGTTGCCCTCGATGGTGCCCGCGTTGGACACCGTGGACTCGCCGCGGGCCGTCACGTTTCCGGTGATCGTGCCGCCGCCCTCGTTGGACAGCCGGGACTCGCCAAGCGTGGTGGCGTCGCCCTCGATGGAGCCCGTGTTGGCCGCCTGGGCCTGGCCGCGCGTGGTCAGGCTGCCGTCGAGCTGCGAGCGGTTGTTGAAGCGGGTGCCGCCGCCAACAGCCACATCACTGCCAAAGCCGGTTTCGTTGCTGATGGTGTTGACGTTGCCAACCGCGGTGCGCCCGCTCGGCGCCTCGAAGCTCTGGCCGGGGTTGATTTCCGTGTCTTCCCCGACCGTGAGGACATTGCTGTCCTTGGTCGGATCGACGTTGTGGATTTCCTCGAACGTCTCCAGCTCGTGCTGCGTTGCGGGGTCGCTCGGGTTCCGCGGCGTTACGCCGCCGCCACCGGACGTGTCGAACTGGTTGCTGACGGTGGCCCCGCCGCTGATGTTGCCGCTCTGGTCCGTGAGGAAAAAGCTCCGCGTCCCACGTTTCCGAACCAGAAAGCGACCGCCGTTGGCCTGGCTGCCCGACATCTGCACCCCTCGTGGTAGCTTCGTGCAGGCACGCAAAAAAGCGGCCCGGATGCCATGCACTCCGGGCCTTAGCGGTCGAAGCTGTCGGGGCCAGGGTCGGCGCGATGCGTGTGCGGCGCGCGGGCGCAGCCATCGCACCCCGGCTGATATTTCAGCATCTCGCGCCGGTCCCGCCACGCCTTGCACCATGTTGCATCACGGCCACACCCCCAGGTGCGGGGCGTGGCCGTGTCGGTCCAGCAGGCGGGCTTGTGGAAGTCGCGGTGCATCATCGGTTGGAGCCGCTGCCGCCGATGACGCCGCGCTCCATGCGGTCGGAGAGCTTGTCGAGGTTCTCCTGGG
>Ga0207714_1001776_pt1 | contig 13677 bp, 11 predicted proteins | sample PonA232FremontCA_2_FD_187270 | JGI IMG/M metagenome (GOLD analysis project Ga0207714, IMG submission 187270) | Marine sediment microbial community from Fremont, CA, USA - Pond A23 Sediment 2 (SPAdes) | ecosystem: Environmental > Aquatic > Marine > Unclassified | place: USA: Fremont, California... | reverse complement strand
AACGACACCGGCGCAAACGTGAGCTTCACGACCGACACGCCGGTTGTCAGAACGCTCGACACCGAGTCGACCGGGAGTAGCACAATCAATGTGACAGGAAGGCTGGTCGACCTCGGTGGACTCGATCAGACGGGGCTCTACGTCCGGTACTGGAAACAGCAGCCAGTCGAGTTCAACGGCGAGCCGTTCCAGCTCGCGCCGCGACGGCGCGACGTCGACGTGTACGTGGCCGCGGAGGGGCCGGTGACGCTGCGCATGGCCGGTCAGGTCGCCGACGGCGTCATCTTCGGCGGTGGGCCGAAGCCGGCGGTCGTGGAGGAGCTCGGGCTGGCGAACATCCGCGAGGGTGCCGCCAGAAGCGGCCGCTCGCTCGACGACATCGATATCGTCACGCTCACCCCCACCTGCGTCGCCGACACGCGGGCCCGGGCGGTCGAGAAACTGAAGCCGGTCATCGAGCCGATCGCGTACCACAACTTCACCTTCTCTGTCGAGGAGGCGCCACAGGAGATCCGGGACGACCTCGAGACGCTCGTCCGGCGCCACGACATGCAGGAACACGGCGACGAGGAGGCCGACGCGCTGGCGGAGATCGGCGACGGGATCTGGGAGTATCTGGGTGACCGGTTCGCGGTCGCGGGGCCGCCCGAACGGTGTCGGGACCGGTTGCAGCGGCTTCGGGACCTCGGCGTCGACCACGCGATGTGTCTGTTCCCGCCGGACCCCCACGAGGAGACCGAACGCTTCCACAGGACGGTGCTCGAACCCGGCGAGCTCGGGCCGTAAGCGGTCGCCCCGGGCGTCTCGTCGCGGGCGTCCCGTCGCCCCCGGACCGAGCAGCCCGGGGACGGGAGTGGGTCCGTGACAGGCGCCCCCGGCTCGGCGGTGTGCCGCGTGGCATCCGCATATGCGAGTGGCAGTATCCGCGTGTAGAGGGCGGGCCTCCGTCAGTCGTCGACTTCGGTCTTGACGACAGTCACCGGTCTGGCGGTCAGCCGGAGGACGCGGTCGGTCACGCTGCCCAGCAGGGAGCGGTACTCCTCCGCCCGTCGCTTCGTCCCGAGGACGACCAGGTCCACGTCGCGTTCCTCGGCGTAGTCGACGATCGTCTCGGCGGGCTGGCCGGTCTCCATGGCGTCGACGAACTCAACGCCGGCGTCGGCCGCATCGCTCCCGACCCGCGAGAGCGTCTCCTCACCGCGTTCCGCCAGGCCGTGTTCCGGCCCCTCGGCCTCGTCGACGTACTCGTCGCCGCTGTAGGCGGTCACGACGTCCTCGTCGACGACGTAGAGGGCGTGGAGAGTGGCGCCGGTGACCTCCGCGAGCGCGAGCGCGTGAGATTCCGCCTCCTCGGAGGCGACTGTGCCGTCCGTCGAGAGCAGGATCCGGTCGTACATCGATTCGGATTTCGATGGAGGCGTGAATAAAGCTGTTCTCCGGCACCGGTCGGCAGAGTTTGTACACCAACCTCCGGTGGCACGCGGAGGACGGGCGGCCCTCCGGAGGGAATGGGTGGGGAGGGGCTTTTGTGAACTGAGCCCCTCTGATATGTAGCACCCTAATGACGGGAGACGTACACACCCCACCGGGACTACCGGTCGTCGGCAGCGTCCACCGCCTGGCGCGTGACCCGCTCCGGTATCTCGCGGGCGTCCAGAACGCCTACGGGGGACAGTATCCGCTGGTCCGGCTCGACCCACCGGGAAACCGGCCCGTGACGGTCGTCACCGACGCGGAGCTGGTCCACGAGGTACTGGCCGACCGGGACCGGTTTCGCCGGCCGAGCAACTCCGAGCAGTCCCAGCGCCGCGAGGGGTTGCTCTCCAGCGACGGCCAGCTCTGGGAGACACAGCGGTCGGTCCTTGAGCCGACGTTCGTTGGCGCGCAACTGGCCGACTACGCCGACATCGCGGGGCGCACCGTCGACGACGTGCTCGCCGACTGGCCCGCGGCGGGAGCGGTCGACCTCTACGAGGAGATGTCGGTCATCACGATGCGGGTGATCACACGGTCGCTGTTCGACCAGGACACGACCCGGGAGCGCGGGCGCCGGGTCCGGGAGGCCTTGGAGACGGTCGGCCGGGCGACCGAGTTCGGGCTGCTGGACTTTCTGGTTCCGGACACACTCCAGCGTGGCTCCGACGACGACCTGGAGGCGGCCAACGACGTCCTCGACGAGGTCGCCACCGAGTTCGTCGAACGCCACCGCGAGCAGCGCGACCCGCCCCGGAACATGCTGACGGCGTTGCTGGAGGCGAAAGACGACCCCGAAGTCACGCTCGCCGACAACGAACTCGTCGACGAGGCCGTCCTGTTCATGACCGCGGGCCAGGAGACGACCGCGCTCACCCTCACCTACGCCTTTTACTGGCTCTCGCGGAACCCGGACGCCCGGGAGAAGCTTCGGGAGGAGGCGACCGCCGTCCTCGACGGTGCCCGACCCGGGTGGGACGACCTGAACGAGCTTACCTACACGGAGCGGGTCGTCCGGGAGACGCTCCGGCTGACGCCGCCGGCCTGGAACATCCCGCGGGAGGCCCGCAGACCGGTCGGGCTGGCCGGGGCCGATCTTGAGGCGGAGGAGTTGCTGTTGCTGTCGCCGTACGCTCACCACCGTGACCGGCGCGCCTGGGACCACCCGCAGTCGTTCCGGCCCGAACGGTGGGGCGAGTCGGCATCCCGGGGCCAGGACTCCTACTTCCCGTTCGGGAGTGGCCCGCGGGTCTGTATCGGACGCCAGATCGCGTTGACCGAGGCGCAGTTCACGCTGGCGCACGTCCTCCAGCAGTACGACGTCGAGACGACGACCGCCGACCTGGCGTTCCGGCTCGGCGTGACGATGCGCCCCGACACCCCACTCGGAACGACGGTCCAGACTGTGGACTGAGAGAGTCCGTCGGCAGGGTAGCAGGCCCGTTAGCGTTCGAGTCCCTGTTCGAGTTTCTCGACACGTCCCCTGTTCGGGCTCTCTGGCGCGTCCGTACCGCTCCCGGGCACGTTCGGCGGCCGCCAGGCACGGGCGGTAGAAACGCACCGCTCAGGGGGACGTTACTCGTCGGAATCGGGCTCGCTAGACAGGCCGCGGTACGCGAGATAGCCGAGACCAGCCAGCGTACCCACCACGCCGAAGCCGGGGCTGCCTCCTCCGGCGGTACTCGCTGCACCGTCGCCGGGCCTGTTCCGGGCCGACGGTTCGCTCGCGCTGTCGGCTGTTTCGGTCGCCGTTTCGGTGACAGTGACTGTGGTCTCCTCACTGGGGAATGGAGTAGGATCCGGTCCAGGAGTGGTGGTCACCCCATCAGGTGTCTGGCTGCCCAGTCCTGGCGGACCGATCGGGTTCTCGGGCGTCTGGCTGTCCGAATCCGGCGGGTCGAACGGGTTCTCGGGCGTCTGGCTGTCCAGCCCTGGAGGGCCGAGTGGATTCTCGGGTGTCTGGCTGTCCGAATCTGGTGGAGCGAACGGGCCGTCGCTGTCGTCTGGGTCAGGGATGGTTACTGTGACAGTCCTGTGGGCTGCGGTCACGTTCTCGCCAGCGGCGCGCACCCCGACGGCGTAGACACCCCCCGTACGAGCGCTCGCCGTCGTGCCGACGGTTTCCGACTGGTCCGGTTCGAGGCTGCCCAGGCGGAGCCGGTCCTCGGCCGCAGTCACACCATCGGGCGGCTGAAACGAGAGTGTCACGCCAGTCGCGGTCCGGTCGCCGGTGTTCGTGAGCGTGGTCGAGACGGAAACGGTCCCGGAAGCGGTGTCGACGTCGCCGACGGAGACACCCCGGATCGCGATGGTCGGCGGGACGGTGGATGCACCGATCACCTCGTCGGCGTCCGCCGAGGCAGATTCCGCGGCCTGTTCGGCGAGCGCCAGTTCCTCGATGGCTGCCTCGGCTGTTGCAACCGTCTCCTCAAGCTGGCCGTTGGCCCGGAGGGATTCATGTGACCCTGCCAGCGCCGAGACCGTGAGCAACACGATAGAGCGGGTGACACGCGTTCCACCGCCAACCTGAATCGCATCGCTCAACGCAGTGGCATCCGCGGCGGAGTGTGGTTCCGCGCTGGAGAGCAGCGCGCGGGCCCTAGTTGCCCGGCCCACTTCGTCCTCGCGCCGGTTCGCGTACTCGGTCTGCAGTTCGGCTGCGACCGCCTGTGCCTCGTCGAAGGCCCCCTCCGAGACCGCGGCCGAGAGCGCGTCGAGCAACTGGAGGACGCGGTCGCTCACACGACACCACCCCACCGCCGCTCGGCTACGTCGAGTCGGTCGGTGATCCTGTCGACATCCGGCACCGCGGCAGCGATGTCGTCCAGTCCGACCGGGTCGCCCCGTGTGACGCCGACAACTCCACGGGCGTTGGCGGTCATCATCAGCCGGACCGAGAGTTCACCGACGAAGGTCCCGATCAGTCGAACAGTCGCCACAGCGAGTCCCGCCTTCGCCAGAAGCGTCGAGAACGTCCCGACGACCCGCCAGAGCGGGGCGCCATCGTCGGTGGCGGTGAACAGGTCGTACACGTTCGTCGCAATGCCGATGAAATCCAGCCGGTTTTCCAGTTCCGTGAGAAACGTGTCGGTCGTCGCCGCGATGCGGTCGACCTGACGACGCGCTTGTGTCGTTGCCGTCCGGGCACCGGCGAGAGTCCCTGCCAGCCCCCGAGACTGGACTGTCTCGGCGCTCAGCTCGGCGTCGAGATGGGACAGACTCCGCTCGGCGTTCGTCAGTTCGTCGAGGAGCCCCGTCGACAGTCCGTAGGTTGGGTCGCCGGTCCCGAGTAGCGACATCCCGTCACCGGTTTCGATCGTCTGCTGGAGCGACAGGTTGGATACAGTCGCCGCGACCGAGTCGGACAGAGCGTCGGTGAACTCGTCGGCACCGTCGAACTGTCCCTCAACGAGACCCGAGTACGCCTGCTGTGCGGTTTCCCTGAGCTCTGCCAGCACCTCGGACTGCCGGGCCACGGAGAAAACCACCGAGACCAGTTCCCCGAGCACCTCATCGATGTCGTCGATGACTAGTCTGTCTGCCGGGGCAAGGTTGCCGTACGCTGAATCGTCGAGGAGGCGTTTGATACTCATCGTCATCAGCAGAAGCGAGACACCCAGCTGTATCCCGAAGCGGGTCGTCCGGACGGCGATCTGCTCCCCGTTTATCGTTTCGGCTTCGCCAGTTTTCTCGAGCAGTCTGAGCGTCACCCGTTCGCCGAGTTCGTGGCGCCGGATCGCCTCCTTCGGGACGTCCACGTCTCTGAAGGTTCCGGCACGAACCTCCTCGCGAAAGGTAGCGAGCATCCGCTCGACGTCGTCCGCTTCCGAGAAGTGGATGGCAGCGCCATCTATCTCGCGTGCGACCCCGCGCTTCCGCTTGATCGCCGGTTCGAGTGCGTCGAGTCGACGCTCTTCCGAGGATTCGGTCGAGAATTTGGCCGCCCACGCGCCACCGGTTTCATCGCTGTCGTAGTTGTTGTCGGCATTGGAGAAGACGGATTTGAAGCCGGCCACGAGAACGTCGTCTCCGCTGTCACGCAGGGCGTCGTTGATCCCACGGGACTGGTCGTTCGGGTACACGTTACTCCAGGAAACCTCGCCCTGGGCGTCAATTTCGAGCAGCCACGGTCTGACTGGCAGACCGAGCAAGGAACAACAGACCACGTACCGGTCGCTGTCGAGCCGGACTATGCTGGTGGGAACAGCCTCCGAACTGGGACGTCCGGCAATAGCGGGGTCGTAGCTTCGCTGCCACGCCCTTCGTCCGGCACCGGTTACCGCTGTGAGGACCGGCGTTCCCCCGTAGGTCTCGGGGTCACCGGAGACCGAACTCGCGAGATACCGGTGCTGGTCGCTCCCGGTGAGTGCAACGTCGTAGACGTTGTGCGAGCCGGACAGACGATGTGACCACTGTGTGTCCCCGCGCTCGTCGAGTTTGACGACGACCGGGGTGGCGTTCTCGCCCCCGTCGGACCGGTACCCGATGAGAACGTACGTGCCGTCGGCTTCCCGGCGTATTTTGCTGACCTGGCTCAAGTCAGCGAAGGTTTGCTCTGCCTCGAACTCGCCGCTGGCGGAGAACCTGAGTACCGTGCCGGTTCGTTCGCCCTCTTCGGACTGGCGGAGTCCGGTCACGACGAAGACGCCACCGTCTGGGGCAGGTTCGACGGATACGCGCCTCACATCCTGATACGTCCCGTGGCTCCGGGTCCACCTGACCGACCCGTCGTCGTCGAACCCGACCAGAGAGAGCCCCATGCTCTCCTCCGAGTACGACTGGCCAGCGGCGATGAAGGCGCCGTCCTCCCCCGGCGTGGAAACGGCAGAAAAGAGCTGCGCGTCATCGATGGACCGTCGAGCGCGTATCTCGCCCCGCGGCGTGAGAACGGCGAGGAGACCGCTCGGACGGTTTTGGTCTCCCTCCTGGGTCCATCCGACGACCGCGGAACGTTTCGTATCAGCGTCGTGTGCGATTCCGTACGCTGAGCCGGTGTTCCGGTCCGGCGGCCGTATCTCGCGTGTCCAATCGAGGACGAACGGGTCAGATTGCGCTGCCCGAACGGCACCCCCGCTGGAGAGTACGCCACCCGCCATCGCCCCCGCACCGATCGTCTTCAGAAGCGACCGGCGATAGATTACCCCCTCATGTCGCATAGCCTATCATTGCGAGTTGCTTGGCATATATGTGCCGGTGGTACAGAGTGACCGTCCGCTAGCGACCGAACACTGGGACCGGCTGACCGCGTTGCGGTCCGGGCTTACCGTCTCGCACTGGCCTACACCACGCCGTCACAGACTCAGCAGGACGCCCCGGATATCCCGCTCGAGCGTCGGCGAGTCCCACTTCTCGGGCAGGTCAGCGGCGATAGCCGCAGGGTCGTCGCCGTGCTCGCGACGGCCCGCTTCGATCCGGTCGACCCACTCCGGCAACTCGCGGCGATACGTCTCGAGCAGCCGGCTCCCGTCTGTCCCGACGCCGAAGTGGCCGTAGAGAATGCGGTCGGGCGCCAGCGGCCGCAGCCGGTCGAGTGTCTCCAGATTGTCCGCCAGGTCGAAACTCGGTGGCGGCGTGGACGGGATCGGGTGGCCGTCGAGATGCTCCCCGCAGGCGTCGGCGGCGTACAGCGTGCCGTCGTCCTCGTCGAAGCAGACGAAGTGGTGGGGGGCGTGACCGGGGGCGTCGTAGACGTCGAGGCTGCGGTCGCCGAGGTCCAGGGTCTCGCCGCCGGAGACAGTCCGGACGCGTGTCTCGGGAACGAGTTCCGGCTGGCCGAACGGGTCCTCCATCCCCTGGGCCTCCGAGACACTCCGCATGAGGCGGTCGAGGCGGTCGGGGTCGGTCAGGTAGCCGGCGCCACGCTCGTGGACGACCACCTCGGCGTTCGGGCAGAGCGCAGCGAGGTGGCCGGCACCGCCGGCGTGGTCCAGGTGGAGGTGGGTGACGACGATGTACGCGACCTCCTCGGGGTCGACCCCGAGCGTGGCCATCGCCTCGGTCACCTGCTCGTACGTGTTCGCGCCACCGGTGTCGACCAGCGCTGGCCGGTCGGCGTCGACGACGAAACTCGCGAGGGCGCCCGCCCTGCCGAACAGCTCGTGGTCGACCACGTACACGCCGGGCGCGCCGGGAACGTCGATCGGGTCCGCCTCCATGGGATGTGGTTGGGGCTGGGCATTTTGAATCCCCCGGTACACTCGGCGGGTACTGAGCAGTTCGGGACCGACCGCTCTCGTGCCGGCCCCGATAGCCACTCAGACCAGCCGGTCGGCGAGCGCGCCGCCGAGCGCGCCGAGGCCGGCACCCAGCGCGACGAGGACGGCCAGCACAACACTGCCACCGACGCCGCCGATCAGGAGGCCGGCGCTGAGTTCGCCGATGGCGCTCGCGCCGACGACGACGCCGACCGCACCGGCAGCGAGAATCCCGACTGCAGGCACGACACCGAGCAGGCCCGCAATGGCACCGGCACGGGTGCTGCTCCGCGCCGGCGGCTCGAGATACCCGGCGACGCCGCCACCGACGAGCCCGGAGAGCGGGGCAACCGGGACCAGCGCCGACGCCGCGGCCCCGTAGACGGCGTGCGCCCAGACCGTCCCGGGGGTTCCGTCGCCCCGTGCCGCCGCACGTCGCGTCCGGCGCCGCGAGAGCACGAAGCCGACTCCGCCCACGACGAGCACCAGCCCGGTGGCGACGATGCCGATGAACAGCCACTCCAGCGCCGGGAGCGTCGCGGTCACCAGCTCGGTTCGCGTGAGCCCGACCTCGGGGAGTGGTACGCCGGTGACACCGGACTGAAGTTCACCGCGGTCCAGCACCCAGTAGGCGATACCCCCGCCGGCTGCCATGCCGGTCCCGACGAGCGCGGCGAAGAGCCCGACGACCCAGTCGACGACGTCGGGCACCTCCGTTTCTGTGTGTCCTGTTCGACCCGTGTCCGTCGTGTTCGGGCGTTCGGTCGTCATTACAGTCTGTCGTTGGTCACCCCGGTCTGTATACCCCGACGCACAGTCGCAGGCGCTGCAACGGTGGCAACGGGACGGGGCTGGTGGACTCACTGTCGAACCAGCGGGGGGCCGGGCTACGGTTGCCGGGCGTGGCTCAGCCACGACACTCGACGGACTCGGCGACTCGAACAACCGGGTCGCGTGGCACCCCCTGTCCGCTCACGCTGTACTGGTAGCCCGCACACGACCACCGGACGACCCTGGTCGTCGCGAACCGGCTGTACGTCGCGTTCTGCCCGTTGACCGTGAGGTTCCGGCCGACGGACCGGAAGGTGCCGTTCGGCGTTGCGTTTGGATAGTCCGCGTGTGGTGTGACGCTAACGGAGAACGCCGCCGTGTCGTTGACGTAGGTCAGGCTGAGTGAGCTGACCTCGCCGTCGGTCAGGCGCGCGCTGTCGAGGCTGAACGAGGCCGGCAGGTCCGGGTCCGGAACCGGTAGCGTGGTGTTGGCCGCGAGTGCCGCCCGGTCCCGGTAGACGCTCGTGTCGAGTTCGGGGAGAAGGGAGCCGACCGTGGCGTTTTCCGGGGGCGTGAACGTGAACAGCGAGTCGTCGAGTCCGGGGTTGATGCTAATGTTTCTGAGCACTCGTGTCGTCCGGAGCCGGTTACCGTTGACCTCGTAGGACGCCTCCGTCCGGACCGGCAGGAACCACTCCGTGTCGACGTACAGCCGCTGACTGAAGTTGCTGAACAGGCGGGTGCCGGAGCGGGACGGTGACCGGGAGCTGAGCTCGAGGATGTAGGTTTCGCGACCGCTCACGGTCGCCGTCCCGTTGTACACCAGCGTGACGTTGCCCGTCGAGGTGTTCGTCCGCCCGGTCGCCGACTGCCGTCGCGGGCTGTCGACAGGAAGCCGGATCACCGGCGCGTCCGACGACACCCGTTTTCGCTCGTCGATGGCCGCTCGGCTCACGCTGAGCCGGGTAAACAGCCGCTCGATGCGCTCGCCCCGGCGCACGTACCGCGGCTCTGTCGCGTCCGTCGAGAGAACCGTCACAGTGTTGTTCTGGCGGTCGTAGGTCCACTCGGCCGAGCCGTTCGAGACCGTCAGTCTCCCCGCACGGTCGCCGCCCGTACTCACCTCCCGGAACATCCCCGTTCCCGGGCGGGCGCTTAGCCTCAGCGTGGAGTTTCGTGTCCCGTTGGGGCCGGTGAACGTCTGCTCCACGGTCGCGTTGAAGCCGTCCATCGACGTGAGCCTGTCAGAGGCGTTCTGGCCGACCGTCCCGGTCCGCGGGTCCTCCTGAGCCGTGAGCGTCGAGACTGCGACGAGCCCAGTGATGGGGACGGCGACGACCACGAGCACCACCGCAGCGTACAGGCGCATTCGGCTGTTCATCTACGGCCCTCCGCGGCTTCCCGGCCTCGGGTGGGCTATGGTCTGGTACCGTCTCCCACCTTGGCCCTTGATCGCGCGCGTCCGAGCCCGCGCGCCGTCCGGGGTCACAGTCGTAGTCATCCTCGCAGCCGGTCCGTGGCGGTCCCGTGTTCCGGACGTGGCCCCTGACGCACTCCTCGGGCCCGGGCCGGGCGCTCGGTGCTGGTCGTCTGTCCACTGTCCGGGTCGGGGGTTTTCGAAACCGACGGTGCTGGCGGCCGGCACGTCCGTCCCGGCATCGTCCGGTCCAGAAGGGTCAAAGACCCGCCCGGTATGCCGGTCACTGTGGGGCCGTCAGCGGCCGTCGCGTGGCCGAACTGTTCAGTCGGGTCGGTCGCTGCGGTCATGCACGGGGGGTCGACCCCGGGCTATCAATAACCTGGTGCAGTGTCGACCGCCCGGCAACCCTGCGTAAAATTTAGGTAACACGGTGCGGCGTTCGGCAAGTGACGGGCGACTCGGCGTGGGGGTCAGTAGCGGAGGACACAGGCGGAGGGACACGGGTCGACCCTGCCGGCGACGGGTGACCAGTTGTGTGGCACACTGCAGTCGACTGTCCCTCTCGCGCTCGCGTGAACTGCCTCGGGGTCAAGTGGTTCGAGACGCTCCGCGTCTCGTCATCACGAAGACTTCATCTTCCGTACGACCCCGAGGCACTCGGCCTGCTCCGCCTGTAGAACGACGGCACGGACCCGCAGCCACCGGAGACACGGTGGCGTGTGGACGGTCGGGAGACGTAGTCGGTTCGGACCGGGCCGTGCCGTCCCGGCGTTCGGCTGGCCGGTCAGTCGTCGCCGCCGCTGAATCGCCGGACAGCGGCTGTTCCGAGGATGGTTATGAGCGCGATGCCTGCGAGGTATTTCTTGTTGACTCGCATATCCCGGTCGAGGCAGGCGACAGACATAAACCGATGAGTAGTGTCGCAGGCGCTGCAACAGACCCGCTGTCCGGTCGAGCTGTCTTGATACCTAGATGGGTTTATTAAGACGCTCCAGGCAAAAGAGTGTACCAACAGTGCGACCCGACGAACTGCGACGACCGGTGCCGTCGTCCGGGTGTCCGAGCGAACGACGGCCGAACAGGCGGCGTGGCCCGAGCCACGCGCCGACCACCCCCTCATGAGCGCGCTCGCGGCGTACCCGGACCCGGTGGTGTTCTGTACGGTGGCCGGTGACTCCGTCCGCGTGGTCGAAGTCAACGGCGCGTTTCACGAGTACTTCGATGCGGACCCGATGGGCGAGCGCCTGTCGGCCTGGCTCGACCGCGTCTTCGAGACCGGCGACACCACGGTCGACGAGATCGTTGCCGCACTCCACGACGAGGGCGAGTTCGGCTGTCACGTGACGTGTGCTGCGGACACGTCGGACGGACCGTCCTTCGCGACGAGCCAGCAGTTCAGGCTCCGCGTGCTACGGGAGACCGGCAGCGCCACCGCGAGCGAGGCGCTCGTGTTCACCCCCGTCTGGGAGGTCACGTCCAGCCCGATGCGGACGGAGCGGGTAGCCAGCATTCTGAGCCACGACCTGCGGAACCCCCTGGACGTCGCGAAAGCCCACAGGGAGGCGGCGGCCGAGACCGGCGAGAGCGAGCACTTCGAGCGGATCGCACAGGCACACGACCGGATGGAGCGGATCATCCAGGACGTGCTGACGCTCGCCCGCGGCGAGTCCGCGATCAGCCCGACGGAGACGGTCGACGTCGGAACGGTCGCCAGCCGGGCCTGGGAGATGGTGGACACGAGGGCGGCGAGCCTCACGGTCGAGGACGGAACGCCGGAGCTGACCGCTGACCGCGACCGGCTGGAGCGGCTCTTCGAGAACCTCTTTCGCAACAGTGTCGAGCACGGGTGCGACGGTCACGGCCCGGCCCGCGGGGGCCGGGAGGTCACCGTCACTGTCGGTCCCTTCGACGGCGGGTTCTACGTGGCCGACGACGGGACCGGCCTCCCGGCGGTGAGCGACGAACAGCTGTTCACCGTCGGCTTCTCCTCGACCGACGGCGGAAAGGGACTCGGGCTCGCGATCGTCGACCGCATCGCCAGCGCACACGGGCTCGAGGTCGCCACGGGCGAGAGTCACACCGGTGGCGCACGCTTCGAGTTCCGGCGTGACCCGGCTACGGACCAGCTGTGACCCGGCACATGACCGAGCCCCTGGAGCGGGCGCCGTTCGGCGTGATTCGGACGGACGAGGACGGTCGGGTCGAACACGCAAACGAGCGCGCTCGGTCGCTGCTGGGTGTAACGGACGCGTCGCTGGCCGGGGACGCGCTCACGGAGGTGTATCCACGCTCCGCCGAGGAGACGCTGCGGACCGCCTTCGAACAGACACCCGTTGCAGAGCGCTCCTTCGAGGAGTACTACCCGCGGCTCGAGCAGTGGCTCGCTGTCGACATCGTCCGGGCGGACGGGCCCGTCGTCTACCTCGACGACGTCACGCCGGCCTACCGGCGAGAGCAAACAGTCGACACGCTCGAGAACCGCCTCGACCGCCTCCGCCGGATCGACGCGCTGGTAACCGACGTGCTCACAGGGGTGATGGACGCCACCGACGGCGACGAGGTCGCCGAACTGGTCTGTCGGCAACTCGGGACCACCGAACTCTACGCGTTCACCTGGGCTGGGGAGCGCAGCGTCGACGACAGCGGGCTCCGGCTCGTCGCCGCGGCCGGTGAGGCCGGAGACCTCCGCAGCGAGGTAGAGCGACAGCTGGACGGGTCGACGACGCTCCCGGAGGAGGAGGCGGTGTCATCCGGCGAGCCGGTGTTCGTCGACAACATCGCAAGCGCCAGCGCGCTCCCGGACGCGCTCCGGGTGGCGGCGTTCGGGAGCGGCCTCCAGTCCTACGGCGCAATCCCGCTTGCCGGCGACGACGTCCCATACGGCGTGCTGTGTGTCTACTCGAGCCGCGAGGACGGGTTCAGCCAGCAGGAACGCGAGAGCCTGCGAACCCTCGGGGAGGTCGGGGGATTCGCCATCGGCGCGATGCGCCGGGAGACACTGCTGGCGGCCGACACCGTGACGCGGCTGGAGTTGCGCGTGGAGGACCCGGCGGTCCCGTTCGACTCGTCGGCGCCTGTCAGCCTCGCCGGGAGCGTGCAGCGCGACGACGAGGCGACCGTCTACTACGTGCGGACATCCGGCGACGGCACGCCCACGTCGGAGGACGACGAGTGTGTCGCGCAGGTCCGGGCGGTGGAGTCGGGAGAAGAGGCGCTGTACGAGGTGACCGTGCAGGGCAAGACGCCGCTGGTCGTCGCCCGCTCGTGGGGCGGGACCGTCCACACCGCGGAGTACACCGCCGGGAGCGTCCAGCTGACACTCGACCTCCCCAGGCGTGACGACCTCCGGCCGTTCGTGGAGACGTTACGCGCCGAGTTCGAGGCGGTGTCGGTGCGCTCGAAGGCCGAGGCACGGTACCAGCCAGCCACCGCCGAGCGGTTCCGGACCGCGCTGGCGGAGCGGCTGACCGAGCGCCAGGAGACCGTGCTCCGGACGGCCGCCCTCGCCGACTACTTCCAGTCACCGCGGGGCAGCAGCGCCGAGGAACTCGCGGACGCGCTCGACGTCACCGGGCCGACGGTGCTGTACCACCTCCGGCGCGCACAGCAGAAGCTGGTCGAGGCGTTCTTCGACTCGCAGGGGCCGCGGCCGCGCGACGACCGCGACTAGGGTGGTGGCCGTGTGCTCACTGGCCCTCCCTCGCGACGGCGGCGAACCCCTCGAGGACATCCTCGGCCTCGGACTGTGGGAGGAGGCGCTCGATGCGGTCCCGTAACTCCGTGACGGTCCCCTCGACGTCCGCGAGCCGGTCGTGGCTC
>Ga0207714_1001773_pt1 | contig 13698 bp, 10 predicted proteins | sample PonA232FremontCA_2_FD_187270 | JGI IMG/M metagenome (GOLD analysis project Ga0207714, IMG submission 187270) | Marine sediment microbial community from Fremont, CA, USA - Pond A23 Sediment 2 (SPAdes) | ecosystem: Environmental > Aquatic > Marine > Unclassified | place: USA: Fremont, California... | reverse complement strand
GGAATACCTGGATAAGGCCTGTAAAATAGAGTCTTTTTCTGATGTATTCATGATATCGGATTTACCTGCAAAAAATCGAAAATTTGATATTCAAAAAGTTCAGCAGCGTGGAAAGAGCTCCGCTTCAGGCGGGGAAAAGCCTTGATTTTCGGGTACACTTCATTCCAGAAATCGTCAACCCGGGCTTTTCCGATTTAGTTAATCGTAGAAGTGAGGGAGGGCGCCTGCATCTATCTGGTGTCCAAGAGGATGGGGACAAGAGGCAAGAAAATGAAGATTAGCTCGCGCAACGGCGCGACGCCGCGACGTAAGAAAGAAGAAGTTCTCGCGCGGAGGCGCAGATACGCGGATTAATCGTTCCCACGCTCTTCGTGGAAACGTGGTCCGACAGCTCCAGCGGTCATTCTGGACGCGGAGCGTCCTTGGCCTGTCCCCACGCAGAGCGTGGGGACAATAAAGAGAGGAGGCTTGTGTAGTCTCCCTTGAGGGACTTTGCCATGGCATGAGCCCGGCGCTTGTCGCATGAGCACAAAGGGAGATCGAGGACAGGGGCCGTTATTGTGAGGAGGTCTTGGCCTATTATTCAAGCCTAGTAGCATCTATCTTGCAGGCATAGTGGCTCAAGATGGGACTTATGTCCAGGTATCTGGATATGAAGTGTCCTATGGGGGAGGGGTGGCTTCAATGACCCTGGTCGGGAAAAGCTGGTCCTTGATGGAGCGGTATTGATGGGTATGGGGTGTGGTTCGGGACTCGCGGAACAAAGTATCGATGGAATAGAATTCTTTTAAGCTGCTTGTAAGCTCTGGGCTGTGTCTTACTTTGTAGAAATAGCGGACTCATGAAAATGCGATGGATAAGGAAACAGATAATTGTGAAAGCGAGCATATGCTCAGAGTTTGGCAAAGGAAGTAGGTGTAGGCTCACCAAGAGCAAAAGGATACCATGAAAAGCAAGGACGCCCTATTTAGAAGGGCGTCCTATAAGAACATGTGTGTTCTTTAACAGCCAGATGTAGTCGCATTAACAATATAAGTTTCGGTAGTGCTATTTACGCCATATGACACTTTACAACTGCCTGAAACAGATTTGGTGGTAGGGTAGAAGGTAATGCAACTATCTGCATTGTTACTTACATTTGTGACACAATTCCCTGTGCCGATCGTGCTGTTAAATCCGCTAGTATCTTGAATCATCCTTTTTATACCATCAGAGGTTGCTTCTGGCCAAGTATCGCTCATTGCGATGTTATTTGCTCCAGTAGCATTGATGTTCTGACTAGCGTTTTTTCCTTGAGCCAGCTGTTTTCCATGAGCGAGGGAAGCTGCTCCTTGGAGGCTTCCTTGTAATCCTTTTACAGTTGCAGTCCGCGCTTCTTCCTGCATCCCCACGAACCTGGGCACGGCGAAGGCCGCTAAAATCCCCAGGATAACGATGACCACGACTAATTCGATAAGGGTGAAACCCGATTGCCGCCGCATACGCTGCCTCCAAGGCTAATGTTCCAAAAGCATAAATGAGTACATTTTACCGCATAAATATAAAGCCTATTTTTACCCCGATATTTATTGAGCTGTCAAGCAAATGTGCGGCCCGCACGCCAGAACCCGCTGCTCTGGTACCAGGTTGGCTTTCCTTTTAGGTTCGATGGTGAACCGAAGCCTTCGAGTCGGCTCGTTGGTGAAGGGAAAGTCGTGAGCGAAGCGGGCCCTGTAGACAAGAACCCCACGGTCTGGAAAGAAATACCAAGATCCGGGTGGGATCTCGCGCTCTCGAGGATTTCGAATGAGTCCGATATAGTTTTCTGGCGGAGTCTCCAGCAACTGGACAGGGTTCATGGCGCGCAGGTCCTCCGCAGTATTTTCCTCTGGGGGATGGAGCAAGGTGATAGTCCCACCACGCAGGGCATTGATCTCCCCCATGATGGCCATGCGCTCCGCATTCCTGTGCACCTCCTGCACCCGGTTCAGGAAAAAGAGCGCGATCAGGCCGATGATAAGGACCAGGAGGCCGTATTCCGCGTAGCGCAGGAAACGTCGCGTGCTTAAGGAATCCATGCGTTGTTGCAACCAATGAAGAGATGAGAAAAAGAACACCTCGCGCAACGACCCTTCACCCACTCGGTAGACAAAAAGTAGTCACCTGAATCAACGAATTTCTTTTTTGGGCAACCTGTTCGCAAGTACAACATGTTTTGCATTGAGTAGGTGAAGGGCCATGGCGCGCAAAATTCTTCGATCTTCTGTCTTCCTCTCTGCTACAACGCCTGCTGTCCCAGGCTCCACATGGGCAGGAACACGCCCAGGGCCAGGACCAGGACCATGGCTCCGATGACCACGATGAGCACCGGCTCGATGCTTGCCGTCAGATTCTTGACCTCGTAGTCCACTTCCCGTTCGTAGAAATCCGCCGCCTGGGAGAGCATGCTGTCCACATTCCCGGTTTCCTCTCCCACGGCAAACATCTGCAGCACCAGCGGAGTAAAGAGCTCTGCGGCTTCGGCGCTCTGGGTCAGGGAGTTGCCGTGCTCCACCTGGTCCCGCATCACTTCCAGGTTGGCCGCGATATAGGCGTTGTCCAGGGCCTGTCCGGAAAGATAAATGCACTGCAATACGCCCACTCCTGAGGAGAACCCCATGCTGAAGCCGCGGCAGAACCGGGCCAGGCTGGCCCGCAGCAAAATGCTGCCGATTACCGGGATTTTCAGCTTCATCCGGTCCCACTGATAGCGGCCTCTATCGGTCCGGATAGCGGCGCGAACTCCAAAGAAGCCGGCAATCAGGATGGCCAGAATGATGTACCAGTAGCTGGAGGCGAAGTCGGAGACCGCGATGATGACCCGAGTGGGCCAGGGGAGCTGGGCGTCGAAGCTCTCGAACAATCGACCGAATGCGGGAATGACGAAGAGAGTGATGACCGCGGTGGCCACTCCGATGGCCACGAGGACGAAAGAGGGATAGCGCAGTGCGGACTTGATCTGGCTCCTGGTTTCCTTTTCCCGATCCAAGTAGCCGGAAAGCTCCAGAAAGGCCTCATCCAACCGGCCGCTCTCCTCCCCGGCCTGCACAATATTCACTATCAGCCTGGAGAAGGCACGGGGATAATGCTCCATGGCCTCGGAGAGCTGTCTGCCCCCCTCCAGCTCCTCGATCACTCCCTGCAGGGTGTCGCGCAGAGCCGGCTTGCGAACGGTTTCCCGGATGCCGCGCAGGGCCCGGACGAGGGGGATGCCAGCCCGGATGAGGCTGTGCATCTGGCGTGTGAAGAGGATAAGGTCGTCCAGACTGACTTTTTTCTGGAAGAGCTGGAGGCCTGCCAGAGCCTCGCGCCAGCTTTCCCCCTCCTTGGCCTGGGTGATACGTACGGGGATCGCCCCTGAGCTCTGCAGGCGGTCCGCAGCGGCCTCGGCTGTCGCTGCCTCTATCTGTCCCTGCTGGGATTGGCCGTCCGGAGTGCGGGCCAGATAGTTGAAATTGGGCATGGGCGTTCCGTTCGCATTTCAACGTTCAAGGTTCAACATCGGAGCTCAGAGCTCCAAGTGCAGGATTGTCCGCTCAAGGTCCGGACATTGGATCTATTGCTAAGCCGTGCACCTATTCTTCCAGATATCGGGCCTCAGGGCTTGGTTCTTCCGAAGTCCGCTCGCTGGAAGCAGCCTCGTTTCCTTCCTTCTGTTCCGCAGTCTCATCTTCCGCAGGCACTGCTTCCAGGTCCTCAAGGGTCTGCTCCACCTCTCCGGAAACACGGATGACTTCGTCTAGGCTGGTGATACCCCGCTGAGCGTAGTCCAGCGCGTTTCCGGTAAGGGAGCGAAACCCGGACTTGTTTTGGGCGGCGGTGGCAAAGTCGGCGCTCGCTCCGCGGCGCAGGGCATCGGCCAAGGTGTCGTCGATCTCCAGCAGCTCAAAGATTCCGATGCGGCCCCGATAGCCGGTGTTGTTGCATTGGGCGCAGCCTCTTCCACGCTGGAATGTCATCCCTTCGGATTCGGACCCTATCATTGACTTGAGCCAGTTCCGCTTGACCACGTCCAGAGGGTCCTTCTCCACGCACATGGGACAGACGCGGCGCACCAAGCGCTGGGAGAGCACGGCATGCAAGGAGCTGGCCACCATGTACCCGGCCGCGCCCATGTCCAGCAGCCGCAGGGCGGTGGAAACCGCGTCGTTGGTATGCAGGGTGGACAGGACGAGATGGCCGGTCATGGCCGCCCGTAGCCCGATTTCCGCGGTCTCCTCGTCGCGCATCTCGCCCACCATGAGGATGTCCGGGTCCTGGCGAAGGGACGAGCGCAGTACATTGGCGAAGGTGAGGCCGATGCGGGAGTTGATCTGGACCTGGTTGATCCGGGGCAAACGGTATTCCACCGGATCCTCCACGCTGATGATCTTGACCTCAGGGCGGTTCAGCTCGCTCAGGGCGCCGTAGAGGGTGGTTGTCTTGCCGCTTCCGGTAGGGCCGGTGACCAGGACAAGGCCCTGGGGCTGATGGATCGCGGCTCGGAAACGGGCCAAAGTGCGCTTGGACATGCCGATGTGTTCCAGCCTGAGCAGCCCCTGGGACTGGTCCAGGAGGCGCATGACCACGGATTCGCCGAACTGGGTGGGCATGGTGGAGAGGCGGACGTCGATGCTGCGGTTCTTGACCCGCATGTTGAAACGACCGTCCTGGGGCAGGCGGCGTTCGGAGATGTTGAGCCCGCACATGAGCTTGAGCCTGGAGACCAGGGCTCGCACTACCTGCCGTTCCCGGATGGTCTGTTCCTGGAGCACTCCGTCCACGCGCTGCCTGATGTGCAGCCCGGATTCATCAGGCTCCACATGAATGTCCGATGCCCCGATCTGTACGGAGTCCTCGAACATGCTCTGCAGGAGACGGGCCACAGGCGCGTCCTCCGGTCCGGCCTCGGCGAGCATGTTCTCCAGGACCACCTCGTCCTCGTCCCCCATTTCCTGGCCTACCTCGGTGGCCAGGTGGTGGATCTCCTGGGTCTTGCGATAAACACTGTCTATGGTGTTCAAGAGGTCCGCTTCCCGGACCACTGCCGGATTGATTGTGGCCTGCAGGATCTTGCCCAGCTGATCCACGGCGAAGAGGTCCGTGGGATCGGCCATGCCCACGAGTGCCCCCTCCTTATCCTTGTTCAGCAGGATGGTCCGAAAACGGCGGGCGTGGGTCTCGGACAGGTTGCGAACCATCTCTGGTTCGTAACGGTAGGAGCGGAGATCGATAAAGGGGATATCCAATTGCTGGGAGAGCAGCTGCAGCAGGTCATCCTCCTGGATGAACTCCAGCTGGATCAGGACCTTGCCCAGCTTGCCCCCGGTACGCTTCTGTTCCTTGAGGGCGCGCTGAAGCTGATCCTCGTTGATCTTGCCCTCCTGAACCAGGAGATCGCCGAGGCGGATCTTGCGTAATTTGGCCATATTCGCTCTTGCGGTTTACGGTTTTATTCTCGGCTCACGAGAGATGAAGGAGGCGAAGAGCTGTCAGGATCATGCAGGTGATGGACGGTCCATGAAAGCAGCATCCCCCTCCCCTTGCTTTCCGATTTCGCCTTGCCAGCCATCCTAATCCTTTTCCCGGTCTGAATCCAGCCGCTTGTGGCGTTGCTTCAGAAAAGCCCGTACATCATCGTCCAGGCCGGAGGAGTCCAGGGCACGCTCATAGGCTTCCAGAGCCGCCTCGGTCCGCTCCAGACGATCCAGGCAGAGACCGAGGCCCATCCACCACCTTCCCTCCCGCGGCTCGTTGCGGGCAAGTGCGCGGTAGATCCTGGCGGCGGGCTCATGGTGGCCCAGTTTGCGTCGGGCATAGGCGACAAGGGCGTAGTAGTTGGAATGATCCCGGACACTCGGTGGCTCTTCCAGCCGAAGGGCCTGCAGGGCCAGGTGATAGCGCTGTTCGGCAATGAGAACATCCGCGTAACGGGTTCGAAGGGCGATGTTGTCCGGATCGCGTCGAAGACTTTCTCCAAGCAGCTGAGCTGCTTGGTTCTCACGGTTTTGTTCCAGGAGGTGTCGGATCCGGGTTGGCCCCTCTTCCGACAGGTCTTGCGCCTGCTGATCATGCGTGTTGGAAGTGATTTCCAGCGAGCCGGGGGGATCCTCTTGTGCTGATTCGGGCTGCCGGTTGTCCTGCCGTTTTTGGGACTCCTCCTCGTCCTCTTCCTTCTCCTCCTCAGGCTTCTCCTGGGCCTGTTCGGTCCGCGCTGCCTCATGGCTGGCCCCTGAATCCCTGGAAGACGATGTCCCGGATTGTTTGCCTGGGGCGTTCTGTTCTTGCGTATTCCGGCTAAAGCGAAGGGCAAGCACGTATCGCGGTCCGTAGCCCTGGGAACCCGGAAGGGTAAAGGCACTGTATTCCTCCAGATCGGGACAGTTGAGGCGCAGGCGAAGGGGATCGAGCGAGGACAGGGAAAGATCGAGCTCGTTGCGTGCCGCCTGTTTCCGCAGGGAATGCGGCTCTTTTGCTTGGGCGCGGGAAAAGGCCAGCCCCAGTGTCTGGGTTGTGTTGTCCCAGTGTGTTTCAGGGCTGTGCGGCTCGCGGTCGAATTCGAGGCCGAGCCTGGCGCGGGTGCCGTTTTTGCGGCAGAAGAAGCGAAGCAGTCTAGGGGGATTGCTTTGTGCAGGGGTTGCCGCCCGCATCTCCGTTGCGGGCGAGCCTGTGTCGTTCCCTATCTGGGATGGATCAGCGGAGCGGTTTTCCGAAGATGCGGCCAGTGACGCATTCGTGCCATTCGTGCCCGGCAGGGACGGGGTCGTCTCGCCGGAGTGGTTCACGGCCTTTATTTTTGTGGTGCGTTGCGAGGGAGATTGCAATGAATCGCCTCCGACAGCGATCCAAAAGCCATATGCGCCGGCTGCCAATAGCCCGAGCCCCAGGAGAATCCAGACTGCATTGCGCAGTCGGAATGTTCGGTCCGGCTGCGGGTGCTGGCCCGGCGGGACGTCCGATCCGTCCTCTCCGGATTGCAGTTTTTTCAGGGATTGATAGATGAGGCTCATATGCCAGGGGATGCCCCTGAGCGGGGTCCGGTTTGGGGCTCACGGCTTGGGGGTGAAGAGAATGAAGAAAGGTTTGAACAGTCTCGGCAACGGGCTCCAGGCAGCGGACTATAAGACAAAGGCGGCATGTGGATGGCTGAACAACCTTGTCCCATAATGCTTCACGCTGTATTTCCCATCTATCTCCAAAAATGCGGCATCATCTTCCCCTTGGGTCCGGAAAGGAGAATCCATGGAGGCTTTCATGTTGCGTGAATTGCTTTCAGGGGATGAGCACGTCCGGATGCGGGGCTCTTTGCCGGATTATTGCTGACCGCCTCGCCATTGCCGGCCGAACTCCTCCGAGCCCAGATCACTCGCCTCGGGCATTCTGCGGTTATCCCTGCCGGAGCCGATCACTTTGGGCCGGAGCAGGATGACCAGTTCGCTCTTTTCGCTGACTTGTTTCTCGTGCTGGAAAATGCGTCCCAGAAGGGGAAGATCGCTGAGTAACGGGACCGATGCCGTCTCATCGCTCATCCTCGTCTTCATCAGGCCGCCTATAACCACAACTTGCCCGTCGCGGGCCTTGACCAGCGTGTCCGACTCGCGGACCTCGCTCTGGGCCAGGGGCAGGGCGATCTGGTCTCCAGCCAGTTGAAGGCTCTTCTGTTCCTCACTCACATCGCTGATCGAGGGGTGGATGTGCATGGTCACCAGGCCCTCGCGGCTTATGGAGGGAGTCACGTCCAGGGCGATTCCGGAAAAGAAGGGGTCCAGGGTCACGTCGTTGATCTGGGTGTCCTCGCCGGCAGTGTCCTCGTCAGTCTCAGTGGACACGTCGGTGACGAAGAATTTATCCGTGCCCACCTTGATGACGGCCTTCTGATTGTTCATGGTCGCCACGCGAGGGCTGCTCAGGACATTGACCTCGCCCTGCTGCCGGAGAAACTCCACGAAAGCAGTAAAGTTCCGGATGTTGACCGCTGCGGAGAACATGCCTCCAAAGGCCCTGGCCTGGGAACCAGTGGATAAGTCGGAGCGGCTCCTGGCGTTGGGGTTGAGAACACTGTCGAGGCTGTCCCCGGAGCTTGGGGTGTTCCCTTCCTGGAATACGCTCCCGCCTCCTGTCTGGCTGATCACGGCCCCGCTTTCGGAACCGGACAGAAATCCGGACCAGTTGATCCCGGTCTGGTGTCCCTTATTCAGCCGGACCTCCATGATCTTGGCTTCCAGGATCACCTGCCTTTGCACGTTTTGCCGCATGGTGTCCAGGTAGCGCTCTACCTGCTCCAGCTCGCGCGGCAGCGCACGAACCACAATAAGCCCTGCCTGGGGCTGAGTGATGACCCGCCGGTCCTCGCCCTGTCCCACAATCGAGCTCAGGGTGCTCTCCAGCTCGGACCAGAAGGCGCTTTCGCTCTCTGTGCTGATCTCGGTGCTGGTCACGGAGCGCCCGCCGCCATTGTTATCCTCATTTTGAGAGACACTCCCGGATCGGACCTGGGTCTGGGACCCTCCCTGTCGGGTAAGGTCCAGATAATTGACGTGGAAGGTGCGGCTGACCGTGCCCGCGGGTAGAACCTGATATCCCGCAGATGTGCGGCGGTAGGGATAGCCGTGGAAGTTGCGCACTGCATCCAGAACCTGGGGCAAGGTGGCGTCTTGCATCTGCAGGGTAATGGTGCCCTTCACTCCGGGATGGACCGTCAGGCTGTAGGGAGTGTCCCGGACCAAGCTCATAAAGAACTGTCTGGCCGGCACCTCGTTGGCCCGCACATCGAAGCGGGGACCGGGCTCGGGCTCTGGCTGCATCCCATTGTCCGACAGGGACTCGTCATTTTTTTGCTTTTCCGGGAGCAGGGCGGAATCCACAGAGGAAGGGACCTCGTTTTCGGAGCCGCTTGCATCGGCCCCGGGAACACCCTGTTCTTTCCGACTTCCGGCCTGCTCGGCTTCGGGCTGCGGCTTCGGTCCGTGCGGGGCACAGGCGGCGGCAAGGAACAGAAGAATCGTGAGGAATATCAATATACGGGGGGTCAAGGAATTCATTACTTGGTCTACTCCCTACTCGTTGCCTGTTCTGCTGAGTCCGCTTTCTCGGGAAAGGAGCCGCAGTGTGCGGCGCTGTCCCCGATAGAGGATGACCACGCTGTCAGACTGGATCGCCAGGACCCGGGCACCGGCTATGTCCTCCCCCGCTCTTCGGATTTCGCCGTTGATCACAGCCAGTTTGCGGCGCGGGGAATGGAGGATGGAGGTCAGCTTCCAGGAGGGTTCCTTGCGTTGCTGGGCTTGCGTGCCGCTTTGCCGAGTTTTTTGCGGACGTTCCGGTTTGGTCGGGTCCGGAAGCGGCTCCGCCTTGGCCGGAACGGGGCGCAGGAATCCGGAAAAGGCGATGACGAGCCCGAGACCACAAAGGAGCAGTATCCTGGTAAGAGTGCCTAGAAGCCGATCCATGCCTTGTCCAGACTCAGGGTGTGTACAGTCAGGTCCACTCGCGCCACCGGGTGCTCGATAATGGTGAATTCCAGCCGATCCCAGAAGAAACGGGAGGACATGTCCTGCATTTTGTTGAAGAAGCGAACAGCCTGAGAGTAGGTCCCCTTGAAGCTGATGGTCAAGGGATGCCTGTAGAGCTTGGGCAGGGCGTCGCCCTCCACCTGTTCCGAGGCGTCGATCAGGTTGGCGAGCTCCACCTTGCTGGGAGGCCGATTGGCCATCCGGGTCAGCTCCAGCTCGGCGCTTCGCTTGAGGACGCCGCGAAGCTGCTTGGCCATGCGACCCGGGGAAATGAGCTCGCTGCTCTTCTCCCGGAGCTTTTGGTCCAGCTGCTTGATCTCCTCGCGCAGTTGCTCTTTTTTGCGGCGCAGGGCCTTTTGTTTGTCCTCCTGGAGCTGCTCCAGAAGCCCGGCTTTCTCCTGCTGCAACGAAGACACTTCCTGCCTGACCGAGGCGATTCGGTCCTCAAGTCGGAGGGCGCGCTGCTGCTGGCCCTGAAAGAGGAGCTGATGCCAGAGGACGGCGATGACCGCGAGTACGGCGAGCAACACGAGGAGTCTTTCCCGGAGGGATCGCTCCTCGATCGTGGACGCCGCCGTCCGTAGAAGCTCTTTGATGCGCTGCATAAGGCCTACTCGGGTTTCGAGGCAAGAGTGAACTTGACGATATCAGAGTCATCATCCAGGCGCTCGGCACGCAGCGTGGTGAAGGTCAATCCGGAGAAAATCTCTTCCCGGGAGAGGCGCATCAGATAGGCCGGGATTTGCTCGGATTCCGTGGTTCTGCCGGAAATGCGCAGGGTCGGGGCCCCCTCAATGTCGATGCTGAATTCGGTCAGCCACAGCTTGGGCAGGTGCTGTCTGGCCATGGCCTCGAGGAAGGGAGCGAAGTCCTTTTGGCCCGAAGCCCCGGTGCGGGAGAGCACGTCCAGCAGCTGCCGCCTGGCTTTCCGCTGTGCTTCAAGATCGCGGATTTGCCGTCTCAGATCCTGACTGCTCTGTTGGGAGACCTTCTTCCGCAGCTTGGAGACCTCCTTTTGAAGCGGATCTCTTTTTGCCTCTGCCCGCTCGAGGTCTCGGCTCAGCTCAGCGTTTCTTTGCTGCGAGTACAGGGAAATGCCCGCCAGAATACAAAGGGTTGCCAGGAGCACAAGCAGCATCCTGGCTCCGCTTAACGGGCTTTTTCTGGGCCGCAGCCCGGTCTGGTAGAGATTGACCTCTTGTCTCATGGCCCCTTCGTTATGCTTGGGGAAGTTGCCAGGATTCACTTTCGGATAAACAGGATGCGATTCGGAAGAGGATTTTCCGCCCTTGCTTCGCAAGATTCGATCAATCCTGTGAATCCGGTCAACTCTTCTTTCCCTGTTTCTGGTCTTCCCGTCAACCTTCTCCCGTCTTGAGGGCGCTGCCCAGCGCCAGAAGGCAGCGGCCCTGTTCCGCAAAGGAAAGGTCCTCGCCCAAAAGGCGCTGGCTGTCCAGCAGTCGGACGGACAGATCCAGATTCTGTTGCAGATGGCTTTGCAGCTCGGGGAGGTCACCCAACTGGGGCGCGAGGAGGAGCGTCCCCACTGGCGGGGAGCGGAAGTTGCTCTCGAAATAGTCCAGAGTGCGCTGCAAATCCAGGAGCACGGATTCGAATGCGGAAGCCCCCTGATCCTCGGTTTCCAGGATTCCGCCCTCATCGGCTGACGATCCGCCCTGCAGCAACTGGTTCATCCCCGAACGAAGCCGCCTGGCCACATAGAGTATTCCGTTCTTGAAGATAAGGATCATGCCGGTGTCCTCTTCCATGTGGAGCAGGGCAAGGCCGGCGTCGCTGTTCTCTTCCTGCTGCACGATGTTGCGCAGGGCAAGCTCGGGGATGTGGATGGCCCGTATCCTGAGGCGGGCTTGCTCCAAAAGATCGGCATGTTCCCGCACAGCCCCCCGGTCCGCCGCGACCACGTAGACCATCTTGCCCAGCCCCGGCGAGTCCGGCGCCGGAAAATGATCGATGACCGTGCTTTCCAGGGGAAAGTCGATGAGATCCTTGATCTGCCAGCCCACGGCCATTTTGACTTCGCTTTCCTTGACCTTGGGGGCCTGGACCTGAAGGAGCTGGTAGGATTGCGGAGACAGCGTGGAGACCACCGGAATACGGGGGCGCGCCATATCACGGACAGTGCGGGACAGGGTCCGGGCCCTGTCCTCGTCCTGTTGCCAGCTGCAGAATTCCGTTGCCAGTACCTGCGGCTCGTTTTTGCCTTGGCTCACCCGGACCAGGGCGGCGCCTTCTGAAGTGATGTCCACACCCAGGACATGGTTGGAGCCCGAAAGCCAGGGAAAGCCTCGCAGCATGAGTTTCCTCGTACGCCTTGATTCAGATGGAGTCGTCAAGAGCCCAATTCAGGACCCTATCGGCCTTGCGCAGCAGCGGAGCGTTTGCCGTGGAAATTCTGGCACAAGGCAAAAAGGGTTCGGGTGTCCGGACCCTGTTTGGGGTCCAGCTGGCGCGCCTTTTGAAACGCCCGGAGGGCCTTGCGGGTGCGCGGGCCGTATTTGCCGTCGACGCGATAGGAATACAAGCCCTGTTCGCGCAGAATGGTCTGCAGGATGACGATATCGGAAGGGCTCGACTCTTGGGGGTGTTTCAGGTTCAGCTCAAGGGTGGGCTCCCAGAGGACGTACCATTGGGGTCCTTTGCCGGTCAGCTCCCGCCAGGGAAGCGAGGAAAAGGGAAAGCCGGGATCTTCGGGGAGCTCGCTGAATCCCGCCAAGCGGAGCCCGGACGGGAGATTCCGCCGAAACGGATCTATTTCACCTTCCTCCACGGCGCGTTGCAAATAAGAGAGCTTGTTCACACTATTAAAGCTGTTCAGGAATTTCAAGAGCTTTTTACGGCGCTCCCTTTCTGGAGGGGGGTTCGGATCGGACGGATCCCTCCGTTCGATCTGCTTCCGTATTCTGTGGGAGCCCTCCCTGACCGATTCAGTCCCCTGAGAAGCCTCCCTTGAGTCATTGGTCAGAGGCAGGAGCTTCAGGGCACCCAAGGGGCTCTCTCCGGACCGGGAATTGGTGAGCCCGGGCATAAGCATCCCCACGGCGAGAAGGAGCACGGCGGCAGTGCCAAGCACTCCGGCTGTCCGGCGCTGCCGTTTTCGGCGCAGATTTTCCCGGATCATCCGCTGTTGAGGAGCGATTTCCCGCAGGGCGCTGGTAACGATTCGTCCGGAAACGGTGTGTGTGTCGTGGGCAGCCATGGCGTGCAGGGCACGGTCCATGATCAGATCCAGGAGTCTGGTGTTCCCCCTGCTCGCCAGCCACAGCAGGCGTGTCCCCCGGGAGGTGAGGGGGAGCTGAGCTCCGGCGCGCGAGAGCTTGAAGCTGCAGTAGGAGTGGATTTCCTCCCTGCTCAGGGGGTGGAGGGTGCACTGCACATAGATGCGGCTCTGCAGCTGGCGCAGACGCTCGGTGTTCAGGAGCTTTTGGAGCTCTTCCTGACCCGCGAGCAGGATCTGGACCAGCTTGTGCCCTCCGGCCTCCATGTTGGAAAGCATGCGCAGGCATTCCAGCGCCTCTTCGGAGAGGTTGTGGGCCTCGTCCACGATGATGGCGCAGTTGCCTCCATTCTCGTTGACCTGCAGAAAATGGCTGTGAAGCGTGCCCAAAAGCGCGGATCGGGAGGTGCTCCGGGGAGTTTCCAGCCCGAAGTCGGTGATGATAGCCTCGAGAAGCTCCAGGGGGCCTACCGAGGTGTTCAGGACCCAGGCGGTGTGGAGCCTCTGTTCCTGATGCAGGATTCCCAATAGCTGAAGCAGGAGGGAGGTCTTGCCCACCCCGACTTCCCCCAAAAGCACCAGGAAGCCCTTTCGGCTCACAATGCCGAAGTGCAGCTCGTGCAATATCCGCTGGGTCTGGGTGGTGGAAAAGTAGTTTTCACCAGCGGTCGCAGGAGTGAAGGGATTCGTGGAAAGGTTGTGGTATCTGGTGACGATCTGGGGATCCATGGTGCCGTCCGGGCCGGAATAAAGGATGCAGAGCGAGGTCACACTAGCAGGCAAGTATCCGTTTGTGAACAATCTGCCTGGAGAAGACCCGAATGGGAGTTTTTTTGTATGAAAATGTGTACAAGGTGTTGAATTGTTGAGGAATTGTCCGCGAGGCTAGCCCGGCACTCATTCAGTGAATGAGTGCCGGGTTCGCTGGGTTTCATAATACACCTTGGCTTTGTT
>Ga0207714_1001771_pt1 | contig 13716 bp, 14 predicted proteins | sample PonA232FremontCA_2_FD_187270 | JGI IMG/M metagenome (GOLD analysis project Ga0207714, IMG submission 187270) | Marine sediment microbial community from Fremont, CA, USA - Pond A23 Sediment 2 (SPAdes) | ecosystem: Environmental > Aquatic > Marine > Unclassified | place: USA: Fremont, California... | reverse complement strand
AAGTAGTGGTACTCGGCGTCGGCGGCGGCGTGTTCCTCGCGGATCAGCGGGAGGACGGCCCGCTCGATGGCCGCGCCGGCGACGTAGCCGTCGGCCGTCGCGGCGTGGCGGACGACGACGGGTCGGGACTCGAGGATGGCCCGCCGGATCGTCTCGGCAGCGTCGACGAGGTCCTCGGCCACCGCGTCGACGGCGTCGCTCTCGACGAGCGTCGTCACGGAGCCGGGTCGGGCCTCGGCGGTCAGCGCGTCGGCCAACCGGCGGTCGACGGCGGCGGCCTCCTCGTCGGTCAGGATTTCGAGCGCCTCGGTCTCGACCTGCAGTTCGTCGTAGCGGCGTTCCACCTCGCCGTCGAGGCGGACGATGCTGCCGACCTCGGCGTCGGGGTAGGCACGGACGCCGGCCTCGACGAAGGCGGCGCAGTCGACGGCACCGGAGGCGTCGCGGAGTTCGAACACCGTCGGGCCGCTGGTCTGCCGGACGCCGACGATTTCGCCCTCCAGTCGGATCGTTTCGCCGACGCGGTCCTCGAGAGAGTCGACGTCGACGCGGTCGAGGTCGGTAGTCGGGTCGTCGTCGGATTCGGCCGTCGATTCGTCGGCGTCGTCCGTCTCGGCGGCGGCGTCGGTTTCGGCCGTCGATTCGTCGGCGTCGTCCGTCTCGGCGGCGTCACCGTTCAGTGCCTCGTCGTGGTCTGGCGTCGGCGTCTGTCGAACGGGGCCGGGTCCGTCGTCGTCGTCGGACTCGATGGGCTCGCCGTCGGCGTCGCCGTCGGGGTCGTGAACCTTCGCTCCGCGGAACTCGTCGCCGGACTGGCGGATCGACCAAGAGAGGTCGACGTTGCCGTTGTCGCGGACGTTCTTGACCTGGACGAACACGGTGTCGCCGGCCTCCCAGTCGAGGCTCTCGAGGCGACGGTCGAGTTCGCTTCGGTGCAGCAGCCCCGTCACGCTGGGGGCGAGATCGACGAACACGCCGAAGTCGGCGAAGCCGTCGACCGTTCCTTTGTAATAGCGACCCGAGACCAGTTGGTCCGGAGCGGAGCCGCGGAAATCAAACCAGACGTCTTCTTCGTGGGTGATCCAATCCATTGAGCGAATCGAACAGCCCCACCCTAAAACGATTGTCGAAACTACTCGCCCGCCTAGATGATGTACCAGTCCCGAAGCAGGGTGACGAGCGCGTCGACGCCGCCGAAGCCGTAGCCGAAGAGGAGGGTGGCGGGGAGAGCCGCCGCGAGAACCGCCCGCCCGGCCGTCGTTCGGTGGACGGTGACGAGGCCGACGACGAGGAGGGCGGCGCCGTAGAGACAGCAGGCGACGCGGAGTTCCGGGCTCGGGACGGCGGCGAGGGGACACGGCGCCGTCGCGTAGGCGAGCACCTGCACCGTCTCGCTGACGCCCGCCCGGTCGCGGACGAACGCGATCAGGGTGAGCGTCTGGAGCGCCGCGAGGAGGTGGAGGACGGCGGGTGCGACGAGGACGGCGACGAGGAGGACGACCACCGCGGCCCGGAGCGCCCCGGTAGCGGGGAATCGAACTGGGTCGAGGACGGCGAGGAGGACGGCATACGCGACGGCCATGGCGACGGCGAAGACGAGGCCCGGCGCCTGATCGCCGGGCGCGACGCCGTTCTCGAAGAACCGGCGGGGGCGAACGAGCGCTTCGACCCACGCACGGGCGAGGCCACGGGGTCCGCGGTCACGCCCGCCACGGGGATTCTCGACCCACGTCGTCACGAACACAGGTCAGCTACCCACCCCTAAAAGAGTGGGCTTATGCGTGGACTCCCGGTCTGCCGACACCGGTGTGTCGGACGCCACTTCAGTACCGTTCGCACTCATTATTTCACGTAGCGGAATACCGTCGCTCGTCGGCGATGTCGTCGCAGCGCTGGATTCAGTCCAGACAGACGAACTCTTGAAGCGAAAGGCAACGCGGATCTCGGCTGTTCGCGCTCGACAATCGGCCGGGCGCTGGAGCGGTCACGGTGCTACCCCCGCCTGATCGTCACCCGGTAGTCGTCGTCCGGATCCCGGTTGTCGGTCGGCTCGCTGTCCTCTGCGCCGACAAACAGGTGTGTTGCCCCGTCGGGGACCGTCACTGTCACGCTCGAAACACTCCCGTCGAAGTTGGTCACCCGGAAGTCCTCGGGGATGTCGGTCGGTTGATTCCCGAAGAACGTCTTCGGTGTCTCCGCGTTTGTCCCGGCCTTGATCGCGTCCGGTACCCGATTCAGCTTCGACGGGGCGAGCAACCGGTCGCTCCCGCTGAAGACGGCGATCGTGCTGTGACGGTTCTCGGGGCCGCCCGGTCGGGAGGTGGTGTCGCCCGTCTGCTCGATCGTGATCCGGTCGCCTGACGAGAGGTTCAGCAGGCGCAGGTCGATCACCCGCGGCGCCGGTGGATCGAAATCCGCCCGAAGGAAGGTCCCCTTCGGGTTGAGCGGCAGTTCGATCGGGAGTCGCGGCTCCGAGATGTCCGCACGGAGCAGACACCGCTTCGCGCCGGCGACACACCGTGTTTTGAAGAAAAACGCCGTGGCAGCGCCGACGAGGAATCCAAAGATGATGGCACACCCGCTGACGAGTTCGAAGGACGGAGAGGTCTCGTAGTCCCCGTCGGGGACGTTCTCCTCGCCAACCAGCGCGGCGACCGCCTCCCGCTGCAGAAGGATGGCCGCCGCTGAGAGGCGCGAACAACCGGAGAGAGTGAGTGTCAGCGCCCGTTTCCCCTCGGTCAGTACCGACCTAGTACAGTCGACGAACGAGACGAGGCAGTCGGCCGCTTCTAGGGCAAACCGCTCGAACAGACGCTCGTCGCTGATGCTGTCAACGAGTTCGAAATCCGGCCCGTAGACGGGCGTGGTACTCGTCGTCGCCGCGTCACAGAGGACCGGGGGAAGCGGCGCGCAGGCCGACCCGCCGTCGGTGAGGAGCCTGGTTCTCGGTTCGGTCATATCGCCCGCCGTCCCGTCGCCACTCGTTGCCGGCGGCGGGACGACGTATACGCCGGGGCCGCCGGCGGCGAGGGCCGCAGCGATCTCGACCGGGCGGCCGGCGGCCTGTGCGGCCTGCGTCCGTTCGGCCACCGACAGGTCCCGCATGAAAAGGGTGGCCGGTCCGCGCACGACGAGCGCCGCCGGGAGGCCGTCCGGCCATCCGAGTTCGCCCGTCACGTCCAGCCGGTCCTTGGTTGACGCCGGTGTCTCGGCGTCAAAGACGAAGGCGGGGCCGACGAGGAGTTCGCCCTCGGCGGAGAGAAGTTGCAGACTGCCGACCGGCGACGGAACCCGCGTCGCGTGGATCGCCGACGTTTGATCGCCCGTGCCCGTCTCCACCGGCCGATCAAGGTCGAGCGATCGGGTCCGAGCTTGGTCGAACGCCAGTTTGACGGGACCGAGCTCGCCGAACCCAGCGACTGTCGGGTCCGCCGGAGCCGGATGACCGAGGTCAGTCAGGAGCTGCTGCGTTTCGGGCGCCGTGACCAGCGCCTCCAGATCCGCAGCCATCCCCTCGTTGTGTCGGCACTGCTCGGTGTACAACCCGAGGTCGAACGTCACCGCATCGGTCTGGACCTCGTCGCCGTGATCGACGGGCAGCCACCACGCGAGCGAGATGGAGTGGCCATCAGCCGTCCCGGCTCCCTTCCGGGCGGGCGAGAAGCAGCTCCGACTCAGACTGTCGCCCGAGTCGACGTTCCCGCCGAGGGCCAGTCCGGGACCGGTTCCGAGTTCCTTCAGTACCGTCCGGAGCGAGCCTTCGATCGCGAGCACCTCGTTGTCGACATAACCGTTCCCGTCGTCGACCCAGACAGCCGCCTGCACCGCGTCAAGCAGTTCGACGTCTACGGGATCGGTCGAGTCAGCGTCACCGTCCTCGTCCTCGTCGGCTGCTTCAGGTTCTGTGAGGTCGTTCTCGCTCGCTGAGCGGAGCTCACCGTTCAACCAGATGAAACCAGGATTATCACACAGTGCGAAGTCGATGGTGATCTCGCCGAAGTCACCGGGTTTGACATCCTCAAGTTCGATCACTGGTTGTTCGATATCTTCAGCGTTACTTCCGTCGGGACAGGACGCATCGCCTGCCTCCGAGTACTGTGTGTTGGTGAGGAACTTGTCGGGGTCGTCAACGGCAACTAACCACGCACCGTTCGTTGGCAGACCGGTTTCGTCTGCACGCAAATCGGCCGGCCCGCCAGTCGTGCCCGGGGGTCCTTCCCACATACGGACTGCGACGCCGTCGTCTTCATCGGACGACCAGTCCGAGTAGTGGGCCGAATACGCGACCTTCGCGTCCAATGTCCCGGCGACCAGCGAATCGTTTCCAAACGTCTCCTGATCGCTGAAGAATGCGGACGTTCCGAGTCCCGTCCCTGCCGAGGCGGCGCCAACCGTGCCCAACGCGGCCAAAACCTTACGTCGAGAAAATTCGAATTCTCTTGTCATTTTTGCGTTGCGGGAACGGTATCCCTGTCTCTGCTTGGCATCCCCACGATTTTCAATAATCACCTATTAGAGAGCGACCAGCAGCCTCGTGAGACGCCGCCCAGGAAAGTGGTTCTGGTCTATCCACCGACGTTCTGGTCGCTCTCGAACGTCCGCGGATCGGGTTCGATGGTCGCGTACTCGACGACGCGACGGCCGAGGGTGGCGACGCGGGCCTCGATCCCCTCGTCGACGAACTCGCCGTCGGAGAACGCGGCCGACGGCCGCGGAATCGCCGCCTGATGCGGCAACACCCACGCGTCGAGGGCGCGACAGACCGACCGCAGGTGTTCGAGCGCGGTGATGGGGAAGGCGCCGCCGGCGACGCCGAGGAGGCCGACGGTCTTACCCTCGAACTCGTCGAACCCGCAGTGATCGAGCGCGTTCTTCAACACGCCGGAGTAGGAGCCGTGATACATCGGCGTGCCGAGGAGGACGGCGTCGGCCTCGCGGACGCGTCGGGTGACGGTCGCGCTGTCGCCTTGCTCGTCTAGGTCGGGGTCGAGCGGCGGCAGGTCGAACGTCCGCAGGTCGAGTAGATCGGTCCCGGCGCCGGCGTCCGCGGCGGCGTCGAGGGCGTGACGGAGCGCGAGCCGAGTGTAGCTGTGGTCGCGGAGACTGCCCGCGACGGCGACGACGGTGGTCATGGGCGGCGCGGCACCGTCACCACTCCAACCCGCCGTTGACGCCGAGCACCTGTCCGGTCATGTAGCTAGCGTGATCGCTGGCGAGGAAGCGGACCATGCCGACGATGTCCTCGGGGTCGGCAAAGCGGTTGAGCGGGATCTTCTCCCTGATCTTCTCCTGGACGCGTTCGGGCACCTTCTCCAGCATGTCCGTCCTGACGAACCCCGGCGCGACGCAGTTGGCCGTCGAGTTGTGCGCGGCGAGTTCGAGCGCGAGCGTCCGGGTGAAGGCGAACATCCCCCCCTTCGAGGTGGCGTAGTTGGCCTGCCCGTAGTTGCCCTGTTGACCGACGACGCTGGAGATGTTGATGAGCCGACCTCCCTCGGCGTCGCGGATGTCGTCGAAGAAGGCCTTGGTACAGTTGAACGTCCCGCCGAGGTTGACGTCGATGACAGTCTGCCAGTCCTCGTGGGTCATCTCCGCGAACTTGCGGTCGATGGTGATGCCGGCGTTGTTGACCAACACGTCCACCGCGCCGAGTTCGTCGTGAATCTCCTCGGCCATCCGGGCGACGTCGTCCGACTCCGCCACGTCTGCCTGGGCGCACATCGCCGTCTCGCCGTTCGCCTCGATGATCTCCTCGACTTCGCGGGCCGCGGCGTCGGAGCTCCGGTAGTTCACCACGACGTCCGCGCCACAGCGCGCGAGTTCGAGGGCGATTGACCGGCCGATACCGCGCGAGGCGCCCGTGACGAGGCAGGTTCGGTCGGCGAGCGGACGTGGGTCGAGGGGTTCGAGCCGTGTGGTCGTCTCGGACATACGGCTACCTATGCGGGACACCGACTGTTAACTATTCGCGCCTTTCCGGGCCGATCGACGACAGATTTTATTACGCGGGACGGTAACACGGGCTCGCTACCGATTCGAGGAAGGAACGGTGACGCGTGCGGCCCCGCCGACCACAATCATGACCGACCGCATCGATCTAGACGACATCGACACCGAGGAGGAGGAACCGGACGACGAGCCGAACCGCGGAGACTGGTTCTGGCGGAGCGAGGGCGATCCGGCCGACGAACCGGCCGACTCCTTCGGAACCGCCGGAGTGCGCGAGGGGGGATCGGACACCGGTCCGACGAGCGGTGTGTGGGGGGGCGACGGCGACAGCGACGGCGGGGAAGAGGGTGACGGCGACGACGGAACCCACGCCGCGACGCCACGCGTCCCCCGTCAGGGCGACGACAAACCCGTCGGCATCCCCATCGAGGGGGGTGGTGCAGGCAGCTCCCAGGCCGGCGACCGCGACCCCGTTGAGGGCGGCGTCCCGGACGAGGGTGGCGACGAGAGCCGGCAGCCGACCACCGGCGCGGCGCCCCACGGCGAGGACGCCGACGACATGACGATGGCGCTGACCTACCGGGCCGCCAAGCGGCTGGCGCATCCGGCGTCCGCCTTCTCGGACGCGGGGGCGTGGGCGGACTGGGTCGGTATCGTCGGCCGGGTCGACACGCCGGTCATCAACCGGTTCCAGCGACAGAACGGCGTCGACGCCGACTTCTTCAGCGGCACGGGGACCGACCCGGGCGAGCGCCTCGCCGAAATCGGCCCCCGGTCGATGTTCTACGCGAACCGGATGGTCGTCGTCGGCATCGCCGGCGAGGACGAACGCGTCGCCGCCGAGGCCGACTGGGAGTTCGTCCCGCTCGAAGAGGCGGCGGAGAAGGCCGACTGGACCCTCGACGTGGAGTAAGTTTTTATTACCCGATCCCAAAGGTATGACGTGAGCTACCATGGGCATTAGAACCGCGCTCACGCAGGCACGAATCGTCAGCCTCGGGGTCTTCGCGGCGGCCATCTGGATCGTACTGACGATGTTACAGGTGTACGGGCGAATCGGACCGCTGTCGGGCGGCGGCGTCGGACAGACCCCGATCTCGGGGCTGATCGGACTGGCCGTCCTCGGCGGCGTGCTCGCGCTCCTGCTCGTCCTCTACGGCGAATTGAGCGAGACGGAGCCGGCGCCGGAGCCGTGGGAGTGAGCGATGCAGTACGAGTGTAGCGAGTGCGGACATTTCACGCGGCTCGGTCTGGTCGACCGCGATTCGGTCGTCAAGACCTGTCCGGCCTGCGGGGAGTCCACCCGATTCGAACCGGCGTTCGAAGGGGAAGGGGTTTCGTTCTGACGCTCACCATCGTCTTGAACCAGCGGTTCATCGACGCGGCCGACGAGTGGGCCGAGGCCCGACTGGAGGATCGGGAGACGGCCATCGAGACGAAAGCCGAGCAGGCACTCCTCGAGATCGAGTACCTCGTCTCCGGCCGCACGGAGGTGTCGTTCGAGGTGGACGCCGAGGCCGGCGAACTCCACTACGCCCCGAGCGACCCGCTCGCCGACCGACTCGCCGAACAGGCCGCGGAGACGGAACTCGACGAGGCGACGCTGCTCCGCCTCCACGTCGACCTGTTCGTCGGGGCGTTCTCCTCGGACGACGACGAGCGACCACCGAACGCGCCCCCGGTCTGAGCCGAGCGGGGCCGAACCTCCGGCGAAGGTTTTAGTACCTCCCAAACCATTGTATGGGACTGTATGACAAAGAGGGATCTCGATTGGCGACCCAAAGGCGCCGCCGAAACGTACCGAGACCGTGAAGTGTGGGAGTACAATGTCGCCCCGCACGAGATCAACGAGGGCGAAACGGACGGCGACATCCGGGCCGAGGACATCACCGGGTCGTCGGGGTCGGACTCCGTCGTCGACGTCGACGACCTATAACAGCGGGAAGGCGCGCTTGTCCCGCGGGGGAACGTAGAAGTTCGCCCGCGACTGCACGTCGATGAAGTTGAGGATCCCGTTGTTCTCGCGGTCGGTGATGGATTCACTGTCGTCGCGCACGTACCAACCGTTCATCGCGCGTCGGGTCGCCCGGAAGTGCTTGAGCGTCCGCTGAAAGGAGAGGAAGTGGACGCCGGCGTGGTCGCCGTCGGTCGTGTTGAAGTCACGACGGAGGATGATCGGGTCGCCGTCGCGGCGCACCTGCGCGACTTTCTCGTGGTGACCGACCATGTCGAAGTCCCGGGCGTGGTCGCGGACGGCGTCGCTGAAGGGGACGTCGTCGACGAAGTCGGGGATGTCTGACGGGTCGAACTCCGGCGAGAACATCCGCGCGACCCGGCCGGCGTCGTCGATGCCCTCCCACCACGTATCGAGGTTCTGTGTCAGATGCGAGATGTGGAGCGTCGTGCCACCCGCGAATCGACCGGAGTCGATGGTGACGAACTCCTCGCTGGCTTGGGTTCCCTGCCGGTCGGAGAAAAAGCCCATGAACGTGGGGTCGTCTTGGGAGAGCGAGCCGGCCGGAATCCCCTCGACGCCGGCGTGGCGGGCGGGCAACCCCTCGCCGAGGAATCCCGTCCTGACCTCCGAGACCCGGAACACGTCGCCGAGGGAGTGGTCGACCGGTTCACCGTTCAACGTCCCACCGGACCGGAACATAGCGTTCTCGACGGCCGCCAACTGCGAGGGGACATCGCTTTCGAGGACGAGTACGGCGTCGAACTCGAGGAGGTCCGGGTTGTCGGTCCGGGAGATGACCTGGGGTTTCGAGATGGGGGCCGCGCCCAGTTCGCCGATGCGGCGGAGGTAGTCGGTCCCCCAGGCGAGGACGTGAAACAGGCCCTCGGCGCGCCAGTCGTAGGCCGCTTCGATGGTTCGCATCCCGCGTTCGACCGTCCGCGCGGCGCTCGCCGACGGCTCGACGTCGAGGGTCAGAAAGAGGAGTCGCCGGTACCGAGCCTGCATGTCGTTGCCCGCGTCGTCGGTGCGGAGGTACGGGTTCTGGACGAACTGTCGGTTCGGGAGGGCGTCGGCGTGTGGGTTGGGCGGGAGGTCGGTGCCGCTGTTACTGGCGGAGCCCAAGAACTGCGCACACCCCGAGAGCCCGAGCGTCCCGGCTACTGCGCCCAAGCGTGCGAGTGCCGAACGTCGGGATGTCATTTGGTTGTTGGCTCGAAGGCTGGGACCGTAATAAGCGTCTCGCCTCCGTGGACGGACGGCGCCGTCGCTCGGACGACACGACCCGAGACTATTTGTCGCTGAACGCCTCAAGGAGAGACAACAAGCCGATCCATGCACCAGAGTTTCGGTGCCACTTACGGCCCACTCCCGCTGAGATTCGCGATCCCGCTACTGCTCGTCGGAGCTTGTGTTGCAGCGGTCGTCGTCTACGACATGTACCGAACGTACGCCCCGTCGACGGGGGGTGAGGAGAATGGCTGAGGCCGAATCGGGCGAGACGGACGCCGTCACGGCGGCCGGGAGCGACTCCGATCCGGACGGGGTCGCGCCGTCGGCACGGCTGCTCGGCTACCTCCGCGGAACGACGTACGCGCTGGGAACGCTGCTGGTGCTCGCGCTGTTGACGGTGGGCACCGTCGGCATCATCGCGGAGATCAAGGGGACGTGGCACTGGGCGATCCACCTCGAATCGACGGTCAGTTACCTCGGCGTCTTCGTCGCCGGGATCCTGGCGCTGTTGCTTCCCGCGGCGACGCTGCTGGTGATCGCACGGAGGGTCGTGGATGAGTGACCTGCCGAGCCCGTCGCGGCTCATGCGCGGGCTGACGGTGCTCTCGGGCGGGGGGCTCCTGCTCGTTGTCCTCGGAGCCGCGACGGTCGCCATGCTCGCGGAGTTCGCGAAGACCTGGCAGTGGTACTTCCGGATGGAACGGGCGATGGCACTGGCGATGCCGGCGACGCTGATCCTGCTCGGACTGTTCGTGGCCGGGCTGGTCGGGATGGTCGTCCTCGCCGACCGCGACTAAAGCAGCCCCGCGACGAGTTCGTCCTCGAAGCGGAGCGTTCCGGCGTAGATGTCGGCGACGGCCACGTAGAACCGGCTATCCGCCTGTTCACGCAGGTCGTCGGTGAAGGCCTCGACCCAGGTCAGCGCGTGTTCGTCGAGGAAGACACGCTCGAAGCCGACGGCTTCGTCGGCGCCCTGGCGCTGTTGATCGATCAGATGCCGGAGGAAGGCGAGTTCGACGACGACGAAGTCGGACTCCTCGGGATACTCATCGGGGGGCGCCCAGCCGGCGGCGTCGTAGCTCGCCTCCACCTCGGCGACCCCTTCGCCGAGGTAGTCGGCGTCCGCCCGGTAGTAGGTCTCGTGGGCGATAACGGGGGGCCGTGGCCCGACGAACAGGCGCGTATACTCCCGTTCGAGGGCATCCTGTACCTCTGAGACGTCGTACTCCTGGTGTTCCTCGACGAACGTCTCGAGGGCGTCGAAGCCGCGGTCGAGCGGCTCGTTCACCTCGCCGTCCGGCGTCCGAACGTCGCCGGAGAGCAGTCGTTCGACGAACTCCTCGTCGGGCACGTCGTGGAGCACTTCGACGAGGAAGTCAACGAGTTCGAGTCGCGACTCGTAGAGGGCTCGTTCGTCCATCAGCGACCCCCCTCCTCGAAGAGGAGTACGGCACGGCACTCGGCACAGTAGTCGAAGACGCTGTGTTCGGATTTGGGGGCGACACCCTCCACCAGTTCGCCGACTTCGCCGGCGACGTGCTCCGCGGTGCCCTCGCTGGCGAACGGTTTCCCACACCGGATGCAGGAGCGCATCTCACCCTCGTACACCGTCTCCCAGCGCTCGCCCTCGCGGTTCTCGGGGAGTTTCGTGAGGTCGAGGCCGTCGTGCATGGTGATGGCCGTCTCCGGACACCCCTCCTCGCAGAGGCCGCAGTTGACGCAGTCTTCGTGGTTGAACTCGAGGTCCGCGTCGTCGGTGCGGCGGATGGCGTCGGTCGGACACAGGGTCGAGCAGGTCGGCGTGAGGTTGCAGGCGTCGGACACCTCCATCCGGCCGAAGTCCTTCAGACCGCGTATCACCTCCCGGTTCGGCTCGACGTGTTCGAGGAGGGTGCGAACGCTCTCCAGCGTCCAGTCGTGGCTGTTGAACGGCGGGTTGGGCTTCTCCTCCCGGACGGTGCCAGTCGCCTCGTGGTCGCCCGCTGGCACCGGCGTCGGATCGAGTTCGACCACGAACTGGGAGAGGTCCTGGACAAATGCCCGCGGCTCGGCGGGGTCGGGTGCGAGGAAGGTGACCCGCTCGCCGAGACCGAGGTCACCGGTCGCGCGGTCGAGGCGACGGACGAGTTCGGCCTTCGGATCGGGCCCGGAGTGGAGGCAGTCGCCGCCACAGCCGACGATGGCGACGCCGTCGGCGCCCGCGGCGAGGGCGTGCATGACGTGGGCCTCGCCGACCGTGTCGGTACAGTTGACGCTGACCGGGAGAATCGGCGGGTAGCGGACGTCGTCGTCCTCGCGGGCGAGGCGGCCGTAGCGGCGAAGTGCGTCCTCTGCACGTTCCGAGCAGACGAAGGCGACGACGGGCGTCTCGATGGCGGCGTCGCCGCCGCGGAGGCCGCCGAGGAGGCTGCCGTCGTCGTCGGTGCCGGGGTCGAGAAGCGTCTCGACTTCGCGGGCGATGCGCTCGTTCGACGGGTCGCGAAGCTGAACGGCGCCGGTCGGACAGGAACTCGTACAGGCGCCACAGTCCTGGCAGGCGACGGGGTCGAACTCGACCTCGTCGACGTACGGTCGGTCGACCGCGTCGTGGGGACAGGCGTCGACGCAGGCGTTACAGCCCGGCTGGCTCGACTCGCCGGCGGCACAGACGTCCATGTCGAGGTCGAGATGCTGGGGCTTCGTGATGCCGCCGAGCAGGTCCTCGACGGCGGCGATGGTGGCGCCGTCGACGGGGCCGGTGTAGAGGCCGATCTGTCCGCCCCGTGCCGTCCCGGTCGCGCCGGGGAAGATCACTTGGTCCGCCTCGACCGTCCGGGTCACGCCGTCGAGGTCGATGGCGTCGACGGGACAGCAGTCCGCCCACTCGCCGTCGGGGGCGTCGGGGTCGATGTCGACCGGGCTGCGCGTCACCATGCCGTCCGGGCCCTCGCGCACGCAGTCCATGCACGAGATGCAGTCCTCGGTGACGCGGGCACTGAGTTCGAGTTCGAAGTCGCCGTACTCGCCGACGACGTCGACGACGCGGCCGCGGGCGAGCGTCACGTCACCGAGATCGGCGTCGGCGTCGTCGAAGTCCGCACCGTTGGCGACGAGGGTGACGTCCGCGGTGTCGGCGAGCGCCGCGGCCGTCGTGGCGTCGCCGACGACGGCGACGGCGTCGTCCGCCTCGCGGGACACCGTCCGCGAAATCGGTTCGTGGTCGAGGCTCTCCCGGCGGGCGTTCAGCAGGCGGGCGGTCTTCTCCGTCGCCGCCGCGCCGTCGTGGACCCACGCGGCGCCCTCGCGGTGGTTGACGAAGGCCGTCGCCTCGGGGTGCAATCCGCCCTCGACCGCCGTCTCTCGGATGGCGTCCTGACAGCGACCTTCGGGCGTCGTCACGAGGAGCTGATCGAGGTCGTACTCCTCGATGAGGTGGGCCATCGCCGGAAGGCCGTCGTCACAGAGGTGTGACGAACTGGCGACCACCTCGACGTCTCTGACGCCGTCACGGACGCCTTCGAGGTCGATATCGCACGTATCCGCACAGGAGCATACGAACGCGCCGACGTTCATGACCGTGATGAACGGTAGCACTAATATAAGACTTGCTGCATGCTAGCCGTTTTGAGTATCAACTACCCGGGAAATGAAGCATAGGCACTAAACTTAGGCTAGCCTAAACGCATTAATTTATATAATGGCAGTCCATGGCGATTATACATGTGCGTGCAATCCGATGACACGCGCACAGCGAGGGGTTACACATCATGAGTACGGAACCAGTTTCGATCGACCTCGACCGACGCTCGTTCATGAAAGCGAGCGCGCTTGCGGGTGCCGTTGCCCTCGGTGGCGGCGGCGCAGGGCAGGCGCTCGCTCAGACGGGTGAATCGTCGGAGTCGGCGGCTGACACGGAAGGAGAACTGACGAAGACGATCTGCAACTACTGCTCCGTCGGGTGTGGGTTCCACGGGGAGCGTGTCGGCGACTCGTTCGTCGGCATGGAACCGTGGGAGGACCACCCGATCAACCAGGGCTCGCTCTGTTCGAAGGGAGCAGGGATCTACGAGACCGAACATTCGGAGAAGCGCGTCCGACACCCGATGATCCGGGAGAACGGCGCGTGGCGCAAGATGTCGTGGGACGACGCCTACGAGCGGTTGGGCACCGACATCAAGGCGCTGTGGCCGGATTCGGACGTCTCACCCGATCAGGCGGTCGACGTAGATCGAGAGGCCAGCCGCGAGAGCGTGATGCTCCTCGGGAGTGCCCACCACTCCAACGAGGAGTCCTACGCCATTCGGAAGCTCGCCGGCTTCATGGGCACCAACAACGTCGATCACCAGGCACGCATCTGTCACTCCACGACGGTCGCCGGCCTCGCGAACACGTGGGGCTATGGCGCGATGACGAACACCCTGCAGGACTACCGTAACTTCGACCTGCTGGTCGTCATCGGGCAGAACCCGGCGGAGGCCCACCCCATCGCGATGCAGCACATCCTGGAGGGCCAGAAACGCGGTGGGACGATCCTCTGTCTCGACCCCCGGTTCACGAAGACGGCGGCCCACGCCGACGAGTACATGCGATTCCGACCGGGG
>Ga0207714_1001770_pt1 | contig 13719 bp, 14 predicted proteins | sample PonA232FremontCA_2_FD_187270 | JGI IMG/M metagenome (GOLD analysis project Ga0207714, IMG submission 187270) | Marine sediment microbial community from Fremont, CA, USA - Pond A23 Sediment 2 (SPAdes) | ecosystem: Environmental > Aquatic > Marine > Unclassified | place: USA: Fremont, California... | reverse complement strand
CGACGACTGCGAGAACCCGTACGCCTGTCCGCACGGCCGTCCCGTCGTCGTCCGACTCGACCGCGATGAGATCGGGTCGCGGTTCGAGCGCGACTACCCCGGACACGCCGGACGGCGCGCGGAGTGAGAGGCCGTGCTCTCCCGCCGTTATCGACACTGATATCTTCGGGCGGCCGCTTAACCGAGTGCGTCTCGAACCGCGACCATGCCGATTGCATCGGTAAGAGACAGCTACGGGGCGAAACTGGGGGCCGGCTACGTCGCCACGGGCGGGTTCGTCGTCGTCGTCGGGCTGGTCACGAACGAGGTCAACGCGACGATCGTGGCGGCCGTCGCCGGCCTGCTCACGCTCGGGTCGATCAACGCGGCCGAGACGATAGCCAGCGTCACCGAAATCGAGGCACAGACGGAGCGGATCTCACGCGGCGAGATCGACCGCGAGATCGAATCGACTCGGACCGACGAGTTCGGGCGGCTGGCGGGGTCGATCGAGGAGATGCGACTCACGCTGAAAGACCGGATCACGGAGATGGAACGCACACAGGAGGAGCTCGAGGACGCCAAATCCGAGGCCGCGGAGATGGCGGACGGATACCGCCGGACCGCGGAGCGGTACGGCGAGGTGATGGAGGCGGCCGCCACGGGCGATCTCACACAGCGGGTCGACGTCGACGAAGACGACGAGGCCCTCGCGACCGTCGGCGAGTCGTTCAACCGGATGATGGACGACCTCCAAGCGACCGTCGAGACGGTGACGGAGATGGCCGACCGGATCGAAACGGACGCGGGAGAGATGGCCGAGATGAGCACCGACGTCGAGGAGCGCGTCTCCCGGGCGGTCGGAACCGCGTCCACGATCCAATCGCAGTCGGCGGAACAGCGCGAGGAGCTCGAGTCGATCGCGACGGACATCGAGAACGTCAGTGCCTCGGCGGAGGAGATAGCGGCGACCGTCGACGACCTCTCCGACCGGAGCCAGAGCGTGGCGACGGCGAGCGGCGACGCGCGGAGCTCCTCGCAGGCCGCCCTCGACGAGATGGCCGAAGTCGAGGCCGAGGCGGAGAAAGCCGTCGACCGGGTCGAGCAGCTCGAAGCGGGGATGGACGAGATCACCGAGATCGTCGACATCATCGGCGAGATCGCGGAACAGACCAACATGCTCGCGCTGAACGCCTCGATAGAGGCGGCGAGAGCCGGCGGTGACATGGACGGCGGGGGGTTCAGCGTCGTCGCAGAGGAGGTCAAGAGCCTCGCCGAGGAGACCCAGTCGCGGGCCAACGAGATAGACGAGATGATAGACGAAATCGCAGACCAGACGGAGGCGGTGACGGTGTCGATTCGGGCGACCCAACAGCGGGTCCAGAGCGGGACCGACACCGTCGAGTCGACGCTGACGGACATCGAGACGATCGCGGACTCCGTCGGGGAGATCAACCAGTCGCTCGACGAGATCCGCCGGACGACGGCAGACCAGGCCGACACGGTACAGGACACCGCCGGCTCGGTCGACTCGATCACCGAACTCAGCAGCGAAACGGCCGACACCGCGACGGAGGCGGCCTCGGAGATGGAGGACGGCCAGGAGGTCGTCGAACAGATCTCGGAGTCGCTCCGGTCGTTCCGGCAGGACGCGGTCACCACCTTACAGGACCGCGTTTCGACGTTCACCGTCGAAACGGGCGGTCCGGGCCCCGGAGAACTCGACCCCGGGACGGCCGGCGGACGAGTCACGACGGACGGGGGTGAGCGATGACGGACCCGATCTCGGTCGCTTACGGGGCGGCCGCGGCCGCGTTCGTCGTCGGCGTCGCGTTCGCCGCCGTGTTATACCGGAGCCTCGACGGGTCCACACACCAGAGCAAGCTGGCCGCGCTCGCGGTCATCCCCGGGTTCGCTGGCGTGTCGTACGTCGCGATGGCGCTCGGAATCGGGACGGTCACGGTGAACGGGACGGAGTTCGTCGGGTTCCGGTACCTCGACTGGATCATCACCACGCCGCTTCTCGTCGGGTTCGTCGGCTACGTGGCCGGCGCTTCACGCCGGGCGATCGCGGGCGTGATGCTCGCCGACGCGCTGATGATCGCCGTCGGCGCTGCCGCGGTCCTGGCGGACGGAACCCTCAAGTGGGCGCTTTTCGCCCTGTCCGGCGGCTTTCACCTCGTGTTGTTCGCGTACCTGTACCTCGTGTTCCCGCGCACCGTTCCGGACGACCCGTCCCAGCAGGGGCTGTTCAGCCTGCTGAAAAACCACATCGGGCTGTTGTGGCTCGCGTATCCCTTCGTCTGGCTGGCCGGACCGGAGGGGATCGGCTTCGCCGGTGCCGTCGGGATCAGCTTCACGTACGTCTTCCTCGACGTGCTGGCGAAGGTGCCGTACGTGTACTTCTTTTACGCTCGGCGACGGGCGTTCGCGGAGATCGCCGCCGTCGAGGCGAGCGACGGTCCGACGCCCGCCCCGGCGGACTGACCCGACGGGGGCCGCCCGCCGTTCGGTCCCAGAGGGGTACGTTTTAGTCGACCCCAGCGGACTCACGCGTATGGAACGCGTAGCGATCGTCGGCGCGTCGATGACCCGCTTCGGGCAGCGCGACGCCTGGGTGCGGGAGCTGCTGGCGGAGGCGGGCGCGGCCGCGCTCGACGACGCCGGCATCCGCGGCGACGACCTCGATCACCTGTACGTCTCGAACATGGCCAGCGGCGAGTTCGAGGGCCAGACCGGTGTCCCGAACGCGCTCGCCCACGATCTGGCGGCCACGCCGGCGTACACCGCGCGGATCGACCAGACGTCGGCGTCCGGCGGCGCGGGCGTGTACGCGGCGTGGCAGTCGGTCGCTGCCGGCGCGAGCGACTGCACGATGCTCGTGGGCGGCGAGAAGATGACCCACCGGACGACCGCGGAGGCGACCGACGTGATCGCGTCGCTCACGCACCCGGTCGAGTACAAACACGGCGTCACGCTCCCCTCGTTCGCGGGGCTCACCGCGCGGCGCTACCTCGACAAGTACGACGCGCCCCGGGAGAGCCTCGGGAAGGTGGCGGTGAAAAATCACAAAAACGGCGTGGACAACCCCCACGCGCAGTTCCGAACGGAGGTCGAGCTCGACACCGTCCTCGACTCGCCGGTCGTCGCGGACCCCCTCCGGCTGTACGACTTCTGTCCGATCACCGACGGCTCCGCGGCGCTCGTGTTCTGTCCGGAGTCGGCCGCCGAAGCGTACGCCCCCGACGGCAACTACGCCGTCGTCTCCGGAATCGGCGGCGCGACCGACACCCACGTCGTCCACGAGCGCGCGGACCCGACGACGATGGCCGGCGTCGCCGACTCGTCCGACGCCGCCTACGAGATGGCCGGAATTGGGCCGGACGACGTCGACGTCGCGGAGCTCCACGACATGTTCACCATACTGGAATTCCTCCAGAGCGAGGACCTCGGCTTCTTCGAGAAGGGCGACGGGTGGAAGGCGGTCGAGGAGGGAGTCACCGACCGCGACGGCGAGCTCCCGATCAACACCTCCGGCGGACTCAAGTCGAAGGGTCACCCGCTCGGGGCCAGCGGCGTCGCACAGCTGTACGAGATCTATCAGCAGGTCACCGGGAACGCCGGCCCGCGACAGGTCGACGCCGACACGGGTCTGGCGTGTAACGTCGGCGGGTTCGGGAACTGCGTGACCACGACCGTTCTGGAGGGCGGCGCATGAGCGACGACCCCGCCGCCGCGTCCGATCCCGACGCGGCCGGGTCGGAACCGGCCTTCGAGGCCGCGGCGTACGCGGACGGGACCGTCACGTACCCGCCCCACGCGGTGAGCCCGAACGGCGCGGAGCGCGTCGGAACGGTCGATCTCGGCGAGCGCGAGGGCCGCGTCGTCACGTGGACGACGTCGACCGCGACCCCGCCGGGCGTCCGCCAGCCGAACGCCCTCGCGATCGTCGAGTTCGAGATGGGCGACGGCTACGACGGACCGCCGGTCCGAGCGATCGGACAGATCGCCGAGCGTCCGGACGGAAGCGGGGAGCCGTTCGACGTGACGGTCGGCGAGCGGGTTGAGCCCGTGTACGTCGCCGGGCTCCGCGAGCCGGGCGCCGGCGTCCGCGAGCCGGACAGTCAAGACTGGGACGGGTTCCGGTTCCGACCGACCGAGGAGTGACCCGCGTCGGCCGTCGGGTCACGCTCGCCGGTAGTCGCCGAGCCGCGTTCCGTCGAGCAGGTACGCGTCCGCCGCGGGCAGCGCCGCGGGGAGAAACGGCGCGAGGAAGGACTGCCCTTCGACGTTCACCCAGGTGCCGCCGGAGCGCTCGTTGAACGCGGGAAAGACGACGAGCTCCGGCGGGTCCCCGGTGAACTCCGGGCTGGCGTCGGCCGCCACGAACGACTCCGGGTCGACCGCGCCGCGCAGCCACGCGCGCTCGACGCGCGACCCGCCGACCGGATCCTCCAGCCTGACCTGCGGGTGTTCGTGACCCATACAGACAACGTCGGCGTCGAGCAGTCCGGGGTCGGGCCACGTGTGGCCGTGACAGGCCGCGACGCGGGAGTTCGCGCGGTCGGGAGTGTTGCCGGACGACCCGCCGGGGCCGAGGAGTCCGCCGCCGGACCCGATCACGTCGATGTCGGCGGCGAACGCCTCGGCGACGCCGCCGTCGTGGTTCCCCTCGACGAGCGTCATCGGCACGCGGTCGGTGACCGCCCGAACGAGCGCCGCGAGCTCGTCGCGCTCGTCGCCGTCCGGCGCGCCGATCCGGTGGGCGAGGTCGCCGAGCACGACGAGCCGGTCGGCGTCGGCCTCGTCGACGAGGGCACAGAGGTGCTCGCTCCGCTCGGCCGCCCGCGAGTCGAGCTCGACGCCGCGCTCGTACCGGAGCCCGAGCTCGATGCCGGCGTGGATATCCGCGACGAGCAGCGCGCGTTCGCGTCCGAGGTCGGCGACCGCGGCCGGCTCGCCGACGACCGGCTCGACGAGAGGCGGCGCGACTGCGCCCATCAGATCGACTTGAGCAGGCTGTCGCCCGGCTCGTAACACTTTCCGCTCATCAGCGCGTCCTGGATCGCGTCCTCGACCGCGTCGGCGTCGACGCTGTGCTCGGCGGCGACGCGGTCGACGACCGTATCGCGGTCGGCCCCGTCGCCGTCGTCGAGCGCGTCCATCGCGTCGACGGCGGCGGCCTCAAGATCCGTGTCGTCCCCGCCGTTCGCGGGGGCCATTTCGCCGCCGTCGTCGGCCGCGACGCCCCCCGCGGAAGGCTCGTCGCCGGTCGGTCTGGGTCCGGAGGAAGCGTCGCCCGTTGGCTCCTCGACGACCCCGTCGGGGTCCGGCACGTCGATGTCGGCCTCGCCGGGGGCGTCGACTTCCGTGCCCGTCGCGAAGTCGGTCCCGAACTCGGACTCGATCTCCTCGCGTTCCTCGTCGTCGAGCTGGTACATCTCGTCTCCGGTAGCGCCCGCGGTGCGGGCGTCGGTCTCGGGTTCGGTCGACTCGGCGGCCGGTTCCGGGTCGAACTCGCCGAGCCCGATATCCGACTCGGCGTCGTCCGGGCCCACGTCGTCGCTCGGGTCCGCGGCGTCGTCGGGTTCGTCGGTCGCGTCTGACGCGAGGCCGGCGTCGTCGAGTTCCTCGGACGCGAGGCCGGCGGCACTCGTCGAGTCGCCGTCGACCGTCTCCGCCACCTCCCGGGCCGTGCCGGTCTCGGCCGGTTCCGTGGCGTCGGCCAGCGCCGCCGCCTCGTCGACCGCTGTCTCTTCGTCGACTGCTGTCGCCTCCTCGCCGACCGCCGTCGCCTCCTCGCCGGCCGGGACCGTCTCCCCGCCGACCGCTGCCGGTGCCGCCACCGTCACGTCGGTCTCCGGGAGGGGACCGATCGCGGCGTCGCCGCCGTCGGCGGGGTCGAGCCCGAGCGGGCGCACCTCGTCGCGGTCGCCCGCGACGAGCTCGAGGGCGTCGACGGCGAGCCGCCTGACCGCCTCGACGTAGGCAGCGGTCGTCCCGTACTGGTCGAGCGCTCTCGGGATCCCGGCGGCCAGCGGCGCGGGGGCACCCCCGTTCTCGAGCGCCACACGGAGGTCGTCGCCCCGGCGGTCGGAGTCGAGAGCCTCCCCGAACACCGCCAGCCGATCGAGCGTCGCCTCGGCGGCGGAGACGACCCACCGGTCGCGGGTGTCGGCGTCGACCTCGGCGAGGCTCTCCGGACGCACCGACGTGAACACGCGGTCGGAGTCCTCCGGCTCGAAGGTGCGCGCCTTTCCGGTCAGCGCGATGAACGCGGGGGGTTCGGCGCGCTCGAGGAACGCCTGCGCCTCGGGCTGATACTGACCCGCGTAGGTGACGAACGCCCCGGAGGGGTCGACGACGCGGCCGCGTCGCGTCTCGTCGTTCACGCGCTCGACCTCGGTGAGCACGCCCGCGGTGAACAGGCGGTTCACCCGAGCGCCGGTGGGCGTGACGACGTAGTTCGGGGCGCGTTCCTCGTCGCTCTCGGAGTACGACAGCGAGGCGTCGTCGAACTCGGCGGCAAACACACGGTGGGCGACCTCGCGAGTGCCCGGTCCGTCGTCGCTCATTCGCTCACCTCCGCGAGCGCGGCCCGAGCGGCGTCCGCCGGGTCGCCGTCGGCAAGCGCGAACTCGGTGGCGTCGAGGTTCGCGCCGTACTCGTCGACCGAGAGGCTCCCGCGGACGCGGTACGCGCGGCCCACGACCGCGTCGGCGATGTCGGCGGCGACGACCGACTTGTCCATCGCGTCCGTCGCCGCGGCGAGCGCCTCGTCGAGGCCGCCGCCGTACACCTCGGCCGTGAGTTCGTCGTCGAGCACGACGGTGAGGCTGCCGGTGCCGTCGTCGAGGATCGCCTTCACGCGGAGGTCGTCTTCGCCCTCGACGTCGCCGTGGCTGCGACACTGCCCGTTCTGGACGACGCGGCCGCACTCCGGACAGCGCTCGATGAGCCCGGAGCCGTCCCGGATCTCGAGGACGTTACCGACGACCTCGACGTCGAACATCCCCCCGGAAGCGACCGCCTCGCCGACCGAGCGCCGGGGGGCGTCGTCGGCGACGGCGACGGGACCCGGAAGCGGCGTCACCGTCGAGAACTCGGTGAGATTGATCGACGGGACGCCGCGGAACTCCTTCGCGTACACGTCTTCGATCCGGAGGTCGGTGCCCGCGTCGACCTCGGGACGCGGCTGCCAGTCGGTAAAGGGGAGCTTCGCGGTCTCGTCGCCGACGACGCCCTCCACGATCTCCGTCTCGCCGTCGCGGCCGGATATCGTCTTTTCGTCTGCCTCGAGCACGCGAACCTCGACGTTGCGCCCGCGGTCGCCCGCCGCGACGTCGACGAGGTCTCGGTCGCCGCCGACCGCCCGGTCCACCGCGACCGACTCGTCCGCGACGGCGACGGTCGTGGAGTCGTTGAGGTTGAGTTCCGGCTCTCCCTCCCACTCGCGGACGCCGGCGTTGCCGATCGTCAGCGAGTCGCCGGGCTCGAAGCCGAAGTCCTGCCACGCGGTGTACGAGACGACTCCCGTCTCGTCTGCCACCTCTCCCTCGCGGATCGTGAGGTCGTCGCCCTGATACCGGATCGTTCTGGTCCCCTGCGTGAGCACCCGGACCGTCACCGTCACCCCGTCGTGGTCGGTCGTGATCGCGGCGACGTCGACGGCGTCCGGCGTCGGTGTCGCGCCGCCGCCACCGCCGCCGTGTTTCCGACGGACGCTCTGTTTCGCCTCGTCGATCGGGACGCTGTACTCCAGTAAGTTCTGTAGGTCGGCTTTGACCTCCGCTCTGTCGACGCCGAGGTCGGAGGCGAGCTCCTCGGCATGGCTGTTGATGTCCATCGGGCCGAAATTCGGCGCGACCGCACAAAAGGATTCACCCGGGTTTCGAGGCCGCCGGCCGTCGGCAGGGCTAAGCCGCTCCCGTCCGCACGTGGTCGCATGAGCGAGACGGACGTGACGGTCGACGCGCGGATCACGGACGAGCGCACGGTGATCGACGTGACGGGGAGCCGGGACGTCGCCGTCGTCGTGCGGTCGGCAGACGGCGAACGGGTCTACCTCCCGCCGGAGGGGTTCGACGAGCCCGTCTCGGAGTCGCCGTACACCTCGCCGTACCGAGGGTCCGGCGCGGGCGGCACGGAGAGCCCGTACGGCGGCGGAGCAGAGACCACCCGCGGCGTGATCGAGACGGCCGGCGGCTTCCGGGTGACACACCCGGAGCCGGTGACGGAGTTCGACGTGTACCGGGACGGCGGGAGCTGACGACGGCTACGCCGCGTCCTCGTACACCGCGAGCGTGTCGTCGACGACGTCGGCCCAGCCGCGGCGCTCGTACTCTGGGGGCGTCTCGCGGGCGAGAGCGGTGATCAGGCCGTCGACGATCGACTCGGAGTCCGGCTCGACCTCAACGAGACAGCCCTCGGGGAGCACCTCGGCGACGCCGGCGCGCGTCGCCACCACGTGCGTTCCGGCCTCTAAGGCCTCGGTGATGGTGATGCCGAACGGCTCCGCGAGCGAGGGGGAGACGAACGCGTCGGCGGCCGCGTAGTAGTCGCCGAGTTCGCTCCCGGGAACGTAGCCGACGAACTCGACGCGGTCGTCGATGCCGAGCAGCTCGGCGAACCGCTTCAGCTGGTCGGTCTGGTGGCCCGACCCACCCACGACGAGCGTCACGTCGCGCCCGCGCACCTTCCGTATCGCGTACAGCAGGTGTGCGATCCCCTTCTGGTCCGTGTGTCGCCCGACGAAAAAGGCCATCTCGCCGTCGATCCCGAGGTCTTCGCGGACGTCTTTGCCGGAAAACGCCGGGGTCGAGAACCCGTTGTACACGACGCGGGAGTCTGCGTCGTACAACTCCCTGATGTCGTCGCGAACGATCCCGCTGACGGCGACGTTGACGTCGGCGGCGTTCGCGAGCCGCCGCTCCGTCTCGACCTCGCGGCTCGGCGGGTCGATGTTGCGGTCGCTCGCGAGCGAGTGGAACGACGACACCCACGTCGCGTCCGAGGCGCGGGCGGCGGCCCGCCCCGGCCCGTAGCCGAACCAGTCGTGCGTGTGGATCACGTCGTGGTCGGCCGCGAGGGCGGCGAACCGGTCCGAGAGCCGCTCCACGCGGGCGGCGACGTCACCGGATCCCGTCTCGACCGGTTCGAGCCCCGGCTCGTCGTCCGGAGCGAACTCCGCGGGCAACACCAGCGTGACGTCGACGTCACGGTCATCGCGTAGTCCGGTAAACAGTTCCCCCACGTGGACGTCGAGCCCGCCGGTGATGTTCGGCGGGAACCCCCATCCCAGCATGAGTACGCTCGGCGGCATGACTCCACGTTTCGCGAGTCAGCACTTAGGTATGGCCCTCAACCCCGAAGCGGGTGCGGCGAGTCGCAGTTCGGAACGACGGCGGGGGCGCGGCTCGAAGCGACGGCGGGGGCGCGACTCAGGCCGCCCGGACCGCCTCGCGCAGCGCGTCGGTGCGGTCGGTGAGCGACGCCGCCGCGTCGGCGAGCACGTCGAGCGGGTCGCCCGCGGCCGACTTGACGGTCAACACGGGCTCGGTCTGGCCGCCGGACTGCTCTGGGTTCATGTCGTAGGTCGCGGCCGCGACGTCGTCCGATTCCAGCAGGGTGCCCTTCAGCACGTTCATGAAGGTGTGGTCTTCGCCGGCGACCTCGATACGGAGTTCCGTGTCGGTCTTCTCGATTACCCGCAGTTCCATACCCGTGAGGCCGGGCGAGCGGCGCTTCAAGCTTTCGTCTCCCGGATATCGACGGATGCTGACGGCTCGCACGCGGCCCGAAAGCGTATTGAACGTCGACAACGAGCGAGCGGTGGCGTTCTACGAGAGTTCGGGCCGTACCGGACGCAGCTGACGCGAACGGTGGCGTGAGGGGACGGTTTATGAGTCGTTTGTCGCGGATCGACGACGAACACTCCCGAAGCCCCAGTCGCTCGCTTATAAACGCAAAACGGGTCGCGTCGGTCCGCGCGGCGAGGCGTTACTCGTCGGCGTCGACCGCGACTTCGTCGGCGTCGACATCGACTGCCGCCTCCTCCTCGGCGGCGACCTCGGACGGGCGCGCTTCGAGGGTCAGCTTCTGGACCTCGACCCGCCGGAGCGGGTAGATCGTCTTCGCGTCGCCGTAGATCGCAGACGAGAGGTTCCCGTCGACGACCGCGTCGACGAACGCCTCGAAGCTGCGCTCCGCCGCGGCGTCGTTGACCTTGTCGATCATAACGCGACGGATCGCCTTCTCCTGTGAGCGGTCCGCCTTCTTCGTCGTCAGCGCTACCGGCTGGATGCGGACGCGGTAGTCGTCGGTCGTCAACACGGTGATCGACGCCTCGACCTTCGAGGCCCCGCGGCGCACGAGCGAGCGCAGGTAATCGCGCGTCAGCTCGTATTTCACGAACTCGGTGTAGGCCGTGTCGCTGCCGACGTCCGTGATCTTGAACGTCAGCTTCGTGTTGTTCGCGCCGGACTCGCCGGTCAGCTCGTCGAGCGTCGTCGTGATCGTCCGGCCGACGACCTGCTCGGGCTCTTCGGCGAGTGTCTCGCCGATCTCTTGGCGGTCGAACTGTTCGGGCGCCAGCACGGTGTACCAGCGCTTCTGGTCTCTGCTCTTGGATACGGATCGTTCGCTCATGTGTCGGATGTCGTGTCGGGTTCGGGTGTGGTCGTCTGCGGTGCGTCTGTGGAGTCGGAGCGTGACGCGGTGGTTCCGAGGTGGCCTCGCGCCCGCGCGGCCACGCGGTCGGCGACGCGGAGGTTGACGAGGTAGTCGTCGACGGTCGATCGGACCCCCGCGGTGGTCGGTCGCTCGACCGTACAGGCGACGACGTCGCCCTCGACGCGCGTGTGCATCGAGTCCGTCTCGTCCGGCGCGAGCGCGGCGGCGACGGTCTCGGCGTCGTCGTGGGTCGTCCTGACCGTCGCGGTCCGGGCCGCCCGGGTCGAGCCGTCCGGCGCTCCCTCGGCGGTCGGGTCGTCGGCCATCTCAGACCGCCTCTCGGAGCGCGGCGAGCGCCGTCGTGAGGGCGGTCGCTCCGGCCGACGCACCCGCGTCGGTCCGCTCGTCGGAGACGGCGAGGCCGCCGCGCGCGCCGGTGCCCCAGCCGTCGCCGTCGACGGCGGCGGCCGCGGTCCGGCACGCGTCCCCGAGGCCGACCGGCTCGACGGACGCGGCGGCGAGTCGACCGGCGGCCTCGTCGACCGCGACCGCGACGGGCTCGGGCGACCGGAAGTCGCGAACGAGCCGGGCGACCGTCGGAAGCACCGACGACGCGTCCACCGGCGACCCGTCGACGCGAGCGACGACACAGCCGTCGTACCGGCCGACCGTCGCGGCGTCGACCGCGCGGTGGGCGGCGAGCCCGTGGCGTCGCCAGGCGTCGAGCGCCGCGGCCCGGAGGTCGCCGTCCGGGTCGGCCGCGAGCGCGAGCGCGATCCCGGTGCCGGGCGCTTCGCGGGCGAGCGCGTCGAGCACGTCGGCGTAGCCGCCGACCGTCTCGAACGGCCCGTCGGTCGCGTACGGTCGGAGCGCGCGCTCGACCGCGGCCGCCGCGCGCTCGCTCGCGTCGTCGACGGCGTCGACCGCGACGAGCGACGCGAGCCGCCTGCGGTCGTCCGCGTTCGGGTCCGCCGGGAGTTCAAGCGGCGCGATCGCTCTCGCGGCCGCGTCCGGGTCACCGGAGTACCGCGTCGAGACGAGCGTCGAGGCCGCGAGCGACTCGGCCCGGGGGATCCCGTCCTCGTCGCCCGTGTCGGTACCGTCGGCGACCGGAAGTCCGACGCCGGGGCGTCGCGCGACGCGGTCGCCCCGTTTCGCGGCGTCGAGCGCGTCGCCGGAGCCGTCGGTACCCGGGACCGACCCGGCGGCGACGACGCCGGCGAGCGCGACCACAGGGTCGGGGTCGACGCCCAGCGAGCGGGCGACCGCGAAGGCGGCCGTGCTCGCCGGGCGCTCCGAGCCGGGGATCGCGTGCGGTCCGCGGCCGGAACCGACGGTCACCGCGACCTCGTCGTCGACCGCCTCGTCGGTCGGATCGCTCGCGACCCGCGCTTGGAACGGCGTGCCGGTGGCTCTGAGCGCGCGTGCAAGCACCCCCGTCGCCGCCAGCGCGTCGCCGTCGTCGGTCGCGACGAGCCGGACGAACGGCGCGTCGGCGAGGACGCTGGCGAGCGCGTCGGGGGCGGGCGTGGCTGACGTCGCTTCGGTCATGTGCGGGTTCGGTGGGTCGGGTGCGGTCGGCGGCTCCGTCGTCCGGCGGCGGGCGCTATCGCGTCTCCTCGAGGAGTTCGGCGGCGTTCTCGTAGGTGTAGGTGAACCCCTCGTCGAGCTCGTCGCCGCGGTAGTAGTCCGCGAGCCGGCGGATCTTCGACTCCGTGTTCTGGAGCGCGCGCTTGTTCTGGTAGTCCTGGCCGTTTTCGTCCATGTGCTCGCGCAGGCGGACCGCCCGTTCGAGCAGGTTGCGCAGGTCGGACGGGACGTCTGGGTCGGCGTCGTGTTCCGCCAGGATCTCGGTGACCTTCTTGCCGGTCGCCAGCTTCACGTCGGGGACCGGGACGCCCTTGACGCCCTCGTCACGCAGCTTGATTCCGATGACGCTCGGGTCGTGGCCCTGCTCGGCCAGTTCGACGACGCGCGACTCGATGTCTGCGGCGTCGGCGTCGCTCCACTCCGGGGTCTCGTCCGTCGCCGGCTTGTCCGAACCGGACGAGCCGCGACGGCGTGTGTGCATTCGTGCCATTGTCTGTCTGGTTGGAACGGCACAACCGCGACGTTGACCGCCGTCCCGTCCGGCCGAGCGGTCGTCTCGGCGCGACCGACGGGCCGCGCCCGGCGCATCGGGGACGACGGCGCACCGCTACATTCCCAAGCCGTGGGCGAGAGCGCCCCGGCGCGTCGGATCTGCAGCTGTGCTGTTCCCGTTCGAACGGTCGCGGTCGTGGTTGATAAGCGTGTTCGTGTGGACGCGCCGCGGAGCTGAGACGAGAGGGTTTATCAGGACCGTCGCCAACCGACGGCCCGTGAGAGACAGATGACCGAAACGCCAGACCGCGATCCGTCCGCGGCGGACGGCGGGACGCGCTCGGACGGCAGTGAGTTCGGCGTCGGTGCGGCGGACGACGACCCGCGGATCGAGTTCCGCGGCGGGCGGTGGGCGAGCGCGGTTCCGCTCGTCTTCTTTATCACCTGGGCGATCGTCCAGAGCGGCGTCCTCGGGATCGGAGACACGAACGGACTCGTCGTCGGGGCGCTGATCGGGACCACCGTCGGGATGTTCCTCGTGCGCGGCGACTGGAAGGCGTACGCCGACACGATCTTCGAGGGAATGACGCGGCGCGTGGCCGCGACCGCGATCGTCGCGTGGCTCTGGGCCGGGATGTTCGCGGAGACGCTTCAGGTCGGCGGGTTCGTCGAGGGGCTCATCTTCGCGGCCGACGCCTTACAGATCGGCGCGGCGACGTTCCCGGCGGCCGCGTTCGTGCTCTGTGGCCTCCTCGCGACCGGGATCGGCACGGGCTACGGCGCGACCGTCGCGTTCGTGGCGCTGTTTTTCCCCGCGGGCGTCCTCGTCGGCGCGAATCCCGTCCTGCTCTTCGCCGCGATCTTGTCCGGGGCCGTCTTCGGCGACAACCTCGCGCCCGTCAGCGACACGACGATCGTGAGCGCGGTGACGCAGGACGCCGACATCGGCGGCGTCGTCGCCTCGCGGTTCAAGTACGCGATCGCGGC
>Ga0207714_1001769_pt1 | contig 13731 bp, 10 predicted proteins | sample PonA232FremontCA_2_FD_187270 | JGI IMG/M metagenome (GOLD analysis project Ga0207714, IMG submission 187270) | Marine sediment microbial community from Fremont, CA, USA - Pond A23 Sediment 2 (SPAdes) | ecosystem: Environmental > Aquatic > Marine > Unclassified | place: USA: Fremont, California... | reverse complement strand
CATGCCGAACTCGGAAGTTAAGCCCTCCAACGCCGATGATACTGCGGAATTGATCCGTGGGAAAGTAGGTCGCTGCCAGGGCTCTTTTTTTATGTACCGCTGGCCGTTCCCCGTTCAACGTTCTGCGTTCAGGGTTCCCCGTTTTTCGTTTGTCGTTCCTCGTTAGTCGTTGGTCGTTTGGAGAGGGAGGGACGTGCATCAGCGTTTCGGTGAAGCGCCTTCCGTCCGTCTGACGTCTGACGTCTGACTTCTGATTTCTGACGTCTGATCTGTCCGAGGCAGCGGAACACAAAAAGCCCCCCTGGCTGACCGGAAACGGCCACCCAGGGGGGCTTTTTTTTCGTGCTATTTCGTGTCTTTTCGTGGGCAGTTTTTTTCTTTCTTGCGGAGTGTGCCTAGGACTCGATTGCGATCTTCTTGCCCTGCGCCTTTTCCTGTTTGGGCAGGGTCACGGTCAGGATGCCGTTCTTGAAGGACGCCTTCACGTTGTCCTCGTCCACCGAGGAGGACAGGGGGATGGTGCGGGAGAAGGCCCCGTAGCTCCGCTCGATGCGCTGATAGTTCCCCTTGTTCTGCTCGTCCTCGAATCGCTTTTCGCCCTGCAGCACCAGCATGTTGTTCTGCAGGGAGATGTCGATGTCCCTGCTTTCCATGCCCGGCAGCTCGGCCTCGACCGTGATATTATGCTCATCCTCGCTGATATTCACAGAAGGATATTCCATCTGGCCAAGGCCCGTCTCCAAGGGCGTGCGCCAAAGATCCTCCATCAGGTCGAACATCGTTCGCGGCCTCTGCGGAGTTTCCATGGCTGTCCTTCTCTCCTCGGGCAGGAATCTACGGAACATAGAGCATCACCTCCTTTTCCGGAATTTTTTCCCCTTTCAATATCCTCATTAAATCGTCTCTCAGAGGTGTCAATACCCAGAGAGACGATTTATGCGATAATTTCCGGTCCACTGGAGGCAGGGGGATGCATGGGTGTCCCTCGGAGCTTGAGCCTCTAGAGGCAGGATCCTATTGGGTTCGGCTGGATTGCGTGCCCGTGCCGTGCAAGCGGTCGATCATTTGCTGCCCCTCTTCCGTCCGTTTCCATGCCTCGTAGAGCTGCATCCATTGCTCGAAGGCGTAAATCTGCTCCTCCAGCTGGTCTTCCTGAGCGCTGACCCACATGTGGAAGAGGCTCAGCTCCACTTCATAGCTGGGGCTGTTCAGGACGCTGGGAATGAGCTCGGGGCGGTAGCGTATCCCATCCAGCTCGGAGCTGATGTGGTTGACCACGGCTTCCCGCGATTTTTCCGGTGTGAGGGGCTGCCCGTTCATCTTAGCCGCGAGCCGGGCCAGGATCGGGTAGCTCTGTTCAAGGTCCTGCATTATTTCCTGAGGAACCTCCAGGACAAGCCCTTCCTCGGTTTCCTTGGTGAAATAGAAGCGCAGCCACATCTCGAACTTGCTGATGTCCGTGGTTTCCTTGAGGGCTTGCTTGAAATCGTCAGCCATTCATTGCTCCTTTACGTGTGTCTTTTGCGGTCTTTTTCCACTCGGTGAGACCCATGTATTCGGGGGGTATTCAACCGCGTATCGCGAACTGTAAACGCACTTCAGGTCCTGCGACAGACGAGAACCACTCTGCCCAGAAGGCGCACAGAGTGCCATTCCTCGTCTTTCAGTACCGAGGAAGGGTAGCTCGGATTGTCCGTGTAAATGACCGTACCGTGCGGCAGCAGGTCCAGGCGTCTGAGAACCACGCCTCCGTCGATGCCCAGGGCGTGGATGCGCGTGGGCTGAACGACTTGAACGCTTTGGTCCAGAAGGACCAGGTCGTCCGAACGGATCTCCGGATGCATGCCCTCTTCCCGGACCACAAGAGCCACCATCTGTTCGGCATTGCCCAGGCCATCCAGGATATGGGCATCGAGGTGAAGCGTCTGAGGGTCCTGGGGGTCGGCTGTCCGGAATTCGCCGTTTGTGTCCAGCTGGGGCTCGACGCGCCGGATCCGGGCCGGCCCGGATTCCCCGGATTGCGGCTCGAGATAGGGCGTCCCCCTGCCGCGGGCCAACCAGTCCGCATTGAGGTTGAGCTCGCTGGCCAGGGCGACGATCCATCGATTGGGCACCTGGTTCTTGTGTTTGGCCAGGGAAACGCTGGCCCGACCCACTTGGAGAAAATGCGCCAGCTGGGACTGGTTCTGGATGAAGGAAACGGACTTGAGGCGCTCGAAAAAGGCCTGGAAATTTTGTTCACCCATGGACACGGCTCACAGCGGCGAATACCACTTGCTCTTTCCGGCGACAAAACTCCAGTGGCCGGGCACTCCCCTCCGCGTGGAGAAGGAGGGATTCTCCAGCCAGGATTTGATCTGCGTGTAGGCCTCGTGGACCTGGCGGAACTTTTGGCTGCATCCTCCCGCATCGGGGTGATGCCTCAGAGCGGCCTGTCTGTATGCCGCCTTGGCCGTATCCGCCGGATTGGGGCTGGACAGGAGATCCTTTTTGTTCATGCATAGCTGCAAGAGATGGCCGGAGATCCTGGAGGCGGAGTATTCCTTTTGGGGCTCGACCAGATTCCGGCCCACAATGCGCGTATGGGCCTGTTGCAGGAGATGGTCCACGGTGCGTCGCTCGCTTTTGCAGCTCTCGAGATATTCCCACCACAGGTTGCCCAGCTCAAAGACCATTCCGTCGATATCCTGGGCCGGCTTTTTTCCGGGTGTGCGCTCGTAGAAATAGGTGTATACCGTCTCGGAATGCCGGCTGACCAAATTGAGAATGAGCACGGATTCCGTGAAGGAGAAAGTGGCGTATTGGGCCCGCATGGCTCGCAGGAGGTTGTTGAACCACCTGAGCTTGAAGGCGAACTGCGACCTGCAGGCATCGGAGCAGTAGCGCACGCGGTTCTTGCTCGTGGGCTTGCCGCAGCAGAGGCAGATTTTGAGGCGCTTGTCCTTGTGTTGGGGATTTTCAGGTACGTTCGTCCTCATAAAGTCCTTGTAACATCGGCGCAGACGGGAGACAAGATTTGCGGGATGTGTCTCTCGGCGTCCGGATTGTGTTCCGGAGCTCGGGACAACCGAGCAGGCAGAAAAGGGAGGGTAAGGCGCAGCCATGCGATGCCTGTCGTGTATCGGCGGCGTTGGTATCCGGTTTGTGACCAGTTGTCGGGTATCTGTGAGAAGATACGGAGAACGAGTGGCGAGCTCTCACTCAGGACCCTCATCTCACCTATCGTCTGAGCACGGGGCCGGAAATAAGGTCATGAATGTGTTTTTTCCGTTCAAACCGGACGACACGGTCAAGCGGCGGAACTCTCAGTACAGAATGCCTCGGTTTACTCGCCGTCCTTTTCATTGTCACTGTCCGACCCGAAGGGCTGCAACACCTTGAAGGGGAGGCTCAGGGTACGCTTCATGATCCCGAACACCTCCGAGCCCACTGCCTGGGGCGACATGGGGACGACCGTAGGGTCCTTCATCTTCCCGAAGACCTGAAAGGGAATGGTGACCAGGGTGTTGTCCATGATGTAGTTGACAATGGGGATCCAGCTGACAATCCGGTCCACGGTTTTGAGCGGCGAAACGAGGACGATGAGATTCAGGCGCTGGGTTGCGAAATTGATTTCCCCGGTTGCCGCGAGCTTGAGGCTTTTGCCGTCAACGACCGCTTCCTTGAGGTGCAGAACCTGGCCTTTGATCTTCCCCTCGATGTCGATGCTGTTGTACCCCAGACCATCTTCCTGAAGATCGGGGCCTTCGCCGAAGAGGATCTCCGAGGCGTTGAGCAGGGCGAGCACCTTGGCCAAAACGGTGATCCGATAGATCCGCCCCTCCCGGGCCTGAAAGCGGAGTTTTCCCTTGTTGTTGCTTTTCAGCTCGGAGAAGGTCTCTCCTTCTCCGCCGGTCCGCAGATTCAGGGCGTACTTGCCGGATATCAGGTCCTCGCCCCCTCCCAGGCAGGAGCTCGTCCGGGCAAGCTCCTGAGCCTTGACGTTCGCGGAGAGCTCCGCGGAAATGCTCGATTCTCCGAATGCGATCCGCCCCAGGGGGTCGAGCTGACACAGTCCCATCTCGCTGATCATGAGGGTGATTTTGTCCCGGCTGATGTCCATCGCCCCCTGGACAGGAGCGATGTTCAGGTTTCCCAGCCGGAAGGCGTCGATCTTGATATCCGCGGTTCCCTGGATACGGGAGAGGTCCACTGTGCCGTCCGCGGACCCCTCCTTCTGTGCCATGTCCTGCACCGCCTTGAGCCATTCATAGTCCAGCTCCCCGGCACGTAGCTTCAGGTCCAGGATGTTGGCGTCAGGGGTGATGTTCAGGCTGCCGCTCAGATCGATAGGCCTGTCCTTGAGCAGAAGGCGGAGCACGTGCGCGGTTATTTCCTTGCCTTTGCCCTCTAGATGGGCCCTGTCCAGCTTGAGATGGGGGATTCCGAATCGGTCCGGCAGATTCAGCGAATTGATGCGGAGTGTCCCTTTGCTGTCCACGAAGCGGAAGGGGGCCATCTGCAGGCCCATGTGGAAATCGCCTTCCAGCATGCCCTGCAGCGTGCCGGGATGGCGAAAGGCCCTGCGAAGGTCCTGCATGGCGAGCTTTCCGTCAAAATCCGTGTTCAGACGGTTGTTCTCCAGGCTCGCCTTGATAGTCACGGATCTGTCGCCGTGTCGCAGCTGGAGATCGTGCAGGCGGAATTTGGAGGCGCTTGTGGATGCATTGACCCGGCCGGTCGTTCCTTCGGCGAGCTCGAAGTCCGTGCGCAGGGAAAAATTGTTTTCCCCGCGCCACTGGAACCGCCCCTGGCTGAAGGACAGGGGGGACTTGATCCGGAGCTGCTCGGGAACGGGGAACAGGGTATAGAGCTGGTCCAGAATTTCCGGGGATCGCAGATCACCCCGTAGTGAGCCCTGAGCCGACGTGACCCGGAATTCTTTCTGGTCCAGGGTGAGCTCCCCATGGCTGAAGATCCGGGAGTTTTGCGAGGACAGCCTCAATCCGGACCAGGACAGGCCCTTGTTATCGCCGGAGAGGGAGTCGACGGATCCCTCGAGGGGCTGCTCCAGAAAGGGCGAGGTCATTGCGAGGCGCGGGATGCTGCCGGAAGCGCTGAAATTCCACTGGTCAGGGGAACGCAGGGGGCCTTTCAGGCTGAAGCGTTGCAGGTCCATTCCACCCTCGAGGGTCTCAAGGGTTTTCCTTCGGGAGGCGAGTGCGGGCAGATCCGTGAGCGCTGTGGCAAGCTCCTCCAGAGCCAGCTCGGCATTCCCTCCGTCCAGGCGCATGTCGATCCGGGACCCGAATCGGATATTCCCCTCGAGACGCCCGATGGAGCTGTTGCCCAGGGTCCCCTTGAGCCCGCTGAAGCGCAGGGTCTTCCGCGCAAAGCTGAGCCTGCCCCGGCTCAGGGAAAAGGGCAGGGGAAAGCCGGCGTGCTTGGCCCGGAGATCAAGGTGCTTCAGCTCCACATCCCATTCCAGCTCTTCTCCCTTTTTGGTCATGCTGTAGGTGGCGTCCGCTTTGCCGCGCAGCTTTTCGATGTCCCGCAAATGGCGCTGGAATTCGGGAATATCCAGGTTTCGTTCCAGCAGGTCCACTGTCTGGACCAGATCGAGGCGGGATTCCAGATACAGGCTGAGCGGATCGACACCGTCCTCGAGGCCGAAGGCGGCCCGTCCGGCAGTGACCTTGCATTTGCCGAAATCCGCGGAGAGATCGTTGAAGCTCAGGGAGTTTTCGACGATATGGAATGTGCCGCCCACTCGATGGAGCATGATGTCCGGTATAGGGAGATCGACCAGACCCTCCTCCAACCGGCCCAGGATGCTCAGATTGGCCAGGAGGGCTTCCTTGTCCTTTCCGGATGTCTGGATACGGGTCCAGGGGAGTCTTCCCTCGAGAATGATGGAGAAGCTTTCGATGAAGTCCTGATCCGGAAAAAGTTTCCTGCAGGTGGCGGCCACGGAGGGGATGCTCACGTTCCCCGCCTCGAGGTCGAGGTTGAGGCCCTGATCCTTTTTCCGCGTGTTCAGGGAGCCGGCCAGGTTCAACCGGGGATCGGCCAGCTCGATCTCGTGGAGGCGTATCCTGGTTCCAGCCCCTTTCCCGGCGATGGTGGTCCAACCGGAGTTGATGCGGATCCGGCCCTTTCCCCCGGGGGTGATCAGGTCAATCCAGGAAGGCTTCAGGCGCACGGAGGCTTGGTACCGGTCTCCTCCGGAGAAGGAAAAGTCCGCGTCCAGGCCGAGACTGGAATCGCCGACCCACCGGGCCGCATCAGAGGGAAGGAAGGGAGCCAGCAGCTCGAGGCGGAGCTCTTGGGTCCGGAGTGTGCCCTCGACCTTTGTGCGCTGTACGTCACTCTCCAGGGACAGAAACAGCTTGCTGCTGAAATTGGTCTCCGTCTGCATCTGCAGACGGACTTTTTCCGCGATATCCACATCGGCACGGATGCCGCGCATGTGAATAACAGTGTCTCCGAAAACCTGCAGCTCGCCGTCCCTGATGCTTCCCTGCACCTCTGGCATGGATCCCAGAAGGGCGGACAGCCCCCTGGGTTCCTCCGGGCGCGCCCATTCCACGGTTTTTTGGGGAATTCCCATGATGATCCGGGGGCGCTGGATATGAAATCCCCCCGGTTTCGGGGAGCCGCTGAAAAGGCTGGCAAGATCGGGGTATCCGTCCAGTCTTTGGATCTGGACCAGCATTCTGCCGGGGAGCTTCACGGACAGATTTTCGAGGCTGATATGGGGAAAGGGCAGGATTCCGATCTTTGCGCTTTCAAGGTCGACGCGGGCTTTCGGGACCTTCTTGCCGAGCTCTCGGGCCAGAAGCTCCTCCACGGCTCCCTGGCTGAGGAAATGGGGCAGGACCAGGACGAGACCCAGATAGACAAGGGCGAGGCATACGGCCGCATGGGCGAGGAAGAGGCCCAGGCACAGGGGGTAGCGAAGAAATCTGCTGTATTGTCGCATAGATAGGGAAAACATCTCTCGGGGCGGGGGCCTGGGATGCAAAGGGTTGCTGACTGCTTGCTTGAAGAATGACAAAAAGTGTAGCATGAAAGCTTGGGCGAAACAAATTGGGGACGTTCCCCCTGGACCGGCTGAAGGGCGCGTCCTCTCGAATCTTCTACCCAGTGAGCCAAGCTATGCGAAGACTTCTCATTCTCGCGTGCGTCTGTCTTCTGCTCCTAGGTACCGTCTGCGGGGCCGGGGCGGGGGAATATCTGGACCGTTTCGAGGGCCGCGTGAGCGAGTTCAGCCTCGAGAACGGCATGCGCTTTGTGGTGATCGAGCGGCACAAAGCCCCGGTGGCCAGTTTTGTCAGCTTCGTGGACGCGGGAAGCGTCAACGAGCCAAGGGGCAAATCCGGCGTAGCCCATGTTCTGGAGCACATGGCCTTTAAGGGGACGCCAGGCATCGGGACCACGAACTGGAGCGAGGAAAAGCCCCTGCTCGAGGAAATGCAGCGGGTCTATGCCCGGATCAGGGATCTGGAGTCCGCGAAGGACGCGGACGAGGACAAGCTGCGGGAGCTCAGGGACAAGCTGGAAGCGCTGCGGAAAAAGGCCGGGCAGTACGTCGAGTCCAACGCCTTCTCCCGCATCATCGAGCAGGAGGGGGGTGTGGATCTCAATGCCGCCACTTCCGCAGACTACACCATGTACCAGTGCAGCCTGCCCGCGAACAAGGCCGAGCTGTGGTTCTACATGGAGTCCAGGCGACTGGAAAATCCGGTATGGCGGGAGTTTTTCACCGAAAAAGAGGTTGTCCTGGAGGAACGGCGGAGCCGCGTCGAGTCCAACCCCATCGGCCGTTTGGTCCAGCAGATGACCGCGATGGCGTATAGCGCCCATCCCTACCGCAATCCCACCATCGGCTGGATCTCGGATCTCAGGAATTTAGGCCCGGCCGATGTACAGGATTTCTACGAACAGTTCTACCGGCCGGGCAACATCACCGTCGCCGTGGCCGGGGATGTCAATCCGGATCGGATGCGGAGACTCGCGCGGCACTATTTCGGGGAAATGTTCGAAAAAGAGGAGCCAGTGCGGGATCACGTCACCGCCGAGCCGGAACAGGAGGCTGTCAAGCGCCTCAAGCGGACCACGGTGAATCAGCCCGCCTACGCCAGGGCCTATCATTCCGTGGCCCGCAGCAACTCCGACTTCCCGGCGCTGGATTGCCTGTCCCGGATCCTGGCGCAAGGGCGAACCTCGCGCCTGTATCAAAAGCTGGTGCAGGAGAAGCGCCTTGCCGCACATATATCTGCCTTCAACGGCTATCCCGGGGACAAGTATCCCTCCCTGTTCGTGATTTTCGCCGTGCCCAATCAGGGTGTGGGGCTCGACAAGCTGGAAAAGGGGATCGAGCGCGAGCTGGAGCGGCTCCGGGAAGAGGGAGTGGATTCCCAGGAGCTGGAGCGGGTCAAAACAGCGATCCGCGCGGAGCTGATCAGAGGGCTGGACTCCAACCTGGGGCTGGCCAAGTCCTTCGCCCAGGCCGAGGGCCAAATGGGGGACTGGCGCAGGGTGTTCACCTATCTGGACCGTATGGAGAAGGTGAGCCCCGAAAAGGTACTCCAGGTGGCGAAGAGCTATATTCGGGACGAGAACATGACCGTGGCCCAACTGGTCCACGAGGACGAGAAACAGACGGAGTGATCCATGCGGATATGGAGAAGGATTGCCGGCTCCGGAACCGGCATCGTTGTGCTCGGGCTTCTTCTGGTCGGCCTGTTGACGGCTTGCGCTCAGAGCCCGCCGGGGCCTGAGAATCCCGGGAATCTGCGCTTCGAGCGTTCCGTGAGCTGGCCGGAATATAATGTGCGGACCTTCCAGCTAGATAACGGAGTGCGTTTTTTCCTGCTCGAGGACCACGAGCTGCCTTTGATTGACATGCAGGTGACTGTCCGCTCCGGGGCGATCGAGGTCCCCGAGGGGAAGGAGGGGGTAACCCGGATTGTTGCCGACGCGATGCGGAGCGGCGGGAGTGAGGAGTATCCGGGAGACAAGCTCAATGCGCTTTTGGAGAACAGGGCTGCGGAAATGGGCTTTTCCTTTTCCCTGGGTTCCGGTAGTGCCAGCCTCAACTGTCTGAAAGAGGATTTTCCCCGGCTGCTGCCGGTATTCATGGATGTCCTGCAGAATCCCCGTTTTCCCAGGGACAAGATCGCCCTGGCTGAGCAGCAGCTGCGGACCTCCATATCCCGCCGCAATGACGAGCAAAGGGATATCGCCGTCCGCAAGTACAAGAAGCTCATCTACGGCAATGATTCGGTCTACGCAAGGGTGCCTCAGTACGAGACCGTGGAGGCGATCAGTCGCGAGGACCTGGTACGCTTCCAGGAACAAGCCGTGCGGGCGGGAAATCTCTATGTGGGCCTGGTGGGCGACTTCGACGCGGACAGGATGGAGGAACGCCTGCGCGAGGCCTTTTCCAAGGTGAAAGCGGGGCGGGACGAGCTGGAATTTCCCAGGGTGAAATACAGCTACGAGCGGTCCGTGCACCTGGTGGACAAACCCAATGTGAACCAGACCTACATCCTCATGGGCCACATAGGCGATCTGCGCAAGAATCCGGATTATGCCGAGCTCCAGGTCCTGAACGAGGTTCTGAGCGGGGGCTTCTCCGGTCGGCTCTTCCGGGTCATCCGGACCCAGCGGGGCCTGGCCTATTCGGTTTTCGGCCGCTATGGGTGCAATATCGACTATCCGGGAATGTTCTTTGTCGGCGTCCGGACCAAGTCGAAGACGACCCTGGAAGCCATCCGGGCCGTGGAGGAGGAGCTCAAGGCCGTCCGCAGCGAGGGCGTCGCCGCGGATGAGGTCCGACGGGCCAAGGACCGTTTCCTGAATTCCCTGGTATTCAGTTACGACACACCGCGAAAGGTTTTGCAGAGGCGCATGCACTATGCCTACAAGGGCATGGATTGGGACAGCTTCGAGGAGTTGATCGGGGAAGTCAAGGACGTGGATCGGCGAGATGTGGAACGGGTAGCCCAGGAATATTTGCATCCGGAGAAGATGAAGATCCTTCTTGTGGGCAATAAAGATGAGCTGCAGGATGAGCTCTCGGCAATGGAGGAGGAAGTGCAGGAGATCGAGCTTTCATCTGCTGAGCCGAGCTCGCGTCAGTCGGCAATAATTCGTTGACAATCGGCTCAAAATGAATAGGTTGAGCCAAACCAGCAAAGGGCAAACAAAAGGGTGTTCCAAAAAATGTCTAAAAAATCCACATTCCTTCAACTCAAAGAAAACGAAAGGGCCTACCGCAGGGATATCATCCTCAGCGCGGCGCTCCATCTCTTCAGCCAGTATTCCTTCCACGATATCGGGATGCGGGATATTGCCGAGGAGGCGGGAATTTCCCCGGCCTCGATCTACCGCTATTTCTCCAGCCGTGACGATATCCTGACCGAGATTCTGAGTGAGGAAATTAGCAACGGCAGGGAGAAACAGTGGAAGCGGATTGAATCGGGAACTGCCTCTCTGGAGGATGTTGCCGCGGGAATCGTGGACTTCTTCTGGGAGCGCGAGTCCACGCTCCAGATCGTGGGGCACTTCATGTGGAATTACGACGTGGACGAGGAAGCCAAGAAGAAATTCCGCAGCCTCCAGAAGTCCTACCTGGACGAGTTCGATAGGGTTCTCATGGGGATGGGCTTTGAGGGGAACAACGTGCGTCTCTTTTCCAAGGCCTTTTTCGCCTCCCTCTTCGGGATCATCGCTTCCTACCGCAACTATCCCCAGGGTGCGGACACGGAGAACGCGTACACCAATCTCCATCTCCTGGCCCAGACCACGGCGGCCATCTTCAAGAACGGAATGCAGAACATGGACACGGAAGCCTTCGGGTCCACTGAGGTCTGTCAGGCCACCACCCCTCGCGAGTAGCTCTCCGGAAGACTCCAGGCAGAGCCAAGGCTCTCCCGTCCTCACTTCCTGCTTTTGGATCCTGGAAATATCGATCTCGGCGGGAAAATGCTCGATATGGCTCCCTGTGGGGAGCCGGGGGGGAGTGCATTGAGCGGGCCGCCCCCTGGAGCAGGGTGCGGCCCGGAAATGCCTATTCCTCCGCGGGATTGATCTGGATCAGCTCGATGTTGAAATTGAGGGTCTTGCCCGCCAGCGGGTGATTGGCGTCAAGGGTCACGTTTTGATCGTCGATCTCGGTCACCGTGACATAGACCACCTGGTCCTCAGGGGTGTTCAACTGGAGCATCATCCCCTCTTCGGGGTGGATGTCCTCGGGAAGGTTTTCCCGGGGGACCTGAACCACGCCCTGTTCGTTGTATTCCCCGTAGGCCCTTTCCGGCTCAACGGTGATGTCCTTCTTCTCCCCTTCGTCCATGCCTTCCACGGCTTCCTCGAATCCGGGGATGATCTCTCCCTCTCCGAGGGTGAAGTCCATGGGGGACTCCTCGTAGGTGGAATCGAAAACGGTTCCATCGTTCAGGGTGCCGTGATAGTGGACTTTGACGGAATTGCCTTGCTTGGCTGTAGCCATGATACCTCCCGATGTATTGGATGCTTGCCGCAGGTGGACCCGATGTCCGCCAGCGGTTATTGCTCCGGCTTGCCCTCCCTGTATTGTAAGGACGCTCCTTTTGGTATAGGCTACCGGAATTGCAATGACGCGGGGTCTTTGCGCCCCTGTATCTCCCTTCTGCGAATTTTTTGACGGAGATCTCGCGAAGGTGGGATCGCAACAGACCCGACAATGAGCGCTGTCGAAGAGAGAATATCCAAGGGGGGAACGGCCTGAGCCCCGAGCCGCCGTTTTTCGGACGGACTCGGATCAGGAGCGGGTTCGCTGCAAAGAGCAGAATCTATGCGGTCATACCACAAGCATAGGGAAAAAGATTTCTGCGTGCAACCGTTGAGCCCCAGATCGAATCAATTTTTTCCGTCAGGGAAGCTGGCCTCCTTGCCGATATCCGGACGGGGTCAACTCATAAACGATCAGAAACTGGAAAAGGAGCGGATATGGAACGGCAAGCCGGTAAAGGAAAGGTTCTGGGCATACTCGTCCTTGTCCTTCTCGTCTGCGCCTCGGGGCTGTATTTCCTCGTGGCGGACAGAGAGAAGCCTCGCATAAGCTTGGGACCGGAAGCGGAGTACATAAACGGCAAGACGAGTGTGGAGATAACGGTCCGTGACAGCGCCTCGGGAGTGGCCCGGGTGCGTGTCGATGCTGTCCAGGGAGACGAGGAGATAACCCTGCTTGAGACCGCCCCGGAGGCCGGCCCCCAAAAGTGGTCCAAGTCCCTTCCCGTGGCAGAGACGGATCTGGAGGAAGGCTCCTTCAGGCTGGTCGTCTCGGCGCTGGACAGCTCCTGGGGCCGTTTTTTCCAGGGGAGGCGAGCAAGCGCGGAAAGGGAGTATGTCCTGGATACGACCCCTCCCAGGATTACCCTGGAGAGCTTTCGGCACAATCTGCAGCGGGGAGGTTCGGGGATCGCCGCCTTTCGGGTCCAGGAGGAGCCCGAGAAAGTGGGCATTTCCGTGGGCGAAGCCTTTTTTCCGGCCCATAGGCAGGAAAACGGGATCTATCTCGGCCTGTTCACCCATCCCTACGACATGGAGGCCCAAGGGGCTCGGGCACTGGTTGTCGCGCGGGACCGGGCGGGCAATGTCCAGGAGGTCTCCCTGCGCTATTCGGTCAAGGACAAGGGCTTTCCCCGCAAACGGATACGCATCTCGGATGCCTTCCTGAATCGGAATATGCCGTCCTTCCAGCAGGATTTTCCCGGGATCGAGGACAAACTCGAGCTCTTCAAAGCGGTCAACGAAAAGCTGCGGGACACGAACAGGGCCGCGATTCGCGAGATCGGACACGAGGCCACCCCTCGTCCCCTCTGGCACGGAAGGTTTCTGAGGCAGCCGGATTCTGCCAGGCAATCCTCCTTCGCGGTCACGCGGGACTATTACTACAAGGGGGACAAGATCAGCCAGTCCACCCATCAGGGCATCGATCTGGCCTCCGTGGCCAGGGCCCGTATTCCGGCGAGCAATGCGGGCAGGGTGGTGCATGCGGATCGGTTGGGCATCTATGGCAAGGCGGTGATCATCGATCACGGCCTGGGGCTGCAGAGCCTTTATGGGCATCTGTCCGAAGTCGCAGTGGAAAAGGGCCAGCGCGTGGACAAGGGCGAGGTCCTGGGCCGAACCGGGGCCACCGGTCTGGCCGGCGGGGACCATCTCCACTTTGAGATGATGATATCCGGAGTCCCGGTGACTCCGGTGGAATGGTGGGACGGGAGCTGGATCGAGAAGAACATCGGTCCCAAGGCGGAAAAGGCACGCGACAAAAAGGCAGAAGGATAGCCCAAAGGGGTTTACCTGATCCGGATTTAGTATTAGGGTGCCTCAAATTTTCCTCAAGGTGTTTGGCTTAAAAAAATAGGAATATAAAGGTGTTACGGATTCGGTCCGGCACCCGGGCCCACGTGGATAGCCCCGGCCCGGGGATCGGAATGCCGGAGATGCGCTTCCCGCCATCGCCCCGAAGGCCCGTGCCCGGCACTGCCCTATGTCCATTGTATCCTTGGTTCGGCCCGGGTTCGCCCGGGAATGAGGGTTGTATTAAACAGCAGGCGGAGGAACACCATGTTCGAGATTCTTCGACGCGAATTCATGGCTGATGAGTCGGTGGTCCTGAACGAAATCAGCGCCCCTCTCATCGCGAAAAAGGCCCTGCCCGGCCAGTTCGTCATCCTGAGGGCGAACGAGACCGGGGAA
>Ga0207714_1001768_pt1 | contig 13738 bp, 12 predicted proteins | sample PonA232FremontCA_2_FD_187270 | JGI IMG/M metagenome (GOLD analysis project Ga0207714, IMG submission 187270) | Marine sediment microbial community from Fremont, CA, USA - Pond A23 Sediment 2 (SPAdes) | ecosystem: Environmental > Aquatic > Marine > Unclassified | place: USA: Fremont, California... | reverse complement strand
CCGCTCGTCACATGTCCAAGCCTGAGGCCAGTACGGGAGCGTCTACCGAGACGAGCCTGACGTGGATGACCGGGTCATGGTCGGCTCACGTTCGGAGCTGGCTCAGCGTGAAAGACTTTCCAGTGTTTACCGTCCGGTACGAAGACTTGAGGGCCGATCCTGTGGCCCAGTTCTACGACATCCTCGAGTTTTTGGATGCACCTGGTCTGAGTGTGGAGGCCGTCGAGGACGCCGTCGAGAGAACCCAGTTTGATCGACTGAAGAAAACAGCGGCTGAACAAGGTTCCCCAGGAACGGGTCACCAAGAAGAATTCTTCCGGTCCGGGAAGACAGACGGATGGAAGGAGGAGCTACCGGTCGAGGTTGCCCGAAAAATCGAGAAGGATCATGGCGAGATGATGGAGCAACTGGGATATCTATAGTATGAATGAAAAGGGGCCTAAGCACTATTATCAGGGAGGCGTGGCCAGGCGACTCGCCAATACAGATTTTCTCCAGCGATCTTGAAAACCTCGGGGCCACGACCGCCGAGCTGGCGACGGGCGACGGGGCCTGGGATCACGCGCCGGCCCCGGATCCGCAGGAGGCCCCGTCTGGAGAAAACGACGCCCCCGAGTACAGCGTGCCGGACGCGACGGGCCCCCGTCCCTCCCGCGCCGATCGGGCGCGAGCGCAGGCCCGGGCCGCGAAGCTCCAGATGCAGGCCCAGGCCGAGACGGCGCGGCGCGCCCAGGCCCACGCCACGGGGCCGGCGGTGCGCGACCTCATCGAGTAGGCCATCTGGAGCGCCCCCGGAGCCCACTCGTGCCTGCTCGTCGGGGGCGGGCTGCGCGGGGTGCCGGTGCACATAAGCGGCCCTGCGACGCACGGTGCGTCAGGTGGGGCTGGGGACGGTGGGTCTCGTGTTGGGGGCGGCCGTTCGGCATCAGCGGGCGGCCGGTTGGACCAGAAAATTCATCTCATTCCGCAACGACGGGGCCGAGAGAGGCATCGCTCAGGTCCTCTACCCGTCCGCGCCGGTCGAGTCGTCAGCAGGCCGGTCGCCACGCCATCACTGGGGCCCAGCGTCCATCCCTCCGAACCGAGAGGATTTGAGTCGTCGTCGGAGGGGCGCTCAGTCACGCGGAGGGCGAGGACCGTGCTGTTTTTCTGGAAGGCGTCTATTTCCGAGGCACGGCACGTACTCTGCACTGTGGCACAGGCCGTTGTTACAGACTCGTGACAGCACCCGGAGCGTCCGACCCCCACCGGCGGGTGTGATTTTCGTTTGCCTAATTCTTGCTTACATTCACTACGGCATGCACCTTCACGCGTCCGGCACGTCACCACTTCACAGAGGCATCGTCCGATGAGTGTGCTTTCTCCCGGCATGCTGGTGTTCGGGTACGTCCTTTCGTTTCTGGCCGGCGCCGCCGTGTGCCTGGTGGGGGCCGGGCTCTGGCGCCGGTTCGGGGCTGCAGGGGCCGAGGCCGCCGGGGAGCAGGCACGCCGGACCCCCGAGGCGGACCGGCTCCGCGGGGTGGCCCAGAGCCTCCCGGGCATCGAGTTTCAATACCGGGTCGAGCCGGGCGGGGCGGGCCGCTACGCGTTCGTCGGCGCGCGGGCGGAGGCGCTGCTCGGGCTGGCCCCGGACGCGGACGACTTCGAAGCGCAGTTCCTGGCTCGGGTGCCGGAGGCGTACCGGGACCGGCACGACCACTGCGTGCGGGCGGCCCGGAGCGGAGCGCGCCCGGAGCAGGTGGAGCTGCCGTTCGACCGGCCCGACGGGGAGCGGGTCTGGCTGCTCCTCACCTCGGTGCTGGAGCGCCGGCCGGAAGCAGGAGGCGAGGCGCTCGTCTTCAACGGCTTCATGCTCGACATCACCGAACGAAAGGAGCAGGAGCACACCCTGCGCATCCTCTCCGAGGCGGTCGAGCAGACCACGGACGGCGTCGTGGTGACTGAGGCCCCCGGCCGCGAGGCGGGAGAGGACGCGGACGGCGGCACCATCGCGTACGTCAACCGCGCGTTCGAAGAGATGACCGGGTACGCCGAGGCGGAACTGATCGGCCGCACGCCGCAGCTGCTCCGGGGCCCGGAGACCGATCCCGAAGTCATTGCCTCGCTCGAGCAGGCCCTGGCGGCCCAGGAGCCGTGGACGGGAGAAACCGTGAACTACCGGAAGGATGGGGAGCGCTACAGTGCCCGCTGGACCACGACGCCGATGTTCGACGCGGCGGGCGCCCTGCAGTACTGGGTGTCCATCCAGCGGGACGTGACCGAGAAGCAGGAGCGCGAGCAGGCGCTCCGGCGGCAGCAACGCCTTCTGGAGCAGGCCCAGCGGCTGACGGGGGCGTGGATGGCCGACCTCCGCACCGGAGAGGTGGCCTGGTCGGACGAGGGGTATCGGATCCACGAGCTCGACCCGGACACCGATCTGAGCCTGGACGCCGCGTTCGAGTTTGTGCACCCGGACGCGCAGTCGCGGGTGCGGGACGCCTTCGACCGCTGTGTGGAGGCGGGCGCCTCCTACGACGTGGAGCATCGCATCATCACGGCCGAGGGGAATCGCCGGTGGGTCCGCACGGTGGGGGCGCCGGTCGAGGCGGACGGGGAGATTGTGAAGGTGGCCGGGGCCCTGCAGGACATCACCGAACGGAAGCGGCGCGAGCGCGAGCTGGAGCGCCAGAACGACCTCTTCGAGCGGGCCCAGGAGATTGCCGACGTCGGGGCGTGGGAGTACGACGTGGGGGCCGACACGGTGCGCTGGACCGAGAACGCCCGCCAAATGATGGCACTGCCGGCCCGTCCCAGTGACAGTCTGGACGAGGCCCTTCGCACCTGCCACCCGGACGACCGCCCAACGGTGCGGGCCGCCGTCGAGAACGCGGTCGAGGAGGGCACGCCGTTCGACCTGAAGGCCCGGCTGGTCCTTCCCGAGGGAACGCGCCGGTGGGTGCACGCCCGCGGGGCGCCCCAGTCCGAAGACGGGGCGGTGGTGCGGGTGCGGGGGACGATTCAGGACATTACCGCCCGTCGACGGCGGCAGGAGGCCCTCCGGACGTCGAAGAGCCAGTACCAGACCCTCGTCGACAACTTTCCGGACGGGGCCGTCTTTCTGTTCGACGAGGACCTGACGTTCCGGACGGCCGGGGGGCAGGGGCTGGCCGACGTCGGGCTCTCCCCCGAGGAGGTCACCGGGCGCACGCTCCACGACCTGTTTCCCGAGGACATCGCCGATCGGCAGGCCGAATATTACCGCCGTGCGCTGGACGGGGAAAAGCACGCCCTGGAAGCGAGCTACCAGGACGGCGACTACCGCGTCCAAATCCTTCCGGTTCGGGACGAGGCCGGGACGGTGATCGCCGGCATGGCCGTCTCCCGGGACGTCACCGACGAGAAGGAGCGCGAACGGGCCCTCCGGGGGCGGCGGGACAAAGTGGAGGCCCTCTACGAGACGGCCGATCGTCTGCTGACGGCGTGCAGCACGGACGAGATCGCCACGGTGCTCGTCGAGATCATCCGGGAGGCCCTTGGCCACCAGGGCGTGTCCGTCCGGTTTGCCCGAGAAGGCGTCCTGGAGGTGGCCCACGTGGCGGAGGCGACCCGCGACTTCATGCCCGAGCGCCCGCCCTTCGACATCGACGGGGACAGTGCGGTGGCGGAGGTGTACCGGAGCGGCGACACGCTCACCATTTCCGACCTGCAGGCCGTCGAGGTGGAAGACCCGCACGACTACGGGGCGCTCCGGTCCGTGGTGGTCGTGCCGATGGGGGCACACGGCACCTTCGCGGTCGCCTCCCCCGATCCCGGCGCCATCAGTGCCTTTGACATTCGCCTGATCGAGGTGCTTGGCACCTACGCGACGGCCGTCCTCGACCGGCTGGACCAGGAGAACAGCCTCCGGCAGGAGCGGGACCTGCTGGACCAACTGTTGTCCACGAGCCCGGCCGCCATTGTGCTGCTGGACGAGGCGGGCACCTTCGTCCGGGTGAACGAGCGGGCCAAAGAGGTGATGGGGATTGAGGAGGCCGAGGCCACCGAACGCGCCTTCAACGACCCGGAATGGGGCATCACGACGGTCGACGGGCGCCCCATTCCGGACGCGGACCTTCCGTTCCGGCGGGTTCTCCGGACCGGGGAGCCCGTCTTCGGCTACGAGCACGCGATTGAACGGCCGGACGGAACCCGCCGCATTCTGTCGGTGAGTGGGGCGCCCCTGCAGGACGTCGAGGGCACGGCGCAGGGGGCCCTGTTTCACCTCAACGACATCACGGAGCAGAAGGGGCAGGAGCAGGTGCTCCGCAGGCGCACCGAAAAGATCGAGGCCCTCTACGAGGCCACCCGGCGGCTGCTCCGGGCCGGGTCCCGCGAGGAGGTGGCCGCGGAGGTGCACGGGGTGCTCCAGGACGTTTTTACGTATCCGTTCCGCCACACCGCGTTCGTCGAGGACGGCGAGATCGTCCCGCGAAACACCACCGCCGAGGGGGACGCCGACCTGCCGACGCCCAGTCCGCAACCGGTCGACGGCGACACCGTTGCGGCGCGTGCACTGGAGGCCGGGGAGGCGGTCGTCGTCCCCGACACCGCCGCGCTGGAGAACGACATCGACTACGGGGACCTGCGGGCCGCGGCCGGGGTGCCGATTGGCCGGCGTGGCGTGATCATTGCCGGCACGTCGGACGAAGGCGACTTCGACCGGCTCAACCTGCGCCTGCTGGAGGTGCTGGGCGGGTACGCGGCCCTGGTGCTCGAGCGCCTGCGCCGCGAGGAGGCGCTCCGGACGGCGAAGGAGGGGGCGGAGGCGGCCCGGGCCGACGCCGAGCAGGCCCGGGACGAGGCCCGGAAGGCGGCGCGGCTGAAGTCCGCGTTCCTCGCCAACATGAGCCACGAAATCCGCACGCCCCTCACGTCCATCATCGGGTTTGCCGAGATCCTGGGGACCGAGGTGGGGGCCCTGGACGCGGCGGCGGCCGGCTCGCTGGAGCAGAAGGCCCACCTGATCGAGCAGGGGGGCAAGCGCCTCCTGGACACCCTGGAGGGGGTGCTCAACCTGTCGAAGCTAGAGGCCGGGCAGATGGAGCTGGACCGCCGGCCCGTCGACCTGGCGGCCCGGGCGCGCCGGACGGCCGAGGAGCTAAAGCCGAAGGCCACGGACAAGGGGGTTCGCCTCCAGGTCGAGACCGGGAACGGGCCCGTTCGGGCCCGGGCCGACGAGGGAGGGGTGCAGATCGTGGTCCAGAATCTTCTCTCCAACGCGATCAAATACACCAACGAGGGCGGGCGCGTCCGTGTACGAACGTACCGGGAGGACGGGGCGGCCGTGCTGGCGGTCGAGGACACCGGGATTGGGATGGAGCCCGAGGCCGCGGAGGAGCTCTTCGAACCGTTCCGCCAGGCGTCGGAGGGCATCGGCCGGACGTACGAGGGCAGCGGGGTGGGGCTGGCCGTCACCCAGAAGGCAACCGAAGAGATGGACGGGAACATTGAGGTAGACACCGAGAAGGGCGACGGGAGCCGGTTCGTCGTGCGGCTGCCCCGGGCCGAGAATGCTGCCGACGCGGAGGCGTAGGCCCATAGCCATAGTTCGGGCCCGAGGCGATCGCCTCCACCGGGCTGCGCTGGGAGCGTCAGCGAGGGCCGAGCAGGGCGAGGTCGTGCGGGTTGCGGCACGAGTCGTCAACGGGCCAGGCCGGGAGGATGGGGCCGGGGCCCCGTTCAGAACGGCACAACGGGAGTGTGGCGCGGGGCGCCCTTAAAAGATTGCCCGGGGCTCCGATAACCAGGAGTGAACGACGGGGACACCGCCCCGGAAGGACGCTCCGGGCCGGAAATCGTTTCCCGTGAGGGACCGAGGCGGCCCGTCGTCCCCCATTTTGATCGCGTTGGACTCAAATTTGCATCCATCCTCATGTACAGCGCACGTCAGCAATACCAGCAGCAGGCCGTCCAGACCGCCTCGCCCGAGAAGCTCATCGACAAGCTCTACGAGGCAGGCATCCAGGCGTGTCACCAGGAAGACCGGGACACGCTCCGTGATGTGCTCGTGGAGCTGATCGAGGCGCTCAACATGGAGCAGGGCGGCGAGCTGGCCGACCGCCTGCTCGGCATCTACGAGTTCTGCCTGAACGAATGCGCCACCGGCGACCTCGATACGATCCGCGGGTTGCTCGAAGAGCTCCGCGACGGGTGGCGCGAGGGCGTGCTCGAACAGCAGCCTGCATAACAGCGTTGCGCACTCGCTCATCCACGAACTGACTCTCATCGCCTCATGGGAACGTCCGTCGGTCCCGCAACCAACCTGAGCCCACAGTACCAGCGGCTGATTCAGCGCACGCTTCAGATTGAGCGCCAGCCGAAGCTGGAGCTGCAGAACGAGCGCCAGCAGCAGAAGAACACGAAGTCGTTGGTCAGTGACCTGGACGGCAAGCTCTCGTCGCTTCAGAGTCAGCTGAGCACCTTGACCGACGCAACATCCAGTCCCTTTGACGGCCGCAACGCCAGTGCCGCGGAGGGGACGGAAGGGTTTAGCGTATCGGCCGACGAGACGGCGAGCGCGGGCAGCTACTCGCTGGCCGTCAACCGGCTTGCCTCGGCGGACGGGCGTGTCTCGCAAACGTACGACGCCGACGGCACCGGCCTCTCTGATGCCTTCAACAGTGACCAGTCCTTCGACGTGGAGGTCGCTACGCCCAGCGACTCGGGGACCGACCGGACGTCGGTTCAGGTAAACGTGAGCGCCGCTGATCTTAGTGGCACCAACAAAGAGGTGCTAAACAACATCCAGTCTGCGGTCGACAGCGCGTTCCAGTCGGCCGTCGACGACGGCACCCTCTCGGCCGACGAGCGCCCGAGCGCGTCGGTGATCAACCCCACGAGCGGCACGGCGCGCCTCTCGCTCCGAAGCCAACAGACCGGGTATCAGGGGCGGCTCAGCTTTTCCGACTCGTCGAACAACGTGCTCTCGGAGCTGCAGGTCAACGCCGATCAGATCGCCAGCGACACGCAGGGGGGCGAGATTACGGAGGTGGGCACCGGCGAGGCAAGCTCGAAGCTGACGAGCGAGTTCGAGCTGAACGGCCTCACCTTCACCCGGAATAGCAACGAGGTGACCGACGCGGTGGACGGGGTGACGATCAACCTGGAGGAGGCCAACGGGACGGAGTCGTCCTTCGAGGTCACGGCGGACGAGGAGGGCGCCCAGAGCGTCGTAGAGAACTTCGTCGATCGGGTCAGTGAGGTGATTACCTTCCTGAACGAGAAAACGAACCCCAATCCCGAAAGTGGTGAGCGAGGGGAGCTGGCCGATGACAGCACCTTCCGGCGGTTGAGTCGACAGCTCCGCACCGACGCGACCCGGCCGGTGGACGGCCAGCCGGAGGGGCTGAGTACCCTCGCGGACATCGGGGTAGAGGCCAACCGGGACGGGACGCTGAAACTTACCGACGAAGATGCCCTTCGTACCGCCGTGCGTGAAAATCAAGGTGCCCTGAAGGACCTCTTTGCCGGCCCCGACGGGATCGCCACGCGAATGGAGAAACGTGTGGACCAGTACGCCGATGCCGGGGGACTCCTGGACGACCGACAGGACAGCATCGACAGCAGCATCGACCGGATCGACGACCGGATCGATGGCCTTGACGAGCGCCTCCAGCGCCGCGAGCAGCAGCTTCGAAACCAGTACGCGCAGGTACAGAGTACCATTCGGTCCCTTGCCAGTCAGCAACGGATCATTGGTTAGTAGCCTGCTCAACTGACGCCGTTGTGTCAGCGTCCCGACCACAGGGTTTTCGAGCACATGGCCGCGCCCGCCGACCATCTCGACGCTCTGCTCCACCTTGGGGAGCGCATCGCCGAGGCGGTAGAGGCCGACGATTGGGAGCGCGTGGCGAATTTGCTCGACCGGCGCGCGCGGCTCATTGATCGCCTGGCGGCGGACACGGGAACGGACGCCGATGCGTCCCCGTCCACACCTTCGGAGGCGAACCGAGCGGGCGGCGCGCTTCGACGAAAGCGGAAGGCCCTGGCCGACCAGCACGAGGCCCTTCTGGAGCAGCTCCGGGAGCGAGAAGACGAGATCGAGGCGGAGCTCAATCAGCTACAGCGACTGCGGCGCGCGAACGACTCGTACGACGACCACACCGCGTCCTCGACCTCGGACCGAGCCGGGCACGACGGGGTGCTCCCCCCTGAATTCAGCGGATAGCCGCCCAGTTTACGTTTTCTTAACTTAAGAAAGCCGTACTCCCCCCGATAACCATCTGCGAGACGGCAGTCGTTTGTGGCACGGGGCCCCAACATTGATCCTTCGTAAATAGCGCTTGAGCCCATGAACATTCAGAACCCATCCACCGGGCCGTTGCAGCCGGACTCGGCGCGCAACGAAAACATCGGTGAGGCGCAGCAGGCCGCAGACGCGGAGGAGGCGTCGTCGGAGCAGCCGCCCGAGACGACCGACGCCGCCGGCACCGACCAGGTCGAGATTTCCGACGCGGCGCGGGCCGCCCAGGAGCGCCTGAGCGGCGAGGACGTGGCGCTCGTGGAGCGCGGCCGGCAGGCCCTGAACGAAGAGGCGTCGCTCTCGGAGGAGCGGCGGACGGAGCTTCAGGAGCAGGTCGAGAACGGGCGGTTCACCGAGCCGGACGTGACCGAGGAGGTGGCCTCCTCCCTCACCGAGCTCTTCGGCTAACGGAGCCGACCCTAGATTGAGAACCCGTCCTCCCGGTACTCCTGCAGTTTGTTGCGGATGGTTCGCGCACTAACCCCGAGCTTCTCGGCGGCGCGCTTCTGACTTACGTCCTCCTGCGAGAGGGTGCGCAGAATGAGCTTGCGCTCCATCTCGGCAATGGTTGGCGGGCCGTCTCCGTCTGCCAGTTGGGTGAGCGTCGCACTCCCCGCGTCCCCCTCCGCGTCGGCGGCGGCCCCGTCCCGCGTGAACGACGCGTTCAGGACGTGCTCCTTCGTGATGGTGTCCGCGTCGGCGGCCATCACCACACCCCGGTGGATCATGTTTTCGAGCTCCCGCACGTTGCCGGGCCAGCTGTGGGTTTGAAAGTGCTGTAGCAGCCCGCCCGACAGCGATTTGTCCGGAAGGCCGTACTGGGCGGTGTATTTTTCCACGAAGTGTTCGGCCAGCAGGGGAATGTCGGAGAGGCGGCCCCGCAGGGGCGGCACGTGGAGGGGAAAGACCGCCAGGCGGTGGTACAGGTCTTCCCGGAAGGCGCCCTCCTCCACCGCTTCTTTGAGGTCCCGGTTGCTCGTGGCGACGATGCGCACATCCACCTCTTTCTTCTCCGAGGCGCCCACCTTTTGAAACTGCTGTTCCTGCAGCACGCGCAGGAGCTTCGCCTGGACGCCGCAGTCAATCTCCGTGATCTCGTCGAGGAGCAGCGTCCCCCCGTCGGCCCGTTCGAACGCCCCCTCCATGTCGTCCACCGCGCCGGTGAACGCCCCCTCGACGTGCCCGAACAGGTGGCTCTCCACCAGGTCGCTCGGCAGGGCGGCGCAGTTGATGGGGACGTAGGGCGCGTCGGCGCGGGCACTCCGGTCGTGAATCAGCTGAGAGAGAATCTCCTTCCCCGTCCCGCTCTCCCCGTGGATGAACACCGGGGCCTCGCTCTGCGCGACCCGCGGCACCATCGTTTTGAGGTGCTGGATGCTCTCGTGCGCCCCGACGAACTGGGCGTCGCTCTCCGGCGCCCCGTCCTGGGAAAAGAGCGAGGAGCTGGTCGAGAGATCCGGGTCGTCCGGGCGGCCGGTGGGGGCCCCGTCGGCCGAGGTCACGTTCGCGGCGCCGGGTGCGGAGTCGCCGCCCGGTAGGCTGCCCGGCTGCGCAGACGGGGCCGGCTTCTCGAGGAGGCCCTTTACGCGGTCCACGAGCTCGTCGGTCGAGAACGGCTTCGGAATGTAGTCGGCGGCCCCCTTCTGCATCGCCCGCACGGCGTTCTGCGCGTTGTCCTGGTCCGAGAGCAGGATCACGCGCACCGTCGGGTGGTGCTCCTGGATGTGGTCCAGCAGCTCCATGCCGTCGGGCCCCGGCATCTGGTGGGTGGCCAGGACGAGGTCGAAGGCGGCCTCCTCCAACAGCTCGATTGCCTCTGTGCCGCTTGAGCAGGCCGTCACCTCGATCCCCTCGCGCGGAAAGAGGCGCTCGAAGACGTCGTGGAGCATGACCTCGTCGTCGACGGCCAGAATGTGCGGAGAGGTGGTCGCAGGGGACGTGGGTGCGGTTGTGTTCATGCTTGGCGGGGTCGGTGGGGTGAACGTGTGCTGCACGGGGGGCCGGGACGCGAGACGGACGCGCCCCTGTGGACGGACGGTCGAACCTCAGACCTGGAGGGTGAAGCAGGTCCCCCCGTCCGCGACGCTGTTCGTGGAGAGCCGGAGCGCGCCGTCGTGTTGCTCGGCGATGTGGGCCGCGATGGGGAGCCCGAGCCCAAGGTGCTGCGGGCGGGCGGAATAGAACGGCTGGAAGACCACGGACGGGTCGTCGAGCTCGATCTCTCCGTCGTTCCACACCTCGAACGCGACCTGGGGGGCGGCGTCGGTGCGGGCGGCGCGCAGAAGCACCGTTTCGGGGGCGGTCGTGGCCTCCAGGGCGTTCTGCAACAGGTTGAGCAGGGCCTGTCGGAGCAGGGCCGGGTCCGCGTCGATGGGGGCGTCGGCCTCGGGCTCCACCTTCATCCGGACCCGCGTCTGCGCCGTGTCGTCGAGCAGGCCGATCGTGTCCTCCACCACATCGGCCACGGGCACGCGCTGCGCGGAGGCGTCGACGGGGCGGCTGTAGTGACGGAGGGCCGCCAGCAGGTCGTCGATCTGGGCGGAGGCCGCCAGCACGTCCATTGCACTCTCGCGTCGCCGCTTCGGGTCGGGCGCATCCACCAGCCGATCTGCGTGGCGGGCAATCGTGTTCGCGAGGGGGGCGAGGTGGCGGGTGAGCACCGACGTCAGGTGCTTCAGGGCCTCGTCGTGTCCGTCCGCCGGAGACGACGCCCCCTCGGCGGCGTCGGGAGGCTCCGCCCCGCTCGGGGTGGACGGGACCTCCAGGGTCGGAACCGAGGTGCGCTCGGGGGACGTGTCGGGAGGCATGGACGGGAAGGGGGCGATGAAGGGAGGCAACGCGGTGGTTCTTGGTGCCGCAAACCGTACGCCGACCCCGGCCCCGCATCTTCTCAGGACGGGCCACCGGTCCGCACAGCGTGTCTGGCGGGGGGGCAGGGGCCATCCCGGCCGCGGGTTGGTGTAAATATTTCCCACCTTCTCCGAAGATGCCTTCCATTTTAACACGGAGGCGGATTCGCCGATAACAAGTTTCTTGATGGGTGCACCAGAGTGCCACGGTCATGGCACGGTGCTTGATTGGATTGTAGACCCGACGCGCTTTCCCCGCAGGACCGATTCGGCCATGGAAACCACACAGGTTCGCCTTCTGCGCAACGCGATGTCCGCCTACGCCCAGCGTCGGCGGGCCGCGTCCAGCAACCTCGCAAACATCGACACGCCCGGATACGACCGGATGTCGGTCTCCTTCGAAGAGGAGCTGCAGGACGTGCGTCGGCACTCGGGCAGCCTCCGGGAGCAGTCGGAGGTGGAGCCCGACACGGAGGTGGAAGACGAGGCGCCCGTGCTCGAGGAGGAGCTCATGTCGCTGACGGACACGCAGATGCGCACGCGGTTGGCCTCGCGGGCGCTTACCGAGCACTTTGACCTCATGCGAATGGGCATCACCGGAAGCGCGCGGTAGCCGCCGCGATCCCCGCGCCCCTTTCCCCTAGAATCCCCTAGAAGCACGCCCTGCCCATGCCGATCGGAAGCCAGTTTCTCCCCGCGATGAAGACCGCCGCCCGCGGCCTGGAGGCCCAGCGCCGCAAGCTGGGCGCCGCCACGGAGAACCTCGCCAACGCCTCCACCTCGCGCACAGAGGACGGGGACCCGTTCCGGATTAAGCGGGCGGTGCAGGAGGTCGACAACGCGGACTACGAGCGCCTGAACCGAGGGGGGCTCGACCCGCAGCTCGAACTGCGCAGCACCAATGCCCGGCACCTGCGCGAGGCCTCGCTCCCGCCGGAGCAGGCCACCGGAACCCTGGGCCCCGAGACCGAGATCGAGGAGATTGAGCGGGAGCGCCTCGAGTACGACCCCTCCCACCCGCACGCCGACGAGGAGGGCTACGTCCACTACCCGGACGTGAACGTCGCCCAGGAAATGGCCCGGATGACGTCCGCCAACCGCGTCTACGAGGCCAACCTCTCGGCGGTGGAGGCCACCAAGAGCATGGCCCAGCGCACCTTCGAGATCTGAGCCGCCGCGCCCCCCTCGTCGTCGTCTTGCACGCGTTGCCTTGTTTCCCATGAACACAATTGGTTCCTCCGCGGCCGGCCGCGCGGCCTACACCCAGGGCGTCAATCCGTCGCAGGAGTCGTCCGGCGCCGCTTCGGGGCCCGAAAAATCTGCCTCGGGCGCCGAGAAATCTTCCGAGACGCAGCAGGCCCCGGACGCCGCGGCGACCCAGGAGGCCTCCGAGGACGCCCTCACCACGCAGGAGCGCCAAGCCATTGAGGAGAACTTTCCGGAGGACCCGGAGCTGTCGATGCGGCTCTACGGGCGCGGGCGGGGCGCGCAGACGGTCAATCCGAACGCCGTCGGCGGCAACCTCGACGTGACCGGGTGACGCCCCGCCGGCCCCCACCGCACGCACAGGTCCTTTTGGAACTCCTTGTGGAACGACGCCCCGCACTCGACGGACAGACCCCCGAACGGCCATGAAGGCTGCACAGCTCCAAAATTACCGCCAGGCCGCCATCCAGCAGACGGATGAGGGGGGCGGCGATGATCTCCCCAACCTGGACGAGGCGACCGACGGCCCCAGCTTCAGCGACACGCTCGAGAACGCGGTCGAAGGGGTCGACGAGGCGCAGGACACGGCCAACGAGAAGGTAAGCGCCTTCGTGGCGGGGGAGGAGAAGGACCTGCACGAGGTGATGATCTCGATGAACCAGGCCCGGCTTCAGTTCGAGCTCATGAACGAGGTGCGCAGCAAAGGACTCCAGGCCTACCAGAAGCTGATGCAGACGCAGATCTAGACGACCCGCACACTGCAGTCGGGGCCTCCGCCCCGACGTGAAAGGGCTGGGGATTCGCGTTGCGCTAGTGCTGTTTTTGCCACGAATGGAGACGTTTCTCGCCCGCATTCAGCAATTTCTGGGGCGCCTCTCGACCGGGCAGCAGGTGGGGCTCGGGCTGTTGGCGGTCGGGACGATTGCCCTCCTCGTCGGCACGGCCTACTGGTCGAGCCAGCCCGACTACGCGCTTCTCTTTGGCGACCTGGAGCCGGAGGCGGCCAACCGGGTGGTCAGCCGGCTGAAGGAGGAGGGGACGCCCTACGAGCTCCGCAATCAGGGCGCGGCGGTGTACGTCCCGCGCGCCTCCATGCACGAGTTGCGCCTTCAATTCAGCTCGGACGGCACCATCGACGACGGGCAGACCGGGTACGAGCTGTTCGACCAGGGGACGCTCGGGATGACGGACTTCATGCAGAAGCTCAACAGCAAGCGCGCGCTGGAGGGGGAGCTGGCCCGGACGGTGTCGAGCATCGGGCAGGTGGAGGGCGCCCGGGTGCACCTCGTGGAGCCGGAGGACGATCCGTTTGAGGCCCAGCAGGTGGAGGCGAGTGCCTCGGTCGTCCTGAGCCTTGCGGGCGGGTCGCTGTCGCAGGCGCAGGTGCAGGGGGTCACCCAGCTGGTGGCGGGGGCGGTGGAGA
>Ga0207714_1001767_pt1 | contig 13739 bp, 10 predicted proteins | sample PonA232FremontCA_2_FD_187270 | JGI IMG/M metagenome (GOLD analysis project Ga0207714, IMG submission 187270) | Marine sediment microbial community from Fremont, CA, USA - Pond A23 Sediment 2 (SPAdes) | ecosystem: Environmental > Aquatic > Marine > Unclassified | place: USA: Fremont, California... | reverse complement strand
TCATTTCGAGCCCGATGCCCGATATGGGAGCGACCGGTCCGATGACAATCGCCGGAACGGCAGCGCTGGGATTGGCCGAATCGCTCGGTGGCATCGTTATCGGCGAGCTCAACAACCCGGGCACTCCGATGCTGATGGGCGCACTCCCGGTGCCGATGGACATGCGTCTAGGGAGTCACTGTTACTACCTCCCCGAACGGCTATTCTACCAGTCCTTCACCGGTCAGTGGGCCCGAAAGTACGGAATCCCCGTCTTCGGGACGGGTGGAATTTCGGATTCGTTCGGGTCGGACTTCCAACTCGGCTCCGAGACCACCATCTCGCTATACGGGTCTGTGCTCGCCGGGCAGAACTTGATTCACGACCTCGGAGTCATCGGCAGCGGGTTCCGAAACAGTCTCGAGGTGTTGACTGCCCTTGACGAGATCGGTGGCATGATTGAACGGGTCTGTGAGGGCTTCGAGGTGTCCGCCGATACCCTCGCGCTTGATGTCATCGATGAAGTGGGTCACGGCGGTACCTTCCTCTCCGAGGCCCATACCCGGAAGTACGGTGAGTCTGAGCTGTTCATGGCCGACATGCTGAAAAAACGGGAACAGGAGAACTGGTACCCCGACGTGGCCATGGATGCCGCCCACGAACGCGTGAACGAACTACTCGAGCAATCCGACCCCAAACCGCTCGATGAAGACGTCGACGAAGAGTTACAGGAAATCATCGAGGACGCCCGGAACCGCGGCAAAGAGTTGGCAACCCTTTAAGTGGTTGCTGAGGACCTTCCGGTCCTTCGCGCCAAGGAAACGCTGGTGGACGTATCGAAGCCGAACTGCCGGGCTGGAAAACTGGAACGTATGAAGACACAGCGTGACGTGACGTTCGAGCCGTGGGGGGTCAAGTCCGCTACTCGGACGGAGGAGACCCTTCTCGAACTCGCCGGACAGGCCGACGTCGATATCGAGGCGCTCTGTGGTGGCGAGGGCGTTTGTGGAACCTGTCGTGTCGAGGTGCGGAATGGGAGTGATAATCTCTCTCCTGTTACGGATGTCGAACGAACGATATTGGGCGAAGACGCTATCAGGGAGGGGTATCGACTGGGTTGTGAGGCAAAGGTACAGGGTGGGGATGTCGAGGTTTTCGTCCCTACAAAGTCACGTCTGGGTCAAGGTGTCATCATGACCGAGGGACGGTCAATGGCCTTCGAGCGACGGCCAGCGGCCAGGCCCTACCCCATTATTCTCGAAGCCCCGACGCTTGCGGACACGCAGGCGGACCGGGAACGAGTCCTTGGCGGGCTCGCGGACGAATACGATCTCGAGATAACGAGCGGTGACCGGCTTGGCCTCCAGGAACTCCCGAATCGAATCCGGGAGGACACCAGTCAGGATACCTATCGATTGACCCCAATCGTCTTCAGGGGACGAGAATTGCGAACAGTCTTTCCGGGGCAGCAATCCGACATTTACGGTATTGCAGTGGACGTCGGAACGACCACTCTCGCCTGTTATTTGGCGAATCTTGTGACCGGAGAGATCTGTGCCACGTCGTCACGCCTGAATCCTCAGCGGAGTCACGGTGGGGATATCATCAGCCGCGTCGAGTTCGCCCAGCGAGGCCCCGAAGAGCGAGCGATATTGCATCGGGAGGTCGCAGACGCCGTCGCCGAAATGATCGACGACGTAACTGAAACCGCCGGCATCAATCCCTCGACGATCATGGATGCAGTTTTCGTTGGGAACACGGCGATGCATCACTGCTTTCTCGAAATCGAAACCACCCACGTGACGGTATCGCCCTACATCCCAGCCGCCCACGCGCTCCTCGAATATGACGCTCGGGACCTCGACGTTCCGATCAACGAGTCTGGGACTTGTGCCTGGTTACCGGTGATCGGCGGCTGGGTTGGTCCTGACTTTGTTGCGGATCTGCTCGCGGCGAACGTCTTCGAGCGGGAGGGGACGACTGTCTACATCGATATCGGGACCAACGGTGAAATTGGGGTGTCAACTGAGGATCGACTGCTCGCTGCGTCGGCGCCTGCCGGGCCAGCTCTGGAGGGAGCCGAAATTACCGATGGAGTACAGGCAAAACAGGGTGCTATTGAGCGGGTGGCCCTCGATGAGGAGACGTGGGTGCCGGATCTCGGTGTACTCGGAGGGACACGCCCAATCGGAATCTGTGGCTCCGGCCTGCTCGATGCAGTTGCCGCACTGTTCGAGGTCGGGGCGATTTCACGACGGGGTCGGTTGCGGGAGCCGGAGGCAAACTCGAGGATACGGGAAGGACCCGACGAGGAACGGGAGTTCGTGCTCGTCGAGGAGTCCGAGGCTGGCCAGGACGACGCAATCGTGATTTCCCAGATGGATATCAGGGAGATTCAACATGCGAAAGCAGCTATCCAAACGGGAACAACCCTCCTGTTGGATGAGGCAGATGTGGAGACCGTCGATCAACTCGTCATGGCCGGGGGGTTCGGCAACTCGATCGATCCGGACGCGGCGTCACTGTTGGGTCTCTTTCCGGAGACCCAGGTCGACGAAGTCGATTTTCTCGGAAACGCGGCTGGGTACGGTGCAATTTACGCCCTCCTGGACGAAACTGCACGCGAGACAGCGTCGGAAATCATCGAGCGAGTCGAGTACGTCGAACTGGCCTCCCTTGACCAGTTCAACGACGAGTTCATGGAGTCTATGTTTTTCCCACATCGGGATAGTGATCGCTACCCAAGCGTGAAGCGCCGAATCGAGGAAACCCGAGGAACACTCGAAGGGATTTGAGAAGGTAGGGGTAGTCCTTGGTTGATCGAAGGGCAATTCTCGCCGTTTAGGCCATGGCCTTGTTGTTTCCAGACTTGGAACAGCGGTAGGAATAAGGGTAGCTTCCTGTATGCGCGTTTAACTGCGGCCAATAATTCGACCCAGCCCTAACCTTTCAAATCTATAATATAAAATGTGCGTATGGATACCAAACTTTGAAAAATTGAACTTTAATTTTTGCGCTGAAGCTGTTACTCTCTTGGGTAGACCATGAGCATCGACCAAGACCTGGAGTACGATCTCCCGATGGATCGGTTGGAGGAATCAGAGCCACAGTGTCCATTTGGGACTGCCGGAAGTTGCTGTCGTATCTGTTATATGGGCCCGTGTCGTGTCAGCGATGGCGAGCAGGGGATGGAGCGAGGAGTTTGTGGCGCTTCCCCTGGAACAGTCGCCGCCCGAAACCTCTATCGAGAAATCGCCGCCGGCACTGCAAGCCATGCGGACCATGCCCGGGAAATCGCCGAGGTTCTGGAGGAGATTGCGGATGGCGACCTAAGCGATTACGACGTCCGCGAACCAGAGAAACTCCGCACCATTGCCGAGGATCTTGGATTAGACAGCTCCGGCAGCGATACGGCAGTCGCCAAACGCGTCTCGAAGGCGGCGATCGAAGATTTCCAAGACGGGAATGGAGAGACGCTCAACTGGATGGAGCGGATGCCGGCAGAACAGCGCGAGCACCTTTCAGCACAGGGTATTCAACCCCAGGAGAGTGTCGACAAGGAAGTCGCCCGGGCGATGCACCGTACTACTCAGGGCAACGATGCGGAGCCAGCCCATCTGCTCACTGGCGGCCTCGAAGCCGGACTGGCCGACGGCTATGCAGGGCTCACGATGGGAACTGACCTCCAGGATGTGGTTTTTGGCACCCCCAAGCCAGTCAAGACGACGGCAAATCTTGGCGTCATGGAAGAGGACCAGGTCAACATCGCTGTCCACGGCCACTCACCGGTTCTCTCGGAGATGGTAATTAAATACGCCGACGAACTCGAGGCCAAGGCGGAAGAAGCAGGGGCCGAGGGCATCAACGTTGTCGGCATCTGTTGTACAGGTAACGAACTCGCCGAGCGCCAAGGGGTCCCACTGGCTGCCCACAGCAGTCAGGCGGAACTCGCCGTCACGACGGGCGCTCTCGACGCCATGGTCGCGGACATCCAGTGTATCTGGCCAGGAATAGGAGATATAGTGGAGTGCCACCACACCAGGCTCATCACCACGGTCGATTACGTGAACATCCCTGGGGCTGAGCACGTCTCCTTCGAACCCGAAACCGCGGAATCCGACGCCAAGGAAATCGTCGAGCGAGCTATCGAGGCCTTTGGCGATCGACATACCCGACAGGATTACGCAGTCGAGATTCCGGAAACGCCCCGCGAGGCTCTCGTCGGAGTTTCAGATGACTTCGTCCTAGAGGTGCTGACTGCAGCAAACCCCGAAAGCCCCGCCCAACCGATCGTCGATGCGCTAGCGGAGGGGCACCTCAAGGGAATCGTTGGCATCGTGGGCTGCCCCAATCCCAAACTTCGACGCGCCGAGATGACCGAACATCTCATCGAGGATCTGCTGGCTCATGACGTGCTCCCGGTCGTGACAGGTTGCATCGGGCACATTACGGCCCAGGCAGGATACCTCGATCCAGCGATGACCGACGAACTCGCCGGCGAAGGTCTCTCGGCGGTGCTCCATGACTTGGGAGCGGCTGCCGGGCTGGATGGCCCATTGCCGCCGGTTTGGCATATGGGCTCGTGTGTTGATAACTCCCGGATTGGAAATATTGTCCGAGCTATCTCAGAGGATTCCGGCGTCCCGACGCGTGAACTTCCGGTGGTCGCAAGTGCCCCTGAACTCATCGCAGAAAAGGCGATTAGCATCGGTACGTGGGCACTGGCTCTTGGTCTGCCCCTCCATACCGCCCCGACCCTCCACATGGAAGATAGCGAGGAGGTCACGCACATTTTGACTGAGGCGTTGAAGGATATTACCGGTGGCTACGCAATTCAGGAGGAGAATCCGGAAGCCGCCGCGGTGGCGATCCGATCTGCTCTGGACGAGCGCCGCGAGGCACTCTTCGGAGAGGCCTGAAACATGTGTGAGGACTGTGGCGCCCACGGCGATGCGGCTGACCATTCACATACCTCTGGTCATGGACACTCCCACGGTAATGCTACGGGACATACCCATTCTGGAGACGAACTGGCTATTGGCGGAGCGAATGGGATTCGCCTTGCGGTAACAGGTAAAGGTGGCGTAGGGAAGACTACTCTTTCAGCCGCCATCGCTTCACACTTGGCCGCCCATCGCGATGTCGTCTCAGTCGATGCGGATCCGGACATGAATCTGGCGACGACACTGGGCGTTGCGGAGCCGCCTCCGATTACCCAAGAGCAGGACCTCATAGAGGACCGTGCTGGTGGGAGTGGTCTCGTCAACCTTACGCCGGAGGTTCAGGACGTGCTCGATACCCATTCGACGGAGTTCGGAACGAATGGTCGATTACTCACCATTGGCGCCCCGACTGGGGCAAATAGTGGCTGTATGTGCCCAGAAAACAGTTTCGTCCGCACCTTAGTCTCGACGGCCCTCAGTGAAGATACTGTGGTGCTTGACATGGAGGCGGGCGTCGAGCACCTTGGTCGGGGGACTGCGGATTCTGTCGACGCGATGCTCGTGGTTGTCGAGCCTTCACAGGCGTCGATCGACACGGCGACGCGAATTCAGGAACTCGCGACAGACCTCGGAATCGATACCGTCCAGGCCGTGTTGAACAAAACCCGTGACAATGCCGACCTCGTCGAATCGTCACTACCTGTTCCAGTAATCGCCACCCTTCCCTACGACGAGGACGTAGCGTCAGCAGCAATCGCGGGTGAGCCGCCGGTACGCGAGAGCCAGGCACTCAGGAACGTGGCGAGCAAAATCGTGAGACAACTAATGGAGAGTTCCGGACAGCCTCTTCCGAAGACCTAGCGGATTTTGAGCGGGGAAGCAAGGTCGGTACTTCGATTATTGCCCCTCATCCATGCAAAGATCACATCAACGCTTGACCCGCCGAATCCGGTTTCCGGTGCCGTGCCGGTCAAATATGAGCCCGCGCCTCAGTTTGGAAGCGGTGGTGTTTACCTGACCTTCAATAAAAAAGGAGGCCAATCAGCAGCTCAATCGGTAGCGCTGATAACTTGCTTTGTAACTGTAGCCAGATCGCGATAGAACGGAATTTCTGCGTGAGCTTCGACGTCCGTAAGGAACTCGTCAATCCATTGCCGAGGGTGCTCGTTCAGAAACGCTTCACAAGCATTCGGATCGGTCTCCTTGAGATAGCCAGCGAACTCTAATTCGACCGCTATGTGATCGGGCAAATCGTTCCAGGCGGAATCGGCCATCAAGTCGTATCGGCGATACCAATCGACGACAGACTTTGTGGATTCGCCGAGAACTTGCCCTGAACTGGCATCCGACCCGTTATTTCGGTAGACACTTTCGTACGGGTGACATGGAGGGTCTCCTGGGCCAATGAAGAGTCTCGTGTACTCTTGTTGTAGCTGATCAACTGTGGGATTGGTTGTCCGCTCGTTCTCGAACAATCCCTCATCCAATGCAGCTACTAATTCCTTCTCTGGATACCTCCAGCATCGCGCGATTGTGGCGACGGTATCGGATGGTTGCGTACTGCGGTTTTCGAGGGATTCTTCCTTTGTTGCCATGTTTGTCACTCGTTTTTTCCGCCGTCGGCAATTGACTCAGTAACCATATCTCGTCGCTGGATCGGGAGATAATGGAGGCCAACTGTGACGATGAGCGCCCCGACAGCTGTCAGTCCTACCGCAATTACCAATTCTATCATCGTCGGTGTATATACGCCAGATTGGGCCCAGATGTCCGAACCAATGCCGCCGTATTCTCCGAGCGTTATTCCCGGTGCATCACTGATATTGACCGCCTGATACCCCTCGAAGATGAGCCGAACGCCTTCGAAGATGACACCAAAGACTGCGAGTGCCCCAGCGGCGAAGACGGCCCAGGTTTGCTTCCGGACCGACGGTATTGCCATCAGAAGGATCGGTATCGCACCACCAGGAATTGTCCAGAGCCAGAAAAAGGACGTTTCCCCGATGAGGAAGCCACTTGTAATCGCCCAGAAATCGAAGTTGGCCGCCCACGCGTGGGGAAGCCTTTCTGCAGCCAGCAAATACCCGACATGCACTGCCAGGAAGACACCGAGGTACTTGCCGAGTTTGGAACGCAATTCCTCCTCAAATTCGAAGTTCGTAAGCCGATCGGCAATGATGGCTGTCACGAGCAGTAATCCGAGTCCGGAGACCAACGCTTTCGCGATGAACGTCGGTGCGACGAGCGGACTGAACCAACTACCACGTCCAATCTGGGTCGCAAAGATCCATCCGGTCACCGAGTGGAGCATGACTGCAAGCGGGAGGGCAATAGCCGCAGACCAGAACGCCAGCTTTCTGTCGCGTTCACGACCCGCAACCGTTGCCTTGATTCCCAGTGCTAATGCTGATCCACGAGCTGCCAAGTCACGTCGGGTGAGTAACCAGAGGTACCAGACGTTGAACAGTCCGTACAGGACAACGATTGAGAAGTCCCACACTAAGGGAGATCGGAAATCCGGAGTCGTGAAAAACTGGTAAATCCGTCCAATACGGCCCATATCGGGAAGGATTAGAAGGCCAGCGACTGTGATACAGCCGAGACTCAACAAGACCCCAAACCGGGCCAAGCTCTCGTATTTGTCCGAATGGAAGAACTTCGGCGCGCTGGAGATAATGAGCCCACCAGCCGAGAGACCGACAAATAGCACAAAGAGCATGATGTACAATCCCCAGGAGAAGACGTTTCGCATTCCCGTAGCGATAAGTCCCGTCTGAATTTGCTGATACCAGGCTACCAGCCCGGCGGCAATGAGGAAAGTAAGGAACGCTATCCAGACCTTTCCGAGCGTGCCGAATTTACTATCGATGACTCCGGGAGATTCATGAGTTGCCATACTCAGTCACCCCCGCTAACTGATTCTACGTTGGGATTTCCAGTTTCCTTTTTCACGGTCCCTTCTAGTTCGTTACCGCTGCGCTTTCGACCTGGACTCATTTCTCCACGAATGTAGCGGACTTTCGGGTTGGTGTTACGCTCTTCCAGAAGCTGTTCGGTTTCGTACTGATCGATATACCGTGAGACGCGGCTAGTATCGTCGTCTAAGTCGCCGAAGATCCGTGCGTCCGAAGGGCATGCGACTGTGCAGGCTGGGTCCAGTCCTTCTTCGACGCGATGGCTGCAGAACGTGCATTTTTCGACGACCCCTTGCTCCCGTTGGGAAACGTTTCCTGTCCCGTCAGTGGGCAACGTAACCGGCTCGTCGAAATTGAACACTCTTGCATTATACGGACAGGCGGCCATGCAGTACCTGCAACCGATGCACTTGTCGTAGTCGATTTCGACGATCCCGTCCTCCCGTTTCGTCGTTGCATTCACTGGGCAAACTTTCACACAGGGAGCGTTTTCACAGTGCTGACAGGCCAAGGGAACATGATCCATCGATAAGGTCCCATCACGCCCGTCTGTTGGATAGGATCCTGCGGGGGTATCTTTTGACTCACCGCCCTCTGTGAGAATCCGATTCCATTGTTGGCCGAGGCTGACGTTGTTTTCCTCGGAGCAGGCCACCGCACAGGCGTTACAACCGATACACCGCTCGAGGTCGATGACCATCCCGTACTTCGTCATCAGTCCTCACCTCCACTTGGAAAGCCGTCGACCCATTCGGGGGTCTCGGTGTCCGTATATTGGCTCGTGTCGATATCGTCGGGGGCAGGTTCCACTTCGGCACGAACATCGTAGAACACGAACGTGGGCGCTAACTTGTTCACTTCATCGTGGGTGAGATCCTGCAGATCCCCGTGGACGAAGTCTTCGTTCCACCACCCTTGATCGATGTTGATTAACCCTGGTTGCATCCCCTCATTGTAATCGGCTTTGACGACGACGTCGCCGCGGTCATTGTAGACCCGGACGTAATCGCCGTTGCCAATTCCCCGATTCTCAGCATCAGATGGATGGATATCCAGGGTGGGCTCAGGATTGAATTTGCGGATCATAGCATTATCGGCCCACTGAGAGTGAATTCTCCACTTGGAGTGTTTCTGCATGAACATAAGCGGATACTCGTCCGCTAATTCGTAGTCATCAGCCGTTCTGTCTTCGATAGGCCGGGGTAAATCCAACACCGTTCCGGTGTCTTCGACTGGCTTGTCTTCGTCGAATATTTCGATACGACCGGTGTCAGTTGGGAACGGATCTTTGTATTTGATGACCTCGTCTTCTACCCGAAGGTTTCCGTTTTCACGCAATTCATCGAAGGAGAATCGATCATCGTTCGATGCGATTTTTCGAAGTTCAGCCCGTTTATCTCCAAGGAACAGGTCCTCGTAACCGAGTTTTTCCGCAAGATCCGAAAGAATGTAATAGTCATCTCGGGCATCCCACAATGGTTCGTGGGCTTTCTCGCGGTAAGAGATGTGAGGATGGGAGCCCCATGCGTCGGTGATATCTTCTTTCTCGAACCAGTGGGCTGCCGGCAAAATTATGTCCGCATATTCGACGGTCGGGGATTTGACGAAATCTGCCCAGACGACCATATCGAGATCTTTCAGCATTTCAATCCGGCTTTTCCGGTCTGGGACTTGGTTGATGAGCCGGTTGGACTGCATTCCGTACACGGCTTTGATTGGATGGGGCTCACCAGAGGCTAAGACCTCCTGGATGTTCTCCATCTTCACGGTCGAAATTCCTTCGGCGCCATCCGGACTTCCATAACTACCAGTGTGTAACGTTGTCCCGCTTGGATGGTGGGAGTGGATCGTGCCGGACTTGCCATAATCACCGGTGAGAGCAAGGATGATAGCGTACGTCTGTCCAAAGACGTGGCCGTACTTGTAGCGTCCAATCCCATAACTCGGGGCGATACCGCCCGGACCACGAGTTGCTAACCACTCCGTCGCCGTGCGGATATCCTCCGCATCGAGACCAGCGATCTCGGCGACCTTTTCGGGTGTGTATTGGTCGACGTGATCTTTGAGAAGGGAAAGACCAGTCGTCGTCTCGATTCCGCTCACAGAATGCGAACCGAACAATTCGACGTTTGCATAGGTGTCCGGTTCGAGCGGAATTGGCTCGCCTGTTTCTGCGTGAATCCCCACGACTCTCTCATCGTCCTCGGCCCCATCGAGATCGCTCATCCGGAGCATTTCCTCTGTATCCTCCCGGACCAACGCCCCCGCGGTGGTCCGCTCCCGGAGAAACGCCGCATCGTACATTTCCTCAGCAAGAATCTCCTGAAGCATAGCCAGACCGAGATGCGTATCCTTGCCAGGTCGAATCGGCAGCCAGAGATCTGCTTTCGATGCGGTAGTCGTGTAAACGGGATCGACAACCACTAATTTCGCACCGTTTTGAACAGCATCGAGAATCTTTGAGGAGTCTTGTTGGAATTGACTCTTGAGGATGTCCGATCCCCACACGATGATAGTCTCTGCGTTCTCCCAGTCCTCTGAGAGATTCGTTGGTGGCAGGTAAAACCCGTAGCCAGTGATTCTATTGAATCCAAAGCCGACATTCGTGTCGATGGCGGTTTCCCACTGAGTAGCTCCCCATTGGTTGGCTAGCCGGCCAATGATATCTCCGCCAACACCGTTATCTCCGGATGCCACGTGCATCCACACGCTCTCAGGGCCGTAGTCGTCCCTGATTCGCTTCATTTCGTCCGCAACGTATGTGAGGGCTGTATCCCAGGAGACACGCTGATATTCGGCATCAGGGCCTCTTCCCTCTGGATTGGGATTTCCAGGTTCCCAATCAGCCCGAACCATCGGGTATTTGAGCCGCTTGGGACTGTAGACTCGCTGAACCTGGGACTGTCCAAGAAGACACCCTCTCCGATATTGTTCGTCGTCCGTCATTTGGGGCTCGACGAATTTCACCTGTCCATCTCGGACATGGACGTTTAGGGGACATTTTCCCCGACAGTTCGGGGCACAAGCTGTATTAATCACATCCGTCGTATCGAACAACGAATCAGCAGCTTCTGGAGTCCCCTGCTGAGTCAACGATTGTAGTACATTTGATTCGGAACTGAGTCCAAAGGCGGCCGTTGCTGCCCCAACGGAGCGAAGCATCGACCGTCTCGACATTGTGGATTTCTCACTCATCGTTAGTGCGTGACTGAATCGGGCGATTATCTACGCCGAACTCCGCTTTGACTTTGCTGTGGTACTTTTCGTAAAACGCCTCTTCGCTCATCTCCCCGCGACTCGTTCGAATCGCATCCCTGCTCATCTGCTTGCCGAGCTCTTTGTCGTGTGAACTTTCCTCGAGAATGTCCTCTGCTGATTGTTCCCAATCATCCACGGTCAGCGAACTAATCGACGAGTTGGAATTTTCGGGCTGGTTTTCTTCCCCCCAACCGTTACCCGAAGGATCGGAAGGTTCAGTCATAGACTTCACAGTTGCAGGTTAGCCTCTGTTCGCAACTGCTCCATTCCGAATAGTTCGCCTCTTTATAAGGAAAATAGGCCGGGAACAGTACTTTGACTCCACCCTTTCAATGGAACCGGATCAGCAATCACCACCCTTCTTTTTTCAGTACCGGCATAGATCAGATTAGACTCTAACCGTAAACCGCAATAGCGGCTTGGGTTGGGATACAAGGCAGTGCTAGAATTTGCTTCCCAGGAAATCAATTCGAGAACAACTTCTTTACTATTTTCGACTCGGCAATACCCAGGCGTTCTGAACAAGTAGATTTGCTCACATCGAACTCCTCAGCAATTTGCCCGAGCGAAATTTTCCGATTCCGGTCGTAATACCCATTTTCGACTGCGAATTCGATACATTCCATTTCGTGGGTCGTGAGAGTGCCTACGTTCATGCTCCTAACGTCTGCAACGTCTTCGTGCGCTCCTGTGATCGTGAGATTCAGTATCGATGGCTCTCTGTCGGCTTGTCTGAGATCTGCGATGAGGTTGCGTAACGTCTCTCTATTAGTAAGAAACACTTCCGCAATTGCACACATGTCTTCTACGATTTGAAATCTTGGGTGGCAGCCGTTTTTCCAGAAAGTCGGGCAAGCACAATTGCCGACTTCTTCTTGTAGTTTCAGCTTTTGTTTATTACTGCCATCTTGAGGGTGTGCTAACTCTATCTCCATATAACAAGTATCATTATAATGATGAACCCGCACATCTTTCGGGTTTTCATCCAATTGGGTGGCTAGAGGGCAGGAAGTATTGTTAGGGATGTTCCACGTTAATTCGGCCCGTAGCTCGAGTTGTTCGGTCGTACTTTTTTCATTCGCGATGGATGAGGACATTGTACTATGAGCGCTTCTCGAATGGCGTTTCAACGAATGCTAATTGCGAGACAGCCATTACTGTGTCGTTTATTCCACCGACTTTGTAAAGGGACAATCTCGAGTGACACTTTTGACCGGCAATCTACCGAGTCATTGAATAATCTATTGTAACTGAAAAGACATAACCGGGAATACAATCGATGATTGGTCCACGAATACAAGGTATAATTTGACCTAAATAGTATGCACATTGCCGACGTAAGAGGAGAATTCGGCAAAGTAAATGGCTACTCAGAAATCTGGCGCAACTAAAAATGCAGTTTTACCGTTGTCGCTTATTCGAACGGATGATCGAAACTACTTCGGGGAGATTCTTTCCGTTGGAACCGGTGTTTTTGATTTGTGATGCCATCAGACTGAATGCTGAATCGAACATATATTGATTAACGGGTGGGTAAAAATAAAATCTTGGGTTGTAACATAAAGGGTCCTTGATTAATACAAATTATAGACCGTTATAGAGTATTGTCGGTTCTTCCAAAATCTCCATCTCATACGGAAGTTTGGTATACTGGTTTTTCCTGGGTAACCCGTTAGACCATTGCCATCGTCTCTTGAAGTCTGTGACCCGCCGGCGGGTTGCCGAAGCGTCGTTTCGAACCGTCACAATTGGGCACCGAGGATATGTCTTTGGGGCACGAACTAATTATATGAGTTTCATCCAATCTTTGGCCGACAGAACAGGGTATGGAGCGGAATTCGCTCGCTTAGACACGCGAATCGCTCGATGGATGCAACAGTGGAGTTTGCCAATTGTACAAACTGCCATCGGCGTCGTCTTTATCTGGTTTGGCGGTCTGAAAATCCTCGGCATTTCACCAGCGGCCGAGTTGGTCGAAAAGACTGTGTATTTCTTTCCGCCGGAAGTCTTCGTCCCGGTGCTTGGCGTCTGGGAAGTATTGATCGGACTGTTCTTCCTTTACCGGCCGCTCATTCGCCTCGGCATTTTGCTCCTCTTTTTACAGTTGCCTGGCACGTTTTTGCCAATTGTTTTGCTACCGGAAGTGGTATTTACCTCATTTCCATACGGACTGACCGTCGAGGGCCAGTATATTATCAAGAATCTCGTCATCATCGGTGCCGCACTCGTTCTTGGTGGTTCGTTGGCAAACGAAGAGTGACCTCTGTGTTGCTTTAAAATCGCAGGTATACTCCTGCTTTTAACAACGCTTCTATCTCATATTAGAAATCCGTCAGCCTCCGGGAACGTGGACTGCAATAAAATCTCAGTCGTTGACGCTGACACCACCAAAGGCAGCAAAGCCACTCACGACGAGGTCTACTTGTTCGTGGTCTTCTTCGCGGCGAGGACGTTCGTCCTCAGCACCACCGAAGATTGGTAAGACATCGAGGCGGACGTTCCAACCTCGAGGAACAATAATATCGATACCACCGAACATTGCAATAGCACTGATCCGTGCCGGAGGGTCGGCTACCTCGACGTCTCGCAAATCGAGTTCGTATCCACCAAAAAGCGCCGTCAGATCGCCACTGGAAAATTGAGG
>Ga0207714_1001766_pt1 | contig 13742 bp, 13 predicted proteins | sample PonA232FremontCA_2_FD_187270 | JGI IMG/M metagenome (GOLD analysis project Ga0207714, IMG submission 187270) | Marine sediment microbial community from Fremont, CA, USA - Pond A23 Sediment 2 (SPAdes) | ecosystem: Environmental > Aquatic > Marine > Unclassified | place: USA: Fremont, California... | reverse complement strand
ACGAACTTCCGCCACCTCCTGAACGCGCCTCCGCCTGTGCGTACTCCTCCTGTTTTGCGCGTAACTCCTCGTCCACTTCGTCAAGGTCGTCCTTGAGTTCGTCGCGTTTCTCGCGCAGGTCGTCGCGCACCTCCTCGTGCTGCTCGACGTTCTTGCGCTCCTTTTCGAGCCTTCCGCGTAGCTCTTCCGTCTCGCGTTCCGCGTCTTCGAGCGACGAACGTGCTTCTTCGAGATTCTTTTCGACCTCCTCTACCTCGCGTGTACGTCGTCGCGCCTCGTCGAGCAGACGGTCCTTCTCGCGCTGCAGCTCGTTCCTCTCGTCGCGTAGTTCGTCCGCCTCCTCCTTTTTGTCCTGAAGCTCCTGACGCACATCGGAGTACTCGCCTTCTACTTCCTCTATCTCGCCCTCGACCTCTTCTAACTCCTCTTTCTTCGAAGCTATGTCGGACTTGAGACTCGACTTACGCACCTTCGTGCTCTTTATTTCGTCTTCGAGGTCTTCGAGTTCCTCGCGCGCCTTGTCCGCGCCGACGAACGCCTCACGTCGCTTGTTTTCGAGTTCTTCGAGAGTCTCCTCGGCGTCGTCGATACGGTCTTCTTTCGTCGAGATACGTCCCTTTATCTCCTCCAGTTCGGACTTTAGTTTGAGCCTCTCATCCTCGCCCTTCTTGCTTATCTCCTCGTTCAGGTCGGCGAGTTCTTCCTTGAGTGTACCGAGTTCTTCTTTCCGCGCGCCGAGTTCCTCTTCGAACTTCGTCTTCTTCTCGCGTTCGTCTTCGATTTCGTCTTCGATGTCTCCGATTTCATCCTCCACATCACGTAGCTTCGCAACGGCAAGGTACGACTCGTACTCCTCTTTCTCCTGCTTCAACTTCTTATATTCGAGTGCTTTATCGCGTTCGTCGGCGAGTTCTTCGAGACGTTCCTCTATCTCTTCTAAGACGAGTTCGACACGTTCGACGCGCTCCTCGACGACTTCGAGTTCCTCGCGCGCCTGCTCCTTCTTCTCGTCGAACTTTGCCGTCCCTGCTGTCTGTTCGACGATACCGCGTCTCTCGGTGGCGGACATGTTGATTATCTCTGTCACGTCGCCTTGCATCACGACGTTGTATCCCTCGGGCGTCACGCCCGCGTTTTCGAGCAGGTCCTGTACGTCCGAGAGGTTGACCGACCGTCCGTTGAGGTAGTAGTACGAGTAGTAGTCGTTCTCGGTCTTCTTTATACGCCTTTTGACGACCACCTCGTCGGGATGTTTGAGTTCACCGCAGGCGGAACGTATCTCGTCTTCGGTCACGGCACGGTCGGAGTTGTCGAGAACTACCTCGACACTCGCCTCGCGCACCGAGTCGCCTCCTTCGGGAGGGTCGTAAAGGAGGTCAGGAAGACGACGCGCACGCATACCTCGCGTCCGGGCAAGACCGAGCGCGAAAAGCACGCCGTCTATGAGGTTGCTCTTTCCGCTCCCGTTCGGACCGCTGACAGTCGTGAACCCCTCATAGAACGGGACTGTCGTAGGCTCCCCGAACGACTTGAAGCCGTCCAGACGGAGTTCTTTTATATGCATTTACGCCACACGTATATCGCTGTCTTCCCCGTCGTCTTCCTCTATACCGACGCCTACCTCGTCCTTCTCTTCGTCTTCGCTCTCCATCTCATCAAGCCTATGCTGGAGGTCAACTATCTCGTCCGTCAGCGCGTCAACCGTCGTTTCTAGTTCTTTTACACGCGACCGGAGGTCTTCGGACATCTTTTCAGTACGTACGGGGACGCTTCTTATAACTCCAACGTCAGACATACGGATGACGGTGCGGGGTTAGCCGGTTCAGAAAGGTGATGCCGGTCTGTCAGGCGGGAGCGGTGAAGCCGAATCTTTGAGTACTTACATCCTCGGCACGTACAGCGGTCAAGAAAGAGACTGATGACTCCGACGAAAAAAACGGGGAAGATGATGGTCGGAATCGACGACACAGACTCGGCTACGCGTGGTATGTGTACGACGTATCTCGCCGCAGTCGTAGCGGAACGAGTCTCGTCGTTCGCGTCCGTCGAAGATCGTTTGCTCGTGCGTCTGAACCCGAACGTTGAGCATAAGACACGTGGAAACGCAGCACTCGCGCTACATCTCGAAACCGAGGCACCGGAGCGGGTGGAAGAGACGGTCGTTGAGGCGGTTGAGGAAAACGCCGTCTTCGACGACGAAAAGACGAACCCAGGGGTCGCGTTTCTCCGTGGTGAACCTTCGGAAGAACTCGCGCAGTACACAGTCGAAACCGTGCGCGAGTACAAGACACGCGACGAGGCGCGCAGTGTCGCCGACGAAAACGACGTGCGCGTACACGGATGGAAGAACGGACGCGGTATCGTAGGTGCGACCGCGGCGGTCGGTGCTTCGCGCGCCTTAGACGACTGGACGTACGAACTCCTCGTCTACAGAGAACGCGAAGAGTGGGGCGAACCGCGGCGCGTCTCGTGGGACTCCTTCTTCGATGCTCACGAAGCCACGTATCCGAACACGTGGGACACGGTCGACGAGAAGACTGGCGAAGTCGTCGCTGTGCCAAACACACACGGACCTGTCGTCTACGGTTTGCGCGGCACTTTCGACGGTGTCTGGGAGGCAAACTCCCATGTCGATGTCGAAGGAGCGGAGCGCGTTGCGGTCTACAGAACGAACCAAGGGACAGATGCGCATATCATCGATGCCAGTATCGGAGAGGTTCAGGATGGTGGCTCCTACCGTGTCGAAGGGGAAGTCGTCGAGGGACCGGAGACACGCGAGGGTGGACACGTCTTCTTTGAGATAGAGGGAAAAGACGACGAACGTCTACGTTGCGCCGCCTTCGAACCGACGGGGCGCTTCCGTGATACGGTACGCTCTTTACGCGAAGGAGACCGCGTGGTTGTCTGTGGTAGTGTGTCAGAAGGCACTCTCAAGGTCGAAAAGCTACGCGTCGTCTCTCTGAACCGCACGCGACACGTCAAGCCAACTTGCTGCGGACGAACGATGGAGAGCGCGGGACACCGACAGGGATACCGCTGCAGAAACGACGACTGCGACGAGACAGCCGAGACGCTTGTTGAGGAACTCGTCGAACGCGAACTCGAAGAAGGCTGGTACGAGGTTCCGCCTTCCGCACGTCGGCATCTTGCGAAGCCACTCGTGCGTCTCCGTGAGCCTTCGCGTCACGAAACCGTTTAGTCCACAAGACGCGCAGAATGACACAGATGGACGTACGCGACCTGCCGTTGAGCGATGAATCCCTGAAGCCCTTCTTGGACGAAGGAATCGAGAGTCTTTACCCACCACAAGCCGAGGCTGTTGAGGCAGGAGTTGCGGAAGGCGAGAGCGTCGTCGCGGCGGTTCCGACGGCGAGCGGCAAGACGCTTATCGCAGAACTTGCGATGCTTTCGGCTGTCGAAAACGGCGGAAAGGCACTTTACGTCGTCCCTCTGCGCGCACTTGCGAGTGAGAAGTCCGAGGAGTTCCGGCGTCTACCGGTCGATGTCGGCGTCTCTACGGGCGACTACGACGAGCGTGACGAAAACCTCGGCGAAAACGACGTTATCGTGGCAACGAGTGAGAAGGTCGACTCTCTCGTCCGTAACGGCGTCTCTTGGATAAGTGAAGTTTCGTGCGTCGTCTTGGACGAGGTACATCTTATCGATGACTCTGACCGTGGACCGACGTTAGAAGTCACGACTGCGAAGCTACGCCGCCTTTCCGACCCACAGTTCGTCGCCCTGAGTGCGACCGTAGCGAACGCAGACGAGTTCGCAGGATGGCTCGACGCCGAACTCGTCGAGTCGGACTGGCGGCCTGTTGACCTGAAGAAGGGCGTCGCTGCGAACGGGGGGGTCGAGTTCGACGACGGTACGACGGCGGAAGGCGACGACGCGGAGACACTCGTCAGCGGCACGGTCGAGGAAAACGGACAGGCGTTGGTCTTCGTCAATTCGCGCAGAAGCGCGGAGGCGACAGCAGAACGCCTCTCGGAACTTGGCTTCGGAGCGTCAGGAATCGAACACGAGATACGAGACTCAGCGACGACCGACACAGGCGAACGTCTCGCCGACTGCGTCTCCGGTAGCGTCGCTTTCCACCACGCAGGGCTGAAGAACGAACACCGCGCCGCTGTCGAGGATGCCTTCCGTTCGCGCGACATCGTTGCCGTCTGTGCGACACCGACTCTCGCAGCGGGTGTCAACATGCCTGCGCGCCGTGTCGTCGTACGCGACCATATGCGTTACAGCGACACAGGCATGAAGCCTCTCCCCGTCCTTGAGGTTCACCAGATGTTCGGACGTGCTGGGCGTCCGGGACTTGACCCGCACGGCGAGGCGGTACTCGTCACAGGAAGCGCGGACCCCGACGAACTACGCGAAAAGTACATCGAGGGCGAACCCGAGCCTGTCTACTCGAAGCTTGCGAGCAGAAAAGCACTGAGGACACATCTCCTCTCGACAGTAGCGAGCGGATTCGCCTCGTCGCGCGAAGGCGTGCTCGAATTCCTAAATGCGACGTTCTACGCCCACCAAGAGCCGGACGCTGACTTGTCAGGAATCGTGGACGAAGTTCTCGGATACCTGCGTGACGCCGACATGGTCGAAGACGACGAGGACAGCGACGACCTCGAAGCCACCGACCTCGGACACACCGTGTCGCGCCTCTACGTCGACCCTCTGAGCGCGGAACGTATCGTCGAAAAGATACAAGCGGCGGACGAACCGACGACGCTGACCTTCCTAGAAGCAGCCTCGCACACGCCTGACATGTACCGTCTCTATCTGCGCAAGGGCGACGACGAGCGCATGCTTGCCTTCGCGCAGGAACACGAAGACGAACTCGTAGATCCGCCGACGGAGTTCGACCGCGGATTCGAGGACTGGCTGGCGTCACTGAAGACCGCGACCGTGCTGTACGACTGGGCGGACGAACGCGATGAAGACCGTATCGCGGAGAAACACGATGTCGCGCCGGGTGACGTACGTACACGCGTCGAACGTGCCGACTGGCTGCTCTACGCCGCCGAATCGCTCGCGCAACTTCTTGACTCGCCACACCAGCGCGCCGTACACGAGACGCGTCTCCGCGTACAGCACGGCGTGCGCGACGAACTTCTTGACCTAGTCTCTGTAAGAGGCATCGGACGCGTCCGCGCACGCCGTCTCTATGAGGCGGGAATTGAGAACCGTGACGACCTTCGTGAAGCGAGCGTAGACAGGGTCGCACGCCTTATAGGTCCAAAGACAGCCGAAAAGGTACTGGCGGAGCTAGGACGCGAGACGAGCGCGGACGATATGGACGCGAGGGCGTCACCGGAGCAGACGGAACAGTCTTCGATAGGAGACTTCTGAACGCCCCTGTTGCCAATCTTTTTTGTTCCTTGCTGTGTATTGACCCTCATGAACGACGGACTAACTCTGAAATTGTGCAGAACAAGTAACATTCCAGAAGATGACGAGGAGTGGATAAGGTTAAAGAATAAAGCTAATTCCTTGGAGCTTGATAAAAAAGTAGACGAGGTAGAGATAGAGGAGTTCTGGAGAAAGAGAATGCTGGAGCGAAATCACGAGAGCCATGCGCAAGTCAGTATGTGGAAAAGGTGGGAGTCAAACAGTTGTTTCGTACTTTCCATAAAGGAGGACAAGCAACGAAATGGGGACAGACATCTAATTTTGCCAGATATATTTCTTCAACTTATGGAAGGACACAGACTCAGGGGGTTCTTTCCGTGTTCGGACGGTAAACACGAATATACCGTAGAACACCTTCTCAACTCTCTGAAAGAGAATGAAGATTGGGAGAACTGGGAAGACAAACCCTCCGAACTCTCTTACAAGGACCCGAGCAGGATACACGGTGCCATCAAGTCGGAAGTCAACAGCAGGTCCGAGAAACATCTTGGAGAGGAGTGGCAGTACTCAGACGACGAGTACACGGTAGGGAGTCGTGAATCCGGTGGAAAGATAGACCTTGTTTTCAAGCACGAGTCCGAAACCCGATACAACCTCGTTGAGGTCAAGCCCAGCAAGGATACGGAGAAGATAGACAGGGTATTCGGTCAGCTGTTTAGGTACAAGCACGCCTTCGTGGACGACAAAGTAAGCGTGGGTCTCGACGATGTAGAAATCACGATAGCCGCTCCCGACTTCCACTATTCTCACGAAGAAGCCGCGGACGAACTGGGAATCAATCTGGTACCCACGGACTACGGAGATGATTAAGTTTCGAGCACATCCGTAGTTTCGACCACATCCACCATCTCTCTCACCTCTTCCGTGTGAAAATCCTTGTCCCCTGTCACGAAGTAATCGGGTTCGACAATGAGTGCGCAGGCGAGAACCTCGGCGTCGCTTCCCTTGCCAACGAGTTCCACCGCTTCGTCGTACCTCTTTTCGTACTTTTCTTCGGGGACAACGTCAATGTCCACGAGAGCACCTTCGAGAATCTCAAGCGCGCCTTCTTCCGAGACACCGAAAGCATCCGCCTTCCGTATGGAGACCTCTTCGAGTTCGCGTTCGCAGACCTCTGCTGTGATGAGGCGGATACCTCTCGTGTCGAGGAGTTCGGCTTCGGGTCCGTCGAAGAAGATACCCGAAACCAGAACGTTGGTATCGACGAAAACGGTCTTCATCCGTGTCTAACGTCGTCGATTTCGTCGAGCATCTCTTTCTCACTCACACCCGCGCTTTTCGCAAACTCGCGCAACGAGTCGCGGCGGTTCTCCGCGAGGAGTTTCCTGAGTGCCTCACGTATTACTTCGCTCCTGCTTGCGTACGTACCCGACTCAACGAGTTCGTCGAGTTCGCGCTCGACGCTCTCAGGTATCCGCGCCTGTACGGGCTTGAGTTCTTCTGGCATGTGTACTCGTTTGTGTTACAGAAGTATGTGTCTGATGGTCGCTGAACGATAACCGAGCGAAAGTTTTTCGCTGTGCAGGATAGCAGAATCATGAGTTTAGGGCAAGATAGTCGGTGCCATACTGCCGCAGACAGTGAACAACTACTTGGACGTGAGGGGAGAAATTGAATAGCATGGTGAAAAGGAACCAAGCCATCCTCTACGCCTCCGCCGTCGTTTACGCTCTAATAGGCGCGGGATACGTCTACGCGCTCTCGGTTGACTCCCGTACCCTGATGAACGTCTTCTTCGCGCTCCTGATGGCGTTAACAGGTCTCGCGCTCTACGTCGTCCCGCGTCTGGAGGGTAGGAGGTGACTTCCGAACTGCTCACCGCTTACGACGGTCTGCTGGTGCGCGTCGGTCTGTATCTAATAGTTTTCTGGCCCACAGTCGGTTACTACGTTTACGACGATTCGAAGAAACGCGGACTACGGAATCCACGCCTGCTTGGTGTCTTCTACGGCTTCTTCGGGATACTCGGTCTCGCATTCTATATGGCGCGCAAGAGACATGCCGATGACGACGACCGCAACCGTTAACGACTTTGCTCGTCTTTCTCGTGTATGCGCGTCCTTGAACGCACCGCCGTCGTCGAAGACACCGACGCATTTCTCGACTCTCTCGCCGAGGTACGCGACGAACACGGCGTCGCTGTGCAGGCTTTGGACGCCCGTTACGTCGTGTCGTCGCTCCACGTCAAAGAGGCGGTGGGGAAGGCGAAGAGGTCGTTCGAACGCGACGAGAACGTCGCCGATACCCTCTCTATGGAGATTCTGCTTTACTCCTCGGGGACACGTCAGATAGACGTTGCGACACGTATGGGTCTGCGTCCCGGGGAACACGACGCGGTCTTCGTGGTCGTCGGTGATTCTGAGACGGCGGAGGAAGACGCGGCGAAGGAAATACGCGCCATGACCCACGAACCCGAAGAGTTCGTCTACGGCGACGAAGAACATCTTCTCGACTTCTTCGGTCTGACCGACGAAGAACTCGGTGCTGTCGGAGACGACCGTCTGGAGTACCTCATCTTAGAACGCGTCGCTCTTCTCGACGTCAACAAGTAGACTTTAGACGCCTCCATGACAGATAAACGCGGTATGTTGCGCGACCTGAGAAGACTCGTCGAGGCGATCCAGCCGAGTTCTGCCTCTGTTCAGGCTGAGGGTGAACTTCCTTCCTTCTTCGAACTCGATGCGGATGCCGACGGCATCAACGCGCCTTTCCCGGATTTCGAAACCGAAGGGCGTGTCCGTGAGACTCCGTCTCGGTTCGAGTCCTCTGGATTCCTGCGTGTCGGCAGAGAATCCATGGAAGAGACACACAAGATATCCGTCTCCGAGGACGATGCCGACGAAGACACAAGAAACCGATACGTTGTCGAAGGTAGCCATGTCGTACCGGCGGAGACGGCGGTTGCGGCTCTTTTTTCCTCAGCCAACGGTGTACGTGAACTCGTCGGGACTTTGCTCGGATGGGTTTCAGAACGTCTCCGCTCTTCTCTCAATATTGAGGTTGAAGAACACAGCGCGGAAAGGGAAGCACGCGACGGAGAAACGGTCGTAGTTTCTGAGTACTTGGTTCGCCTGCGCGGTCTTGACGACCACCCGGAAAACAGGCATACACGTTTCGAAAAGGCAGAAGTCAGGATATCGCGCGGTGACGAACTCTCCTGCCTCTGGGACTTCGACGTACGTAACCACGGAAGGTTTTTCGCGCGACTTCTCGGCGATATAGACTACGATGAAGCCGACACGCTTCTGAAGGCGCGGCGCGCTTCGGACTTCTCCGAACTCATCGACTGGCAGGCGTCTCTTTCGAACCGCAACGCGGAGGCGGATGTCAGCTACGAAGCAGATAACGGTTCGCCCTATGCCGAAGAACTTGCTGAAAACGGCTTCGACACGCCTGCGCGCGCCCGTCTTGACTTCGAACTCGATACAAACGGAGAGACGAACTCCGTATCCTTTGATACTGAGACTAGCGACGATACGACAACCGGCATGGGCGAAAGGCTCGAAGTCTGGTCGCGGTTTTTGCCTCTCCCCATCGTCTATGTCTTCCTTCGCCTCTTCTGAGCTACATGCCTTCGACGGCTTTGAGCGCGACACGCACCTCGCGCTTGACACCTTCCTTTGCGTCCTCGGGGAGTTCGTCCTCCTCTGTCTCGCCTTTCTGCTCACCGGCGACCAGATTCCCGTCCACGGCGAGTATCGCACCTGCTTCGAGTTCTCTGCGGCGTGCGAGGGTGAAGATTACCGCCGCTTCCATCTCGACGGCGAGCATCCGTGCGTCGCTCCAGTCATGCGCGATTTCGTCCTCCGCGTAAAAGGCGTCGTCGGTCACGATAGGTCCGACATGGACGTGTTCTCCTTCGTCCTCTGCGGTACCGATGAGTGCGTCAACCACACCGCGTGAAGCGACAGCAGGGTACTCGACGCCTTCGTATCTCTTCGTCGTGCCGTCGAACTTAGCCGCCGCTGTCGCCACCACCACGTCACCCGTGCGCACGTCGGGCTGTAGACCGCCTGCCGTCCCGACGCGCACGAGACGTTCCGCGCCTACCTTCGCAAGTTCTTCGACGGCGACTGCGGCACTAGGACATCCGACGCCTGTCGAACAGACCGTAAGAGGCGTTCCGTCGTACGTTCCGTTGACGAGTCTGTACTCGCGGTTGTCGGTCAGCCGTTCTATATCTTCGAGATGTTCAGCGATGAGATCGACACGGTCGGGGTCACCCGGCAGGAGTACCGTACCGTTCACCGCACCCTCTTCGACGAGTATGTGGGGCTGCTTCATGGTACGAGTTCGTTGCGGTGGCAAAAACAACTACCGAAATGTTAAAGTTACTTTACACTTGAAATCAGGATAGATATGCAAAAAACAGTATACGCAGTACTGCTTGTCGCTTTGGTGACGGTAGCGATGGTACCCGCGGCGACTGCGCAGTCTCCAGGGGATAGATTCGGTGACGGTGGCGGCGTAGGCGGTAGTGGATCGATGGGAGCACAGGCTACCGCGGCTGACGCGGTCTACGTCAGAGACAACGGTGATGCCGTTCTTGTGTATGAGTCTTCCGGTAGCGGAGACTCCAACGCGTCGGTCAGCTACGGAGCGGAAATGTCTTCCGGACTTATGCATTTCATCACTGACGGAACAGCCGATGACACGGAACTCACAGGAGATATGTCTTTCGTAGCCGAGCCTACGTCGTTGAGCGCGAACGGTACCTTCCAGACTGGCGAGATAGAAGGCATAGAGGATATGAACCTCGTCGTATCGAGTACTACTGACCAGACAAACTCAGAGACCACTGCCGAACTCGACGCCACGGTCTCTTCACAGGCCGCTGCTTTCGTCGAGACGGCATCGACGGACGGTAATATAGTTGTGGGTTCTAACAGTCTCACGTCGTCGGGAAGCGCGAGCTTCGAGGCGGCACTTGGCGGCTCTTCGGTGCGTGAGGTTAGGACGTTCAACTTCAGCGGAACCGACGACGGATACCTCTTAGATGCGAGAGAACGCCGTATCGTACGCGGCTCAACTGCGATGCGTGGCGGTTCGGTCGGTGGCACGCCCTCACAGTTCGAGAGCACAGCTCCCGAAGATCAGTGGGGCACACGTGAACGTGCTGTCGAGACGTTACGCGAGAACTACGCGAGTTTCGCCGAAAACACGAGTGGAACCGCAGAACTGACGCTAGAGTCGTACTCGTTCGAAGAGGTAGAGGTCGGGAGCGGCTTAGGAACCACGTCGAACGAAACCCTCCTTGACGTGGAGTATACAGTCGAGTACACAGGCATTACAGACGGCCTTGCGGACAGCATAATTGAGATGTATCCCAGCGTGTCTCAGGAAACAGCCGAAGGGATGGCTCAGGGCATACGTAACGCCGAGGTCAACAGTCTCAGCTTCGCAACCGTCTCCGACGGCGGAGCTACGAACGTCAACTGGACGGTCGATGTCGAGAACTACAACGACGCGACGCTCGCATACCTCCGTCTTTCGTCCGAGATGGCACAGGGTGGAGGTATGGGCACCGGATCTATGGGGCCCGGAATGGGAGCAGGCACAGGGTCGTCCTTCTACTCCGAGGAGTTCTTCGAGGACATGATACAGAGGTCGGAGCAACAGATGGAGGCTGCGGAAACCTCTGACTTCGTCTCGCGCTGGGACTGGTCCGGTAGCCTCGAATCAGGTTCGGGTACAGGCTCGGGTGGCATGTCAGGCGGAACGGCTACAGCTACAGCCGAACTTTCCCACACCACGGAGAACTGGGAGAGCTACGTAAACGAACTCGAAAGCCGCGACCTGCCGACACCCGTCGATACGACGTTCGACCTGCAGGTTTCGTCGGCTGACGGCGGCTTAGAAGGCGACATGAACTGGGAAGCAAGCGGAGAGTCTCTGTATCAGAGATACTCGGAGATGACGAGTGCATACGAGAGCATGCTTGAAGGCTCCGAAGAGGTCGACGCCGACATAGTCAGCAATCTTGCCAACTCGGGCTTCACGGTAGCCAAGATGGACGCTTCACTCGATGACCAAGGTGGATGGAGCCTCGAAGCAGGTGCGGCGTTCGACAACGGAACGGCTCTCGCTTCGGCTATCGAAGCCGCCGAGGACATCAGGATTACAGAGGTTGTAGGGGAGCAGGAAGACGGCGGTGTCAATACCTACGTCAAGACGGAGGGCTTCGTAGAGGAGACTACCGAGGAAGCTGTCCGCTCGCGTGATCAGGTCGGTGACCAAACCAACGTAAACCTGCCGGGTAACTGGGACCGCGACTTCCCCGAGATGGACAGACAATCCGCTGCTGACTACCTCGGTGTCGAAGTAGAAGGCGGAGACGAGGGAGGTTCGCCCCTGCCCGGCTTCGGATTCGCCGTCGCACTTGTCGCGCTTACAGTTGCGGCGGTAGTCGTCGGACGCAGACGCGACTAACGAACGTAATGGATATCGCCTCGCGTGTTGACCACACGCTGTTAGACAAGGACGCGCCCGCTTCGGCGTACGACGAACTCGTAGACGAGGCAGGGCGGTACGGCACGAACGTCTGCTTACCGCCGTCGCGTCTTGACCGTGTTCCAGCCGACTTCGACGGCGAGATTGTCGCAGTCGTCGGCTTCCCGCATGGTACGACGGTACCTGAAGCGAAGGTACACGAAGCGAGTCTCGCTGTCGAAGCAGGTGCGACAGAGGTCGATATGACGTGTAACGTCTCTCTTCTCAAATCAGGCGAGTACGACGAGTATACCCGCGATGTGCGCGTTGTCGCCGAAGCTGTGCCGGACGTACCCGTCAAGGCGATAATTGAGACAGGTCTTCTCTCCGACGAGGATAAACGCCGTTCTGCACGTCTCTGTGTCGAAGCAGGCGCAGACTATGTAAAGACGTGCACAGGCTATGCGCCCGGAGAAGCGACCGTCGAAGACGTGCGCCTTCTGAAGGAAACAGTCGGCGACGAGGCGCGCGTCAAGGCGAGCAGTGGTGTGCGCGACACAAAGGAAGCACTGAGACTTCTCGACGCTGGTGCTTCGCGCATAGGTGCAAGTGCTGGCGACGAAATCGTCCGTGGTGCGCGCGACCTCTGAATCTCTCTTCACCGAAAGAGTAGTGTGCCACGTCTACCAACGAACCGTATGTTCGGAACGGCGGGTGTGCGCGGAAGTATCGACGAAGTCTCTCCTTCGCTTGTCCTACGTCTCGGACGCGGGGCCGGAAGCATGGCTGACGAAGTCGTCGTAGGACGCGACGGAAGACACACAGGCGGCGCGCTCGTCTCGGCTTTCGTAGCAGGTGCAGAAAGCGTCGGTTGCGACGTGACTTTCTTAGGTGTCGTGCCGACACATGTTGTTGCTTGGAAGGCACGTGAAGAGTGCGCGTACGGCGCGGCGATAACTGCGTCCCATAACCCGCCCGAAGACAACGGGGTCAAGCTGTTCCGTGACGACGGCTGCGAGTTCGGCGCGGAAGACGAGAAAGAGGTCGCCGCGCTCGTCGAGAACACGACAACGGCTGACTGGGACGGCTGGACGGAGACGGACGAAGACGATGCTGTCAAAGAATATCTCGATGCCGTCTCGGAGTATGTCGGCGAACACAGCCTCGACCTGCGTGTGGCAGTTGACTGCGCAAACGGTGTCGGCGCGCCCACGACGGTACCCGCGCTCGAAAAAGTCGGATGCGATGTCGTACCCGTTAACGCACAGACAGACCCGATGTTCCCTGGACGCGGTTCAAAGCCGACTCCTGAGTCGCTCGTCGAGTTCGTCGAGTTCGTACGAAAAGGAGGATTCGACCTCGGATTCGCACACGACGGGGACGCAGACAGACTTGTCGTGGTTGACGAAGGAGGCGTAGTTTCCGAGGACGCTGTTCTCGCTGTCCTTGCCGCGCGACACGCACCCGGTACCGTCTTGACGACACCGAATGTCTCGCCGCGTGTAGACGACTCCGTGCGCGAGGCAGGCGGTGATATAGAGCGTGTCGCCCTCGGAACAATCTCGGAAGAAGCCCGCGGACGCAACGTCGCATTCGCCGCCGAACCTTGGAAACACGTCTTCCCGGAGTTCGGCGGGTGGGTTGACGGAACCGTCTCCGCCGTTGAGGTAGCGCGCGTCTACGCAGAAGACAAGACCGTATTTGACGGTATGCGTGACGTAGATGTGACGAAAAAGTCGGTTGCCTGCGACGACGATAAGAAGACGGTGGTCATGGCGACAGTCGAGGAACGATTACGCGACAGATACGACAACAGGGAAGTAACGTTCGACACAGCCGACGGTATCCGTGTCGATATCGGCGACGGAAACTGGTTCTTGGTGCGTGCGAGCGGTACG
>Ga0207714_1001765_pt1 | contig 13764 bp, 11 predicted proteins | sample PonA232FremontCA_2_FD_187270 | JGI IMG/M metagenome (GOLD analysis project Ga0207714, IMG submission 187270) | Marine sediment microbial community from Fremont, CA, USA - Pond A23 Sediment 2 (SPAdes) | ecosystem: Environmental > Aquatic > Marine > Unclassified | place: USA: Fremont, California... | reverse complement strand
CCCTCGCCGAGCGGCCGGCGAGTGACGCCACCGCCGCCGCGACGGTGTGCCCGAGCTGTGGCTCGCCGCGGTATCGTTCTCGCCTTGCGGAGGTCGGAGGTGAGGACGCATGAGCGCCGAGGTCACCGCCGAGCAACTCCGCGAGGCTCTCACGGACGTCGACCTTCCCGCCAGCCGCGGCCGGATAGAGGAGGCCCTCGCCGAGAAGGACCTCGTCGAGGACGCCGTCGAGACGGTCACCGCCGCGATTGACGGGGACCGGCTCGTCGCGGACGGCGAAGGGACCTGGGGGACGCTATACACGGTCGGCGACACCGATACGACCGACCCAACCCCCACCCCTGACGGCGAGGAAACCACCAAACAGGGCGGCGAGGTCACCCGTGAGGAGGCCGTCGACGCCCTGCGCGACGTGATTCGGTTTTATCACGACCGCGTCGACGACACGATCGCCGATCACACCGAGGCCGGCGACCACCCCGAGCGGCCGACCACCGCCCGCGAGTATTTCACCGATCGCCGTGGGTGGGACGACGCCACGGTCGAGGACCTCCGCCTCGGGTGGGCGCCAGCCGACCACGTCGACGAGCTCGTCGCATACCTGCATGACCGCGGACACACCCGCGAGGCCATGCTCGCCACCGGCGCGATCGGCGAAAGCGACGACGGCGGCCTTTACACCACCTTCTCGGGCCGGTACGTTCTCCCCTATTACGACGCGGACGGCCGGCCAGCCTACGCGATCGCCCGAGCGACCGGCGCCCTGGGCGGTGGTGGGGCCGGATACGACGGTCACCCGCGCGACTACCAGGCGGGGAAGTACGCAAAACTCCGTCACACCGACGAGCGGGTGCCCTTTGAGGAGCCCATTTACGGCCTTGATACCCTCACCGAGGACGACGAGGTCGTGATCGCCGAGGGTATCGCCGACGCGATCACCGCCCGCGAGGCCGGGTATGCGGTCCTCTCACCCGTTGCCCGCGAGTTCAAGAAAAAGCACTTTGACCCGCTCGCCGAGGCGCTTGAGGCCCACGACGTCGACCGCGTGACGGTCGTCGCCGACGCCGACTTGTATGGGTCCGACGACGAGCAGGACCACGCCCCGGAGTCAATCGGCGAGGCCGTCGACCGGCGCCTTGTCGACGTGCCAGCCGGCCTTAGCGGCGCCCTTCGGACCGCGGACGGCCTCGGTGACCGCGCCGAGGGCCTTGAGGTCCGCGTGACGGCGCCGCCGGTGATCGCCGACGTCGCGAACGACCTCGACGAGTGGGTGACCGAGTGGGACGGCGGCCTCGGCGTGTTGCTCGCCACCGCCCGCCCGCCGGAGGCGTTCGACGCCTTCGACACCGTGACCGAGGAGGACGACGACGTCGCCGACGCTTTCGAGGACTTCGACGCCGAGGAGTACGAACCCGCCGCCACCGAGGCCGGCGAAACTACCGAGGATATTCGCGACCTATTCGCCGCGATTGACCGCCTCGACGCCCAGCGTGTCGCCGACCGGACAATCGCCCGCGGGTGGAAGGATTCACGCGGGGACCGGCGGACCATGATACCGACCTGGGCGCCAGCCGGATACGACGGGACCGCGGTCTATTGTGATCGCGAGAAGTTTGTCGACACCGGCGACCGCGGCGGATACGGTGGTCCGGTCGCTATGGCGGCGATCGACGCCGGCCTTGTGTCGGACCGCCATTGCCCGGACGCCGTCGAGGGCGAAACGTGGTTCAAGGCCGTCGACCACCTCCGGGACCTTGGCTTCGATATTCCTCGACTTGACCGGGGTAACGCCGACGACGAGGACGACGAGGAGGGATACCGGCGTGATCCGCGCGAGGTCGAGGCGACCGTCGACGCCCGACGCGCCTGGGAGGCCGCCGGCCGGGTGACCGCCGAGGACCTCGACGCCGACCTCCCCGAGCTTGAGGCGGCCGACGACGTCGTGCATGCGGTCGCCCTCGCCGAGGACATGATCGCCGACGTCGAGGAGCCCCTCGACGGCGATACGTACCCACAGGCGTACCGCGTCGCCCGCGAGAAGTACGGCGCGCCACTCCCCGAATACTATACCGAGCGGGACGCTATCGCCGAGTTCGACGCCGTCCTTGACGTGATCCGGGAAACGACCTTCTTCGACCTTGACCGCTCGGCCCTGGCGTCGACGGTCACCGCCCAGGACGACGACGTCGGCGGCGAGGCCGCTCGGGCGCTAAATCCCGCCTGGCGGGAATCCGAAAGCGGCGAGTCGGTCCTTGTGTTCCCCAGCGGGACGGTGTGGGACGCCGACACCGAGCGCGTCCTTGACGTCGCCCGGTTTGCTGCCCTCGACGCCGGGGTGATTGATACGCCGGCGGACGACCTCGACGGTGAGCGGTTCCTTGAAGCGTATCGTGTCCTCCGCGAGGACCTCGACGCCCCGCTCCCGCGGTGGGACCCGGCGAGTGATAGCGGGCGCGACCTCACGCCGCAAATCCCCCCAGCGGAGGAGCTCGTCGCCGAGCGCGACCTCGACGGCGTGCATGGCGACCGCCTCGACGCGGCCCGCGAGGAGGTCGAAACCCTCGTCGGCGGGGCCGTTGACGGCGCCGAGGAGGCGACGGTCGTCGAAACCCTCCCCGCGACCGGGAAAACCACCGGGACGGTCAAAACGGCCCGCGATCAGCCGCTTACGTACCTCGCGCCGCGGAAAGAGCTACAAGCCCAGGCGGTCGAGAAGGCCGACACCTGGGACGTCGACGAGTACGTCCTCCCGGTTCTCGCCGAGGAGCGGCCGCGTGAGGAGGTCTTACAGGCCGCGATCGCCCACGTCCGCGAGGCCGGGAAAAGTAAACTTCGCGACCGCTGGGAGGTCCTTGACGCCGCCGTGTCCGCCGACCGCGAGGAGGACGACGCGCCGATCACGCCGTCCGATATTTTCGAGGAGGACGACGAGGACGACGAGGAGGTCGACCTTGACCGCGCGACGTGTCCGACCGCCAACGGCGAGCACGGCCCAGCCTGGGCGCTCGCCGTGCATGTCGCCCGAGCACTCGGGTACAAACCCGTCGAGATTCACAACCAGGCGGAGGGGCTCTTTGGCGCGCCGCTCCCCTGTGAGGACGGCGAGGACGCCACCTGTGCTTATTCCGACGCCTGGGACGAGGTCGCCGACCGCGAGGACCCGCCGGACCTGTTGATCGGCTCGTACGGACATGCGTACGTTGACTCGGTCCGAACGGTCTACGGGTACGATCACGCCACCGGCGAAACGACCCACGACCCCCGGTCGGTCGTCCTTGACGAGTTCCCCGGCGAGGCGTTCGCCCGCGAGTTCGGCGAGGAGGCGCTTGACGGCGCCACCTGGCTGGCCCGCGCCCTTCGCGAGGACGTCGCCGACCGCCGCGACATGATCCGGGCGGACCTCGACGGTGACGAGTGGGTCACCCGGTGGCTTGACGGCGAGGGCGACGCCGTGGTCGCGGGGATTGTCGACGGCCTTGAGGCCGCCGCGGCGACCCTTGACGCCCGCGACACGGCCCGCGAGATCCGCGAGGAGTACGACGACGACCTTCTTGAGGACCTCGGCCTTCGGGGTGTCCTCGGCCGGGTTGTCGACGGTGACACGCCGCTTGAGGCCCTTCGCGAGGCGACCGACGTCGACCCCGAGCGGCCGGGGTCCGGTGTCGCCCGCTGGGCCGCCGAGGAGGTCCTCACACCGCTGGCGGACGCCCAGGGCCGGACCCTCCCGGATACCGACGCCGTCGACGCGGCGCCGTTCGGTGGCGACCTCGCCCAGCTCGTCACGGCCGCCCTTGAGGCCGCCGACGCTGGCGACCCGGACGACCTCGGGCTCGTCGAGGCGGCTCTTGAGGCCCTGAAAGGTGGGGTCGAAGGGTGTCGAACCCTGGCCGCGTGGGCCGACGACGGGTATGCCCACCCCGACGCCGTGCATTTCCTCACCGCGGTCGTCACGCCGACCGGCGAGGACGGCGCCGGCGAGCGGATACACACCGACGCCTGGGCGTTCGACCCCGAAGCGACCGAGGGGACGGTTCTCGACCGCGTCGCGACGACCGACCGGGCGACGACCCTCCTCGACCGTAACGACCACGGCGCCGTGATCCACGCCCCGCCGGCGTGGGAGGACCGCGGCGGTCACGACGTCCCCGTCGTTGGTCTCGACGCGACGGCCCGCGCCGAGCTGTGGGAAACGGCGCTCGGCCGTGAGGTCCGCCTCGCCGACATCTTCGACACCGACGAGGAGCGCGCCGAGTTCCTTGAGGCGGCCCTTGACCTCCGTGTGATCCGCGCCAGCGACGACATGCGGTTCTACGAAGGGTCACCGACCGAGAAGGACCTCGACGGCGACGTCGCCCTTCTTGAGACGCTCGCCGACGAGTACGCAGGCGTTGAGGCACCTCGCCAGCGGGGTGAGGAGGCCGTCGCCGTTGGAACCCCGGCGTGTATCACCACCCACGGCGTTCGGGCCGTCCTTGAGGACGACCCGCGCCTTGACGACGTGGTCGACGCCTGGGAAAACTACGGGAACGTGAAAGGGTCGAACGAGCTGGGCGACCACCGCCTCGCGGCGATCTTGGGGACCCAGCACTACGGCGACGACGCCGTCGAACGGTTCGCCGCCCTCGCCGGCGAGGAGGCCGACACCTCCCGCGGCGGCGGCCGTGGGTCCGCCCTCGACTACGGCGGGGCCGTCGCAAACGCATACCTCGACCACATGACCGAGGACCAAACCATGCAGGCGATTCTCCGGTTTGCCCGCGGTGACTCCGGCGCGACGGTCGTCGCCCGGACCGCCGCCCTTCGCGAGGACCTCCCCGTTGTGGGTGAGGGCCAGGTCGTCGAGACGTGGTCCGACACCGCGACGGCGATCGCGAGGGCGTGGCGACGGCTCGGTGAGCGGTTTACCGTCGCCGACGTCGCCGACGAGGTCGACGTTACGAAACGCCAGGTCCGGCGTGTCCTCGACGAGCTGGACGCGGCCGGGTACGTGTCGAAGGTCGACACCGGCCCAGGCGTCGCGAACGAATACGACCCGGTCGGCCAGCCGAACGCCGGCGAGGTCGACCTCGGGGACCGGCCGGAGGCCGGTGACCCCGGACGGACGGCGACTAAACAATACTATACGAACAATGTCCGGGTGTTCGGTGGGAAAGCGGGTGATCGCCCCACTCGTGACACGGCGACCCCGATAACTCGCGGCGCCCCACCGGCGCCGGACGCCCTCGCGGACGGCGCACCACCGGGTTAACACCCGCCGACCCGGCGGTGATCGCGCCGGCCGGCCAGCGACGGGTATCGCTCCCTTCCGACACGACGGTCTAACTATTTTGGTTATGGTACTATGTGATATAGGGTAATCAAATTGAGTACCCGGATTTACCCCCTGACGTCAGCCCCGTGTGAGCGATTGGTTTAGTAATTTCTCGCCGCCAGGTCCCCGGTGATATTCGCCGCGTCCCTGGGGGGCCATGAGGCCGAACGTACAGGGCGGGGTGTGTGTGTGTGGTGTGTGTGTGCCTCCGCTATACGCGGTCGAAGTGATCGTACACTTTCTCGGTCGTCCGAATGGTCGCGTGGCGAAGGCGGTTCCGTACATCGTAGAGCGTGTATCCGTCCTCGTCGTGTAGCATCCGGTAGCCGACGCTATGCCGAAGGACGTGAGGAGTGACGTCGCTGGGATCACCGCGGCGCCCGGTGAGGGTGTGGGGTCGGACGTCGGCCGCCTCGGCCAGCGCGCGAATCATATGTCGGACGGCCTCGGTCGTCATGCGGTCCCGCTGGCGGCTCGGGAATAGCGCCGGTGACTCTTTCCAGCGGTGTCGAAGGTACGACCGGAGGCGGCTCGGGGTGTCGTATGTCGCCTCGTCGACGCCGAGACGTATCTCGGTGTACCTCGGTGAGCGGTTTGTCGGGTAGTCTTTCTGTATGTCCGCTGGGAGGGCCAGGTACGGCTCGTCACCGTCGAGGTATAGGTGCCCGACGTCGAGGGCGACGAGCTCGCCGACGCGGAGGCCGGTATCGTACATGAGGGCGACAATTGTCTCATTACGGTCGCGGAGGTACGCTGGGGTTTCCTCCCGCTGGGCGGCCCGGCGAAGGTCGCGGACTTGCCCAGGTTTGAGCCATGCGTTTGCCTGTTGGGTTTGGGAATCCGTCATTTGCCGTTGGTTTCCCATGTTCTTACTTAAAGAGCCTCGCCTATAATGGTGGTGGGTGTGGGTTTCTGTATATAGACTCCAAAGGTCAAAAACACTAAGACCCTGGCCCACACAGACATGGGTGTGATCGCCGTCGTGATCGCGTCGAGAAGGTCGACGCCCGGCCAAGAACCGGACGTCGGCGGTCACAACCCGCCTGAGCCATGACCGCAGACACGGATACGGGCCGACGCCCGCATGAAAGTACCGACTATCCGACCGCCCTCGCCGCCCGCGCCGACGTGTCCGCCGCGTCGGTCGCCGCGCGAGTGACCTCCTCGCCGAACGACGCCGCCTTACGAACCGAGTACCGCCTGGCGCCTGGTTTTGTCGACGGGATCCTCGCGCAGCTCCCCGCCGACCTCCCGCCGCACGCCGCGGCCGACCGCGTCCGCGATACGTTGCATACCGTCGCGTACACCGTCGAGGGCCGCCCGCTCATTGACTACGTCGCCGACGAGGTGGATAATGAGTAATCAAGAGTACCTCCGCATGGCGGCCCAGGCGATCGCCCGCGTTGACCGTGCCCGCCTCGACGCCGAGGGCGAGGCACACCTCGACGCGGCGCTTGAGGAGCTTGAGAAGGTCGCCCAGGCGACGCGGCGCTCGGGGGTTGTAGTTGCCCAAGAGGACGACGGCGCCGAGATAATCGCCGATGGCGGTCAACAGGCGCCGATCACCCGCCCCGAGGGCGAGGCGCTTGAGGCGACGGCGAGCGTTGACTTGACCGGCGCCGTCGTTGGCACCCGCCCGGATTGGCCGGATGACGAGGACGTCGAGGTCCGCGTCTTTGAGGTCCCAGCCCGTGACCCCCAGCCGGCGCTCGGGGTTTCGGCCGCGGATAGTGGGGTTGACCTCGACGTGACCGTCGAGTTCCACGACCTCGACGCGGCGATCGCGGCGCTCGCCGAGCTCCGGGACGGCGAAGAATAGCCTCGCGTGTTGTGCCGTTCGTATTGTCGCCGGTGATTGATTATCACCGGAAAACCGCCCGCCGTCCGGTGGTTGTATGTCTCAAAATGATAACCGAGAGGAGAGAACCGCTTAACCACCGAATATCGGCCGCATACGGCCTTTACCTTGTTTTTTTCACCGTATGATACAATGTTTACCTATGGCGTCGAACAACAACGACGACCGATTACAACCCCGCGACGTGAGCGGGACGAGAGAGGAACAGACACGCGCCCAGGACCCGATTCGCCGGGCGGCGAAACAGCGTAAGACGGCGCGCAAACAGGCGGCCGAGGACCTACCCGAGGTCGAGGACCCGAGTAATGTCCCTCTCCGCCAGAAAGGCCGTGGGTACCGTATCGAGAAGGACTTTCTCGGCGAAATCAAGCAAAAGCGCGTCGAGAAGGCGAAAGAGGGGGTTCGCCAGTCCGTCGCCGAGGACCTCCCGGAGGTCGACAACCCCGAGAAGGTGCCGGTTGTCCGCGAGGACGACCGTGTTGTCCCGAAACCGTCGTTTTTGGACAATATCGAACAAGAGCGGAAGGCCGAAGCGAAAGCGGACCTCCGCAAAGACGTCGCCGAGGAGCTGCCGACCGTTTCGGACCCGTCGAAGGTGCCGGTGTCCCAAACAGACGGCGGCGAGTTTCGCGTGCCGGACCAATTTCTCGACGCCCAGCAACGCGAGGCGGCGGCCTCGTCCCTAAGCGAAGCCCTCGGCGTCGAGGTCACGGCCGAAGAAGTGCAAGAGAAAGACGGCGGGTTCACGGTACCGGAGTCGATTCAGCGCGAGGCCGCGGCCGACCGCGCCAGCGATAAACTCGGGATTAGCGTTGGCCCCGAGGAAATCACGCGTCGCGACGGGGAATATGGCCTTGAGAAGGACGCGGCCGAGCGATACGCCGCGACCCAGCTCGACAAAGAATGGCAAGAGGAGGATATTAGCGAAAGCGACGTCCTCGCGACCTCCGCCGGGCCGGGGAATTGGGAGTTTGAGCTCAGAGAAGGTACAAAGCGCGACCTTGCGGGTGAGCGAATCGCGTCAAGCATTGACGAGTTGGATACCCTCAGCGGCGCGAACGTCGTCGAAACCAGCTCGGGGACGTACCAGCCGGATAAAGAGGTCCGTAAGCGGGTGTTGGCCGAGCGGTACAACGACGCCTTGCGGGAAAATGACGCCCTCCCCTGGGTCCGCGTTGAGCCCTCAGACATCACGGACGACTACGGCAAAGAGTCTGAGCTCTCGTTGACGCGCGACACCCGTGAGGAAATCGCGGCCCGCCAGTATGAACAGGAGTATCCGGGGATCACCTTCGACGAGGCTGATATTGTCGCGCTGAATCAAGCCGGTACGGACCTGCGCCTGTCGACGAACAAGCGGCGGGAGGTGATCGCCGAGACGGCGGACGACAAGTATGAGAGTGTTGATATTGAGGGCCATGACCTCTTACTAAACGACGAGACGAATCGGTTTCAGTTCCGGAAGGGGTTACAGAAGCAACTCGCCGCGGACCGGCTCGCGGAAGAAACCGGCGTCGACGTCGGGGCGGAGGACGTCCGCGCCACCGACGACGGGTTCACGATCGACGAGCAGTTACAGCGCGAGATCGCCGCGGAGGAGCTTGACACGGAAGTCCCCGGCGTCGACGTCGGAACAGAGGACGTCGAGAAGGTCGCGGACGGCAAGTATGCGATTGACGAGCAGAATCTCGGCGCGGACGCCGGCCAGCCGATCGACGAACAGGCCGCCAACAGCGATCGGTCGCCGGCCGACGCACGGCGGGCATTCCGCCTGGCTGACGCTGGCGGCTCAGTTGCGTTGCCGGACGACACGGCGGACACCGAGCGCACGGTGTCGTCTGGGTTCGGCGTCGTCGCTGGTGGGGTTTCGACCGACCGGGGGGTGACGCTTGACGACCCCGACGCGGAGAGCGACATTAACGCCCCGTTCGTGTCGGGGCTCAGGAACCCGGTTCAAAACGCCGCTGAGACGGTTGACAATACGGTACTTGAGCCTTTGAGTTCGGCCTTCTTGTCCGGAGAGGCGGACAGCGGCTTTGGCGTGACGAACGCCGACATTGACCGCGAGGAGACCACCCCGAACCCGGTCGATAAGGCCGCGGCCGGCGCCACCGAGGCCCTGAACCCGTTCGAGATGGCTGACGATGCCCTTAGCCTCGCCGGCGGCGCGGAGTTTCTGGGCCGCTCGGCCGCGTCCGGCGAAACGACAGACGCGCTAGAGACAATCGGCGAGACGGCGGGTGTGGAGGCCCAGCGAACGGTCGAAACCGCTCAAAAGCGCCCGGCCCGAACGGCCGGCGCGCTCGGGGCTGGGCTCTTGGCCGGTGGCGCCGCAAGTGCGACGGTCCGCGGCGTGTCCCGCTCGTCGAGTTCCGGGGACGCCGCCGTCGACGTCGCCGTCGACGACACGCCAGGATCCCGTCCGAACCCGTTCGGGGATATTGATTACTCTCAGCCGATTGACGAGCAAACCGGCCAGCTCTTTGCCCGCCCGGGTGACTCACCGGCCTCGTCCTCACCGTCCTCACGGATACAGCGGTACCGTGAGGAGGTGACGAGTCAACTCCGGGAGTTCGTGTCGGACGAGCGGGGTCAAGTGCAGGTCGGCCGCCAGCGCCAGCGGGACCCCGACACGGGGGACCAGCCGTACGAACCGCTCGACGGTCGCGTTATCGAGGACGACGACCTGGGAACGCCGGACCCGGTCGGCGAGGAGCTCGGACGGCGGCGAATCGCGGAACGCCAGCAACTCCGCGACGAAGGGCAAGACGTCGGCCAGCCGGCGTTTCGCCGCCAGGATCGGCGCGACACGTCGCAAGATCGCCGGCGGAGGGCCCAACAGCGGCGGGTGACCGACGCGGACGGGCGGGACACCCCGGACCTCCTGGGTCCGTCCCTGGGGCTCGGCTTAGGCTCGGCGGCCGATACGGCGACGCGCCAGCCGATCGACGAGCAAGTCCTCTCAGGTACCGACGCCGACACCGCCACCCGCCCGCAAACGGCGGCCGACACGGCGACGGCGACGGTCCCGGACCTCGCCTCACCGCTGAGGGGCAACAACACGCCGACGAAAACCCCGGACGAGCGGGACCGTGATACTCCATCCCGTGAGGTCCCAAAGACGCCGGAGGTGGGCGTCCCAAAGACACCGGACCGAACCCGCCCCCGGACGCCGGACCTACCGGACCGTGGGACGCCAGAGGGCGACCTAGACCGGGAGTTTGCCTTCGACGCGGCGGTCGAGGAGGAAATAACCACGTTCGTTAACCCGCTCACGGGCGAGCGGACCGACAGCGACCGCGGCGATCGCCCGGAGGACGACCTCTTGCCATATTAACGATGACACGGAAAGCACGGGCGACGCTGGCGGTGGCGGTGGTTCTGCTGGTCCCGGTAACGGCGTTGCTGGCGACGGCGCCGATCGCCGCCGCGACCAACCAACCCGCGACCAACCAACCGATTAACGCCAGCCTTGACGCCAGCGGACCGGCCCGGACCGTCGACCCCCTCACCGACGACGCGGCGATCACCGTCGACACCAACCGAAGCACGCCGTATAATCTGACCGTGTCGGCGGACGGATTGACGGCCGAGCAACTCCGCGGGCTCTTTGACACCGCCGCCGTCGCCGAGTTCCATACCGACGCGGGCGACCCCGTCCCCCGCGAGTATTACGGGTTCGACGGCGACGCGACGGTCGAGGAGGTCCTCGCCGAGGGATATTTGTCTCTCTCTCTTGACCGCGAGACGGTGACCGAGTGGTCGACGGTTCGGGTTCCGATCAACACTAGCGCCGTCGAGGGACTCAAGCGCCCGGCGACGTATCACCTTGAGGTCCTCCGCGAGGACGCCGCGACGGTCGCCCAGGCGAATATGACCCTCGACACCCGGGACCTCCCTACAACAGCCCTCCGGTACCGCTTTACCGTCCCGCGAACCGGCGGGGTCTATACGGTCGGTGTCCCCGGCGACCAACGCGGCGACCTGGCCGATATGCTCCCACCGAATGAAAGCGGGTATGTTGTGTACGGGTTCCGTAACGGTTCGTTCGATCATATCACCGACTTCGAGAATACGACCCTCGACGCCCTCGACGCCGTCGCGATCAACACCCAAGCCACCGCCAGCGACGACCCGATCCCGGTGAAGGTGAGGCTTGAGAACCGCCGCGTGCCAGCGACGCGAGAGCTGGCCGCTGGGTGGAATTTCGTGGCCGCGCCACACTACGGCCAAGCCTCGCGGGCCTTCGGCGTTGACGGGGTCACCGCGATGTACGACCCGTTCCTCGCGCCGTGGGTCAATACTACCGTATTACCGACCACCCAGCGGGCCGGGTACCGGTCTTTCGACTCGACGCCAGAAAATCGTGTGTCGCCGTGGAAAGGCTACCTGGTACACGCGAAGGAACCCACCGCGATTCCGTCCCGGGTGGTTGGGGTTAATGATCGGTACGAGCTGGACCGACGCCTGGGATACGACCCAAGTACCGGGTGGTTCGGCGACGAGTGACCCCTGGGGTCGCGGGTGGGTTAGGTATAGGTTCTCCCACCACTTGGAACACCTCGGTTCCGCGCGAGGTGTCGCGCGTTGCTCGGCTATGCCATAGTCAACAAATACAACAGCGATTCAATCGCGGAAACGCCTCTCCGCCTTACAGCGGTTTCTCACGGCGGACGCTCGGCGCTATTGCACGCTTATTGCGGTCGCATGGCGATCATTGTACTCAACGCTATTTTGCTAATGATCGCATAAACAGCGTGAGAATAGAGAAACGCCGGAGTACGCACGCTAATCCTTGAGCGGTGGGATTAGCGCCGTTGTAGCCTGTTCGTCGGCGGTGAGGTACCGAAGATACACTACCATGGCGGTGATCGCCGCGACCACACCGAGGAGGAAGGCCGACAATCCCAAGGCGAAGATCACCGGGCGCCAGCTGGCCGCAAAGCCGCCGGCCAGCGTCGCCAGATACACACCAACGGCGAGCGCCAGGATCGTGAGCGAGCGCCAGGTAAGCTCGCGGAGTACGCCGAACGCCCGACGTCCGAGGGTTGGCTCCCGCTCCCGTCGTTCTTTCTCGCGCTCCTCCTCGCGCTTTTTCTCAAGCCCTTTTTGCAGTAAGTCGTACACCGCCTGGGATTTGCTCGGGCGGTTGGTTTCGATTCTGTGCCGTTCTATTTCGTCGTGTATCTCGTCGTCCTCCTCAGCATATGTCGCGATCGCGAGTTTATCGCCCATCCTTACCTGGCGGTACGCGGGCGACCCCAATAAGCCTATTCCCAGGCGTTTATGCGGGTTTATGCAGAGGCTAGGGGTAGCACGTACTGAGCGTAACGCTCAAGGGCGCCGGGACGTAACCGGGGGTAAGGGACAGAAGGCTCTGACGAAGATCGTTGCCAGAAGGGGTCAAAAGATTGGCACCGGCGACCCCTTCTAACCTGCATGCTCGATCGCATCGGTCGGGCGACCTGATGCGCCGACATGTCCCTGTCAAGATCAGGACAATGTCAGTCGGAACAAGCGGCGCTACTTACAAAAGCGCCACGGTCAACGAGGAGAATTTTACAGTCACGTCACACGCCGGTCAGATCGCCGGGAGAGGGCCAGAACCGGACGCCAGCGCCGGGTGGCGTGAGGAGGCCGCTCACAACCACGTCGCCCCCGGTCGAGGGGGTGAGGGCCAATGAGCGCCCTCGCCGAGCTCGCCAGACGGCTGGGGACCAAAGAATGGCAACTCAAACATTTTGTCCGCCACCACCCGGCGCCCGAGCCTAAGCATATCCGCGCGCTTGTGGACGACACGCCGGAGGTCACCGACGACGAGATTCGCGACGCGATCGCCGAGTTTGAGCGGGCGAGAAAGCGGTCGCCGAAGCCCCGAGGAGGTGAGCGCCGATGAGCGCCGAGGTGACAACCGACCGCCAGCTCGTCGAGGCGTTTACCACCGAGGACCCGCGTCTCTCACCAGCCGAGAAGGAAACGATTTTTCGGTTCTCGAAGGACCGCGACCGTTTTGTCTTTGACACCACCGAGGCCGGCCTCGGGCGGCGGTTGATCGCGCACCCGGCGGTCGAGATTGACCGGGTGACGGTCCGCCGCCGGGACGGTCTACGTGACGGTGTCGACCCGCGCGACGTCACCGAGGAGGACGATATTGTCGGGGTCCGGGGGAGTCTCCCCCTCGGGGTCCTTAGAATTGGGTCCACCGCCAGGGAGGCCAGCGGTCATGCTCACGTCGTGACACACCGCGTTCTTGAGGAGGTGAAAGACGGTGTCTAAGTACGCCGAGGACGCGACCACGTCGCCGGCGCTTGAGGCTCTCGTCGGTGAGGTCTACGACCAGGCGGACGAGGACCTCACCCCAGCGGCCCTTACTGGGCGAGTGGTTACCCGTACGGTGGCCCTTGGTGACCTTGAGGAGGTTTACAGGGCCGCCCAGGTCCTCACCACCGGAGAGGGCGACGCCGAGGGAGGTGAGGCCGCATGAGTGCGACCCTTGACGCCTTTGAGGAGAGCGACGGCGACGCGGCGGTCGTGATCGCCGCGTGTGCCGCCTGTGGCGACGAGCACGCCCTCGCCGAGCGGCCGGCGAGTGACG
>Ga0207714_1001764_pt1 | contig 13766 bp, 13 predicted proteins | sample PonA232FremontCA_2_FD_187270 | JGI IMG/M metagenome (GOLD analysis project Ga0207714, IMG submission 187270) | Marine sediment microbial community from Fremont, CA, USA - Pond A23 Sediment 2 (SPAdes) | ecosystem: Environmental > Aquatic > Marine > Unclassified | place: USA: Fremont, California... | reverse complement strand
CTGCGATTCCGATGAAAAAGCCGACACCGGCTAGGACAAAGAGGATCCCGAGCGTTGCCGGCACAAACTGAATTCCGAGCGCGAGATGCACCAACGCACTGACGACGGCCAACAGGGCGGCGATCCACTGGAGGGGCGTGACCGACGCGAGGCGGCGTCGATCGAACGAGTATGCCATCTATATCTACTTGGGGCAGCGACGCAAAAGCCTTCCTCCGGTCTACGAGGCAATCACTCTCGTGTGGCGCGGAACCCGGGCGTTCCCTGCTCATGAAGCGCCCAGGAGACAGCCCCGACATCGTCTCGGAGATCGTCATGGTAGGCGACGAGCCGATCCTCCAGTTCCGGGTGCGATCTGGCGAGGATCTGTACCGCTGAGAGGGCGGCGTTAAATGACTTGCCAGCGTCAACCGCGGTCAGCGGAGCACCGGTCGGCATGCCGATCACCGAATCGACGGACTTCTCCTGGACCGGGACCCCGATTACCGGCAGCGGATACGCGATTGAGGCGGTCATGTTCGGGAGATCGGCCGACTTCCCACCAGCCCCGGCGATAATGACCTCAAGGCCTCGATCGGCCGCCGTTTCGGCGTACGCGGTCATGAGATCCGGGGTACGGTGCGCCGAGGTCACGTACGTTTCGAAGGTGAACCGTTCGCTGGGTGGATCATCGTAGTCGGTCACTTCGGCAAACCCGAGCTCGTCAACAAGCGCCTGATATGCACCCGGATCATCACTGGTTCCCATCATCACGTCCAGGTCGGAATCACTGCCCATTACGATCCCGATGTCAGGGGTCTCGTCGGGGTCGCGAGGTTGCTGTGCCTCGGCGTTGAGAGCGTCGATCAGGGCTTCGACATCGCGTGCCATGTCCGGATCTGGGGAGGGTGACATCAAGAAACGGGCGGATTCGATCGGAAGGTTGTCGCATCACGCAGTTCCCGAGCCCGATCAAGCAGCGCGTCGGAATCATCAATATCCGTGCCATCGGCGGCAACAGTCAGATGGCCGAGCTTCCGGAGTGGTCGGGCCTCGCGCTTGCCGTACCAATGGAGGTGACAACCATCTGCGGAGAGGAGCGTCTCGACGCCCTGGAGTGCGGCCGGCTGGTCCTGCTCAACATCCCCGAGTAGGTTTGCCATCGCGGTCTTCGAGCGTAGCCGAATGTTCGCCAGTGGAAGGTCAAGAACCGCCCGAACGTGCTGTTCGAACTGCGAGACGGTCGCCCCTTCGATCGTCCAGTGTCCGGAGTTGTGCGGTCGGGGGGCGATTTCGTTGACCAGAATCTGATCGTCTTCGTCTTGGAACAGTTCGACGCCATAAACCCCACGGCCCTGCATCTCCGCGAGGACGTCCTCAACGACGGAGCGGGCGTGTGCGAGAACGGCGCTATCCGCCCGAGCCGGAGTGATCGTCTCGCGAAGAATCTCCTCGCGGTGGATTGTCTCCGTGACGGGAAACATGGCGGTCTCGTCGTCGCCTTTGACGGCGATAATCGAGAGCTCACGCTTGAAATCCAGCAGAGCTTCGGCCATCGCGTTGTTGCCGAACACCTCGATGGCAGATTCGACCTCGTCGAGGCCCTGGACCGGCCGGTTGCCGCGGCCGTCATACCCCCCCTCGCGGGCCTTGAGCATCACCGGGCCGAGATCCTCAATGGCGGCCCGAAGGTCGTCCGCGTCGTCGACTGACCGGAACTCCGGCACGGGAATTCCCGCTTCGGCAAGGCGTTCCTTCTGGATCAGTTTATCCTGAATCATCCGCAGCGTCTCCGGGTTCGGATGGACGGGAATACCGGTCGCCGCACTCGCCTGTTTCATCGCGTCAGGATTCGCGAGTTCGATCTCAAGGGTGATTGCGTCGGACCGGTCCGCGAGTCGGGCGATCGCCTCGCTGTCGTCGAAGTCCGCAACGATCTGGTCGCGAGCAACCGGAGCAGCCGGACACCCGGGCGTTGGATCCAGTACGATCAGGTCAACTCCGAGCGGAGCGGCGGCCTCGCCAAGCATGCGTCCAAGCTGACCACCGCCGACCACGCCGAGGGTCGGTCCTGGTGAAGTAAGTTCCATAGCTGTCGTTACGGCGGCGGTCGGATAACTCTTACAGGGGGACGACAGAATCCGACGAACTTCCATCGGCGAGGCTGGGTGTCAACAAGCGATGACCGAGAAAAATACGTACTGACCGTAACAGACTCAGCAGATCCATCGCTGAGCGTCATCTCGACCATGACCGCTCAGAGCGGTCGTGACGCTCACGCGAGGCCAAAGCTCTCGGCGAGCAACTCGGTGTCGACATCGCCATAGTGGTGGGTCGGACCCCCGACGACATCGACGGTGACCTCTGCAGGGGCAAACACGCTCTCGTCAATCTCATAGAAGTCCCAGTCGGCCTCTGCGAGCACAGCTTCGAAGGGACGGCCGTGTCGTGACGTCATCGTTGAGGGCAGTTCCTCGAAGACGGGATCGTCCTCGGTGACGACGAGGTGAACCTGGCCGCCGTAGGCAAGGGCGTCGTTGACCCGGGCGATTGCCGTCTGTTCGGTGGCCGGAACGGGGGCAACAGGGGCGGTGCCGCTGGCCGCAATGACCTTCGTGGGGTCATAGCCGAGTTCAAAGAGCCGGAACAGGGCGATTTCCGGAGCACGACCCGCAAGCGCAACCGAGCCACTGAGACTTGCCGTTGGAACCGTCGGCAAGTATACGCCTGAGGGATCGATGTCGGTAAGATCGGCGACGTGTTCGGCGACGGCGGCGGTCGGCAGATCGGCCGCCTCAAGTGACAGCACGGTCAGGTCGAAGGCATCAACATATTCGAGGGCCTGGAACTCCGGTTCACGCGCGACTAAGGCTCGTGCCGGACCGCTCCCGAGAGCCTCATACCCGTCGACTGAGACCTCCCACCCGGCTTTTTGTGCGCCCAAGAGAGCGAGTCCGGGTTGGTCGGTCGACACGTCGACGTACGGCAGCGGGGCCCCTTCGAGTGTGTCCATGCGCGACTGGACCGTCGCTAGGCCGGCCGTCTGGATCTCTGTCAGCAGGAGTCCGGCCTCAATGCCGCCATCGAAGTCGACGCCGAAGTCGATCGCCGTGGCGCCATTATCAAGCTCGACCGCGCCGATGTTCAGATCCTCGGCGTACTCGAGGGCCTCATCGACCAACTCGATGGCCATCCGATTGAGACTTTCCATATCCAGTACTCGAACAGCGCGTACAATAGTGCGGCGGTCCCTAGACGTTGTTCATTCGTCGGGCCGTTGCCGTGCCACAGTGCTGACACTCGGCGATGCGGTAGGGGGTTCGCGAGTGTCCAACCTCGTCGGCGTCACCAGCCTCTCGGCGGATTTCGAGTGACACACGATGTGGCGTCTCGACGCCACAGTGCTCACAGTACTCTTGAAGCGTCGATGAGCGTTGTGCTGTCGATCCCATACCTGTCACATGGCAAATGGATATATAAATCTGGGTATGACGCCTGTCAGACGCTCGCTGAGGAAGTCCGCCGTATCAATGGTTGAAAACACACCTGTTCTATTCAGTAGCGCTTCCAAACACTGGTCGGTATCAGCAGGGCGCAGCGCACGAGGACCCCCGACCGACGGGTAGTCGGTAATCGCATGATGACCGACCGGCACCACGCCTCGAACGGCAACGACGAAGACGCGCAGATGGTGAATCTTGATAGCCGTGAGTACTCACAGCTTGAAGGCGCGGAGACGTACCTGGTCGAACTCGTGACGCCGTTTGTGGTGGAGGCGGACGACCATTCCATCCCGTGGTGGTAAGCGGAAAATCGGGACGATCTCCGACTCCGTGACACGAAACCCCACGAACAGTGATAGATCCAGGTTGGAGAGAGTGGACCACGGACCGATCGTAAAGTGCCCCGGAGACTACCCGGAGGAGACCGCGAAGAAGGGTCTCCACGAACGAAATCGTATTACGGCGTCGGCGACGATTCGAGTTTCTGATAGTCCTTGTAGTCGGAGGTACCACGGAGTTCCTCAAGCAGGTTGATGCCTGCGCGGGTGCCCTCGCCAACGGAGGTGTTGACCTGCTGTTGGCCACCGGTGACATCGCCAGCGGCGTACACGCGGGGGACATTTGTCGCCGCCTCTTCGTCCGTCTGGATATACTGGCCCTCGGTGGCAACTCCGAGTTTCTCCGCGAGGTCGGTTCCGCCAGCCGCACCGAGGGCGACAAACAGGCCATCGACCTCGATGAGCTCCTCATCGCGAGTAACAATCGCTTCGAGGCCATCCTCGCCCTCAAGCCGATCAAGCCGAGCGGTGTTGACGGTAATGCCTGACTCCTCAAGTTGGGCCTCAAGCTCGGGGTCGACAGCAAGTTCGTCACCGTTGGTGAGCAACTGAACGTCGTCAGTATAATCAAGCAGCATGAGCGCCTCCTTAGCGGCGTAGTTCTCGGCGCCGACAACGGCAACCGGACGGTCCCGGTAGAAGTACGCATCACACTCGACGCAGTAGGAAACACCCTTGCCTTCGTACTCGTCAACCCCCTTGATCGCCGGGGACTCATAGGCCGCCCCGCTGGCGATGATGATTCCGCGGGCCCGGTACAGGTGCTCCATCGTCTCGAGTTCGTAGTGGTCCTCGTCGGCGTGGCCGACGCGGATGATCTCTTCGTTGATGATCTCCGCACCGAAGCGGGTGGCCTGTTCCTGGCCGACCTCGACGATCTCGGGGCCGGTGATGCCCTCGGGGAAGCCGAAGACATTCTCCATGCGTCCGACGTCACGGGTGGTACCCCCGCCGTCGTCGAACACGTACGTCGTCTGGTCGGCCCGGGCCGTGTACACCGCCGCACTGGTCCCGGCCGGGCCGCCACCGATCACTGCCACATCGATATCGATTGGATCCTCGGTCATGGGTATGGAAAGAAGGTAAACGTCAACGTCACGCCACGCCGTACTGCGAGAGCGCGCGCATGAGCGTCTGTTTTTGTTGCATTCCGACCATGCGATCGGCCGCCTCACCGTCGGAGAAGACGATCAGCGTCGGAACGCCCCGAACGCCATACTGGCTGGCCAGTCGCTGGTGTTGGTCGATGTCGACCTTCGCAACGGCGGCGTCGGTCTCCTCGGCAATCTCCTCAAGAATCGGCGCGATCATCTTGCACGGACCACACCAGTCCGCGTAGAAGTCCGCGATCACGACGTCGTACTGCTCGGCCGTCTCAGAGAGGTGATCAGCGCCCTCGATGTGGATCGGCTCGGCGGGCGTCTCCGAGGCCGGTTCAGCGTCGGCGTCGGAGGCGTCGTCACCTTCTACCTGCGACCTGATCTCCTCAAGTTTCTGTTCGCGGAGTTCTTCGATGGACGGATCCTCACTCACACTCTGTTGTATTCGATCCACCACCTTAGGTATTGTGAATAGTAATTCGATTGCTGGACAATACTGCTGCGGAGAACGGACCGGCCAGTACCTTCCGGTCGCGTCTCCCTCTTCCGGAGTGTTTATGCGTGTTTGGCCGACCGTAGATGTACATGGCAGTTAGTGACACACAGTCGTCAACGATCGAACGCGTCGGGTACCGGATCGCCGAGGCGGTCGAACGATGGATGCCAAGTCCGTTTTTATTCGCCATCCTGCTTTCGTACATTGTCTTTCTCGCCGGGGTGATCGTGACGGACGCAGGTCCCGGTGCAATGGTCGGACACTGGTATGATGGATTCTGGGCGTTTCTGACCTTCTCGATGCAGATGGTGCTGATTCTCATGACCGGATTCGCGCTAGCGTATCATCCACGAATCAACGATCTGCTGGTGCGGCTGACGAAACTCCCGAACGGCCCCGGGCAGGCGGCGGTCCTCGTTGGGGTCTTCGCGATGGCCATCGCGTGGATCCACTGGGGGTTTAGCCTGATTCTGGGAGCGATCTTCGCCCGTGAGATGGGCAAGACCGCCCATGAGGCGGACTTTGAGGTCCACTATCCGCTGTTGGCGGTGGCGGGCTACATGGGTCTTGGACTGACCTGGCACTGGGGCCTGTCGGCGTCGGCCCCGTTGATGCTTGCTACTGAGGGCAACGCGTTCATCGAACAGGGCGTTGTCGAGGGGGTCGTCCCGGCCTCTCAGACGATCTTTCATCCCTATGGACTAGCACTCGTCGGATTGTCGATTCTCTTTGCGCTTGCTGTCCTATATGTGCTAGCTCCGTCGGGGACTCGGGCACGGGGCATCACCGAGTACATCCCTGAATCCGAACTTGTCGAGGCCAGCACCGATGGCGGAACGGTCGACGCGGGCGAACAGCCGGCCGCCGAGACTGAACGCGGCGGACGGCCACCGGCGGCAGTGATCGACAACAGTCGCCTCCTTGGAGGGCTCATCGCCCTCACGGGCGTCGGGGTAGTCGGCTACCAGTTCGTCACGAACGGACTCGACGCGCTGACGCTCAATGTCGTGAATTTCGGATTTCTGATGGCTGGGATTTTAGTCTGGACGAACCCGGCGGCCTACCGCGAAAAGTTCAACGAGGGCGCAAAGGCCGCCGCCGGCATCATCCTATTGTTTCCGTTTTTCGCCGGTATTCAGGGCATGATGGCTGGCTCCGGACTCGCACAGATGATGGCGGAGGGGCTGATCGCCATCTCGACGGAGCAGACCTTCCCAATGTTCGCCTGGTTGACCGCAGCAATCGTGAACCTCTTTGTTCCCTCCGGCGGGGGTGAGTGGATCATTCTCGGTCAGCCTATCCTCCAAGCGGCTCAGGACCTCGGCATCCCCCTGGGGCAGGCAACAATGGCTTATGCCGTTGGTGACGCCCACACCAACCTCCTGAATCCATTCTGGGCGCTTCCCCTGTTGGCGATTACGCGGATCAAGGCCCGGGAGATGTTCGGCTACGCGGTGTTGATGCTTCTCGCGTTGATCCCCTTCCTCGCTATTGTTCTCACGGTCTTGCCATACTGATCCCAACCGTTTTCCTCGCTACGCCGTAGAACTGGATATGCATCAAATACACCGTCAGCAGGGCATCACGCAGCATCGGAGGGAGCGATGACCGTTTATGGGGTCGGCCTCGGACCAGGGGCACCGGGGCTGGTGACTGTTCGTGGTCGGGACCTCATCGCATCTGCCGATGCCGTTTTTGCCCCCGGTCCACACTCACGGTCGATCGTCGCCGATCTCGTTCCCGAGGCCCCGCTCCGGGATGTCGAGTTTCCGATGACAAGTGACGAAGAGCGGCTTCGCGCCGCCTGGAAGGAGGCGGCAGTAGACATTGCTGCCGCAGGAACGGACACCGATGCCGTCTTTGTCACACTGGGCGATCCCAACATCTACTCGACATTCAGGCACCTTCACTGGGCACTCAAACGCTTTCATCCCACGGTGGATGTTGAGGTCGTCCCTGGTGTGTCCGCGGCCACGGCGTTCGCGAGCGCTCTCGGCGTCGAAGTCGAGACTGGCGCACAACTCACCCTCGGCGAGGCTCGGGGAGCGGAGACGGCCCTCGGGCCCGAGCGGCTTATTCTCATGAAGGTGACCGACGCGGTGGCGCTTCACGACCGACTGACCGAAGCCGGATATACGGTCCGGTATGGACGCAAACTGTTCATGTCGGACGCCGAGACGGTGGTGACTGCCGATCCGCACACCGTGTCCGATCGGGAGTATTTCACCCTGGCGTACGCCGACCGGCGGGCCCTTGATGAACGAACGGCGACAAGCGGGACCGATCGGCCGTCGCTGCTTGAGTGAGCCTCAGAAATCGAGGTGCGGAAAGGCGTTCTCTCTGGCGCGATCCATCAGAATCTGATGGGTACTCCGGGTCTGCTCACCGTCCGGGTTCTGTAGTTCGTAGGTGCCATCGGACTGGAGTTCCCACGCCAGGTAGTTATCCGTCCGATTGACCTCAAGAACGAACTGGAGATACTCCTGGAGTTTAGGGTCGCTCACCGGGACGATCGATTCAACCCGATTCTCGAGGTTTCGGACCATCCAGTCGGCTGAGCCGATAAAGTAGTTCCCCTCGCCACCGGCGTGGAAATAGAAGATCCGGGAGTGCTCAAGGAACCGGCCGACAATGCTGTAAATGTCGATGTTCTCGCTGAGACCCTCAATCCCGGGCCGAAGACAACAGATGTCTCGGACAACAAGATCGATGTCGACGCCGGCCTGGGCAGCCGCGTAGAGCTCCTTGATGACCTCGGGATGCTCAAGACGGTTCATCTTCGCGACAATCTTGGCCGTCTCGCCCGCACGAGCCCGGTCGGCCTCCGCTTGGATCAGGTCAATGAACCGTGTCTTCATGTTTGCCGGCGCGACAAGGAGCTCCTCGTAATCTTGGTGGAGCGACCGGCCAGTAAAGAAGTTGAAGAGCTTGATCAGATCCTGACCGATGGCCTGATTGGCCGTCAGGAGGCTGAGATCCTCGTAGATTTTCGCGGTCTCTGAGTTGTAATTGCCGGTCCCGACGTGTGAGTACACCCGGACACCGTCATCCTCCTCGCGGACCACCACACCGGTTTTGGTGTGGGTCTTCAACCCGACAGTTCCGTAGGAGACATGGATGCCCTCCTCCTCAAGTTGTTCGACCCACTGGATGTTCCGTTCCTCGTCGAACCGGGCTTTCAACTCGACGTTTGCGGCCACCTGTTTACCGTTGCGTGCGGCATCAATTAGACTCTGGACAACCTGGGATTGCTCTTCGGTCCGGTAGATCGACGCCTTGATTGCTAGGACCTTCGGATCCCGAGCGGCCAGATCGAAGAACCGCTGGACCGATCCTGAAAAGGAGTGATAGGGGTGATGGACGAGGACATCGCGTTCACGAATCGCCCCAAAGAAATCATCGGGATCATCCTGCGGGTGGAACCGCGGATGAGGCTGTGGTGTCCACGAGTCGTACTTCAGCTCGGGGCGATCAAGGTCCGCCAGTTCGAGGAAGTCACGGTAATCAAGCGGGCCGGGAACCTCAATGACCTCGCGTTCCTCAACTTCGAGTTGCTCGACCAGCACCGATCGGGCGGCTTCGGGCATATCCGGGGTGATATCGAGACGGACAACCGGGGCGAACCGGCGCTTCTCGAGGACGTCTTCGATCATATCAACGAGATCTTCGGCCTGTTCCTCGTCGCGTTCGACCTCAGCGTTGCGCGTGACCCGAAACAGCGACGCATCAACGATCTCGACGCCCGGGAACAGCGATTCGAGGTGCGCGGCAATGACATCCTCAAGGAGGATGTACCGACCATCGGAGGCCTCGATGAAGCGCGGGCGGTTCTCCGGGAGTTTCACCCGGGAGAATTTGGGATCGTCATCCGGGGCATCCCGCGTCAACACCGCAAGCGAGAGACTGAGATTGGAGATGTGCGGGAACGGATGGGCCGAATCGAAGCTCAGCGGGGTCAGTGTCGGAAGGATGGAACTCTCAAAGTACGCCGCGACGGTCTCGCGCTCGCTTGGGGAGAGCTCACCGTAGCCGACAATCTCGATACCGGCGTCGGCTAGGGCGGGCTTGATCTCGGACTGATAGCACGCCGCCTGGTCGTGCAACAGCTCTTCGACTGTCTCAAGAGTCTCATGCCAGATCTCCTGTGGCGTGCGCCCGTCCGGGGTGCGATCGCCGATGTCGTTGGCAACGTGGCGTTTCCACTTGCCGATCCGCTTCATCGAGAACTCGTCGATATTGTCGGTCGCGAGCCCGAGAAACCGGGTGCGCTCAAGCAGTGGCTTGCGGTCGTCCTGTGCTTGATGGAGGACCCGACGGTGGAAGGCCTGTTCACTCAGATCCCGGTTGATGTAGTACTCGGGGTCAAGCTCGTCCGCCGTACGGTAGTCGGGGACCTCCGTGGCACTCGCCGACGAGGAGTGCTGGTCCGGCGTGTCGCCCATGTGTCGTCAGTACACAAGGTCGTCGGTCGAGACGATTGAATCCTCCGACCGGTGTTTGTACTCCTCAGAGGTGATCTGATGGAGTGTCTCGGTCGTGAGGTTGTAGACACTGAGGCCGTGGCCATGAACACAGCCGGTGTCAAGGCCGACAGCGTGATCGGTGACGAAGGGGGCGTCGAGAACAGTATGGCCAAAGAACACGCGTGGCAGTTCGTCGTGGCGTTCGAACCAGTAGGTCGCGTCCGCCGCATCGGCATCGCTGACATACCGGTGTTCAAGCAGGTCATCCTCGGTCTGGTCGGTGAGCGCCTTCTCGATGTCGATGCCACCGTGTACCAGCAGGTTCTGACCGACCGAGATGGCCAGCGGCAGCGACGCGATATACTCCTTTGCGTCGTCGTCAAGCCCGGGATCGGCCGTGCCGTCGATGATCTTCTGCTCGTTGTTCCCCCGGATCGTCATCATGTTCTCTGTCGAGCGGACACGGTCGACGACGGCCTGGCTGTCAGGGCCCTTTCGGACGAGGTCGCCGACGAACAGTACGAGGTCGTCCTCGGCAATCGCAAGTTCATCAAGCATCCGTTCGAGTTCGTCGATGCAGCCGTGGACATCACCGACGACGTAGATGTCCGCCCAGTTACTCGGGTCAACGCGGACGTGTTTTTCCTCGATCGCGGGCGCGAACTCGATGGGCGACAGGGTATCGGCGGTTGATACGGTGCTGTCGACGACGACATCGGTCCGAGAACTCATGTATTTCATACGAAAGGACGTCCACGTAAGATGGTTGCTATGATAGCTATATAGCCGCATAAACCAGTGGGTATCGCTTGGATCGGGAATAGCCGGCGCCGGGGGGCCTAAGTCGGTCCAGCCCATCACATGGGTATGGCACACGCTGGCGAAGACGACGGTGGACTCCTGCCAGAGCATCGGTCGGTCGACGTGTCCGTGCTCGTTATCGGAGCCGGGGCGGCGGGGGCTCGGGCGGCCATCGAGGTGACCGAACAGGGGATCGACGACGTGCTCGTGCTCGGGAAGCGTGGACACGGCGACGCTCATACGACATGGGCACGCGGCGGGATCAACGGCGCCCTCGGGACCCACGATCCGGAGGACGACTGGACCATTCACGCGGCGGATACCCTCAAAGAGGGACACTTCGTCAACGACCCCGAGAAAGTCGAGACGGTCACCAAGCAGATGCCCGAGCGGTTGCGCGAACTCGACAAGTGGGGGATGGACTACTCCCGGACCGAGGACGGGGCGATCGATCAGCGGTACTTCGGGGCACAGTCCTTCCGACGGACGGCCTTCGCTGGCGATCACACCGGCGAGTCGCTGCTCAACACGCTTGTCGCGCAGGCCCAGGATCTTGAGATTCCCTACCGGGAGAACCTGCTGATCACGAAGCTTCTCGTCGAGGACGACCAGATCCAAGGGGCGGTGGGTGTCGATCTCGATGATGGGGCCTTCGTGGTGTTCAACGCCGGAGCAGTTATCCTCGCTGCCGGCGGCTACCCTGCCATCTACAACCGACACACCTCTCGGGACGACGAAAACAACGGTGACGGACCGGCGCTGGCCTACGATGCCGGGGCCGATCTGATGGACATGGAGTTCGTCCAGTTTCACCCGACCGGGATGGCCGTTGACGAGGACGACCCCGAGTGGGCGCCCTGGAGCGGCCGTCTTGTGACCGAGGCCGTTCGCGGTGAGGGCGGACGACTGTTCAATGCCGAGGGCGAGCGGTTCATGGAGCGGTACTCTCCCGACCAGATGGAACTCGACGCGCGCGACGTCGTCGCCCGCGCCATCGCGACCGAGGTCGCCGAGGGCCGGGGGACCGACAACGGTGGTGTCTACCTCGATATTTCCCATCGGGAGGCATCGTTCATCAAAGAGCGGCTGCCCCGGATGTACGAGCGCTTCGCTGACCTCGGGGTCGACATGGCGGAGTCGCCGGTCGAAGTGGCCCCAACGGCACACTACGGCATGGGCGGTGTGCAGGTCGACGGCGCCGGCGAGACCGCCGTTACCGGCCTGTTCGCTATCGGCGAGACCATGGCCGGCGTGCACGGCGCTAACCGGCTCGGTGGCAACTCTCTGGCGGAGACGGTCGCCTACGGCGTCGAGGCCGGTCAGGCGATTGCGGCGCGCGAGCCGACGCCGGGGTCGATTCCGGAAACGGTCATCACCGACACAGTCGCCCCCCACCTCTCCGGACTTGCGGAAACCGCCGATAGCGACGGAGCTGTTGCCGTCGAGACACTCCTCACCGAGTTGCGCGAGATGATGTGGAACGCCGCCGGGATTCGCCGGGACGCCGAGTCGCTCCGCGACGGGCTGGATCAGCTGGCGACCATCCGCGAGCGAGCGGACGACCTCGCTGTCGGTCCGCTCGACAGTCGATCCTTCGAGTTCGCGATCGACCTGGGATTCATGCTGACGACCGCGGAAGCGGTATTGCGCGGCGCGCTTGAACGCTCAGAATCGCGCGGCGCCCACTACCGGACCGACCATCCCGATCTCGATCCGGACTGGCGACACAACATCGTCGTCTCGCAGGCTGACATCGGGGGGATGACGCTCACGACGACCCCGGTCGACACCCCCAGTGCGGCGGTTCAAGCGGCCCTCGACGCCGACTACGAACTTGACTACCACCAGTTGGAGTGATCGGCGGACTGACGAGTGCTCGGCGTAGCAGGTCCCAACGAGGGGTCTGTCCCCGCAGTCACTCACACGTCCCAGGTCTCGCGCGTATAACAGCTCTCCCAGAAGGCATACTCAAGCCGGGCGCTCTGGAGAAAGGCGCTTTCCATCGCGTCTTGGTAGCCCGGGTAGCGTTCTCCGTAGGTGTCGACCAGGTCGGTGACCCACGCGACCACCTCACGGAACTCCTCGCCGGTGTAGGCCTCGATGAACGGCGTATACCGGTGATCGCCGTCTGATCGGTCGGCCATGTGTTCGGCTACATCGAGATAGCCGCGCTCGCAGGGGTACAACGCAGCCACAAGCTCCGGTAGTGACCGCTGGGCGGCGGTTCGAACGAGGTAGTTGGTATAGGCAAGACAGGTCGGGCTCTTCTCGACGTCCGCAAGCGTTGCGGCCGATACTCCGTAGTCGGCCGCCAGTTCGCGGTGAAGGTCCATTTCGACATCAAGTGTCGTGTGGGCAATGTCGACGAACCGACGCATCGTCGTCTCCTCACGGGCCGCTGCTGCCCCCAGTGCGACCGTCCGGGCGTACTCAAGCAGGTACCGGTAGTCCTGTTCGAGCCAGTACTCGAAGGCGGCGGGATCAAGCGTGCCGGCGGCAAGTTCCTTGACGAAGGGATGCTCATACTGGGCCTCCCAGAGGTCCGCTCCGGCGGCCAGTAGGTCCTGGCTGAACGCCATATTGGAACACGCAGGGCGAGGCGCATAGCCGTGCTGTTCGCGGCACGCGATTCGCGGTGCTGATGCGTCGGCAGGGCAACCACCCAGACACCATGGCTTACGAGGCGACGGTCACTGACGGCGTGTTGCAGGTGTCCCGCCCGGAGACCCGGTGGCTCTCAACCGGATATGCTGGCGGTTTTGAGCCCGCCCCGGCGGCGTATAACGTGTCGGTTCCGGAGGGCTGGGATCGGACGGACGTCGCCACGTACGCCCGTGAGCGGCGTCATGACGCCGGCTTCGGTGAGTCTGGACCGGCACTGTTGACCGGGGTCGACATGGTACATGCACGCGGAGCCCGGCTGGGATCAGTTGTGGCGTTCGCAACAGTTGGGCTCTCAAACCCGGCGACGCTTTCGCTTGACTCCGATGACACATCGATCGGGACGGTCAATCTGATCGTGGCGACGACGGAGACGCTGACACGCGCCGCACAGGCCAACCTCGTGAGCGTAACAGCCGAGACAA
>Ga0207714_1001763_pt1 | contig 13776 bp, 13 predicted proteins | sample PonA232FremontCA_2_FD_187270 | JGI IMG/M metagenome (GOLD analysis project Ga0207714, IMG submission 187270) | Marine sediment microbial community from Fremont, CA, USA - Pond A23 Sediment 2 (SPAdes) | ecosystem: Environmental > Aquatic > Marine > Unclassified | place: USA: Fremont, California... | reverse complement strand
CTCAAGCACCCCGCCTGCCTTCGCTCAGCATATTTTCATGCTTGGTTGTGCCCGGATCGGCCCGGGAATGAATGTTGCATAAAGATATGCTTAACCCATTGAATTATTAAAGAATCAACCGCAAGGCTCGTGCGGCAGGGTTCCTAACCCGGGGTATCCTGATCCATCTGCCATCTGGTCAAGGCGCTGTAGATGTTTTTCCTGATGCGTTTGTCCCCTCCGCCGAGCTCCTCCAGCCAACGGAATATCTCGGAGCGCTTGCTGGAGTCCTTGGAAGGACATGGGTTCTCCCAAATGGGCAGCCCCCATTCCCGCACCGCCTTGCGGATCTCCTTCTTCTGCAGCAGCAAAAGCGGCCGGATAAGCTGGAACTCCCCGCCGAAAAAGGTCTCCTTGCCGAACATCCCCTCCACGCGACCGGAGTAGGTGAGATTGAGGAAAAAGTTGTGCACCAGATCATCCGCGTTGTGCCCCAGGGCGAGATGGGTCAGATTGTAGTGCTTGACCAGCTTGAAGAGCCTTTTCCTCCGCCGCCAGCTGCAAAAGAAGCAGGGGGACCTTTTCCTGTTCTCCGAGCTGTGGGCCCTGGGCCCCATATCGCAGACCTCGAGATGTCCGGCCACCCCGTTTTCCCGGAGCCACTGCCGCAAAGGGAGGTGATTCTCCGGATCGAATCCCGGATTGATGTGGATGGCCATCAATTGCACGGAAAAGGGGAGGCGAACACGGTGCAAAAGCATGAGCTGCAGCAGGAGGAAGCTGTCCACGCCCCCGGAGACGGCGATCCCGACACGGGCTCCCGGTCCGAGCATGGAGGTGCGGTACATCATCTTGCCCGCCTTGGACAGGCATGCCTTTTGGGTGTAGGTCAGCTTCTTCCGTTTGAGCATCCTGGACATTCCCCGCCTCGTTCCCGTACGGAAAACGAGGTGTCTCCCCTTGCCGGAAAGGGGCACAAGAAGGGCTTAGAGCCTCTTCAGCTTCTTGCCTCCTCCCGTGTTCAAGGAATGGCGTACCCGCTTTTGACAGGAAAGGATCGTGTCCGAACCGGAACGAGCTATTGACGACCCCAGCGTCAGTGTTTATAAGTTTTGTCTGCGCAGCGACACCCAATCGCTCGGCTCCATGCGGAAACGAGCTCGCATTGCTTTTCCGTGGAGCCTGGGCGATATAACCTTTGGATTCTCTTGCTTTTTATTCGCAAGACAAGTTGGGCTCGCATTACTCTTTTAAAACACGAAGCACCAATGGAGTGCTAGGGCCCACTGGTTTTCTTCCTCTACCGCACTCGCACCCATGATGACCAGCCGCTCCCATGAGCCGCGGAACAGCCCCGGATCCTAGCGCGACCATCGGCAATTGGGAACCCGCCACGTGGGCGCGGATCCCGGAAAGACAAGTCCTTAAACCGCAGCCGGTGCCCCTGTCAACGCGGAGGGTTGCGGCTGACCACACGAACCTCGACCAGCGGAAGGATACCCGCCGGAAGCAGGAAACAGGAGAGATCACATGGCCCGTATTACAGTGGAAGACGCCCTGAGTCAGGTCAACAACCGATTTGTTGTGGCCCAGTTGGCCTTTCAGCGCGTGAAGATGTATCGCGATGGATACAAGCCGCTGATCGAATCCAGCAATAAGGAAGTTGTCACCGCCCTGCGGGAAATTGCCGCGGGCAAGGTCAAATTGAAGCAATCCATCCCCGAGGTGGGAATCAATCTCGAATAGAGCCAAGCCCCTCGCTTCTTTTGGGTCCAGGTAACGGACAAAGAGGGGATGCCGGGGTCGTTTTCCCCCGTCAGCCCGGGATGTCGATTCGCCAGGGATGACCGGAAGGGAAGCGTCCCCATCCTGTGAAACCCGATAAAATCCCTTGACTGAGGACAGAATCCATATGGCCAAGCGCGACTACTACGAAGTTCTCGGGGTCTCTTCCCAGGCCAGCGGAGAGGAGATCAAGAAGGCCTATCGCAAGATCGCCTTCGAGAACCATCCGGACCGCAATCCCAACGACCCCGAAGCGGAACAGGTCTTCAAGGAGGCCTCTGAAGCCTACGAAGTGCTCAGTGATCCGCAAAAACGCCAGTCCTACGACCACTTCGGCCACGAAGGGATGAACGGGTCGCAGTTCGGCGGCCACGGCTCGGCGGAGGACATTTTCAGCACCTTCAGCGACATCTTCGACAGCTTCTTCGGCTTCGGCGGGGGATCACGGGGACGCAGAGGCCCGCGACCCCAGCAGGGCGCGGACCTGCGCTACAACCTGACCATCTCCTTCGAGGAAGCCGTGCTGGGCACCGAAGTGGAGCTGCAGATCCCCAAGGAAGAAACCTGCGGCGAGTGCCAGGGGTCGGGCTCCGAGCCGGGGCACTCGGCTGAAACATGCAAGCACTGCGGCGGTCAGGGACAGGTCGTCCAGAAACAGGGCCTGTTCCGTATCGCCACGCCCTGCCCCATATGCAAGGGCGAGGGACGTGTCATCAGCCACCCCTGCAAGAGCTGCAAAGGCAAGGGCACGGTCCACCAGACCAAGGATCTCAACGTGACCATTCCAGCGGGAGTGGATCACGGGAACCACCTCAGGCTGCAGGGCGAGGGCGAGGCCGGGACCCACGGAGGTCCCAACGGCGACCTCTACGTGGTCATCTACGTTGAGGAACACTCCCAGTTCAGCAGGAAGGGCCAGGATCTGCACACCGAGATCGAAATCGGCTTCGCCCAGGCCGCTCTGGGGGACAAGATCGAGGTGCCCACCCTGCAGGACAGCGTGAACCTGGAGATCACCAAGGGGACCCAGAGCGGTCAGTCCTTCCGGCTCAAGGGCCTGGGCGCGCCCTATGTCAACAGCAACAAGACGGGCAACCTCATTGTTCACGTTCAGGTAAAGACACCCACGCATCTGAGCAAGAGGCAGGAGGAGCTCCTGGAGGAGTTCGCCGAGCTCGAGGAAGAGAAGGGCAAAAGCAAGGTCCGGTCCTTCTTCAAGCGGGCCATGGGGGAGCATGAATAACGACCTGACCCACCTGCACGAGGACGGATCGGTGCGCATGGTGGATGTAGGGGACAAGCCCGATACGGAGCGCCTTGCCGTCTTCCAGAGCAGGATCCGCATGGGCCGGGAGGCCTTCGAAAAGCTCGAGCAGAGCGCCCTGCCCAAGGGGGATGCCCTCAACACCGCTCGAATTGCCGGGATTCAGGCCGCCAAGAAAACCGCACACCTCATTCCCCTGTGTCACCCTGTTTTCCTGACCAGCGTGGAGATCCGCTTCGAGCTGGAGCATGAGACGCATTCCGTCCGCATCGAGGCCGAAGCCCGAACCGTCTCCGCCACGGGCGTGGAGATGGAAGCCCTGGTCGCGGCCCAAACCGCCGCGATGACCCTGTACGACATGGGCAAGGCGGTGGAGAGGGAGATGGTTATCGAGGATTGCCGTCTCCTTCACAAATCCGGTGGCAGAAGCGATCCATCCCGGGAAAAGCCTTGAAGGCAAAAAAAGAGCCGCCCCTGATTCAGGGACGGCTCTTTTTCTCGCGCCATTTCAGCTCCGGCACCATCGACTGCCGTGCCGGGGGCAGCAAGGGTCCTGTTGCCGGGAGCCCCTCCGAGCTTCGTTATTGACGCGGCTTGGCTTCGTTGACCTTGAGCGTGCGCCCGCCGAACTTGGAACCGTCCAGCTCGCTCATGGCTTCATCAGCCTGGTCCTGGCCCATCTCCACGAAGCCGAAGCCTCTGGATTTTCCCGTCTCTCTGTCCCGTACCACGTTGACGTCGCCAACGTCGCCGTACTGAGAAAACAGATCCCTCACGTCGTCCTCTGACGAGGAATAAGGCAAGTTGCCCACATACATCCTCTTCATGAAACCTCACTCCCTTTCACTAAGCTTTGAACTCCTTCCGCACCCTACTTCGAGCGGAACCTACGCGGCGATTATTCCGGGTTCGAAAAGGATTGTCAAGAAAAAAATTCCATTTTATAAGTGCTCGATTGGCAGGGATTCTCCTTCGCCGGAGCTTTTTCTCAACAGACAGTTCCCTCGCCGGGATCAGGCCCCTGGGCAACAAGATCCCATGGCACTATCGCGGCCCAAGTGAAGGCAGAGGCCGTCAAGCTCAGACCACGGGACGCAAGCCGACCATGACCCATAATGCAGACCATCCCCTGAGACGCCATTCGCGTCGATGCTCCCGCAACCTGGATCTGGGAGGTGTGGGAATCGGCTCGGATCACCCGGTGCGAGTGCAGAGCATGACCAACACGGACACTCGCGATGCGCAGGCCACCCTGGCCCAGATTCAGTCCCTGGCCCAAGCGGGATGCGAGATCGTCCGCCTGGCGGTACCCGACCGAGAAGCTGCCCGCGCCCTGCGCCACATCCGGGCCGGAACCAAGGTTCCCCTGGTCGCGGACATCCACTTCGACCACAAGCTCGCCCTGGACTCCCTGGAGGCCGGAGTGGACGGCTTGCGCATCAACCCCGGAAACATCGGATCCGAACAGGCAGTAAACCGCGTGGTGGACGCGGCCAAGGTCGCGCACACCCCTATCCGGATCGGAGTCAACAGCGGCTCCGTGGAGAGGGATATCGCCAGCAGGCACGGCGGCCCCGTTCCCGGGGCCTTGGTTGAAAGCGCCCTGAACCACGCGGCCTTGCTGGAAAAGCGGGGAATGAGCCAGATCAAGATCTCCCTCAAATCCTCCTCCGTGCCGCAGACCGTGGAAGCGTACAAGCTCTTGGCCCAGCAGTGTGAATACCCGCTGCATATCGGGATCACAGAGGCCGGGACCCTGCTCAAGGGCAGCGTCAAGAGCGGAATCGGCCTGGGAATTCTGCTCTACGAGGGCCTCGGCGACACTCTCCGGGTGTCCCTCACCGGCGATCCCGTGGACGAAGTCCTGGTGGCCTGGCAGATCCTGGGGGCGCTGAACCTGCGGCGACGGGGGCCAGAGATCATATCCTGCCCCACCTGCGGCCGCACGGAGATCGATCTCCTGGATCTGGCGTGGCGGGTAGAGAAACATTTGCAATCCGTGAGCGAGACCTTTACCGTGGCGGTCATGGGGTGTCCGGTGAACGGCCCCGGCGAGGCCTCGGAGGCGGACATCGGGATAGCCGGGGGCAGGGACTGCGGAATCATCTTCCGCAAGGGCCGGGTGATCCGCAAGGTCTCCGGAGACAGGAACCTCTTTCCCGAATTCTGCAGCGAGCTGGACCGATTCCTTGCCCAATTGCGAGGACAAACCACAGAAAGCGACGAGGACGAGCCATGCGACTGAGCCAGTACTATGTCCCCACGTTGCGGGAGGACCCCGCAGAAGCCGATGTGATCAGCCACAAGCTCCTTCTGCGAGCCGGAATGCTCCGCAAGCTCACTTCGGGCCTGTATTCCTTCCTCCCTCACGGATACCGGGCCCTGAACAAGATCAACGCCATCGTGCGCCGGGAAATGGACGCCGCAGGGTGCCAGGAGGTCCTGCTCCCAGTGGTCCAGCCGGCCAGCCTGTGGCAGGAGACCGGTCGCTGGGAGGTCTACGGCAGGGAGCTTCTCCGGCTCAAGGACCGGCATCAGAGGGACTACTGCCTGGGCCCCACCCACGAGGAGGTGATCACCGACCTGGTGCGGGGCGAGATCCGCTCCTATCGGCAGCTTCCGGTCAACCTCTACCAGATCCAGACCAAGTTCCGGGACGAGGTCCGACCGCGCTTCGGGCTCATGCGCTGCCGGGAATTCATCATGAAGGACGCCTATTCCTTCGATCGCGACGAGAAGGAAAACGAGCTGAGCTACCAGACCATGCAGCGGGCCTACGAACGGATATTCTCCGGTCTGGGCCTGTCCTTTCGCTCGGTGGAGGCGGACTCCGGACCCATCGGGGGCAGCCAGTCCCACGAGTTCATGGTCCTGGCCGAGACCGGGGAGGACAGCCTTGTGGTCTGCTCCGGCTGCGGATACGCCGCCAACCTGGAGAAGGCCGAGGTCTCTCCCCCGCCATCCACGAGCTCGGAGCCGAATTGCCCCCAGCCGGAGCTGGTTGAAACCCCTGGGATGCATACGGTCGCGGATGTGGCCGCCTACCTGGGAATCCCTCCCAGTCGCGTCCTCAAGACCCTGCTCTACAAGGCGGACGCCACGTCCGTGGCCGCCCTGGTTCCCGGGGATCGGGAGATCAACGAGACCAAGCTGGGCAACCTTCTCGGCGCCGGAGAGCTGGAGCTTGCCGATGCCGAGGCCGTGCGCGCCTGGAGCGGAGCCGAGGTAGGCTTTTCCGGCCCCTTGGGCCTCTCCGTGGACCGCGTCATTGCCGATCACAGCCTTCTGGCGGCTTCGGACTGGGTTTGCGGGGCCAACCGGGACCACGCCCACTACCGCCACGTGCGCCTGGACCGCGACGCGGCCGTGGAACAGCACGCGGACATCTCCACCATTCGCGAGGACGATGCCTGTCCCAAATGCAACGGTGGCCTCACCTTCCACAAGGGGATCGAGGTGGGCCACGTCTTCAAGCTGGGAACCAAATACAGCAGCGCCATGAACGCCACCTACCTGGACCCGGAAGGCCGGGAACGCCTTATGGTGATGGGCTCCTACGGGATCGGGGTCACCCGTCTTTTGGCCGCGGCGGTGGAGCAGAACCATGACCAGGACGGTTGCTTCTTCCCGCCGCCCATTGCCCCCTTCGAGGTGGAGCTTGTCCATCTTGCCCCACAGGACGAGACCCTTTTCGCGGCCGGAGAAACCCTTCGTGCCGAGATGGAGCGGATCGGCGCGGACGTGCTCCTGGACGACCGGGATGAGCGGGCCGGGGTCAAGTTCAAGGACGCCGACCTGCTGGGCTCCCCCTTGCAGGTCATTGTGGGGAAAAAAGGGTATGAGCAAGGCATAGTCGAGGTCAAGGACCGCAAATCCGGGCAGCGGGCTAGCCTAAGCCTGGAGCATTTCAGCAGCGAGTTCTCCGCCTGGCGCAATCGCGTCTGGCACGAGACATGGAGACTGGAGGGCTGATCCCCTTATGGCCGGGATCTATTCCGTGAGCCAGATCACCCGGGCCATCAAGGAGGACCTGGAGACGCGCTACCCCTTCCTCTGGGTCCAGGGGCAGATCGGGACCCTGTCCCGTCCGGGATCGGGCCACATCTATTTCACCCTCAAGGACAGCGAGGCCAGCCTGAACGTGGCCTGGTTCCGATCCAGTCAGTCCCGTTCCGGGATCGGGCCGCAGTCCCTGGAGTCCGGAGCGGAGGTGATCTGCGCCGGACGCATGGCTGTCTATCCCCCCCGGGGTGTGTACCAGCTCATCGCGGACCTGGTGGAGGACCGGGGCGTGGGGAGCCTGCAGCTGCAATTCGAGGCCTTGAAGCGAAAGCTTGCCGGAAAGGGCTATTTCGCTCCGGAAAACAAGAAGGCCCTACCGTCGCACGCTGCTCGCGTGGCCGTGGTAACCGCGGAGGGATCCGCCGCGCTGCACGATTTCCTGCGCCTATCCCGCCGCAGGGGCTGGCCCGGAGAGATCCGGATCCACCCCACCCCGGTGCAGGGCGACACCGCTCCGAACAGCGTGGCCCGGGCCGTGGACGAGGTCAACAGGCAGGGCTGGGCCCAGGTCCTGGTCCTCATCCGGGGAGGCGGCTCCCTGGAGGACCTCTGGACCTTCAACACGGAGACGGTGGCCCATGCGCTCTATCAAAGCGGCATTCCCGTGCTGACGGGCATCGGCCATGAAGTGGACCTCACCATAGCGGATATGATTGCCGACGCGCGCGCCTCCACCCCGAGCCATGCGGCACAGCTCCTCTGGCCCGAGCGCATGGAGATGATGCAACAGGTGGACGAGGCGGAAGCCGCCCTTTATCAGGCCTGGAAAAACAGATATACTCGGATCAGCGAGGAGCTCGAGGGGCTGGCTCGCGCCCTGTCCTGGCTCTCGCCAGCAAGGCGTCTGCACCAGCTGCAGCAGACTTTGGGGCTCCAGGAATCCGCTCTCCAGCGCTCGACACAGTTCCTGCTGCAAACCAAGCAAAGCCGGCTGCAGCAACTTGTGGAGCGACTGCAGCGCACCTTTGGCGCGGACACCTGGCGCGTCCGCGAACAGGCGATCCAGGCCCTGGAGGAGCGTCTGGAATCCGCTACCCGAGCCCGTCTGCAGAACACAAAGAACGAGCTGGATCGGGTCGCGGACCGGCTTGAGGCGATGGATCCCCATTTGCCGCTCAAGCGAGGCTACAGTCTGGTAACCGTGGACCGCAGCGGCGAGTTGCTCAGGAACGCGGACCAGGTGGATTCCGGAGAGGATGTGAGCATCCACACCGAAAGGGATCGCATCGGGGCCCGGATTAAATGAATAATCGGTGAGTCTGTTTGTCAGTAAGTCAGTAGATCAGTAGGTCAGTAAGTCAGTGAGTCGGTGAGTCAGCAGGTCGGTGTGTCGGTCAATCAGTGAGTCGGTTTCTTGGCGGATCGATGTACCCGATCTCCGACTTCCGTCCTTCGGAGTGCGCCATTCACGTATCACAAAAGTGACGTTTCATTTGAGACGCATTCTTGCACCCCAAACCGGACGCACTATCCATGAGTGACGAGCAGAACGGCTTCGAAGCCAAGATGGCCCGCTTGAAGGACATTGTGGCCAAGCTGGAGGAACAGGACCTGCCCCTGGAAGACGGGGTCGCCCTTTTTCAGGAGGGCAGCCGCCTGGCCCGCCAGTGCCGGACCCACCTCCGGGAAGCGGAGCACCGGGTCCGGCAGTACACCAGGGAAGGCCTCCAGGACGTGGACCACGAGCAGGAGCACGGAACGGATGAGCCAGCAGACGATGAAAAAGGCGCTTGAAGGGTACAGGCGCGAAGTGGAGGACTGCTTCGCCGAACTCCTGCAGGACGAGGCCATCCCGGACAGCCTGTCCCAGGCCATGCGCTACAGCCTCGTGGCTGGCGGCAAGCGGGTCAGGCCGGTGCTCTGTCTCGTGTGGCACGAGCTCCTCGGCGGCAATCGCGACGCAGTCATGGACTTTGCCGCCGCGCTGGAAATGATTCACACCTATTCCCTGGTGCACGACGATCTTCCGGCCATGGACAACGACGCGGTCCGACGGGGCCAGCCCTCAAACCACGCCCGCTTCGGGGAGCCCCTGGCCATCCTGGCGGGTGACGGGCTGCTGACCGAGGCCATGCACCATATGCTCGCCTCGGAAGCGGATCCTCCCCGCGTGGTCCGCGCAAGCCGGGAGGTAACTTGGGCCGCCGGCCCCAGGGGGATGGTGGGCGGCCAGGTCCTGGACATGGCCTTGAACGGAGCGCCCCCGGAGACCCTGGAGCAGCTGAAGACCATGCACGGGATGAAGACCGGAGCCATGCTCAGGGCAGCCTGCACCAGCGGCGCCATCCTCGCCGGCGCCTCCTCCTCGGATCTGGAACGCGCGGGGAGCTACGGGGCCCATCTCGGGCTGGCCTTTCAGGTCGCGGACGACATCCTGGACATCGAGGGCGACGAGGCCAAGCTGGGCAAGCCGGTGGGAAGCGACGAGAGGATGCGGAAAAGCACTTATCCCGGCCTCCTGGGCCTGGAGCAGAGCCGGCGCATGGGGCGTGACCTAGCCGAACAGGCCGTGCAGACCCTCGACGGCTATTCCGGGGAGCGGGCCGAATTCCTGGCCGACCTGGCCAAGTACGTGGTTCAAAGGACCGAATAATCGTCATTCCCGGACTTTCCCCGGGCACAGCGAAGCATGACACCGCGCCTTCACTTGCGCGCGTTAATTTCTTGGTAAATTTCAATGAGTTAAATATACCCCCAAAAAACAGGACAAGGATCCGGTCCAATATGACGCACAAAGGATCTTCAAGCATCCTGGAGCGGATCAAGGCGCCGCAGCAGGTCCAGAGCCTCTCCATCCCGGAGATGGAGCAGCTGGCCACGGAGCTGCGGCAGGAAATCATCTCCACGGTATCCGCAACCGGAGGCCATCTGGCCCCTTCCCTGGGCACGGTGGAGCTCACCCTGGCCCTGCTTCACAATTTCGATCCGGGCAGGAACAGGATCCTCTGGGACGTGGGGCATCAGTCCTACGCGTACAAGATCCTCACCAGGGGCAGGGAGCGTTTTCGCACCCTCCGCCAGCTGGGTGGAATCAGCGGATTCCCCCGCCCAACGGAGTCCCCGTACGATCATTTCATTGCCGGGCACTCCGGGAACTCCATCTCCGCTGCCACCGGGATGGCCGTCGCCAGGGACCTTGCCCAGACGGAAGAGGAGGAATATGTCCTGGCCGTCATCGGTGACGGATCGCTCACCGCGGGCATGGCCTTCGAAGGGCTGAATCAGGCCGGGGGCCAGGAGCGGGACCTGGTCATCATCCTCAACGACAACGAGATGTCCATCTCCCAGAATGTGGGCGCCCTGTCCTCCTTTCTGAGCCGGAATCTCTCCCATCATCGCTTCCTCCGCTTCAGGCAGGACCTGAAAAACTGGCTGCAGAACGTGCCCCTCATCGGGGAGGAGATCCTGAATTATGCCCGGCGCAGCGAGGACTCCCTGAAGAGCTGTTTCACTCCGGGCATGCTCTTCGAGGCCTTCAAGTTCAACTACCTGGGCCCGATCAACGGCCACGACGTGGGCCAGCTCTCCCGGGTTCTGGAACAGGTCAGGCACATGAGCGGGCCCATCCTGCTGCACACCCTGACCACCAAGGGCAAGGGGTATGAGCCGGCAGAGGAGGATCCCACCCATTTCCACGGTGTGGGCTGTTTCGAACCGGATACCGGCAGCGCCCTGAAAAGTCATGGGAAAAAGCCCATGAGCTACAGTCAGGTCCTGGGCCGGACCCTGTCCGCGCTCGCGGATACTGAGCCGAAGATCGTGGCCATCACCGCGGCCATGCCCGAGGCGACGGGCCTGGACGACTTCCGCCAGAGGCATCCGGAGCGCTGCTTCGACGTGGGCATCTGCGAGCAGCACGCGGTCACTTTTGCCGCGGGCCTGGCCAGCCGTGGCTACCGGCCGGCGGTGTGCATCTACTCCACATTCCTGCAGCGATCCTACGATCAGATCGTGCACGACGTGTGCCTGCAGAACCTGCCGGTCACCTTCTGCATGGACCGGGCGGGCCTGGTGGGACAGGACGGACCCACGCACCACGGAGCCTTCGATCTGTCCTACCTGCGGCACATCCCCAACATGACCATCATGGCCCCCAAGGACGAAGCCGAGCTCCAGCGCATGCTCGCCACCTGCCTCACCCTCCCGGGACCGGCTACCGTCCGCTATCCCCGAGGCTGCGGCAACGGCGCCCAGCTGCTCGAGGCCCCCGACCCCCTGGAGCCGGGCACCGGGGAGATGCTCCGGGAGGGAAGAGATGTCTGCATCCTGGCCCTGGGCGGCACGGTCCAGCCCTGCCTCGAGGCGGCAGAGGACGTGGACGGGGAGCAGGGCGCGCACTGCGCGGTGTACAACACCCGCTTCGTCAAGCCGCTGCCCGAAGAGATCGCGAACATCGCCGCCCGATTCCCCAGGCTGCTCCTTGCCGAGGAAAACGCCCTCGCAGGCGGATTCGGCTCCGCCGTGCTGGAGCTTCTCGCGGAGAGGGATCTCCTGCGGGACACGCGGGTTCGCAGGATGGGGCTGCCGGACCGCTTCATCGAGCATGGGAGCCCGGAGGAGCTCCGGCATCAGGTGGGGTTGGACCGGGAGGGCGTGGGGCGGGCCCTGCGCGAGCTCCTCGCGGAGTAAGCCGCGCCCCCCCTCGTGCTGCTGTCTCAATTCGGCCCAGATCCCCCTCCGGGCTCGAGGACGAAAACGGACTCCATGTGCCAGGTCTGGGGGAACATGTCGAACAGGGCCGTCTCCCGGATGCGCCAGCCTGACTCCAGAAAGGGAATGAGGTCCCGGCAGGTGTTCACCACGTCGCAGGAGACCCAGATCAGGCGCTGCAGGCCGGCCAGGTCGCGCAGGCTGCGCAGTCTCTTCCCCCCGCCGGCCCGGGGCGGATCCAGGATCAGGGCCCCAGGGCCGAAATCGCCGAGCGCCTCCGCCGGATCCTGTGCCGCGAGATCCAGCCGCCGGACCCGGACATTGTCCAGGCCGTGCGCCTCCGCCGCCAGAGCGGCCCCTTCCGCCGCACCCGGTTCCTGCTCCAAAGCCAGGACCCTGCCGGCTGACGTGGCGCAGGGCAGGGCAAAGTTTCCCGCCCCGGCGTAGAGATCGGCCACCCGCTCCAGCCCCGCGGTTCTTCGCTCCACGAAACGCACCAATTCCTGATTGAGACCCCAGTTGGCCTGGAAGAAGGATCCCGGCAGCGGCATGAGCCGCAGGCCGTATTCCGGCAAGGGCAGGAACAGGCGCGTCTCGTCCCCGTCGGCCCGAACCTCGCCGCTTTCCGGGCTCGCGGCCAGGGTTCGTCGTCCCGGAGCGAGCTCGCCGCTCAGGCGCCGGATCCCCTCCGCCAGGGGCCGGGAGAACAGGAGACAGTCCGGGCAGGAAACCAGCTCCCTGCTCCCCAGGGCCTTGAAGTGGGGCGCGCCTCCCGCGACCTCCACCTGGCCCCGCCAGCGATAGCGCCAGCCCGCGGGACTGGGATAAACCCGCGTTTGCTCGGGCGCGAGGTCGGCCCATTTCCTGCCCAGGCTGCGCCGCATCTCGGAGAGGAAGAGCCGGCGCTTTAGCTCCAGCTGCTCCCGCTGGGGGATGTGCCCGAAACGGCACCCGCCGCAGCGGTCGCTCAGGGAACAGGGATGCGGCCGCCGCTTGGGGGAGGGTTCCAGGACTTCCACCCACTCGGCCCGGACATGGTCCTTCTTGCTCGACGTGACCCTGGCCCGCACGCGCTCTCCGGGAAAGACCCCGGGCTGCAGCAGCACCACCCGCCCTGAGTCCTGCCTGGCCAGGGCGCGCCCTCTCCAAATAAGGCGCTCAATATCCAGAATGAGCTCGGCCATGGCTCAGGCCTCTGCGGCTGGGAAGGCACGCCTTCGCCGAATCCACCAGACCAGGACGTAGACCGCGATGGTGTCCAGCCCGGCGATGCCCACCTTGACCGCCCACTGGCCCAGGATGAGCGGCACGAGGGGCATCTTCCCCGCGAAGGCGATGCTGATGAAAAGGCAGGAATCCAGGAACTGGGAAGTCAGGGTGGAGAGGTTGTTCCGCAGCCAGAGATGGCGGCCGCGGGTGAGCCGCTTGTAGAAGTGGAAGGCCCAGATGTCGTGGTATTGCCCCACCAGGTAGGCCGTAATGGAGCCCAGGATGATCCGCGGGGTCATGCCCAGGACCTGCTGGAAGGCCTCCTGGCCCTGCCAGAAGGCGGCCGAGGGCCACCACAGGGCGGCCTGGATCAGGCCCAGACAGGCCAAAAGGGTCACAAATCCGGAGAGGACCACTTCCCCTGCCCGCTCCCGGCCCCAGACCTCGCTGATCACGTCGGTGCAGATAAAGGTCAGGCAGTAGCCCAGAACACCCGCGGGCACGGTGATCCCGAACACGGTCACGATCTTGGCCGCGAGCACGGAGGAGATCACCAGGCTCCCGGTGAACAGGCCGCTCAGGAGAATGAAGGCCCGGTTTTCCGTCGCGTCCCGCTTCATTTTACCCTTGGTCAGATCTTGTGAAAGGTTTGACTCCAACTGGCAGCTCGTGACTGGTGTACCCCGATCCGGAAACCGCTATGGGATCCTTCCGAATGGCGGGGGTGAAATATCCGCCACCGGAGGAGCAGCCGATACACTTATTCACTGATTCGCCGACACACCGACTCACTGACTCACTGATATACTGACTCCCCGACGCACTGA
>Ga0207714_1001762_pt1 | contig 13778 bp, 12 predicted proteins | sample PonA232FremontCA_2_FD_187270 | JGI IMG/M metagenome (GOLD analysis project Ga0207714, IMG submission 187270) | Marine sediment microbial community from Fremont, CA, USA - Pond A23 Sediment 2 (SPAdes) | ecosystem: Environmental > Aquatic > Marine > Unclassified | place: USA: Fremont, California... | reverse complement strand
CATAATTTTTTCCAAACTGAAAAAGCATTTCAATCTCTTTTTCATGGGTCATATTGTCCGCTTCGCCATCCGGCAGGCGAAACCCTCCTCTTCGATGTCTCCCCGCCGAGGAAGAGAAGGGGCGGACCCCCGGCCACGGACCCCAGGCGAGGGATCACAAAAAGGCAAGGGCAGGGAAAAGAACCCGAATTGAAAAAGAATTTGACGCCCGCACGCTTATGGGATAGATTGTTTAGTATACAATCATCATTTCCGGGCCGACCCGGGCACCAAAAGCATACAATACGAGGCTCGCTGTATTTCCCTTCAATTCAAAAGGTTAGACGCATACACCTAAAAAGGACTGCATTCCTATCCGGATCGAACGCTTTCGAATCAAAAAACGAATCATTCAGGGCCCCATCATATCTATTGCTCGGAGAGATCGGCCTTTCGCCAACGGGAACATATCCTTGCAACCGGGATTCGAGAAACAAAGCACGAGGTGCTCGCCATGGAGATCCGCTATTGCCCCCATTGCAAAATGGAATTGACACACTGGGAGGCTCCGCCTGATACAGGCTGGGGCACCCTCTTAGTCTGTTTCAACAATGAGTGCAGCTTTTATCGCAATTCCGTCGACGACATCGAAAACAAAGGGGATGAACGATCCCGTATAGGCTGTCGCTACGCCGAGGATCCGGCAAACAATTACCAAGCGTTCAACCTGCTCGCGTACTGCCCCTTCTGATGCAGCCGGGCACCATCCCTTGCCTTGAGAACGCTAGAACCATTGATTGCATGGGTGGCGGAGGACGCCCACCTAGCGGCTCCCTCGCTATCCCCTGTATTTCAATATGCCGTGTCCAGCTCACGCGCCCTCACGCAGCAGCGGAACTCTTGCGTAGAGCCATTCGACAGGCCGAATCGTTGTTCAACACTCTTATTTCAAGACGTTCTCGAAAACCCACACGCCAACGAATTTCAAATACGCATGTCCCAACACCTTAATCAGCCCGGATTCCCTCCATGGAAAAAGGATGCCATGAAGTTGTTTCCATAGAGGAATCACTCCTGACAGCTCAAAACAGGGAAGAGACAAAAACCAACTACCCGCTTATACAAGCTTGCTCGGAAAAGCAACATATTTTTCGTTTTTTTCAGCAAGCTATGAATTTTTCTCTAGCGCAGTGCCTACCGTAAACCCCTATTTTAATATTCGAATTAATGACCTCAAGAGATAATCAAAAGGTCCCTTCAATTTGAATCACAGACGATTGGTCACTTAATCTTTATCAATAAAGACTTTTTTAAGATTTGATAGATAATTATTTAAATTTATATGCACAATGTAGATCATTTGAACAATGTCACAACACCACAGTTTAACTTATAGCTTGATTTTTATTTTTATGCCTACACATTAACTTTTTCTTTTATTACATAAGACATACTTAAAAATGACTAAGAGAATATTTTTTTCCAATAAGGTATTCTTTTCTCTACAGGCAAGTCATTGAGAAATACATTTTGAGTTCATTCTTATCCACTAGTTGCTAGTTTATTCTTGAATTAACTTGAATGAATTTGTTTTCATCTTCGAGGAACACATATTCCATAACGTTTGGGTTGACATGCTCCCAATCTTTCTGTAAGTTCTCTTAAATACCTAATTATCTTAGTATCTGAAGGCTTCAGAACTATAACTTTCAAAAGGACAGGAAGGCATATGGCAGAAGACGAAGCACGCCTCGAGGTTAATAATCTGTACAAGATTTTCGGGCCTGAACCGGAACGAGCCTTCCAGTATATCGAACAGGGGCTCAACAAAAACGAGATCTTCGAGAAAACCGGGCTCACAATCGGCGTTCAAAACGCCAACTTCAAGGTCTATCCCAACGAGATCTTCGTGGTCATGGGGCTGTCCGGCTCAGGCAAGTCCACCCTTGTTCGCATGCTCAATCGCCTGATCGAGCCCACGTCCGGCGAGGTCTACGTCGAGGACAAGGACCTGTGCCAGATGAGTTACGACGATCTGGTCCAGCTCAGGCGGACCAAGATGAGCATGGTCTTTCAGTCCTTTGCCCTCATGCCCCACTTGACCGTGGAGCAGAACGCCGCCTTCGGCCTGGAAATCGCCGGATGGGAGGAAAAGGAGCGCCTCGAGCGCGCGCACAAGGTCCTAGAGCTTGTCGGGCTCAAGGCCAACGCCAAGAGCTTGCCCCAGGAGCTCTCCGGCGGCATGCAGCAGCGGGTGGGCTTGGCCCGCGGCCTCGCCGGCGATCCGGACATCATGCTCATGGACGAGGCCTTCTCCGCCCTGGATCCCTTGATCCGCACCGAAATGCAGGACGAGCTGCTCAAGCTCCAGGAAGAGGCGCCGCGGACCATTGTCTTTATCTCCCACGACCTGGACGAGGCCATGCGTATCGGTGATCGCATTGCCATGATGGAGGGCGGCCGCATCGTGCAGATCGGCACCCCGGAAGAAATCCTGAAGTATCCCGCGGACGACTATGTTGCGGCGTTCTTCCGAGGCGTGGATCCGACCCACGTCTTTTCCGCCGCGGACATCGTGAAGGACAACCAGATCACCCTGGTCCAGCACAGGGAAGGTGAAGGCCCTCGCGTGGCCCTGGAAAGGCTGCAGTCCTATGATCGAGAATTTGCCTTTGTGCTCGATACTCAGCGCCGCTTCCAGGGGGTGGTCAGCACGGAGTCCCTGCGCAGGATCATGGAGACGAACCAAGAGGAGCCACAGACCTTGGAACAGGCCTTCCTGCCGGAAGTGCAGAGCGTCACCATGGATACGCACCTGCAGGAGGTGTTGCCCATCATTACCCGCCTCAACTGTCCTGTACCCGTTGTGGACCAGGACAACAAATACAAAGGGGCTATCTCCAAGAACCGCTTCCTCAAGACCCTTCGCAGAGAAGAAGGGGAACAGCACAAAGAAGAGCAGGGGCAGCAACAGGAGCAGGTAACGAGCTAAGAGGCAAGGAGATCCTCAATGTTTATCGAATACTTAGAACTTCCCGTGGACAACTGGATCGAAACCGCGGTGAACTGGCTCATAACCAATTACCGCTACGTTTTCCAGAAGATCAAGATCCCCATCGAGCTGACCCTGAACAACATCGAGGCCTTTCTGCAGTGGCTTCCGCCCTTTGTGGTCATCCTTGCCTTCGCCGCCCTCGGGTTCTGGGCGGCTGGACGCAGGACCGGCATCTTCGCCTTTATCGGGCTTCTGCTCATCGGGGTAATGGGCGTTTGGGAAGAGGCCATGATCACCCTGTCCATGGTGCTCAGCTCGGTCATCTTCTGCACCATCGTGGGTATTCCCATAGGGATTATCGGCTCCCAGAGCGACCGCTTCTACACGGCCATCCGCCCCATTCTGGACGCCATGCAGAGCACCCCGGCCTTCGTCTATCTCGTGCCCGTGGTCATGCTCTTTAGCATCGGCTCGGTTGCCGGTGTTATCGCCACCATCGTCTTCTCCATTCCTCCGGTCATTCGCCTGACCAACCTGGGAATCAGACAGGTCCACCCCGAGCTCATCGAAGCGGGCAAGGCCTTCGGGGCCACGCGAATGCAGATCCTGCGCAAGATCCAGATCCCCAATGCCCTGGTCACCATCATGGCCGGGCTGAATCAGAACATCATGCTGGCCCTGGCCATGGTGGTCATCGCCTCCCTGATCGGGGCCGGCGGTCTCGGCCTGCTCGTCTTCGAGGGCGTGAACAGCCTCAAGATCGGCTTGGCGGGCATTGGCGGAGCGAGCATCGTGCTGATCGCCATGGTTCTGGATCGCGTGACCCAGGCCCTGGGACAGATCAAAAGGGAGTAAATCGGCACCCACGCCGAACCCAGCACAGTCAAACAAAGGAGGTTTCTCATGCGATGTGCAACGAAACTGAAACTGGCCGGAGTCATCGCTCTGAGCCTGTTTCTTGTCTTCGCCCTCACGGGGCAGGCAACCGCGGCCAAGGACTACCCCACGGTGGACTTTGTCAAAAAGGAGTTCGACACCTTCCCGGGCAAGGGCACCTCGGTCAAGCCCGCCCGCGCCTCATGGACCAGCGGATTCATTGTTGAGGCCATCTACAGCCGGGCCCTGGAGCACCTGGGCTACGACGTGAAGAAGTACAAGGAGCTTTCCGCGCCCATCTTCTATCGCTCCCTGGTGCAGGGTGACGTGGACTACTGGGCCAACGGCTGGTTCCCCCTGCACAACGAGCAGCTTCCTCCCAACTTCGAGGAGCAGGCCAGCCTTGTGGGCTACGTGGTCAAGAAGGGCGCCGTGCAGGGCTATCTCGTCTCCAAGGAGCACGCCGAGAAGTACGACATCACCACGATCGAAGACTTCAAGCGGCCCGAGGTGAAAGAGGCCTTCGATGCCAACGGCGACGGCAAGGCCGACCTGGTGGCCTGCCCGCCGGGATGGGGCTGCGAGAGCACCATCAGCCACCAGATGGACGCCTATGACATGCGCCAGCACGTCAACCTGATCAAGGCCACCTACAGCGCGAGCATGGCCGACGCCGTGGCCCGGTACAACGAGGGCGAGCCGGTCTTCTTCTACACCTGGACCCCCAACTGGACCGTGAACAAGCTGGTTCCCGGAGAGGACGTGGTCTGGATCGGTGTGCCCGAGATCAAGCCCACCGAGGGCCAGAAGCCCTTCACCGACTACATGACCGTCTCCGGGCTCAAGGGCGCTGTCCAGGACCCGCTCACCCTGGGCTGGGTCCCCAATGACATCCGCGTGGCCGCCAACAACCAGTTCCTGGAGAACAACCCCGCGGCCAAGAAGCTGTTCAAGATGATGTCCCTCCCCTTTGACGACATCACCACTCAGAACGACAAGATGTACGAGGGCGAGGACGACCAAGCGGATGTGGAGCGCCACGCCACGGAATGGATCCAGGAGAACAAGGACACCTGGATGTATTGGCAGCGCAAGGCCCGCGAGGCCGCCAAGTAGCCGGCTGCAACACGCTGAAACAGCATAAAAAAGGTCCCGCTCCCGGAATCCGGGAGCGGGACCTTTTTTTGCGGGTTTTCCGCAGTCGGCGTAAACGGGACTAAGCGCCTTCGCTTCGCCACGGAGCAAATCTCGCGCTGTGGCTAGGTCAGATAGACGGGATGACCATCTAGCCTAGCTCTCCAGCTTCTGCTCCAGGTGCTCCATGCGCTTTTCCACATTCTCCAGGCGCTGGCGCAGATCGTCCATATCCTCCTGCCTGGCGAGATTGAGACGGGAGACGGCGTTCTGCACCGAGCTCTCCATCTCGGAGCGCAGCTCCTCCATCTCCTTTTCCCCGGCATCGACCATTTCCTGGGTAAAACGCTCCGCCTCGTCCGAGGAGAGCTTGCCCTGCTCCACGAGCTTGTCCATGGTCTCCTTGACCTTGCTCTTGGTCACCACCGCCGTGCCCAAACCTGCGAGCACGCTTCTCTTGAGCATGTCCAGCATACGAACACCCCCTTGAGCGCGTTTTTTCCTTCTCAACGCACTCGGTCGTCTTGTCCCTGAAAATCCTCTCCGTGAAGGATTGCAAAAGCTTGAACGCCTCACAGGCTCGCTGCCCGGCCTACTCGTCTTCCAGGGCCACGCGCTTGTGCAGCACGGTGTCCAGGGCGTCCCGAATGAAGGCGAGGTTGGCGCTCGATCTGCCCCCCGCCTTGCTCAAAAACACTCGCGCCGTCGCCATCTTGGCCTCGCTGGTCAGGGCGTCGATGCACAAGAGATAGGCCATGACCGTATCGTTGGCCATCTCCACAAGGCGGCCGGCGTGATATTGCTGCAGCTCGGCGTCATTCTGCTCCCGCACAAGATCCACGGCTTGCTCCAAGCTCAGCCGCAGATCCCTGGCCCTGGAGAAGAGCGGCTCCAGTGGGGAAAAGTCGTGGGCCGCCTCGTATTCGTCCAGGCGCTCGGAAACCACGCCCGTAATCAGGCTGCCGATGGCGCCGACCACCTGAAGCTGCGTGGTTCCCTCGTAGATATTGGTGATGCGCACGTCGCGATAGAGACGCTCGATATCGAAGTCCCGAGTATACCCCGGACCGGCGTGTACTTGCAAGGCATCGTAACACACCTTGTTGGCCATTTCCGTGGCGAATATCTTCACCGCCGGGGTAAAATAGGAGGCGTAGCGATTGTAGCGGCGCAGCTCCTCCTTGAGCTGTTTGCTGTCCCCGGATCCGCTCGCCATGTCCTTCTCCAGACCCTCCTGGACGTCCACGATGCGGGAGGTCTCCATGATCAGGCTCCGCGCAGCCTCGATGTTTACCCGCATCTCGGACAGCATCTCCCGCACGGCCGGAAAATCGACAATCGAAGTCTGAAATTGCCTGCGGTGCCAGGCATAGGCGCGCGCCTCCCGGAATGCCGCCTCGGCAATCCCCACGGCCTGCGCGGCCACTGCCAGTCTCGCCCCGTTCATAAGGGACAGGGTGTAGCGGACAAGGCCCATCCTGCGCCGGCCCAAAAGCTCGGCCGGCGCCTTGTTGAACTGCATCTCGCAGGTGGGCGAGCCATGGATCCCCAGCTTGTCCTCGATCCGCCGAATGCGGAGATTCTCGTCCCGCTGGTAGATGAACAGGGACAGTCCGCGCCCACCGCTGGACCCTGACTCGCTTCGGGCCAGGACCAGGACCACGTCACCGCAGCCGTTGGTGATGAAGCGCTTGACCCCGCTCAGACGCCACTCTCCAGCGTCATCCTGTTCCGCCCGCAACCGGATGGATTGCAGGTCCGAGCCGGCATCCGGCTCGGTCAGGGCCATGGCCCCTGTGGCCTCACCGGAGGCAAAAAGGGGCAAATAGCGCTGCTTCTGGTCCTCGCTGCCGAAACGTTCGATTGTGTCCGCGATCTCCTGGAGCCCGAAGAGATTCATCAGGGAGGCGTCGGCCCGGGATATGATCTCGATGGCCAGGGAATAGACCGTCTTGGGACAGTTGAGCCCGCCGTACGCCCGAGACAGGGTGAATCCCATGAGATCCGCCTGGCTCAGTCGGTGCAAGGCCTCCTTGGTGCCCCGGGCGTAGCGCACCTCGCCATCCTCCAGCCTAGCCCCCTCCCGGTCGACCCCGCGGGCCTGGGGGGCCACCGTGTCTCCGGCGATGGACCCGACAATGTCCAGGACCCGGTGGTAGCTGTCCAGGGCGTCCGAGACATCCTCCGGGGCGTGGGGCGATGCATCCCTTTCGGCGAAATCGCGCTCCTTCAGCCTGACAATCCGGTCCATCTCCGAATGGGCGGGATGCTCCAGATGAAAACGAATATCTCGATTGTCCAGATAGAAGTTGGCCACATCCACCTCCTATGATTGCGCTTGATAGGCCTTGATCAATTTGGGCAGCACATCCGCAACCTCTCCGACAATGGCATAGTGCGCAATGTCGAAGATGGGGGCCTCGGGATCGCTGTTCACGGCCAGAATACGTTTGGATTCCTGCATACCGGCAAGATGCTGGACCTGTCCGGAAATGCCGCAGGCTATGTAGAGATTGGGACGCACCGTGGTCCCGGTCTGGCCCACCTGACGTTCGTGGGGCAAAAAACCCCCGTCGACCATGGGTCGAGAGCCGGCGTATTCACCGCCCAGAACGCGGGCCAGATCCTGGACCAGGCCAAGGGACCGCGCGTCGCTCGCGCCCATGCCCGCGGCCACGATGACCCGTGCCTTGCGCAGATCCACCTCCCTTTCCATGCGGTGGAGCTCCAGGACATGTGTGGAGAAGTCCTCGGTCGGGAAATCGACTGGCACGTCGATCAGCTCGGCCTTGGAGGAGGAGCTTCCCTCGGGCATGGGCATGACCCCTTCGCGCACCGTGGCCATGCTGGGACGGCTCTCCGGGGAGACGATTGTGGCGATGATATTGCCTCCCCAGGCCGGACGGATTTGATGCAGCGTGTTGATCCAGGTTTGGTTCTTGCCCTTGAACTCGCCGATCGTGAGCTCGGTACAGTCAGCGGTGAGCCCGCAACGCAGCGAGGAAGCCACGCGCGGGGCTATATCCCTGCCGGTGCTCGTCGCCCCGAAAAGCACGATCTGCGGGTCGCAGCCCTGAATAACCTCCTGCACGGCGCGGGCGTAGGGCAGGGAGGTGAAGTCCGCCAATCGCCTGTCCTCCACCCGGTAGACCCGATGGCATCCGTAGCGGCCGAGATCGGCTGGATCCTGCTCCAGACCGTGACCCACAAGGACCCCCTCCACGCTCGCGCCGAGCTCACCTGCCAGCTCAAAAGCCTTGCCCAGAAGCTCCAGGCTCACATCGGCAATGGCACCGTCCCTTTGTTCCAGAAAAACGAGCACGCTGTTCGTGGGTTGCATTCCTCTCCCCTTATTTCAGACTTCCGTGGTTGGCATACAGGGTCGCATACGCGGTGAGACGGGCCTAAACACGCCTCTCGGTTCATCAGGCGAGAATGTGCTCCTGCTGCAGCTCGGCCATGAGCTCGGAGACGGATTCCTGGCTGTTCTCGACACGCTTGACTTCCTGGGCCTTGAGAACCACGTTCCGGACCTTCTTGACCTGAGTGGGCGAGCCGGACATCCCGCAAAGAGCCGGATCGGCACCGATGGTCCCGACATTCCACAGCTTGACGCAGGGCGTCTCCCCCTCTGGGGTCGCGTATTCCTCGGGCTGGAGTGTAGGAATCTTCTTGCAGGCCAAGACCCGCTTCGCGCTGGGCGGCCTGGTTTCGTTGGCCTCTTGGGACACGGTGAGAAGCAGCGGAAAACGGGTGCGCAGCTTCTGCTCCCCCCCTTCGATGCCCCGGAGCACGGTTATTCCCCTCTCATCCACCTCGAGCACGCCGGTCACATTGGTGATCTGATTCAGGCCCAGCTTTTCCGCGAGCTGGGGGCCAACCTGGGCCGTGTCCCCGTCAATGGCCTGTTTTCCGCAAAAGATCACCTGGAAATCCTGGATCGTTTCCAGGGTTCTGGCCAGGATGTAGGATGTGGCCAGGGTATCCGACGCGGCAAAGCACTTGTCCGAAACGAGCACCGCATCGTCCGCGCCGAGGAAAAAGCACTCCCTGAGGGCTTCCGCCGCCTTGGGCGGACCCATGGAGATCACGGTGATCCTGCCGCCCACCGTCTCCCTGGTCCGCAGGGCCGCCTCCAGGGCATGCAAATCGTCCGGGTTGACAATTGCCGGGAGGGCGTCCCGGTTCACGGTTCCGTCCTCCTTCATGGCCTTTTCCCCCACCTGGGTAGTATCCGGCACCTGCTTAACCAGCACCGCCATGTTCAGTCCCATGTCATCCTCCTCGCGAAAGGGTGGTCCCCAATAGCGCCAGAGATTGGCTGTCCGAGCTTCTCGTCAGTCTACTGTCTGGATTGCGAAAACCGAAAGAGTGTAATAATTTCCTCGTGCATACGAGCCACAAGCGGCATCGTTGTGTCAGCATTCCACGGACACAATGGCCGTGCGTAGCGCTTTCCCTTGCTTCAGTCAAGCAAGGACCGCGATCCGGACCCACACAGCGTGCGGTCGGCCCTGAACGATCACGGGAGCAGGTCCTTTCACGGATTGCTTCTGCCAAAAAAAGGCACCTCGCTTTCCCAGGGGAAACGAGGTCGGGAGGCTGCTATGCGCAGTTATCGTAAAGAACTCTGGTTTGAGGTCAAGGGCCGCAGGGAGCTCATCAACATAACTCCCCAAGTCAAGGAATGCCTCAAGGAAAGCGGCGTTCAAGAGGGCCTGATTCTGGTCAACGCCATGCACATCACCGCATCGGTCTTTATCAACGACGACGAGCCCGGCCTGCACCAGGACTACGAGGAATGGCTGGAGAAGCTGGCCCCGCACGAGCCGGTGAGCCAGTACCGGCACAACGTGGGCGAGGATAACGGGGATGCCCATCTGAAGCGGGAAATCATGGGTCGCCAAGTGGTGGTGGCAATCACCAATGGCAAGCTGGACTTCGGCCCCTGGGAACAGATCTTCTATGGCGAGTTCGACGGGGGACGGAAAAAGCGGGCCCTGGTCAAGATCATCGGGGAATAGGCCCTGCCTCCCGGAGGCTGAGTTTACCCGATCCCATTGACCCCAGCGACGATTTCGTTGTAACGCAGCCCTCCATCTCGGACGCAAGATGTCAGGGCTAGTGGAATCTTGCGTCTGCCATCAGGCAACTGGAACAGGGGGCGCTCGTGCGCATCATCATCATCGGAGCCGGTCAGGTGGGCTACCACATCGCCAGCCGTCTGATCTCCGAGGACAAGGACGTGGTGATCGTGGACACCAATCGCCAGGTCCTGGAGACAGTTGCGGAAAGCCTGGACCTGGAGACGGTGCACGGCTCGGGCAGCAGCCCGCGCATCCTGGAGCAGGCCGGAATCCGCACCGCGGACACGCTTTTGGCGGTCACGGACAGCGACGAGGTCAACCTCATCGCCTGCACCTTCTCCAACATCCTGGCCCCGGAGCTGAAAAAGGTGGCCCGTATCCGGAATCCGGAGTACACGGAATACGAGGACATCCTGGCCAGGAATCTCCTGAATATCGATATCGTGGTCAACCCGGAGGAGGAGGTGATCCGCTCCATCGAGCGGCTCATGGACACCCCGGGAGCCGCGGATGTGAACGAATTCCCCGACATAGGCCTCAAGCTCCTGGGGATCTGGATCCGGGAGGACAGCCCCTTCGCCGGGCTCGATCTGGCCTCTCTCAAGCGACAGTCGGCAATGGCCGACTTCATCGTGGCCTCCATCATCCGGCAGGAGAAGCTGATCATCCCCTCGGGCGCGGACATCCTCAAGACCGGGGACCTGGTCTACTTCGTCTGCACCCGGGAGAGCCTGGAGCAATTCCTGAGCACCTTCAACCTCAGAGGGCGATCGCAGCACAACGTGCTCATCATCGGCGGGGGCAACATCGGGTACAAGCTGGCCCGGCGACTGGAGACCAAGAAAGGGTCCCAGGTCAAGCTCATGGACCAGGACAGTCAGCGCTGCCAGTTCCTGGCCGAAAACCTGGACCGGACCATCGTGCTCCAGGGAGACGGCACGGACCAGAGGCTGCTCGCGGAGGAGAACGTGGGCGGCATGGACGTGGTTGTCTCGCTCACCGAGGACGAGGAGAACAACATCCTGAGCTCGCTGCTCGCCAAGAGCATGGGGGCCACACTCACCGTCACCCGGATCAACAAGCTGGCCTACATGGGGCTCATGCACAGCATCGGGCTGGAGCTCATCGTCAGCCCCAGGCTCTCCGCTGCAAACAGCATCCTGCGCCACGTGCGCAAGGGCGCGGTCATCTCCAGCCTCTCCATCAAGGAGGAAGCCGAGGCCTTGGAGGTCCGGGCCGGAGAGCACTCCCTCCTGTTGCACAGACCCCTCAAGGATATCGACCTGCCCCGCGGAGTGCTCATCCTCTGCCTGGTCCGTGAGGACACAATCATCATCCCCGGCGGGGACAGCGTGATCCAGCCCCAGGACCGGGTCATCCTCATCTCCAGCAACAAGGACATCTCCAAGGTGGAAAAGGCCCTCATCGGGGAGTAGCCCGCATGCGCCTCCGCGTCATCCTCCAGTTCGTCGGCTTCGTGGTGCTCTTGATCAGCCTGTCCATGCTGCTGGCCGTGCCCTTTTCCCTGGCGTACGAGGACGGCACCGCGGGCCTCTTTTTTGGCTGCTCCGGAATGGGGGCCGCTGCCGGGGGCCTGCTCATCCTCGCCACCCGCAGCAAGCAGACCGTCGTCCTCAACCATCGCGAAGGGATGGCCATTGTCACCCTGAGCTGGGTCGCGGCCGGACTGACCGCCGCACTGCCCTTCTATATAAGCGGGGCGATCCCCTCCTTCACCGACTGCCTCTTCGAGACCATGTCCGGTTTCACCACCACCGGCGCCTCCATTTTGGAAGATATCGAGGCGCTGCCCAAGGGGCTCCTGTTCTGGCGGAGCCTGACCCACTGGCTGGGGGGTATGGGCATCATCCTGCTCTCGCTGGCTATCCTCCCCTTTCTGGGAGTGGGCGGCATGCAGCTGTTCAAGGCGGAGGTTCCCGGCCCCACTCCGGACAAGCTGCGCCCCAGGATCAAGGATACCGCCCTGATCCTGTGGACGGTGTATCTGCTCTTCTCCGTTCTGGAGACGATCCTCCTCTACGCCGGGGGCATGGATCTCTTCAACTCCCTGTGCCACACCTTCGGGACCGTGGCCACAGGAGGATTCTCCCCCAAGAACGCATCCATCGGCCACTATTCCAGTCTGTATTTCCACGTGGTGATCACGGTGTTCATGTTCCTGGCCGGGACCAACTTCGCCCTGCACTACAAGCTGTTGCAGGGCTCACCCGGGAGCTATCTCAAAAGCTCGGAATTCAAATACTACGTGATTCTGGTCTTAGCGGTAACCGGAATTCTCACCCTGTCCCTATGGGGCTCATCCGGAGAGGAGGCTGGGTATTCCCTGCGGCATGGCGTCTTTCAGGCGGTCACGATTGTGACCACCACCGGGTACGTGACAGCGGACTACGAGCTGTGGGCGCCACTAGCCCAGGTTCTGCTTTTCATCTGCATGTTCAGCGGAGGAATGGCCGGCTCCACGAGCGGCGGGATCAAAACGATGCGGACCCTGCTTTTGGGAAAACACAATATCCGCGAGCTCAAGAAGCTCGTCCACCCCAGGGCCGTCATCCCGCTCAAGCTGGACGGCCGGCCCGTTCCGGAAAACGTGCTGGGCGGAATATGGGGCTTTTTCCTGCTCTTCATCTCCCTCATGGTTCTGGCCGCCCTCATTCTGGCCGGCATGGGTATGGACTTGGTCACCTCCTTCGCCGCGGCCATCGCCTGCATCGGCAATATAGGACCCGGGCTGGGCGACGTCGGGCCGGCGGACAACTACGCCGGGCTGCCCCTCGCCGCCAAGTGGGTGCTTACCTTCTGCATGCTCTTGGGCCGGCTGGAGATCTACACCGTGATCATCCTGATCACCCCGGAGTTCTGGCGCAAATGAGCTTCTCCGCCCGCTAGGGCCTACTCCGCCAGGTTATTCAGCTCCTTGTCCTCCTCCAGGACCCGGAAGTAGTCAAAGAGCCGGACCAGGCTCAGGGATTTGCGCACCTGCTGCGAGGGCTTGTAGAGATAGAATCCCTTGTTCTCCTCTTTCCTCTGATTGTTCAGATGGACCAGAAAGCCGATCCCGGAGCTGTCCAGAAAGGAGATGTCCGCCAGATCCATGACAATGGTGGCGCAGGGCTCGTTCTCCAGGTAGTCCCACATCTCTCCCTTGAGACGATCGATCACCTCCAGGGTCAGCTCCCCGCTGTAGTGGAAGATGCACACATTGTCGCCCTTGCGGGTCACGTTCAATATCTCCATAGCCCCTCCTCAAACAGGTTACCATCTGTAGAGCCCTCATCTCCGGGCCTGCCCGGGCACGACCAAGCAGGAATATGTCTCGAGCCGAACCGGGGAGAGCACTTCGCTGGGCTTCATATAGACCATGGCCTTGAAGTGACGTGCTGGAGGCTCAAGGAGCCTGCCCATTTGCTTCAAGGATTGCCTGAAAGAGAAACCTTATCCTTGATCATTTGTGGCCTGAGGGTGGAGCCGCTCAAGGCTTGTTCCCCCGGGCATTTGATGTCGGGATGAAGCCTGCGCTTCAGTGCTCTCCCCGGTTCGGCTCGCTAAAGATGTTCCAATAATTTAGCATGTTATAAACATTTTCATATAACCCTCATTCCCGGGCCGACCCGGGCACAACCAAGCATGAAAATGGGGCGAGGCGAAGGCGGGCGGACGCTGAAGCACGGGCTTCATCCGGGTTTCAG
>Ga0207714_1001761_pt1 | contig 13780 bp, 15 predicted proteins | sample PonA232FremontCA_2_FD_187270 | JGI IMG/M metagenome (GOLD analysis project Ga0207714, IMG submission 187270) | Marine sediment microbial community from Fremont, CA, USA - Pond A23 Sediment 2 (SPAdes) | ecosystem: Environmental > Aquatic > Marine > Unclassified | place: USA: Fremont, California... | reverse complement strand
CATGTCCACGGGCGCGACTGGCTGGGTGGGCCGGTAGGGACTGGTCGCGCCGGCCGTCGAGAGCGACTCCTCGGCGAGGGTTCGCTGGCCCGGAGCGTCCGGGCGGGCGTGTTTGGCGAGGTCGCTCGCCCGCTGTGGGTCCCACCACACGTCCTCGCTCTCGCCGCCGACCGCGTCGTCCGGGGCTTTGCGGCCGAGACCGGCGGCCGCGCGGGCGTCATCGTCGCCGACCGCTCGGGCCGGACCGGCCACGCACACAACGCCGAGGCGATGGGAACGGCGGGAACCGGGCGGCGGTAGGCGCACGGAGCGACTCGCCCGGGCCGTGAGAACTCGTCGCCCGCCACCACTGGCTTTTTGACGGGGCAGGGTGACCTGCGACCATGCAGGCGCTGGATGACGTCGACCCCGGACGGGTCGGGCTGGCGGGCTTCGGAGTCCTGCTCGCGCTGGTGGTCGTTTTCGTCGTCTACTCGTTTCTCGGCGTGTTCGTCCTCGGGATCTTCCTCTACTATGCGACCAGACCGTTCCACCGCCGGTTCGACGCCTACCTCCCGGGGTCGGTCGCCGCGGCACTCTCGCTGCTCGTCTTGGCGGTCCCGGTCGTCGTGCTCGTCACCTACACCGCCACCGTCGGCTACAGCGAGCTCGCAGCGCTCGCGGAGACGACCGGCGTCGACGCGCTGAACGGCGTGGTCCCGTCGGCCAACGTGACCGCAGCCGTCCAGGACCCCGGGTCGCTTTTGACCGACCGGGACCCCGGCCGACTCGCCGACATCGCCCGGGCCGCGCTCGGCTACCTCGCGCTCGTGTTCTCGTCCGTGTTCGACATCGTCGTCGCCTTCGCCATCGCCTTCTATCTCCTGCGGGATGGCGGCCGGCTCCGGGGGTTGCTCGAGAACTACCTCGACCGGCACAGCGACGCCCTCGACGGTGCCGGGCTCGAGGACTACTGCGACGCCATCGACGCCGACCTCGAGACGGTCTTTTTCGGCAACATCCTCAACGCTCTCCTGATCGCGGTCATCGGCGCCCTCTCCTACAGCGCCCTCAACGTCTTCGCGCCGGCGGCGTTCGACGTTCCCTACCCCGTGCTCGTGGGCATTCTCGCCGGCGCGGCCAGCCTCGTCCCCGTCGTGGGGATGAAGATCGTCTACGTCCCCGTCGTCGCGTACCTGGGCGGGCTGGCGGCACTCGATGGGGGTGGGTGGGACTTCGTGGTCGCGTTCGCTCTCGTCTCCGTGGTCGTGGTCGACACCGTTCCCGACCTGGCGTTGCGGCCCTGGGTGTCCGGTGGGGACCTGCACCTCGGGACCGTCATGTTCGCGTACATTTTCGGCCCGCTGGTGTTTGGCTGGTACGGCCTCTTTCTCGGGCCGCTCGTGCTCGTGCTCGTCGTTCACTTCTACGACGTCGTGCTGGACATCGGCGCTGAAGCCGACGCCGGTGACGGCACTGGCGCCGGTGACGGCACCGACGAGACGGTAGGTGGAGCGGACGGCCCGGACGAGGGGGGCGGAACAACGGAACGGGCAGCCTCCGGCAATGCGGCCGACGGCAGCTGATCCCCAGGGTCCGGGAACGTCGGGAAGCATTAACCGGGTGGTGGGTGTAGCGTCACGCATGTACGAACGGATACTGCTCGCGACGGACGGCAGCGACCACACCAGACGGGCGGCCGAGTACGTGCGGACGCTTGCCGACCGGTTCGACGCCGACGTCCACGTCCTCGCGGTGGCCGACGTCGGCAGCGTCTCCGTCGCCTTCGACACCGGCGGTATCGAGCAGGAGGTCATCGAGCGCCTCCAGCGCCAGTGCGAGGAGTGGGCCGAGGAGACCGGCGAGTTCGTCGACGCCGCGGAGACGGCGGTCCGCAGCGGCAAGCCCCGCCAGGAGATCCTCGACTACGCGGCCGAGCACGACGTCGACCTCCTGGCCATGGGGACCCACGGCCGGACCGGGATCCGCCGGTACGTCATCGGGAGCGTGACCGAACACGTCCTCCGGCGGGCGGAGGCACCCGTGCTGACCGCCCGGGCCGACGAGGAGGCAAACGGCGGCGAGATCGACCGGGTGCTGGTCCCGACCGACGGCAGCGGTGCGGCCGAAGCGGCCGTCGACCACGCGGTCGCCGTCGCCGACGCCTGCGGGGCCGCCATCAGGGTGCTCAGCGTCGTCGACACCCGCGCGCTCGCCGCTCAGTCCGAGCTCGCCCCCTCGGATGCGGTGATCGAGAACCTCGAGGAACGGAGCGAACACGCCGTCAACGAGGTGGCCGAGCGCTGCGAGGAGGCGGGACTGTCCGTCGAGACTGCCGTCGCCCGCGGCGCCCCCTCCGGGGCCATCTGCGAGGACGCCGACGAGAGCGGCGCCGACCTGGTGGTCATGGGGACCCACGGGCGCAGCGGACTGGACCGCGTGCTGCTTGGCAGCGTCGCCGAACGGACGGTCCGGCACGCGCCCGTCCCCGTGATGGCCGTCCGCGGCGAGGGGCCCGACGGGGAGTAGCCCGTCCGCGGCGGCGAGCCCGGCGGGGGGTGGCCGAACCGAGCGGTTCCGGCGTGGACAAAGGCTTTGCCCGCCACCGCTCAAGGGCGGGTATGAGCGAGGTAGACCTGGAGGCCGAGCAGTACGAGAAACACCGCGAGGCCGGCGAGATACTCGCGACCGTCCGCGCGGAAGCCGTCGAGCGCGTCGAGGTCGGCGCCAGCCATCTCGAGGTCGCCGAGCACGTCGAGGACCGTATCCGCGAACTCGGCGGCCAGCCCGCCTTCCCCGTCAACGTGAGCATCGACGAGGAGGCAGCCCACGCCACCCCCTCGGCAGACGACGACAGCACCTTCAGCGAGGAGATGGTAAACCTCGACATTGGCGTGGCCGTCGACGGCTGGCTGGCCGACTCCGCCATCACCGTCGACCTCTCCGGGAACGAGGACCTGGTCGAGGCCTCCGCGGAGGCCCTGGAGGCAGCCATCGACCTCGTCGAACCCGGCGTCCAGACCGGCGAACTCGGCGCCGCCATCGAGGAGACCATCGACGGCTACGGCTACAACCCCGTGGTCAACCTCACCGGCCACGGGCTCGGTCACTGGGAGCAACACACCGAACCGAACATCCCCAACCGCGCGGTCTCGCAGGGCGTCGAACTCTCGGTCGGCGACGTGGTCGCCATCGAGCCCTTTGCCACCGACGGCGCCGGCAAGGTCAGCGAGGGCAACGAGGAGGAGATCTTCGCCCTAGAGCAGGAGCGGTCGGTCCGGAACCGGCAGGCCCGGCAGGTACTCGACCAGATCACCGACCAGTTCCGAACCCTCCCCTTCGCCACGCGGTGGGTCGACTCCTCGCGGGCGGAGATGGCGCTGCGCCGGCTCAAACGCCAGGACGTCATCCACGGCTATCCCGTCCTCAAGGAGAAGGAGGGGAAGCTGGTCAGCCAGAAGGAACACACCGTCATCGTCACCGAGGACGGCTGTGAAGTGACGACCCGGTGAGCGGGCCCGACGAGGGGGCAGCCACTCGCCAGCGAGAGAGCGGCCCGGGCTCACAGCGGGGTCGGAAGTGACGGCAGGGCGGTCGGCGCAACCGCGACGACGACCTGTCCGATCCCGGCGAGAACCACGATTACGCCGGCGGCCGGCTCGAGCCGGCTGCCGAGGCCGGCGAGCCGACCGGCCGCGAGGTCGAGCCCGAACCCCACCGCGAGGGTCACGGCCAGAAGCGGCAGAGCGACGCCGGCGGCGTAGGCCGCCACGACGGCGACCGCGACCGGCGGCGAGAGCGTGACTGCCTGGACGACGACCGCCAGAAAGACCGGCAGCACACAGCCGGCAGACGCCCCGGCGTAGCCGGCCCCGAACAGCACGAACCCCGAGGTACCGGCACGGCGGGCCGGCAGCGCGACGGTCAGCGCGGGACCGCGTGCGCTGAGCAGGCTGGCGCCGACGACGACCAGCGCGACGCCGACCAGCGGTTCCACGACCGGAAGCAACCGCGAGACCGACCGGCCGGCGAGCACCGCCGCCCCCGCGAGCGCGCCGAGCGTCACGACGACGCCGACCCCGGCCGCGACGCCGCGCACGACGATGCCAGCCGCTCGTCGGTCGTCGCCGACGGTACTGGCGTAGTAGCCCACGTAGCCCGGGACCAGCGGGAGCGCACACGGCGACAGGAAGGTCAACACGCCGGCGCTGGCCGCGAACGTCAGGTAACCCCCAACCGGGTCGCTCACGAGGACTCACCGCCATCTGCGGCCCGTATCTCGTCGACGATCCGCGCGGCGGTCGTCCGCCCCGCGTGCGACCAGGTCTCGGTGCCGTCGGGCGCGACGACGACAGCCCTCGGGACGCTCGTTGCGCCGTACCGCCGCGCCAGCGCCGTCCCGTCGTCGGCGGCGACGGTCCAGGTGCCGCCGTGGTCGGCCCACCACGAGGCGACCGCCTCGGTCGAGATACTCAGCCCGACGGGCTCGCTGGTCACCGAGAGGAACTGGACGCCGTCGGGGACCTCCCTGTGGGCCTCGCCGACGGCGGACATTTGCGACGCACAGATGCCACAGGTGGTGGCGAAGAACTCGACGAACGTCACGCGACCCGGCTCCGGGACGGTCGCCCGGCCCGCCTCGCTTCCGGGAGCATCGATGGTTTCGACGGTCACCGGCTCCGCCTCGCGTATGTCCTCGCCGGTGAGCGACTCGCCGAGGCCGCTGCACCCGGCAGCCGTTGTCGTCGCGGCGGCGACCGAGGCGAGCAGCTCACGCCGCCGCACGCGGGCCACCTCCGCTTTTCGCCCGCCCCGGCGCGCTCACCACGGCTGAAAGTGAGGCAGCGGGACCCCCGGCAGGACGACCCCGAGCGCAGCCAGCCCGTGCTGGAGTGGGATGTACCCCAGGATGACGAAGGCGAGCCCGAGGACCCGGTGGAGCCGCTGGCGGGTGCCGACCTCCAGCCCGCTTGCCAGCGTTCCAGTCAGGAAGACCGCGGGGACCGTTCCCAGCCCGAGCGCCGCGAGCGCGGCCGCGCCCCCGACCGCCGAGCCCTGGACGAACGCGTACAGGTACGCCGGGTACAGGAGCGGACAGGGCAGGAGCCCGTGGACCGCGCCGAGCCCGGCGATGCGGTAGTCGCCGACCCACGCGTCGACCCGCGGGAGCAGGGTGCCACGGACTGCGGCCGCGACCCGCTCGACCCCGGGGACCGGCACGCGCCGCGTGCCGCTGCCGGCGAGGTAGCTGGCGCCGACGGCGGCGACGACGGCCCCGACGAGGATGCCGGTCGCGGCCCGGACCTCCGTCGCCACGAGGGTCACGTCCCGGAGCCCGACGAAGACGAGCTGGCCGGCCAGCCCGAAGAGACCGCCGAGCAGGGTGTAGCTGGCCGTCCGCCCGAGGTTGAACAGCGCGTGCTGCCGGACGGCCTGCGTCGTGAGGACGTCCTCGCGTCCCCCCGCGTCCATCCTGGCGGCGTAGGTCGCGACAAGCGGCCCGCACATCCCGATACAGTGTGCGCCCCCGAGCAGGCCGACGAGCGCCAGCACCGGGAGGCCGAGTGTCTCCGTGCCGAGGAGGGGATTGGCTGGCGTGCATGTCGTCATCAGTCAGGAGGTGGCCTCCACGACGGTCTCGACGTCCGAGAGGACGCGCTCGTGGTCCGGCCGGTCGGTCCGGTAGGCCCGTTCGACGACCCCCTCCGGATTCCGGAGGAACGTCAGCGAGAGGTGCCGGAAGTCGTACCCCGGGAGGCGCCGGGACTCGCCCGCACCGACCCGCTCGAACGTGATGCCGAGCTTCTCGTCGACCACCGTCTCCGCGCGGGCCGCCGACTCCGGGCGCAGGAACCGCCAGTTCCCCGCCTGCATGTCGATGTTCATCTTGCGGGCGTACTCCCTGAGCAGCTCGGCGTCGTCGCGCTCGGGGTCGAAGGTGATCGCCAGAAACGTCACCTCGTCGCCGATGCCCCGCTCGAGGGTTCCGTGCTGGACACCCGCCAGCTGGCCGACGAGACGGACACACTCGACGGGACAGCTGGCAAAGAAGCCGGTCACGACCAGCGTCCCATCGATGGCGGTGCTGTCGACCACCCCGTCGGCCAGCGGGTCCGGCAAGCTGAACGCCGGCAGCGCCTCCCCGTGGGCCGGATACGGGAGGTCGCTGCTGTCGAACTGTCGGTCTCGCGGCGGGTCGAGGACCGTCTCACCCGCGGTCGTGCTGTCCCCGAGAACCGTGGTGAGACAGCCGGCACTCGCCGCGGCAACACCGAGGCCGGCCGCAAGGTAGGTTCGTCTCTCCATCGATCGAGGCTCGTCAACTTACGGACGTAAGCCGTATGGTGCACCTCTCGAAGACTTCCGACAGCCACACCAGACGGCCTATTACCGCCGTCGACCGAGCCTTCGGTATGGACGGTCCGACCACCCCAGTTGACCGACGCAGACTGCTCGCGCTGATCGGTGCCAGTTCCGCTGTCGCCCTGGCGGGCTGTGCCGGCGGGGGCGACGACGGCGACGGCTCGTCTCCGACGGACACGCCGACGCCGAGCGACGTCGTCCCGGAGGAGTACCGGACCGCGGCCAGCCTGAACGACAGACAGCGCGACCCCGACGCGCTCTCGGCCAAGAGCGACGTGAACTACCAGTCCGAGCCGGACGGCGGCCAGCAGTGTTCGGGCTGTGCGTACTACATCCCGGACAGGAACGGCGACGGCGTCGGTGCCTGCTCGATCGTCGAGGGGAACATCGAGCCGAGCGGGTACTGCGTGAGCTACGCCGCATACGATGAGGGAACCAGTACGGACGGCGACAGCACCGGCGACGGCGAGGCGTCGCTCGCGCCCGTCGACGTCCCCGAGGACGCGGAGTGTGCCGTCTGTGGCATGACCGTCGCGAACTTCCCGGAGTGGAACGCCCAGACGGTCCACGAGGACGACACCCGCGAGTTCTTCTGCACCGCCGGCTGTGCGACCACCTACTACGCGGTCACCGACCAGTTCGCCGACACCGACGCGGCTATCGCGGGCCTCTGGGTCAGGGACTTCGACAGTCGGGAGCTGGTCGACGGCACGGGCGCGTCCTACGCGCTCGAGACCGACTCCGACCGCGTCGACGACCCGATGCGGCTGAACCCCGCGCCGTTCGCGACCCGCGAGGACGCCGTTGCCTACGTCGAGGCGGTGGCTCACCTCACCGTCGAGGACATCGTCGAGCTGTCGGCGTTCGACCGAGACCTGGCCGAGCAGTACCGCGGCCGGCTGATCGAGTGATGAGTACCGGAAACGCCGGCGTGCCGGGTGAACACGCCGTCCGGTCCGTCTGTCACTCGAGGAGCGCGTCGTCGACCAGCCGGGTGAACCGGTCGACCAGACGGTCCGGGGCCGAAGGCGAGACCTCGTCGAGCAGTCGGCGCGTCTCGTCGGGTCGAGTCAGCCTGATGTGGCTCCGGCCGTGTTCGTCGTAACACTTCTCCGCAACACCCGCGTCGACGAGCGTCGAAACGTGCCAGGAGACCGTGCTCCGGGCCACGTCGAGGTCCGTTGCCAGGTCGGCGGCCGACGGCTCCGGCTCCTCGAGCGCGGCGACGATGATGCCCCGGACGGTTTCGCGCCGGAGGAGGGCGATCGTTCGCTGCTCCCAGGGGTCGTACCCCTCCGGGAAGTAGTGGGTTCGGTCGCGGACCTTCGCGGTATCGAGCCCGCCGGCGCGACGGAGCCGGCGGAGGTGGTACTGCGCCTGCCCGGTCGCGATGCCGAGGTTGCGGGCGAGTTCGTTGAAGTGGACGCCCGGGTTGGATTCGATGTGTCGGCGGATCGCCCGTCTCACCTCGCTCATGGGAGCCACTAGCCGCTTCTCGGTAAAGACACTCGCTGGCGTTCCCAGCTGCTGGGAACGTAGCACTTAGCCGGCCCGCGACGGCGTCCCGGTGCTGTACAGCGCGTACAGGACGAGCGTGGCGACTGCGAAATCCGAGCCGTGTTCGATGAGGTGGTGAACCGGCATCGGAACGATGCCGAGCACCGTCCCGAATCCGATGACCGACCGGGAGACGAGAATCCCGAGCGCCGCCGTCATCAGGAGGTAGACTCTCGTCCGTCGCCGCCGGTAGCCGACCAGCCCGGTCAGAAACAGCGTCGCTGTCCCGAGCGTCGCGAGAACGAGTACGACGAGGATCGCCGCCGCCTCGGCCCCGCTCACCCAGTCGGCCGCGGACGGGAACATACCCGCTCAACACACCTGAGCCGTGAGTGTGTTACGGGTTCCGCCGGAAAGCCCTCGCCTCTGGACCCTTTCCCGCGCTCCAGCCACGGCTGGCAGGGCCCCGGGTGACAGTGGAGCCCACTACCCGTCCGCGCACGGACCGCTCGAGGCGCCCTGGCACGGCCCAGCGTCGTTCCGGGAGCCCCGGAGCGGCCGCGCTTTCGACGGGGCTGTGAGAGCGGGCGCACGGCCGTCGCGGAGTCTCTCACCGGTCCGCAGGCAAGTCAGGACTGGTGCCCCCACACCCGCGGGCTGTGCGGCAACCGGAAGGGGTGGCTGGTGTGGGTGAGAGCGGGTACGCGGATGTGGGGCGTGGATGGCACCTACTCGTTGTTCATCCGGGTCGTCGTGGTAGTCCCACAGACGCGACACTCGCTGACGCGGTACGGCTCGCGGGAGAACTCCGCGTTGTCCGGGGTCGTGCTCTCGGTCAGGATCCGGACGTTCACCTCGTGGGGCGTCTCCCGGCCGCAGTCGGAACACACCTCGGATATCGTGGTGACCGCGTCGTTCGTGGTTGCCATCCTACTAGCACCTTTCCTGGCGAGAGGTCCTAAAACAGCCAACCGTTTCGGCAGATGAGTCGAGTCTCGATATCAAGCCGTTGGTCCCGCAGGTGGTCCCTCGACAGCAGTCGGGAGACGTTCCCACTGTCGTGTATATCGCGTCGTTCGTGGTTGCCATCCTGTTCGTACCGTGTCCCGGAATGGGTATAAAAAGGGCCGACCGTTGAGTCCGTTCGGACCGTTTTATCGACGGAGGGGAGCGAGATAGGTCGCCAAGCACCTCAGAAAACTCGAGACAGTTCACAACCGACTCTCAGGGAATATTTCGCCTCATTCCCGATGAACGGCCGATCCCTTTATGTACACCGTCACGCTCGCCGCAGAGTGAAAACGTGCGGTGGGGGAGAGCCGAGGGCGTACCGGATCAGAGCGGTCACAGTCGGTCGAGAAAAGCGTCGAAGGCCCCGCTCTCGGGGTGGACATGGCAGTACGTTCCCAGCGCCCGGTGTTCCATGAGTCCGTCCCGCCCGTCGCTGATGCCATCGCCCCGGGCGACGTCGAAGGCGAAGGAGGCATCGGAGCCGACGCTCGCGCTGGAGTAGTGAAACTCGTGGCCACGGAGCCTCCTGCCAGCCGCCGCGGTCAGCGCGCCGGTGCGCGCCCGGAGTTCGACGTGGTCGAGCGCCTGGTACCGGTCGTGCATCCGGACCTCCGTCGGGAGGATGCCCGCCATCTCGTGAGTCTGGCTGTCGGCCGTCGTCAGCGTCTCTGCCATGGCCATCAAGCCGCCACACTCCCCGTACACCGGGAGGCCCTCGGCGGCCCGGTCGGCGAGCCGGTCAAGGGTCGGGCTCCCCGCGAGCGCCTCCGCGTGGAGTTCGGGGTAGCCTCCGGGGAGGTACACCCCGTCGCAGTCGGGCAGCGGGTCGCCGGCAACGGGTGCGAACGTCACCACCTCGGCGCGGTCCCGGAGGCGCTCGACGGTCGCCGGGTAGGAAAAACAGAAGGCGTCGTCCCGGGCGACGGCGACGCGACGTGCCGTCCTCGAGTGGTCGGCACGGACGTCGACGGGCTGGGGGTCTCGAGGCTGGCGGGCGAGTTCCAGCAGCCGGTCGGTCCGGAGGCAGTCGGCAGCGGCGTCGAGCGCGTCGGCGTCGGGGGCGGAGTCCGCGCCCATCTCGAGCCCGAGATGCCGGTCCGGGATATCGAGGTCATCGCGGGGGGGTACGCGACCGAGATACGCGACGCCGTCGGGGAGCGCCTCGCGGACGCCACGCTCGTGGCGACCGCCGGCCGTTTGCTGGGCGACCACGCCGGCGACATCGATGTCCCGGCCGGCCCCGGCGGCGTATTCGCGGAAGCCAAGCGCCGTCGCGCCCACGCTCTCCATGCCAGCGCTGGCATCGACGACCAGAACGACGGGGAGGTCGAGCGCCTCCGCGACCATCGCGGTGCTCGCGGCATCACCGTCGTACAGTCCCATCATCCCCTCGACGACGCAGACGTCGCCCTCGCCGCGGTGGTAGTTGCGGACAAGCCCGTCCTTGCCCTGGAGCCATGGGTCGAGTGTCCGGGAGGAGCGACCGGTGACAGCCTCGTGGTGGCTAGGGTCGATGAAGTCCGGACCGGCCTTCGCCGGCTGGACCGCCTTCCCCTCCGCCTCGAGGGCGCGGGCGACCGCGAGAGCCGCTACGGTCTTGCCGACGCCCGAGCGCGTGCCACCGAGGACAAGCCCCTTCATGGCCGGGGAGGGCGTGTCGGGCGGCGCAACGCTCGATCGCTCATCCGTCGCCCCCCGTGGCGGCGGCCGGGCCCGGCCCGGATTCTGGCGCCCGGACGACAAGGACCGACAGGTCGGAGAACGCCGTCCCCTCGGGCCCGTCACCGGTGTCGCCTGCGAGGGTTCCCAGAGGAGAGCGCGTCGTCGTCTCCCCCGGCCGGGTCAGCCGCTCGAACACCAGCGCATCGAGCCCCGGGTCGACGCCGCGGTCGAGGGCGTACCTCGCCAGGTCCTCCGGCATCCAGTCGTACGGACGGGGAATGACCAGCAGGTGTCGCCGCCCGGCCGTCCGCACCAGACGGTCGAGCGTCTCGTCGACCGGACCTCGCCGGTGGAGCGAGAGGACCGCCGACCGCTCCAGTGGCGTCCGCGCCCGGCTGGCCGCGACCTGTACCGACGACACCCCCGGTACGACACGAACCGGCCCGTCCACCGACCCTTCGACTTTCTCGAGAAACTGGTACCCCGAGACGTTCGGGTCACCCATCAGCACGGCGACCCCATCGTCCCCCCCGGCAACGCGGTCGCCGAACCGCTCCAGCGCCGCCGCCTCGTCGTCGTATCCGCAGGCGATGACCGTCGCGTCGGTAGCATCACGTACCAGGTCGACGACCGTCTCGAACCCCACGACGATGTCGGCCTCAGAGAGGAGCCCGCGGGCGCGACCGGTCAGGTGCCCCGGACCCGGCCCGACGCCGACAGCGTGGGCGGTTACCTCCCCGTGCGGCGGCTCCGGGCTCCGTGCCGCGTTTCCCCCCGGCGTCGATCCCCTCTCAGGCGTTTCTGTCATAGGTTTCCCTCGGTCGCGTCGCAGTCTGTTTCACGCTGCACAAGTCTAGTTTAGATAAGTAAATATTTATTGGATAGGGGCCACACCGGGGACGCATGGACAGGACGGTGTTGGTGGCGGTTGTCGTTCTCACCGCAGCATTCGTGCCCGCGGTGGCAGGTGCACAGACAGCAGACGGTGACTGTTCGTTCCCGGTCGAGCGAACAGACGTGACCGGCACGGAGGTCCGTGTCACAGAGGAACCGACGCGCGTGGTGACGCTGAACCCGAGTGCGGCACAGACGATGTGGGAGATCGGTGCACGGGAGAAGGTCGTCGGCGTCACCAAACACGCGTCGAACCTCGACGGCGCCGCCGCGAAGACGAACATCTCCGGCGCGGGGCAGACGATCAACAACGAGGAAGTCGTCGGGCTCGAGCCCGACCTGGTGCTGGCTCCGAACACGGTCACCAACGACACCGTGGAAAAGCTCCGGGACTCGGGGCTGACGGTCTATCGGTTCCGGGAGGCCGAATCCATCGACGACATCAAGCGAAAGACGGTGATCATCGGGGAGCTGACCGGGGAGTGCGCCGGCGCGGCCGAGACTGTCGAGTGGATGGAGTCGCGGCTCGCGACCGTCGACCAGGCGGTCGAAGGAGCCCAGCAACCCGACGCCATCTACGTCTTCTACAGCTATACCTCCGGACAGAACACGTTCATCCACACCCTCATCGAGCGGGCCGGGGGCGACAACATCGCCGCGGATGCCGGCATCGAGGGGTACAAGCCGGTCAACCAGGAGGTGATCGTCAACCGCAACCCCGAATGGATCCTGCTCAACGACGACTGGGACGAGGTGCCGAACAACGCCGCCTACAACAGCACGACCGCCGTCCGGGAGGACAACGTCCTCGTCATAAACAAAAACCACCTGAACCGGCCCGCGCCACGGGTCGTCTACGCACTGACGACGATGGCCGAGACCTTCCATCCGGAGGCCTACGCAGCCGCGAATACGACCGACACGACGGCCGCGTCGAGTGGGACCGACACGGCGGTCGAGACGGCGACGGAGACGGCAACGGGGACGGCCGGAGACGGACAGTCGACGACGTCCACGCCGGCCGAGCAGACGACGGGTGGCGGCAGTCCGGGCTTCGGTGCCGTCGTTGCACTCCTCGCGCTCGTGGTGCTCACCGCCGGGGCGGTCGGTGCTGGCCGGGAAAGATGACCAGCTCTGACCTGACCGTCGTCTCGACGACCCCGTCGGGGACGGAGATCCTGTTCGAACTCGGGGTCGAGCCCGCGGCGGTCTCTCACGCCTGCGACTGGCCGCCGCGGGCGGCCGAACTTCCGTCGGTCGACAGGTCACGGGTGGACGCCGACCGGAGCAGACAGCGAGACGAGCAGGCGGCCGGCGATGTCTACGACGTCGACGTCGGGCTGTTGCGCGACCTCGCCCCGGACCTGGTCGTCACGCAGTCGGTCTGTGGGGTCTGCGCGGTCGACGAACAGCTGGTCGAGACACACCTGGACGACCTCCCGACGACCCCGCAGGTGCTGCCGCTCTCGGCTGCGGACCTGGAGGGGGTGGCCGGATGTATCCGGGAGGTCGGGAGGGCGGTCGGACGAACCGACCGGGCCGAAGGGATTGTCGACCGCCTCGAGTCGCGCGTAGAGCAGGTCGGCGAGCGCACGGCAGCCGTTACACACCGGCCGAGCGTCGTCGTGCTAGAGTGGATGGACCCGATCCACGCCGCCGCGAACTGGGTGCCGGAACTCGTCTCGGCGGCCGGCGGTCGCTACCCGCTCGCGGAGACAGGACAGCGGTCCCGCGAACTGGCCTGGCAGGAAGTCCGGGCGGTCGACCCGGAGGTGCTTGTGGTGGCGCCGTGCAGTGCCAGCCCCGAGTGGGCCCGCGAGCGGCGCGACGAACTCCGGTCCCGCCCGGGGTGGGATGGCCTGCGGGCCGTTGAGGAGGGGCGGGTGTATGCGCTCGACGGACGGTTGTTGAGCAGGTGGACGCCGCGCCTCGCCGACGCGCTCGAACGGCTTGCGGGCATGTTTCACCCCGGGCTCGCCGACGGGACTGCCGAGGTACGACCGCTGGCCGACCGAGGGCGGTGAGCGCCCACCGAAGGTGAAGCGTAAGCCGTTGGCCGTACATGCGGGGGCATGGACCAGGTGTTTGCCCCGTGGCGCATCGACTGGGTCGAGCGGTCCGACCGTAACGCGGAGTTCGAGGGGTGTGTCTTCTGTGGGATCCCCGAACGGGGCGCCGACCGGGAGTACAACCTGCTCGCGCGCGCCGGGAACGCATACGTCCTCCTGAACAACTACCCCTACAATCCCGGGCACGCGATGGTCATCCCCCACCACCACACGGGCGACTACCGCGACCTGGACGACGCGGCGCTGCTGGCCAAGGAGCGGCTCGTCCAGCGGCTCGTCGACGCGATGGACGACGCCCTCTCCCC
>Ga0207714_1001760_pt1 | contig 13784 bp, 9 predicted proteins | sample PonA232FremontCA_2_FD_187270 | JGI IMG/M metagenome (GOLD analysis project Ga0207714, IMG submission 187270) | Marine sediment microbial community from Fremont, CA, USA - Pond A23 Sediment 2 (SPAdes) | ecosystem: Environmental > Aquatic > Marine > Unclassified | place: USA: Fremont, California... | reverse complement strand
CGCCACGTGCTGGTGGACGAGTTCCAGGACACCAACGGCATTCAGTACGAGTGGCTCAAGCTGCTGGCCGGGCCCGAGTCGGACGTGTTCATCGTTGGTGACGACGATCAGTCGATCTATGGCTGGCGTGGTGCACGGGTGGAAAACCTCGAGCGTTTCCGCAACGACTACTCGCACACCCAGGTGCTGCGGCTTGAGCAGAACTACCGTTCGACCCGCACCATCCTGGATGCCGCCAACACCCTGATCGCCCGCAACAGCGACCGGCTGGGCAAAAAGCTCTGGACCGAGGGCGAGGCCGGCGAGCCGATTGCCCTGTACGCGGCGTTCAACGAGCAGGACGAGGCCCGTTTTGTGGTCGAGCGGCTCATGGCCATGGTCGAGGAACAGGGCCTCGCGCGCAGTGATGTCGCCATCCTGTATCGCTCCAACGCCCAGTCCCGCACCTTCGAAGAGGCACTGATGGCCCGGCGCATCCCCTATCGGGTCTACGGCGGGCTGCGGTTTTTCGAGCGCGCCGAGATCAAGGATGCCCTGGCCTATCTGCGCCTGATCGCCAATCGCGATGACAGCGCCGCGCTCGAGCGCATCATCAACACCCCCACCCGGGGCATTGGCAATCGCACCGTCGAGACCCTGCGCCTGGCCGCCCGCGACCAGGGCATCAGCCTGTGGGCGGCGGCCCGGGGACTGGCAAGCCAGCCCGGCGGGCTGCCGGCCCGGGCCGGCAACGCCCTGCGCGCGTTCATCGAACTGATCGACGGACTCGCCAGCGAGACCGCCGACGCCGCGCTGCCCGATCGCATCGAGACCGTCATCACCCGCAGCGGGCTGCGGGGCCATCTGGGCAAGGACGGTTCCGACCGCGCCCAGGACAAGCTGGAAAACCTTGACGAGCTGATCACCGCGGCCGGCAACTTCGAACAGGACAACACCGCCGAGGCCGAGATGGAGCCGCTGACCGCATTCCTCGCCCACGCGGCGCTGGAGGCCGGCGAGGGGCAGGCCGGTGACTGGGAGGACTGTGTCCAGCTCATGACCCTGCACTCGGCCAAGGGGCTGGAATTTCCGGTGGTGTTTCTGGCCGGGCTCGAGGAGGGGCTGTTCCCGCATCGCATGTCGGTGGAGGAACCCGGCCGGCTCGAAGAGGAGCGCCGGCTGGCCTACGTCGGCATCACCCGGGCGCGGCAGCGGTTGTTGATCACCTATGCCGAGCGCCGCCGCCTGCATGGTCGCGACGACTTTGCCATTGCCTCGCGATTCATCCGCGAGCTGCCGCCGGCGCTGGTGGACGAGGTGCGGGCGCGGTTTTCGGTGACCGGGCCCGATGCCGCGAACAGCGGCCTGGGCGAGACCCCTGCCACCCAGGCCGAGTTCGGTCTGGGTGAGCGGGTTCAGCACAGCCGTTTCGGCGAGGGTGTGGTGCTGGACTGCGAGGGCAATGGCCCCAACGCGCGCATTCAGGTCAACTTCAACCAGGCGGGCACCAAGTGGCTTGTGGCCGCATACGCCAACCTCGAACGGATCTAGACTGCCATGAGTGACCCCGACAAGCGCCTGCTGCTGGTGGACGGTTCGTCCTACCTCTACCGCGCCTATCACGCCCTGCCGCCCCTGACCAACGCCTCCGGCGAGCCCACCGGCGCGGTCTATGGCGTGATCAGCATGCTGCGCCGGCTGATCGATGATTATCGACCGGTGCACATGGGCGTGGTCTTCGACGCGCCGGGCAAGACCTTTCGTGATGAGCTGTTCGCTGAGTACAAGGCCAACCGTCCGCCCATGCCCGACGACCTGGCCGCCCAGCTCGAGCCCCTCAAGGCGGTGGTACGGGCCATGGGCCTGCCGCTGATCGAGGTCAGCGGTGTCGAGGCGGATGACGTGATCGGCACGCTGGCGGTGCGTGGCCGGGACGAGGGTCTGACACTGCTCATCTCCACCGGCGACAAGGACATGGCGCAGCTGGTCAACGGCGGGGTCACCCTGCTCAACACCATGTCCAACACCCTGCTCGATCGCGACGGCGTCATCGACAAGTTCGGTGTGCCGCCCGAGCAGATCATCGACTATCTGGCCCTGGTGGGGGATACCTCGGACAACATCCCCGGTGTCCCCAAAGTGGGGCCCAAGACCGCCGCCAAATGGCTGACCCAGTACCAGTCCATCGACGGGATCCGCGAGCACGCCGGGCAGATCGGCGGCAAGGTGGGCGAAAGCCTGCGCGCGCACCTCGACGAGCTGGATCTCTCGCGGCAGCTGGCGACGATTCACTGCGACGTCGACCTACCGCTGGCCCCGCTCGCCATCCGGCTGGCAAGCCCCGATCGCGACGAACTGGCCCGCCGCTACCGCCACCTTGGGTTCAACACCTGGCTGCGCGAGGTCGAGGCCAACGGCGACGCCGACGCCGACGACCCGCCGGCGACGGTCACCCAGCATGACCCGGCCGACCCGCAGGCGAGCTATGAATGCATTCAGGATGAGGACCGCCTTGGCGAGTGGATCGAGCGGCTGGCGGCGGCGCCGTGCTTTGCCCTGGATCTTGAAACCGACAGCCTCGATTACATGCGCGCACGCATCGTCGGCGTGTCGTTTGCGGTGACCGCCGGCGAGGCGGCCTACCTGCCGCTGGCGCATACCGGGCCGGATCAGCCCCGACAGCTGGACCGCGATGCCAGTCTGGCGCGGCTCAAGCCGCTGCTCGAGGACCCCGACGCCGGCAAGCTGGGGCAGAACCTCAAATACGACATGAGCGTGCTGGCCAATCACGGCATTACCCTGCGCGGCGTGGTCCACGACACCATGCTCGAGTCGTATTGCCTGGACGCCACGGCGGCCCGCCACGACATGGACTCGCTGGCGCAGAAGTATCTCAACTATCGGCCCATTGGCTACGAGGCGGTCGCCGGCAAGGGCGCCCGGCAGATCAGCTTTGACCAGGTCGGCCTGGATCAGGCGGTGGACTATGCCGCCGAAGATGCCGACATCAGCCTGCGCCTGCATGAGTCGCTGTGGCCGTCGCTGGCCGAGCGCAGTGGCCCGCGATCGGTGTACGAGACCATCGAGCTGCCGCTGCTGCCGGTGCTCTCGCGCATCGAGCGCACCGGCGTGCGCGTGGATGCGGGGCTGCTGGCCACCCAGAGCCGCGAGCTGGCCGAGACCATGCAGCAGCTCGAGTCGCAGGCCCACGAAGCCGCCGGCGGCCCCTTCAACCTGGGCTCGCCCAAACAGATCCAGGAAATCCTCTACGAGCGCCAGGGCCTGCCGGTGCTGGCCAAAACCCCCAAGGGCGCGCCCTCCACCGCCGAGTCGGTGCTCGAAGCCCTCGCCGCCCAGGGCCATGACCTGCCGCGCATGATCCTCGATTATCGCGGTGTCTCGAAGCTGCGCTCCACCTATACCGAAAAGCTGCCGGGGCTGATCAATCCCGAGACCGGACGGGTGCACACCTCGTACCACCAGGCGGTGGCCGCCACCGGGCGGCTGTCGTCGTCGGACCCCAATCTGCAGAACATCCCCATCCGCACGCCCGAGGGTCGGCGCATTCGCCGCGCGTTTGTGCCCACGCCGGGCTATCGGCTGATGGCGGCGGACTACTCGCAGGTCGAGCTGCGCATCATGGCGCATCTGTCCGGCGACGATGGACTGCGCCGGGCCTTTGCCGAAGGGCTGGACATTCATGCCGCCACCGCCGCCGAGGTGTTCGGTGGCAAGGCCGCGGCGGTCAGCGACGATCAGCGCCGTGCGGCCAAGGCCATCAACTTTGGCCTGATCTACGGGATGTCGGCCTGGGGGCTTGCCCGTCAGCTGGGTATCGAGCGCGGTGAGGCACAGAGCTATGTCGATCGCTATTTCGAGCGCTATCCCGGAGTCCGCGCCTTCATGGACGAGACCCGCGCCCGGGCCCACGAGCAGGGCTATGTCGAGACCGTCTACGGCCGCCGCCTCTATCTGCCCGAGATCAACAGCCGCAACAATCAGCGCCGCCAGTATGCCGAGCGCACCGCCATCAATGCCCCCATGCAGGGGACGGCCGCCGACATCATCAAGCGGGCCATGATTGTGGTGGATGACTGGATCACCGGTGAGCAGCCCGATGCGACCCTTGTCATGCAGGTCCACGACGAGCTGGTGCTGGAGGTGCCGGCGGGCGAGGAGGCCGCCATCGGCGAGCGGATCCGCGGTTTCATGGCCGATGCGGCGGATCTCGATGTGGCGCTGGAAGTGGAAGTCGGTGTCGGTGACGATTGGGATACCGCGCACTGAACTTCGCCGCGACCGGCGCTGTCATTACAGGTGCGTCAGTGCCCGGCGCGGCCCGCGACTCCCTCCCTTGAGCGCGGGTCAGTCTGATCCGGCCGTTTCCCCCCTATGGCCGGGTCAAACGTCCCCGGTATCCATCCCCCCCTGGATACCGGGGTTTTTTATGTCTGCAACCAGTGATCGAGCTGCTCGCGGGCGGCGTCCACGCCATTGCGCGTCTGTGCCGAAAACAACTGGACGGTCGCCATTTCGCAATGCTCGCCGGCATCGCGCCGGACTGCCTGCAGGGTGTTGCCCGCCGCGCCCCGGCGCAGCTTGTCGGCCTTGCTGAGCAGGATATGCACCGGCAGTTCGGCGGCATCGCACCAGGCCAGCATCTGCTGATCGAGCGGGCCCAGCGGGTGACGGATATCCATGATCAGCACCAGGCCGCGCAGGCTCTCGCGGCCTTCCAGATACTGCGGCAGCACCTGCTGCCAATGGCTGCGGACCGAGGGCGGCGCCTTGGCATAACCATAGCCGGGCAGATCCATGAGCCGGGTTGCGGCAACATCCCCGGTCAGCGGGAAGACGTTGATCTGCTGGGTCCGCCCGGGGGTCTTGCTGACCCGGGCGAGCTGCTTCTGGTCGGTGATGGCATTGAGCGCGCTGGATTTGCCGGCATTCGAGCGGCCGGCGAATGCCACCTCGGCCCCCTGATCAGGGGGCAGCTGCTCGAGCTCTGCGGCGGACAGAAGGAATTGCGCACGGCGGTAATCTAGTGTCATTGTCTCAACCAAGACCGCTGAATTGACCCCTCCGGGGGGCGTTGGTATAAAGCCATTCTATCCAAGAACTGTCGGACATCATGATCGTTAAGTTGTTATCCGCGCTTGCCGCGCTGTGCCTTATGAGCGGGGCGGCCCAGGCCCAGCTCGAAAACGCCGACCCGAAACGTGGCGAAGCTGCTTCGGCCACCTGCGTCGCCTGCCATGGTGCCCAGGGCAACAGCGTTGTGCCCAACTACCCCAACCTGGCCGGGCAGCACGCGGACTACATTTACGAGCACCTGCAGTTCTACAAGTCCGGCGAGCGCGAGAACGCCATCATGCTGGGCCAGGCGGCCGGTCTGGACAAGCAGACCATGGCTGATCTGGCGGTGTATTACGCCGGGCTCGATGCCGAGCTAGGCGAAACCCCCGAGGAGTTGCTCAGCACCGGGCGCAGCATCTACATGGGCGGCATTGCCGAGAAGGGTGTGCCGGCCTGTGTCAGCTGCCACGGCCCCGGTGGCATGGGCGTGCCCAGCAGCGGCTACCCGCGGCTGAGTGGCCAGAAGGTGCAGTACACCGTCGAACAGCTGGGGCTGTACCAGTCGGGCAAGCGCTCCGGCTATGGGCAGGCCGGGATGATGAACGACATCGCCTCGAAGCTTGACGACGAAGAGATTCAGGCCGTTGCCAACTATGTGCGCGGCCTCTACCCAACGGATATTGCAGCCGAATAGTTCGCGACCGATGGCAAATCCCCCGTTGGCGGATGGTTAAACCGGCTTCCGACGCGGGGTACCATGGGATCCATAGCGAACAGGTGGGCATTCAATGGTCCAGAATGCTGCGACAGTGACAGACAGCCCCTCGGGGCCCAAGCGGCGCGACAAGCGGCGCTCCGGCAGCATATGGCTTGAATTCCTGGGGTCGATGAACCTGGCGATCACCCTGCTGGTGGTGGTCAGCATCGCCTCGATCATCGGCACCGTCCTGCCGCAGAACAATCCCTACAACGAATATCTCATCCAGTTCGGGCCGTTCTGGTTTGAAGTGTTCCGCATGCTCAACCTCTACGACGTGTATTCGGCGTGGTGGTTTCTGGGCATTCTCGGCTTTCTGATCCTGTCCACCGGCGTCTGCGTGAGCCGGCACATCCCCAGCGTCTGGCGCGAAGTCACCCGCTATCGCACCCATGTGCGCGAACGCTCGCTGCTGGCGCTCTCCAACCATCGCCGCTGGCAGGCCGATTGCGATGCCGAATCCGCCGAGATGCTCGCCGATTCGGCGTTCCGCGGCTATGGCTACCGCACCCGGCGCGAGGTGCGCGGCGACACGGTGATCCTGGCCGGCATGAAGGGCGGCGCCACCCGGGCGGGTTATGTGCTCACCCATGTCGCCGTGGTGGTGATCGCGGTGGGCGCGCTGATCGACGGCAACATCAACCTCAAGATTCGCGAAATGACCGGCGATCTGGCCATCGAGACCCGCGATCTGCCGGTCTCGCAGGTGCCGGGTGAGAGTTGGCTGCCGCCCGAGAGCGGCTCGTTCCGCGGCAATATCACCATCCCCGAAGGCGCCAACAGCGGTGTCACCTTTTTGCAGGTCCGCGATGGCTACCTGGTCCAGGAGCTGCCCTTCGAGATCTATCTCGAGGACTTTCGCATCGACCACTACCCCAACGGTATGCCCAGCAGCTACGAGAGTGATCTGGTCATCCATGACCCGGCGCTGGAAGAACCGATTCGCAAGACCATCTCGGTCAATGAACCGCTCACCCACCGCGGCCACACGCTGTATCAGGCCTCGTTCACCGATGGCGGGACAGCGCTGGATCTGACCGGGCACATCCTCGATGGCTCCGGCGCCTCCATGCCGGTGGATGGCCGCGTGTTCGAAAACCTGCGCCTGCAGCTGGGCGGCACTCAGCGAACGCTCGAAATCGACGACTTCCAGCTGTTCAACGTCAATCCCGACCCGCGGGCCGTCGAGCGGACCGGCGCCCGGGACGAGTTCCGCAACGTCGGGCCGTCGTTCAACTACACCATGCGCGACGACGCCGGCCAGGCGCGCGAATTTCACACCTACATGGCGCCGGTGGAAATCGACGGGCGCTGGTACTATCTGCATGGCGTTCGCAGCAGCCCCGGCCAGCCGTTCCAGTACCTGCATGTGCCGGCCGACGACGACGCCTCGATGGGGACTTTCCTCGACTTCTACGCCGCGCTGGATGATCCCAACCGCGTCGAACAGGCGGCCCGGCGCGCCGCCGATGGTCTGCTCTCGCAGATGGGCGTGGCCAACCCCGACCTGGGCGAACGGGTGGCGGGTACCGCCGATGACATGATCACGACTTTGCTTGACGGGGGCTTTGGCGCGGTCAACCGTCAGCTCGAGGCGCGGGTGGCCGGCTCCAATCGCCCCGAGATGCTGCTGGAGTTTTCCCGCTCGGTGCTTCAGCGCACCCTGTTCGAGATCTATCGCGAGGTGCTCGCCGCGCGGCAGGGCGTGCAGCTGTCAATGGTTCAGACCGATGCCGATCAGCGGGGTTTTTTCGAGGACGCGATGAATGCGGTCTCGACGATCTCGGATTACGGGGCGCCGGTGATCTTTAGCATCGATCACTTTGACCACCGTCAGGCCACGGGCCTTCAAATTACCCGCGCCCCGGGCAAGAATGTGGTGTATGCCGGCTCGGCAATGCTCACGATCGGGGTGTTTCTGCTTTTCTATGTCTCGCATCGGCGCGTCTGGGCGCTGATCACCCCGCGGGACAACGGGGGTGCCGACCTGCTGATGGCCGGCGCCAATCAGCGCCAGCCCGAGGCCTTTGCCAAGGAGTTCGGAGAACTGGCGGACGCGGTCGATCAACAGTTCGAGCGCGACAACACGGACCGAGGGTAGGGAAATGGTAGCGTCCCGCGAAGAAATGATGCGTCAGATGCGCCGGCCGCGTCTCTGGCAGCGGCTGACGGCGGGCGACTGGGCCTGGGCGGCCCTGGTTGCCCTGGCAACCGCCGGCACCTTCCAGGTGCTGGGCGATGTCATGAACGGCTACGAGGTGGTGATCACGCTGTTCACCGCCGGGATGATGATCGGCATCGGCTGGCACTGGAGCGCCTCGAAAATCTATATGGCCGCGGTCTGTGCGCTCAGCCTGTTCGCGGTCATGCGCTATCCGACGCTGGAGGTCGCGCAGACCGATTTCTTCTTGCAGTACCTGCTGGCCAGCCAGTCCGCGATCATGTGGATGAGCGCGCTGTTTCCGGCGGCAACGCTGGTCTATGGCATTTCGCTTTTCACCGGCAATGTCTTTACCGGCCGGGTCGCCTCGACGCTGACCTGGTTTGGCGCGGGTGCCGGCATGGTCGGCCTGCTGGTGCGCTGGCACGAAACCCATCTGTTTGCCGGCGGCATTGGCTATATCCCGGTCAGCAACCTCTACGAGGTGTTCGTGCTGTTCGCGGTCATCACCGCACTGATCTATCTCTATTATGAAAAGGCCCAGCAGACCTATTCCATGGGCTTTTTCGTGCTGCTGGTGATCACCGCCTCGGTGGGCTTTCTGCTCTGGTACCACTTTGACCGCGGCGCCTCGCAGATCGAGCCGCTGGTCCCGGCGCTGAAAAGCTACTGGATGAAGATCCATGTGCCCACCAACTTCATTGGCTATGGCTGCTTTGCGATCGCCGCCATGCTGGGTGTGGCCTACCTGATCCGTGCCCGGGTGCCCGATGACAGCAAGTGGGCGCAGCGCCTGCCCACGCTCAAGCAGATCGACGATGTGAGCTATCGCAGCATCGCGCTGGGCTTTGCCTTTTTCACCGTCGCCACCATTCTCGGTGCCCTGTGGGCGGCCGAGGCCTGGGGCGCCTACTGGTCGTGGGACCCCAAGGAGACCTGGGCGCTGATCGTCTGGCTCAACTATGCGGCCTGGCTGCATCTGCGCTACACCAAGGGCCTGCGCGGCACGCCCATGGCCTGGTGGGCGGTGATCGGTCTGTTCGTCACCACCTTCGCCTTTCTGGGGGTCAACATGTTCCTCTCGGGACTGCACTCCTACGGCGAGCTGTAGGATGAAGGCCTTCATCACTTTCAACGGAGCCGTATCATGCGATTGACCCTTTCGATGCGCCGTCTTGCCCCGGCGGCGCTGGTGCTGCTTGGCCTGGCGGCTGCACTGCTCACCCTGCCGGCGTCCGCCCAGCAGGGCTATTCGGTGCTCGATAACCCCCAGCCCACCGACGGCACCGGCGACGCGGTTCAGGTGCGGGAGTTCTTCTCGTATGGCTGCCCGCACTGCGCCGATTTCGAGCCGCTGCTGAGCGAGTGGGTGGCGGACAGTGAGGGTCGTATCGATCTGGTCCATACACCCATCACCTTCGGCCGCGAGAGCTGGGCGGTGCTGGCCCGGGCCTATTACGCCGCCGAGGCGCTGGGCATCCTCGATCAGACCCACCGGGCCATGTTTGACGCCATCCACGAGCAGGGCCGGCGTTTTCAGAGCCATGCCGATGTCGCTGCCTTTTACGCCAGCGTGGCCGACGTCAGCGAGGCCGAGGTGATGGACGCCCTGAACTCGTTTGCGGTCAGCTCCAGCCTCAACCGTGGCGAGCGTCTGGCCGGTGCCTACGGGGTGCGTGGGACGCCGTCACTGGGCGTCGCCGGGCAGTATCTGGTGGATGTGCGCGAGGCCGGTGGTCAGCGCGGCATGCTGGACGTGGCCGACTCGCTGGTGGCCACCGAAGCGGGTGAAAGCTGAACGGCCCGGGGCCCGAGACCATGGATCGATTGCCGGCCCGGTTGCGGCTGATGAGCTTCAATATCCAGGCCGGCATCGAGACCCGTTACTACCATCAGTACTTTACCCGCGGCTGGCGGCACGTATTGCCCGATACCGCCCGCGTGCCCAACCTGCGACGCATCGCCGAGACCATCCGCGACTTTGATCTGGTGGGGCTCCAGGAACTGGATGCCGGCAGCCTGCGCAGCGGCTTTGTCGACCAGACCGCGTTTCTGGCCCAGACGGCGGCCTTCCCGCACCGCTATATCCAGACCAACCGGCCGCTGGGACGGCTCGCCCAGCACAGCAACGGCCTGCTCTCGCAATGCCCGGCCACCTCGGTGACCGAGCATCGCCTGCCCGGCCGCATCCCCGGGCGGGGGGCGCTGATGGTGCGCTTCTGCACGCCGGCCGATGACCTGGTGGTGGTACTGCTGCACCTGGCGCTCAGCCAGCGGGCGCGGCTCAACCAGCTGGCCTATATCGCCGAGTGCATCGCCGACGAGTCGCATGCCATCGTCATGGGGGATCTGAACTGCCACTCGAGCAGCCCCGAGCTGCGCTACCTATGCGCCGAGACCGGCCTGCGCGAACCGGCCAGCACCCAGCCCACCTATCCAAGCTGGCGCCCGGCGCGCAATATCGACCATATCCTGGTCACGCCCAGCCTGGCGGTGGAAACGGTCGAGGTGCTGGACGCGCCGCTGTCCGATCACCTGCCGATGACCATGACGGTCAGTCTGCCGCCGGGGCTGCGGGGTCCGATTCAAGCAGCGGAGCAAGCGCTGACCACACCGTCTCGAGGATGATCGGTTGGGCCTTCTGGTTGGGGTGAATGCCGTCCGCCTGCATCAGCGACGGGTCCTCGGCGACATCGGCGAGCAGCATCGGGATCAGGGGGACGTCGGTGCGCTCGGCGACATCGCGGTAGACTTGACGGAACCGCTCGATGAACGCGGTGCCATAGTTTGAAGGCAGCCGCACGCCCGCCAGCACCACCCGGGCGCCGGCGGCCCGGGACCGGTCGATCATGGCGAGCAGGTTCTCGCGCATGGCGGCGGGCGAGATGCCGCGCAGGCCGTCGTTACCGCCCAGGGCGATGATGACGATGGATGGCTGGTGACGCTCGAGGGCGTCGGGCAGCCGGGCCCGGGCGCCCGAGGTGGTCTCGCCGCTGATCGCCGCATTGATGACGCGCGCGTCGGGGCCGAGGCGCTCGGCCAGTCGCGCCACCCAGCCGGCTTCGGTGGGCATGTTGTAGGCGGCCGACAGGCTGTCGCCCAGGACCAGGACCCGCTCGTTGGCGGCGCCGGCGCCCATGGCCGGCCCCATCACCAGCAGGGTCAGCCACAGTAACCACGACGCATGCAGGAGTCGACCGCGTATGCCCCAACCCATGGAATCCTCCCGTCAGGAATCGCCGATGCTTGAAGCGAGCGCGCTGGCGATGCGCTTCGAAGCCCCGGAAGGCCGGATCAGCCTGTTCGAAAACCTTGATCTTAGCATTGATGCCGGCGACTCCCTGGCGATTCTGGGGACATCGGGATCCGGCAAGTCGACCCTGCTGGGCCTGCTGGCGGGGCTCGACCTGCCGAGCGGCGGCCGGGTCAGCCTGGCCGGCCAGGATCTGACCGCCCTGGATGAGGACGAGCGCGCCGCCCTGCGCAGCGGTCGGGTCGGGTTTGTGTTTCAGGCGTTCCACCTGCTGCCGGGCCTGACCGCGCTCGAGAACGTCATGCTGCCCGCGGAGCTCGCCGGCGAGCGTCAGGCCCGGCCCCAGGCCGCCGCGGCGCTTGAGCGGGTGGGACTGGCGGATCGCGTCGCCCACTACCCCGCGCAGCTCTCGGGCGGCGAGCAGCAGCGCGTGGCACTGGCCCGGGCGTTTGTCAGTCGGCCGCAGATCCTGTTTGCCGACGAGCCCACCGGCAACCTCGATCATCACACCGGCGAGCAGGTCATCGATCGGCTGTTTGCCCTCAATCGTGACTATGGCACCACCCTGATCCTGGTCACCCATGACCAGGCCGTTGCCGGGCGCTGTGCCCGGGTGCGCTACCTGCGCGATGGCGCGCTGGCCACGGAGGCCGGCTGATGCTGGCGCTGCGGCTGCTCTACCGGGACTGGCGCGGGGGCGAACTGCGCCTGCTGGCGCTGGCGCTGATCATTGCCGTGGCCGCCGTCACCGGCGTGTCGTGGCTGGCCGACCGGGTGGCCGGCGCCACCGAGGCGCGGGCCGCCGACCTGCTGGCGGCCGACCGGGCGGTGGAATATCCCCGCGCCATTCCCGATGCCTGGCAGAGCGAGGCCGAGTCGCGGGGCCTGACCACGGCGCGCACGGCGGTATTCCCCACCGTGGTCCTCAATGATCAGGCCAGCCGGCTGGTCTCGGCCAAGGCCGTGAGTGACCGCTATCCCCTGCGCGGCAGTCTGCGCATTCAGCGCGGCCCCGGCGCCGAAGAAGTCGTCCCCGATGGCATTCCCGCCCCGGGCACCGCCTGGATCGAGTCGCGCCTGCTGGGGCTGCTGGATGTCTCGGTGGGCGAGACCCTCGAGATCGGCGCCCATACCCTGGAGGTGGCCGGGATCCTGAGTTTTGAGCCCGATCGCGGTCAGGGCTTTGGTGGACTGGCGCCGCGGTTGATGTTCAACCACGCCGATCTGCCCGCCACCGAGCTGCTCGGCGAAGGCAGCCGGGTCCGGCATAAGCTGCTGCTGGCCGGGCCCCTGCCGGCGCTCGACGGGTTCACCGATCAGCTCGTGGCCCGCGAGGGCAATGCCGTGGAGATTGAACGGCCCAGCGAGCAGGGCCGCGGCGCCTCGGAGATCATCGAGCAGGCCAAGCGCTTTCTGGGCCTGGCGGCGCTGCTGACGGTGATTGTGGCCGGCGTGGCGGTGCTGCTGACGGTGCGCCACTACGCCGAGCGCCAGATTACCGGTGTCGCGGTGATGCGCGCCATTGGCGCGACCCGGCGCCAGGTGCTGGCGCTGATGATCGGCAAACTGCTGTGGCTGGGACTGTTCGCCGGGGCGATCGGCGCGGGTCTGGGTTATCTGCTGCACCTGGGCATGCTGGCGCTGGTCGCGGAGCTGCTCGACACCCGCCTGCCCCCGGCCGGCTGGCAACCGCTGGCCACCGGCTGGCTGACCGCGGCAGCGGCGCTGGTGGGATTTGCCCTGCCCACCCTGGCGCGCCTGCGCAACGCACCCCCCATGCGGGTGCTGCGCCAGGATCTGGGCAGCGGCCTGCTGGGTGCCGGTGTCCCGCTGCTGGCGGCAGCTGGCGTTATCGTCGCGTTAATGGCCTGGCAGGCCGGCGATCTGCGGGTCACGCTGAGTGTACTGGGGGCGGTGACGGCCACCCTGGCCATGCTGACCGCGGTGGCAGCGGCGGTGGTGTATGGCGCCCGGGCCTGGTCGCGGCGCGGCGGCAACCGCCGGTTGCTGTGGCTGACCGGCTTCACCCGCCGGCCGGTCACCGCCATCATCCAGATCGTCGCCGTGGGCGTGGGCCTGATGAGCCTGTTCCTGCTGGCGGTGGTGCGCAACGACCTGCTGAGCGCCTGGGAAAGCGAGATCCCGGCGGATGCGCCCAACCAGTTCCTGATCAACATCCAGCCGGACGAGCTGGACGGGGTTCGCTCGCGGCTGGCCGAGGCGCAGATCGACACGCGCTTCTACCCCATGGTGCGGGCGCGGCTGACCGCGTTGAACGATGCCCCGGTGCAGGCCGGCGACTATGACAGCGCCCAGGCCCGGCGCCTGGCGCGGCGCGAGTTCAACCTGTCGTGGACCACCGAGCTGCAGGCGGATAATCGCCTCGTCGCCGGCGACTGGTGGGGCGACGTCGACGATCCGCGGCCGCAGCTGTCGGTGGAAACCGATTTTGCCGAGGAAATCGGCGTCGAGCTGGGCGACCGCATGACCTTCAGCTCGGGCGGTCAGCGCGTCACGGCTCAGGTCACCAGCCTGCGCGAGGTGCGCTGGGAGAGCTT